>Ga0315320_10005332_pt1 | contig 10544 bp, 11 predicted proteins | sample M140m21515metaG_FD_203458 | JGI IMG/M metagenome (GOLD analysis project Ga0315320, IMG submission 203458) | Ammonia-oxidizing marine archaeal communities from Monterey Bay, California, United States - M1 40m 21515 | ecosystem: Environmental > Aquatic > Marine > Coastal | place: USA: California...
CATCATCTGCGGGCTCGCCTTCATCTGCGGGCTCGCCATCATCTGCGGGCTCGCCATCATCCACGGGCTCGCCATCATCTGCGGGCTCGCCATCATCTGCGGGCTCGCCGTCATCTGCGGGCTCGCCATCATCCACGGGCTCGCCATCATCCACGGGCTCGCCATCATCTGCGGGCTCGCCGTCATCTCCATCTGGATCTTCAGGAGAGCAGCCTTCGGACGACCAATCGCCCCCAAACGCCTCACAGGCTGTCATGTCGATGTCGTCATAGCACGCCTCTGGCAGAAGGCAGGAACCCAACTCTGTTCCACCATCATCTCCGGGACCGTCATCGCAGCTTCCGTCGATGCCGGATCCTTCAATGCAGGCCCGCATGATCCAGTCGCCACCCAGATCCATTCCCAAGAACGACAAGAACCACGTTGAATACCAATCAAAACCCAAGCCCACATCACCGTAGATGAAGGAGAGGTGATCGGCGTCCCGACTGGAATCCACCGCAATGGATGGGTAGGCGTCGTGCTCATAGTGGCAGATTGAGACCATCAAGTTGCCAGCGTCGATGGGGTCGAGCCCGAGTTCGAGTTCGGCCACTGTGAGGCGATTCCAACTGTAGGAGTCCCCCGTCATGCTGAAGGCACCTTCCCCCATGAGTGAGGCCGTGAGCGGATCGGTTCCATCGAGATGGTAGAACTCAGCGAAAAATATGTGGCTGGCTCCACTCCCACCCACGAGCATATCGATGTGCTTGGGTCTGAACGGGTAGTCCGATGGGGCCGGTTCATAGATGGAAGCCCAGCACTCATCCATGATGAAGCCACCCATAAAGGTCACTTCGTCTCCATCGGTGAAGTCATCGTTCATGAGCCATCGCTCACCGGCCTGTGCAGGCATACAGAGAAGCGAAGAAAAGAAGGCTACAGCGAGGCGTTGGAACATGGATTCTCCGTGGTCGTTTGAGCAGTGTACTTGAACTGTGTTGGTTCAATTAAGAGGATTTGAATTTTTTCGAGGCCAAGCCTTCGCTGGATACCGGGCGTATCATTCCTACAGCTGCGGCCGTACCGTTTTGAAAGACGAAAAAAAGGGCCCCCAGTCGACTCATCTTCGGTGTTGCGTATCAAGACGATGATGGCCCTTTTCTGAGCGTGCCGAGAGATCTCATCTTCAAACAATAGTATGATTTCTTCGACCTCAACTATTCGAGTCTGACAATGAATCATCCCAACCGCCTCGCCCAGTTGTGTGTTCTTTTGGCAGCGGCCTGGTTTGCTTTTTGGGCCTGTGCACCGATGCTGAGCTCACCCACATCGCGCCCAATGGCGGAATCTGCGCGCGGTGAGTTTGGGCTGGGTATGGGAGGAGGTGCTGCGTTAGATGGTGGCCAATTTTCCCGTGGGCAGGGCAGTTTTTGGATCCGAAAGCAAAGTAATTTCGGCGGCCATGAGTGGGGTGGTGCCGCACAGGTGGGAATCCCAGGTATCCTGAGTGGCGGAATGTTTTATCGGTGGAACCTTGTTCCGGCATCCGCGGGTACTTTCGGTTTACAAATAGAGGGTGGCTTGCCCTACTTTGGCTTGCGTCTTCCCATTGCGGTACCGCTATCGATGGAGAACAAATCATGGCTCACGCTACAGCCGGGTGTGGCGATCAGTGGGCTCTCCATCGAGCGTAGAGTGCCTGTTGGCTTCAGCGCTCGGGTGGGCGAGAACACCCATCTCGAGCAGGAGGTGGGTGTGATGTGGTCGGAAGGTTTCGCCACGTCAGGCCCAGAGTTGTACGGCGGTCTGCATCTGCAGCAACAGTTTTGAACACCGGGTTCGGCAGAGACAAGACTGGGCCAGCAACCCATTGGCCCAGTCTTGGTTTCTCTACTTGGCCGCCTGTTGGATGCGAACCCGCTCGATGAGGCGCCCTGCAAGATCAGCGATGAACCCCATCCCATCCACTCCCGCTTCTGTTTCGACGGCAGCGTTGTAGTTGGTGGTTCCGTTGATGTCGTAGGTGTAGCGGTGACCATCTTTGCCGGTCACAAACTCGATACCGGCCACATCAATGCGCAGGGCAGCCATTAGTTCGATGTACCGATGAATCAGCGGGTCATCTTGATCGAGGTTGGTTGCCTGACGGAACTTACCGGAGTCACCCACTGGGCAAAAGGCGTCGTCTTCAGCGCACTCCACTGCTGGGCAGAGTTCAAAGCCGCTCTCGGTACTGGAGTGAATTGCCATGACAAATTGGTCTTGAACCAACTCGACCCGTGTGATGTGGGGCTCAGCGGGCTCGATGTATTGCTGAAGCAAGGTCACATTACCCGGGTCTTGAATAAAGTCTGGTCCATCCACATACGCATCAAAGTCTTCGAGTGACCGAAACAGCTTTACGCCGAGGCCCTTACCACCTTGGTTGTGCTTGGTGATAAAGGGCAACTCCATATTGCGTGCCGCGTCCTTGAGTCGATCTTGGCCCACCACTGCAATGGTGCGGGGGGAACGAATTCCGAACCTGCGAAGAGCAATGTCTTGCTTGACCTTCGAGAGTTCCATGGCAAATGCTTGGCTGCCATTGATGACCCGTCGACCGTGAGATTCCAACCATCCGAGCAACTCGGCCACGTACTGGACGCCAGCTTGGTGGCCACGTGTGTGAGACGAGGGACTCATGCGGTTGAGCCAGATGCCTTCGGGTGGAGTTTCGCTGAGATCAAATGACCCGCCATCCACAAAGTGAAGGACATATGGAATGTTTCGTTCATTTAAGGCGGCTTCGAGCGGGGCAAGCCAAGCGTGGTTTTCGTACAGAATGTGAAGTGTGGACATGATGGGCTCCGTGTGCAGTAGGCACAAAAAAAGACCGCCCGGGTTACCGGGCGGTCGTTGAATCCTCGAAAAAGAAGAGGTATTTCTACGGCACAACCGGCAGACGGACGAATGTCCGGCAACAACAACAGATACAAGAACTGGCGGTGCGGATGTGCATTGAAGGCACGATATCTCAGGCTGTGGAAAACGCCAACTGTAAAGGTGAACTTTGCATGTCTCCTCCACCCTTGGCGCTGGATGATTCGCCGAGCCATGGCACGTTTGCTGTGACAAGGATCGCATACGCATCATTTCTGTGATGTACACTCCCAACGACGTTCAGTGTGCATCACTGTTGATCTGATTTGGCACACAAGCGGAAGGGGAGAATCCATATGTCTGTCTTTGAGCGGGCCAGCTCTCCTGACGAGGATGGTCACATTTGCTTTGATCCATCTTGGAATCAGGGACGCGGTACTTATGGAGGCATTCCTGCGGCCGCGATGGTCCGCGAAATGATGCGGACCTTGAACCGTCCTGAGTGCATCTTGAGAAGCCTGACCGTTCACTTTTGTAGGGCGATTGAAGCCACGGATAGCCATGTAGAAGTTCAATTGATTCGAGCGGGTAGACGTGTGGCCCACATGACCGCACAGGTGCGACAGGCATCCGAAGTGGTCTGCCACGCGAGCGCCAGCTTTGCGGCCTCTCGTGACGTCGACTTGCGCTGGCAAGAAGGACCGATGCCCACGGTGCGTCCCGCGAAGATGTTGCCTCCTATCCCCATGTCCGAGGCCGGTGGACCTGTGTTTGCTCAGTTCTTCGACTATCGATTTGGTGGCGACCGATTTCCTCTTTCTGGGATTAATGAGGCCATCTTGCGAACGTGGATTCGTCCCAAGGAGCCGGTGACCATTGATACACCCCTCGCGGTCGGGATGCTCGATGCGATGGTGCCAGCAATTTTGTGCAGACTGACCGAACCCCGTGCCATGGCGAGTGTCGATTTTCGGGTTCAGTTGTTTGCGGACTTTCCATTGCATGACGTGGACTCAGAATCCCACTGGCTGTTGGATGCTCAAGCGCGCGCGATGGGAGATGGGTACTGCGAGCAAACCACCTGGCTGTATTCGCCGGGTGGTCGACTGATGGGGAGTTGTCAGCAACTCATTGCCATCTTGTCGTAGGGGGCTGGCTAATGGCAGAAATACAAGCCTGCTTGGACTCCACCGCCTGATTGGTCGAAAATCAAGGACGCGGAAGTTCCCCCCAAGCAGGTGCATGCACCTGTAAATGGGTTGTTGCTTTCGCAACTGAGCACCCACGATCCGCTCTCTGGGCCCATTTCGACGAAGGTGACCTTATTTTGGTAGAACCCTCCGCTCATGGTTCCATCTGAACCGTCGGCTCCCGAGGCTCCCGAGGGTCCTGTTGGACCTGTGTCTCCTGTGTCTCCTGTGTCTCCTGTGGCTCCTGTGGCTCCTGTGGCACCAATTTCCCCTGCGGGACCGGTTTCACCGAATGGTCCTGTTGGCCCGGCCGTTCCGTCTTCACCCGTGGCGCCAGTTTCCCCTGCGGGGCCGGGTTCTCCCGCCGGACCTACTGGTCCAGTGGCGCCCAGCGAAGGATCGGCGCAGATCCAGCTAAAACTTTCTTCCGACCAGGCCACGCTTTGTCCGTCGGAACACACGAGAGTACTCAGCGTGTCGCTGTCGAGCGGTCCGAGTAGTTCGTCGGGTACATCCACAATGTCGAGCCAGTGCACTTCTTCTGCAACGCCTGAGATGGCGGCATAGGGCACGGAGCCAATGGTCTGCCGGGGTGCCATGGGGTCACTGCCCTCGATTTGAAGCTCCAGCCATAGGGGCCAACGCTCCCAGGTCTCAATATCGAGAGGGTTGTCATCTTCATCGGTGCCCAACACGACACTAAAAACCCCCATTGTCGAGCACGACCGTGAGGCTTTCCTCCCACAGCACTTCGCCATCAGTGCTGGCGTCAGCGAGCCGAAACGTGATGCCAAGCGTGTCCTCGATGGGCATTCCATCGGCGCCCATCAACCGTCCTTGATGGACGTACTGCGTGGGTGCTGCGGCCGCGGTACCGATGAGCAATAACTGTATGATGGAAGTCATAGTGCATGCCCGTTGCGGTTTGGTCGAGCGTCACCTGAATACTATGACGATTTTATCGTTGTTATGGTTCGATTCCCATAGAGTGTGGGCCCCGAAGGCGCCCTCGGACTGTTTCGTCGCAGCGACGCCTTTGAGTCGCAGGTGTACCCGGCCGCACGGTCCGTCCCTGTGGCCACGTGATGATGAACTCACGATGGTGTTGACTCATGGGCATCCAGCCCTACTGGTCACTCACGCTTAATCATGGCTTGGAACACTTCTTGTCCCAGATCGCCAGCGGCCACGCAGACGCCGCCGAGTGGTTCCCATCCGTCGGCAATGTCCTTTTTGACGGCTTCCGTCAGGCGATCTCCGTGAATGTCCCATAGAATTTTGTAGTCGACGATCTTTGCGCTCATGTTTTCTCCCCCTGAGAGGTTGACACTGTAATCGAATCATCAGTGATTCTCATCTGAGGCGGTATCGGACACGCTGCGCGGTGCCAAACTATGGGCTCCGGACGGCGGTGTCTGGTTGTGGTCGACCGGCGTTTCTGTCGCCCTGCAGCTCGGCCCGTCCGGACTCTCGCTTTCGGGTCGGGGTCATGGCTAAACCGCGCGTCCGGCGCGGTTCGCACTCGCAGTGCTCGCGCCGGATTTGACCTTCGAGTCCACCGGGGACCAAAAGTGGCGCCCCCTCCGGCGTCTCGGCCAACGTCTACTGTGGGGCACTGCCGGATATGCGGTCTGGATTCTCCTGGCCTTTGTCGACAAACACGTGGCCCTCCTGGCCATCGTGATGACCACCTTGCACACCCTGATTCCCCGTTCCAATAACGATATTGGCAATCGTTAGCCGAGCCGTCTGCAGAGGGCTCGCCATCTCCCAGCGACCCTTTCCGGGACCCACGCGAAAATCATCGCAGACACGTGAGCTGTGGTCGAATTCATCCACGATCTCCAGCACAGAGGGTCCGTAGTTGACCAGAGGTCGCCCTTCGCCTCGGCGATGGTCCGCATACCAACTCGCCAGGTCGTGACCAAGAGGTACCCTTTGGTCTCGTGGAGTGCCCGCGCTTGGCATGACCGAATCCTGCGCCGTCACCAAGGCATTCCAGCCACTGTCCAGTTCAACTCCAAGGTGAGCGACACACCACTCACCAAATGCCTCGGTTACCGTTGACCAAGTGTTGTTGGCCCGCAGTCGCTCGCGAAGCTCACGGTGGGAATTCATCAGATCCGAACGGCGACCAGGCGGAAAACACAGTTCCGTGAGCAGCTCATCCACCTGCCCGTCTCGGGCCGACTCACAGAGCGCGCGCATGGTGTCGAGCGGGTCGAAGCCATGGGTCCACTGCAGCCACCGAATCGCGTATCGCAGGATCCCGTATCGATGGGCCGCATGAAACACCCGCGCGCAACCGACCAACAGGTCCAAATCAGCTCCGGGCAAGGTGTTCGTTTCCCGCACCATCCCGAGTGCATCGGTCATGATACCGTAGCGCGCCCGCTGTTCGGGTTCGTTCATTGGCGCCCCCGGAAGCACCATGGTCACAAACAGATGCACATTGATCGGCTGATCAAAAAACGACCGCATATCGGCCAAACTCGTGGCGAGCGTGCTCTCCGGCAAACCGAGCATCAGCTGGGTCGCCAGTGGAAAACCCCGGTCCACAAATGTTTGGCCCATCTTCTGCATTTTTTCGGTGGAGATCCCTTGTCGTTTTATCGCACGCAAAGTGGTCGGATCGAGGGTCTGCAAGGACATAATGCCCTCACTGCACAGACCGGTAGCGACAAACTTCTCCAATATATCAACGATTCGAACGTGGGTTCCTTTGGCGAAATTCACCACCACCCGCTTGGGAAAGCCCGTTTCGCGATGCAAGTGACAGATGAACTCAGCAATGTCCAAGTCTCGAGCAAAGATCCCGAAGTTTGCGTCGGCGATCCACAGCGTGTGGAGCTGTTTGCCAGCCATCCACTCCAGCTGTTCCCGAATCTGCTCCATACTGAATTGATGAATACGCTGCCGCGTGGCCTGGCCCCAATCACAGAAGGTACAGCCATAGGGACACCCACGATTGGTCTCTACTATGGCCGCCTGCCACTGATCGACCCAGGCATCCGGGAGCGCTGGACCCCCGTACGGTGAAGACAAGTCCGTTAAATCCGATATTCGGGCTCTGCTCCCGCCACACATCGCGCCATCCGTCCCCCGAAAACTCAGACCCGGAATCGGTGCATGCACAGTATGGCCCAGGTGCTGCACCAAATCGACAAATGGAGCCTCGCCCTCTCCATGAACCACGACGTCCACCGATGGCGTATCGTCAAAAAACCGAAGCACCTCCGTGTGGCCAGGCGCCGAGGGTCCACCAACAACGATGGTACAGGTGGGGTTCAAGCGTCGCGCAAGCTCAATCAGTGCGAGCTCCGCCTTCAGACGCCAAATGGTGAGCGAGGCGAGCACCAAATGAGGTCCAGGCGTCCCCAAGGCCAACGCGAGCTCTTGCTCGTTGGTCGCCAATTGCACCTCTGCACTCCGCCAATTCGGGCCGTGGGCTTGATCAGCAGCGGCGACAACCCGACCCATGCCCAAGGGCGGGTAATTGGGTTCGGTGTACACATATGTGACGGTTACCGACCGGTGCTGCGTGCTGTTGGCGTCGTTGTGCATGACAACCAGCTAACACTGACTGGTTGGTGGTGATGCGAGATGAGATGCCCACCGCAGCCAAAAAAGAAAGCCCAAGAAGCCCATCGTGAGGCTTGGGCAGTACGAAGGGCTGAGCGGCAAAAAGTGCGAATGCAAAGAGGTCTACACATCTCCTGTTTTACAGAGCAATCCCATATCGGCCCCCTCTACCCAGAAAGGCAGTGAGTCTACCTGTGGCCAAACAAGCCCAACACCCGAATGGGAGATGAAAGGCGACGTTCGACCCAACCACCTTAGGGAGAAACCGGCCGATCCCATTCCATCAAGACAGCCCCGGTTTACCGGTACGGAATTCAGTACCGAAGGTCATGAGGACCACGACAGCCATTCAGATAAGACCTCGGTTGCCCCGCTGACATGGTCACCTGATTCGTTGATTGAGCACATGTGCACTGTTGCATGACCATCACCGAGGTGGTCTGTGCGGCTGAGGTGACTCGGCAGACCGTCAGTGAGTGGAGCAACCACCACCCAACATTTCAGCCTGCATCGGCCCGTCTAAGGGTCCGTGGTCGATGATTGAACGTGTGGACTGGGGCCAGAACTCAAGCGTTTCACTATTGGTTTCTTAGACGACCGAGCTACGTTACGATGCGGAGGCACAGGCATTACCATTTTACAAAGCACGACGAGCGCACTGCATGCGACATAAATCTGTGAAGCGCACCGCTCGCGCGACCTCTCCGGACTCACCACGATCTACAACGACGGGGTCAAAGGACCATCAGGCTACCGGTACGCCACCCGAAATGAACGTGTCAGCGGTACCGGTCAGCGCACCGGTTCAATTTCAACATGATGATGTACGAGGATTGTTCACGAAGAAAGAGACCCAAGAAGACCAGTTCCGTAGCGATGTCGACTTGTGGCATAAAACACTGACCCAAAAGGGTGACCTGCAAGGGGGCGAACTAGCGGTTCACGAGCAGCAGCAGGACCTGATGAAACGGCACTTCATGGCCATGGCTGTTCTGGGTCCCCAAGCTGGAAACCAAAAGACAGGTGAATATCAAAACATCGACAATTTTACGGCTTCGGGTGCACAGGAACCAACAAGGGCGCCGTTGGCATCGCTGGCTTCACATGGAGGCCGTTTTGCGTACGAAAGCCAGCATAAAGATGTTGGTGACAACTTTAAGAATCACCTTTTATTCGGTACAGACGACCCTCAGAGAACACAAGCGGCCCGTAGACATCACGGAGTAAATGGGCTCGCCGTTGGTAGTGGTTCCAGAGCCTCGGATAGACGTGAGGCGAGTCACTTCTGGCAAACTGGAAGAGACAACTCAGTTCATGCCGGTCTATACAGCAGAAACAGCAGTCATCCTCAATCTTACAATACTAAAACAGCGCGCTGGGAAGAAGGGAAGTCGATGTTGGGCACCAATAAGGTGTTCAGTCCAGGCCAAGAATCAGTGGGTATGAACATTGCTTTTGGGGGCGTTGGGAATACCGCCGAATCACACGGTACCCGGACAACCATTGGTCCAGAGGGTGACATTATGGATCCCCGAGGGCGCAAGGCTGGGCAGCATGGTCACGCATTCTTCAAATATGACACGCATCCGGATAAAGTGAAAAGATATAAAGACAGCGGGACCTCTCGCATGATGGTTGGATTTGAAGGGTCGGCTCCGTCAACGAACAGCATGCTTGGTGCCCATGACCTGAAGTCGATGGTCAAAAAGGGTGGGAACAGCCGTTCGATCACCGGTCAAGACAAAGCTGAAGGGGTCGGCTTGCCCAGTGGCAAGGGTGCTGTGCGAGCAAATATCGACCATGAACAACTTCGAGAAGTGAAGGAAGTTTTTGGTGCAATGAAACATTTAAAGGCACACCCGGAGACCGAAAGCCACATTATTCGAGCATTATTAGAAGCCAAAACTGAAAAAGAACGCAACAGTGCGATCGCCCGCATCAAAATATTGGGAGACTTGGCGAGAAGAAAAGCAGAGCAGGGCAAGGAAGGAGCCTGATGCAGCGAGAGTTGGGGCTTTGTTGTTAAGGCTTCGACTGAGGGATGGGTGGCCGAGTTCATGCCGCTCGTCTTCTCGATGACCGTGCTGATGAGCGGAAGGACTCTTTTGGTGCTGTTTGGGTTCTTTCACCGAGATGCCGCAGCAGCGTACTGAGAGCCCGTACAGGTCCATCTGTGCGAGGGTGTACACCCCGTGCGCACCCTCCATGCTGCGCTCAGCTATTGGCAGTGGCTTCCGTTGGATTTGCCTGTTCGGAGTACCTGTGACGCTTTTTCAGTCGTTTCTCGCTCATGATGGGCATCCTGCTGGTGAGAAGCTTCACCGCGCGTTCGTGATGTTTGTCACCTTTTTCTGCCGGCATGTTCAAGTTCATGCTCTTCAGCAGTTGCTGTGCGCCAGGGTCGCCCGTGCGGGCGCTGTCCGCCAGCTGAGTAGCCATCGCTGTGCGACTCTTTTTGTAGTATGCCTTGCGGAAGAGGTTGCGGGTCGTGTCGAGCCCCTTGACCGTGCCAACCGCCAGCGCTGCGGCAGGTAGAGCGGCACCACCGCTGCCGGCGAGCAAGGCGATGCCCAAGCCAGTGCCGGCGGCCGACAGAGCTGTACGTCCCCCTCGGCGCCACTTTTCTCCTTTGTTCCATTGTTGTGAGTGGTCGAGCAGCTTTTTGGTCGAACCTGACTTCGCTAAGGCGGAGGCCGTGCCCATTCGCTTCTCCATGATTGCAGCGTCTCGGCCGCGCTGTGCGTTCTCCCATACGCCGAAGGCATCGAGTCCGATTGTCGCTCCGGTGAGTGACTCCGCCACGGTCTTGCCGGCTCCCCCGGCCACATTCTGTGCTCCGCGGGCCAAGACGTTCATTGCTCCGATCCCGTCGGTGCCTTGTGTGATCTTGTCCGACCGACTGCCCTCGTCGACGTGGAGCCCTGCGCCGCC
>Ga0315320_10005338_pt1 | contig 10540 bp, 12 predicted proteins | sample M140m21515metaG_FD_203458 | JGI IMG/M metagenome (GOLD analysis project Ga0315320, IMG submission 203458) | Ammonia-oxidizing marine archaeal communities from Monterey Bay, California, United States - M1 40m 21515 | ecosystem: Environmental > Aquatic > Marine > Coastal | place: USA: California...
CAGGCACCCATGGAGATGACCCACTTCGGTTCCGCCATCTGCATGTAGATGCGCTGAAGCACGGGAAGGCTCTTGATACCCACTCGTCCCGCCACGATGAGGAGGTCCGCCTGGCGAGGGCTGAAGCGCATGACTTCCGCACCGAAGCGCGAAAGGTCGAAACGACTGCAGGCGGTCGCCATCAGTTCGATGCCGCAGCATGCTGTGGCGAACGGAAGGGGCCAGACGCTCGAGCGTCGTGCCCAGTTGACCACGCGGCTGAACTGCGTGGTCAGGATGCTGTCGTGGGGAAGGGTGGCTTCAAGGCCCATGGGAACTCCTTTTTCGGTGAGCCAGATTCTAGCGGCTCGGCCCGATCAGTTCTCGCGTGGTTTCTGGAGTTCTTTGACTTGTTTCTGATAGTCGGCATTCGCCCGATCCCGCATCTCGGCCGCGTTCGAGCTCTGCTTGCTGGAATCATCGAGATTGCTCTTGTAGACCATTCCGCTGTACGGGCCTCCCTTGACCGATACGACGTGTTCGTAGCAGCCGGTCAGCATGAAAGGGGTCATCAAAAGAACCCCCCTGAGGGCGACTTTTCGAAGGGTCGCTCCCTGGGTGGTCATGTCGCTGGTGGTGGGGTTCATTCGCACGGTCGGGCTCCGGATCGAGCCGGCCGTCATTCAGCCCTCGATCATCTTCTTCAAATCGTCCTTTGAATGCACGATTTTGTAAAGCCTTTCGACTTTCATCATTCGAAAAAGATCACGCAGATGACCATTGAGACCATAGAGCGCCGTGTTCATCTTGTGCTCCTTGGCGTGGCGGCGAAGTTCGACGCACATTCCAAGACCCATGCTCGAGAGCACTGAGACCGCTGACAGATCGATCACAAGCCATTTGGCCCGTTTGTCGGTGTCGTTGAGCGCATCGATGATCTCGGTTTCGATGATCGGAGCTTCCCGTTGGCCGATTGATGGGGCCACAAGCCGTGCCGTGATGCCACGGGGGCTTCGAGTGATCGATACATATTGTGACTTGCCCTTTTTCGGGCTGAGCGTGTTGCTGATGTTCATGTTCATGCCTCACCAAGAATGCGTTGAAAACCGTGGGTCTCCCATCTTTTCGGTTGGAAAGCCCCTGCACTTTGGTTCAGGTCCCGCTGTTTCAGCAGGATTCTCACTGGGTGTGGGTCTGCATGCATCGTATCGACGGGGACGGTCCCATAATCACTCAATCGCCATTCAGGTCGGTCCCGTACTTGACCCTCGTGGTTCCATTTGCCATGGAGGCTCCGGAGGTCGAGAAACGGTATCCACCGAACAGTTCAAGCTCGCCCGGGCCGGTGGAGAGTGCGTTCGGGCGTCTGCGGGGTGGAAGCGTGTCGATTCGCCAGATCCGGAGATCGCCATCCTCAGAAGCTTGCATGAAAATGGCGGTGGGAATCGCGAGTTCGTTGGTGGTTGGTTGTTCGCTTGCCAGCACGAAGACACCATTCGGCACCTTGATGGCATGCAGCCAGGTGGGAATGCCTCCGTCGAATGGAAGTTCGGGGCCCTCGATCACCATCCGTCGCGCAGGCTCGATGATCAGCGTTTCAGGACGAGGTCTCCCGTCCGTGCCCGGCCAGCCCAGAAGCAGGATCCGGTCGTCCGGCAACACTCGAGAACGTGCGCCCAGGGTGCGGGCGTCGTCGGGAAGTGACCATGACTCCCAGTGTGCATCATTCGGAGTTCGCTGGAGTACGACGAGTCGTCCGTCCTCGGGATTCGTGCCACAGGCGACGAGGGTGCCATCCTGAAGAACCTCCAGAGTCGCTGCCGAAAGTGGTCGGCCCAGTAGGTCAGGTTCGAGCCAGCGGTGTTGCATCACGTCGAAACGGTGCAGCGCGCTTTCCGCGATCAGTGCGACCGTGCCATCCGCGAGCAGTCTGGGTGGGCTCGGTGTGACCCACGAATGTCCTTCGGGTGGATCGATCGGTTTCGTTTCACCGGCGATTCTGGGCTGGATGATTTCACCATCAAGTCGAAGTGTGAGACTTGATTTCGCCGAGCCTCCGTATCCACCCCAGACAAGAATTCTCCCATCGGGAAGAGCCAATGCCTCCGGGTTGATGCGGGCCTCACCCATCTGCGAACCCACGGGCAGCCAGTCTCCCTCGGGTCGTCGCCTCTGAATGGCAGGTGTCGCATTGAAATCGGGAGTCATGCCTCCCAGAAGAAACACCCATCCATCCTGCTCGACCACTCCTGATTCGATGACCGGGAGAGCTGGCGTGTCGTCAAGCTTCGTGACCCGGACCGAGAGGCTGGAAGCCGGCAGGGAATCGACTTCTTTTTCGGCGTCCTGTCCCCGCGTTTGCGGGGGAGTCACGCAGGCACCGGCCAACAGCGTCCATGCGGTCAGTACTGCGCCGATCATGGCGTCGGGGTGTCGAGACGGGCTCTTCCCGTCTCGACCGAAAGGGTGCCCAGTGAGAATCGTTCGCCTGATTCATCGCTTTCGGCGGTGGGGGGCTCTTTGATTCTCGGAGTCTCGTTTCGTTCGGCATCGCGTGCTGGTGGCGTTCTCGCATGGATCTCGATCACCGGGGGATTCTGTATGGGTGTGCGCTGGGGCACGACCTTTCCACTCGAGGCATCAAGTCTTCGTTCGACGCTCGTCGCCATCTCTTGAGCGTTTTCGAGGGTCTGTTCCATGCGCGTCAATGCAGTCTGCGTTCGCTCGATGAGCGCATCGCTCCGTTGCTGTTGCGCGCCTTCGAGTTCCGCGATCTGTCGTGCCCGTTCCTGAGTCCCCGATTGAATCGCGTTGCAGATCTCGATGCCGTTGCCCAGACCTGCTGCGATGTCCTCCGCCCGGGAAATGATGCTCTCGAGTCGCGTTTCGACCTGTGAGGCCTTCGTCAGCATCGCGTCCAGTCTGGCGCAGAGCTCCTCGGTGGCGGTGTCTTCCACGGGTGCGGGTTCAGTCGACATCGTCGCGCCGGCTTCTTCCAGGCGCTGGATCTGTGACTCGAAGGCTCGAAGCATTCGCGCGCCGAGGTGCAGACGTTCGTCGAGCAGTGCGATCGACTCCTCCGTTCCGGTCACCTGCTGATCGGTCGTTGTCTCGTTCGCGGATTTCTTCGTTTTCTTCGCGGCGGTTTTTCTTCCACGTCCACTCGAGGAGCGCGCGTGTCTGGTCGCAGCCTTCTTGAAGTCCTCCGGGGCGATCGTCCTCGAAGCGTTCACATCTCCGGGCCCCGCGGTCTTCTGAGGATCTTCGAGGGCTTTTCGCGCTCGTGCAGCCGCGAGTCGTGCGGCCTCCCGAAAGTGGGCTGCGCTGGGACCGTTCTCCGCGGACTCGGGGCCCTCGTCGGTCGTCTTCGCATCGTCATCATCAGCCTGTGCGTCGTATTCGTGATCCATCGGATCCTCCGAAGTCGCATCCTTCCGGATGCTGGCAGTCCATTGCCACTTGAGCAGTCGCTCATCACTGCCAAGAGTCTACGAGATCCGCGCCCTTGGTGGTGTTCATGGAGAATCCCCACGGAGGTTTCCTCTTTCAGGATTGACTTCCGGGGGTGGCCTCCATCGGAATCATCGAGGCGAGCGTCGTCCCTGCGGCGCGTGCTCTCTGGGCATTCCTCAGTGCGTCGCACAACGTGCTCTGCAAATGGATGGCGCCGTCGTCGACCAGCTCGAAGGCCACGTCCATCAGCTGGTCGGCGGTGATCTGTTCGGGATCTCGGGCCAGCACGTAAGCCTGCTTCTGCTGGATCCGGTGAAGAAATCCGCGCTTCTCAAGCCGCTCGAGGGCCATGTCGGTGAATTTGAATGGAAGACCGGTTCTTCTGGCCGCTTCATCGGAGGAGAGCGTCGTGCCTCGTTCGAATCCGTCAGCAATGACGGTCATCAACGAGAGTACCGAGGTCGGATCGATGAGGTTTTCGAGCTCCTCGGTCTGCATCACTCTGGCGTCTCGGCCTCGAAGCACCTGGACGATCGCGGCGACTTCGAGGCCGACCAGGACGAACATCCACATCAGATACATCCAGAACATGAAGACCGGAATCAGTCCCAGTGATCCGTAGAGACTGCTTACGGCGAAGGCGTTCGCCATGTAGGCACCCAGCGATCGCTTGCCGATCTCCAGCAGAATCGCGGCGACCAGGGCTCCGATCAGGGCTGGTCGGACTCTCACTCTGGCGTTCGGTACCCAGAGATAGACGACGAACATGAAGAACCAGAAGGTCAGGATGCTGATGGAGATGTCGATCGTGACAGCCAGCCATTGCCATCTTGGAAGCGTCGCGATCACCGCGGAGAGATTTCCAGACAGCCAGGGCAGAACGCCGAGCATCACCGGTCCGAACGTCAGAACGCACCAGTACACCAGCAGTCGTTTGGTCCATGATCTTCCGGATCGTGCCCGGTAGATCACGTTGAAACTGTTCTCGATCGTGATCATCACCCAGAGTGCGGAAAAGGTCACCACGGCCATGCCGATCCAGCCCAGCCCGGCGAGATTGATGCTTGAGGCGGTGGCGACGAATCCATCGACCCATTCTCCAAGTCCGATCGGGGTCTGAGTCTGTCCTGCATCGAGTGTGGGAGGGATGATCTTGATGTCGTTCAGACCGAGCTCCTCGATGAGCGTGTCGATGGTCTGGTTGAAGTTGTCGCCGAGGATGTTTCGCGCTGCGATGGTGATGACCACCAGCACCGGGAGAATTCCAAAGAGGGTTCGAAATGCGAGTGATGCGGCCATTTGAGGGGCGCGATCCTCGTTCAGGTGCCTGAGGCAGTATTTCGCAGTGTCAAATCCATGCCGGACCCGAGCCTGGACATCGTCCAGGTTCTTTCTGGGCTCCGAGGCGGCCTGGCGCACCCATTCGAATCCCTGTCTCAGTCGTGTGCCGAGTGGGGGGCTTGTTTTTTCAGGTTTCTGGGTCATTGGCTCCTCGATCCCAAGGTCTATCGTCAGAATCACGGGCGAACCTCGCGAACCTGTTTAGAATGGTTTGAATGTCGACACGAGGAAAAAAGCAGGGGCACGGGTACGGCGACAAACGTCGCGGGCCACGATTGCAGAAGGTTCTGGCTGACGCGGGTGTCGCGTCCCGCAGGGCCTGTGAATCCCTGATCGAGTCGGGCATGGTCACCGTGAATGGCGAGGTGGTGGACGCTCTGCCTGCCTGGGTTGATCCGGATGAAGATCGCATCGTCGCAGAAGGGCGTGTGGTTGGAAAGACCCGGCGAAATGTGTACGTGATGCTGTTCAAGCCACGCGGAACGGTCAGCACCAACAAGGATCCCGAAGGGCGATGTCGCGCAATCGATCTGGTGCTTCACCCCTCGCGTCCGCGGCTGTATCCGGTCGGGCGACTCGACGTCGAATCCTCCGGTTTGCTGTTGCTGACGAATGATGGTGAGCTCGCCAATCGATTGACTCATCCTCGTTACGGGGTTCACAAGGGCTATCAGGTAACCGTCGGCGGACGGCTCAATGATGATGATGTCGAGCGACTCGAGCGAGGCATTTTCCTTCCAGACAAACGGGCCGGTGGGGCATCTCGCACGAAAAGTTCCAAACTTGACGTGATCAAACGTGATCGTGACCGAACAATGCTCTATATGGAGCTTCGTGAAGGCCGCAATCGTCAAATCCGTCGCATGATGGCACAGTTCGGATTCCCAGTGAAAAAGCTTCGCCGTGTTCGCATGGGGCCGCTTGCTTTGAAGGGCCTGGCACCTGGGGAATGGCGCGAATTGTCCTCATCAGAGCTTTCGTCGCTTCGTCGTGCGGCGTACCGGATTCGTGATAAGGCCTCCGGTTCAAAGTCCTAACCGCATTTAAAACAGCTATTTAAGGCCACTTTTTTTCGTGCCTCAGCTGTCGGTACGCCTATTCTTCATCAAAAATACAATCCTAATTGACATTCGTTCTCAGAAGTGATTGATTCTCATTCTCAATTGAATATAGTTCCCTGAACCTTCGTGGTCTCCCTCCATTGCCATATGTCAGGCATTGGCGCCACGAATCACATACGGCGATCGAAAGTCGCCAGATCAATCAGGAGTTTTCAACATGTTCAAAGTACTTGCAGCCGTTTCGGCCGGAGTTCTTTTCGTCAGTACCGCGTCCGCCGACCTTGTCAATCCCGACATTCCGACCTGGCGTGGTGATGCCGGAACCGGCTTTGCCCAGTGGGATTCCTTCACCAGTGCTGATGGCGGTGCAAACGCCCCCGAACAGGGCGGCGGTTTCAATGTGTTCAATTTCGGGCCCGGAGCGATCATTGCCGGCTCGGGCAACCTGTATGGCGCCGGTGGTCCCTTGAATATTCACGTCTACCAGGCCGGACCTCCCATCTTCGGTCTCTCCGAAGCAGTCCTGAACATGTCCTTCGCTGGAAATCCGATTAATACCGATAATGTCCGGGCCTACGTCGGCTCTCAGGCATCCGGGACGTATGTCGATGGTGTCGCTGAATTCCGCGGTGGTGGTGGCAGCAGTTTCTCTCCGCAGACCTGGGCGTTCACATTCGATCTCACTGCGTTTTCCGGAGGCATGAACGCTCTTTCATTCTTCTTTGACTCTGCTGGTCAGTCGAACTCGAGTCTTGACGCCTTGTCCATCGATTACAACACCATTCCTGCACCGGGCGCCTTGTTCGCAATGGGACTTCTTGGTGTCACTCGCCGTCGAAGAGGCTAGGATGGATCTCTTCACCAACCGGTATGTGAAGGGATCTCAAGAACACATGTCTGATGTCACTGCAAGCGTCGATTCACCGACTTCCGCTGGAATCATGGATCGTTTGAGAACTGAAACCCGTCCCCATCATGACAAGGCCGAGCAGAATGGTTTCGGCGTCATGGTCATGCAAGGCGGGCTCAAGGAACCTTGCTACATCGAGCATCTCGCTGCCTGGAAGCTGATCCTCGGTCACCTTGAATCCGCACTCAGGGATTCCACGGATGAGACCGTCAGCAGAACATGGCACGAGGGCCTGGTGAAAAAGGAGATCCTCTCCAGAGATCTCGAGGCACTTGCTCCCGAAGGTATTGAACTTTCTCCCGCGACGACTCAGGCAGTTTCTGAATTCACGACCTATGTCGACACACTCTCCAAGGAGACCCCTCGGGGTCTCCTTGGAGTTCTTTATGTTCTCGAGGGTTCGACCATGGGTGGCAGCGTGATGAAGTCACGCATCGCCAGTCAGCTCGACCTCACTCTCGACGAACCCGGGCTTCTCTACTACGGGTGTTACGGCAACGAAGTCGGCGTCCGGTTCAAGGAGTTCCGGGCTCGAATGGGAGACGCCGTCGACGGATCCGGATCCGAGGAGCTCGTCCTTCAGGCCGCCGGCCGCACGTTCGATCTCGTCGGCGACATTCTTCGTGCGATCGCAGGTGATTGATGGAGACAGGGTCGGCCAAGTCATCCGGTGCGACCACCATTCGAAGATGGGCTCTCCTTCTTCTGACGTTCTCCGCCATCCCCGATGTCCTGCCCTATGCGGGGCTCAAACGTCTCATTTCCGAGCGATTCGACAAGAGCGAGGCTGAATCACAGCTCTTCGCCATCATGGCACTGATTGGTGCCTTGCTTGCCGTGCTTGTTCTTCGTCGGGTTCAGAAGGCCTCGCCTCGTCAGGTCTTCATGATCTGCGCACTTGTTCAGGCCTCCGTCATCGGACTGATGATTCTGCCCATCAATTGGACCACGATGCTCGCGCTCCGGGGAATCCAGGGTGGAGCCGACCTTTTGATGCTGGTGACACTGACCACGGTCGTTGCGAGTCATGCCAAGGGCACCGGGCGAGGCTTCGGTGCGGCCGGCGCGGCCATTCTCTTCGGTCTGGCTTTCGGTCTGCTTGGTGGGGGGCTTCTGACCGCCTTCGAGCCGATTTCGGTGTTTCCTGTTTCGGTCGGCATCTCTTTGATGCTGGCTGGCAGTGCCTTCGGCCTGCCTTCGAAACCGCTGCATGTCACTTCGAAGGACAAGCGTCGGCAGATGGATCGGAGAACGATCATCGGTGGGGCGTTCTCTGCAAGTGATCGGATGATCTCCGGCATGATCACGGTCAGCCTGCCTTTGCTTCTGGTCTCCTCATTCGAGGCAAGTCCTTCGGTCATCGGCGCGGTGCTTGCCGCACCACTTCTGGCATGTGCCCTCGGTGGATATTTCTCGGGCATGCTCGTCGACCGCATTGGTGCGATTCGTGCGCGCCTGATCGGGGTTCCCGTGCAAGCTGCCGGTCTGACCATGATCATTCTGTCGGGTGGCGACATCACGCTTCTGGGCTTCGGAACGCTCACGCTTTCCGTCGGTGCGACCTTGCTCCTTCCGACATCGCTCGTCATTGGTGCCGGCAGCCGTCCCAAGCAGATCGATCCGAGTGTCGTCGGTGGGATTCAATCCATCGGCCAGGCCGGCCACCTGTTCGGGACGTTGCTCATCTTCATGATCACCGTGCTTTCGGGTGCGGTGACCACCACTGGGATTCTCGCAGTCGTGGTCATCTATCTCGCGTGGAACACGATCTGGCTCGGTGCCCTCGGCTCGGAATTCTTCGCAGTCGCTCGTCCCGCGCCCAGAGTCGTCCAAGGCCGGCGTCTTGCGTCCGGTCCGCTCAAGGGGCGCTCATCAGCGGTTCGTCAGGGCTCTGCCGTTCAAGGCGCTACACTGACCGATCCCCCGCAGAACGGATCCGAGCCAGAGGAGTCGACGGCATGCCCCAATACGAATATGAATGTGTCGAGGACGGCGAGGTCCTGACCCTTTTGCGACCGATGTCCGAGGCGGATGCCCCCGTCGAGGATCCTGAAGGTCAAGGCCGGATCTTTTCGAGACGACACAGCGTCTTCGGTGTCGGGCGGGGTGATTCCGCATCTTCCGCGCCGGCGACCTCCATGGAGGGTTTCTGCCCTTGCGGGATGCGCCCCGGTGGATGTGGCTCATGACTGCGAAGATCACCCATGGTGTCGATTTCTCGGGTGCGAAAGGTGGAGGCGGAGCCAAGATCGTGGTTGCGTCCTGCGGCGACAGCGGTGAAGTCTCTCTCGAACGAGGTCTGGACAGAAATCGACTGGTGGCCCGTATCCGCGAGACACTCGCTGACGGCGACCGTCACCTCTGGCGGATCGATGCGCCTTTCAGCGTGCCGGAGGCGGTCTTCGACGCCCACGAACTCGAGAAGGACTGGCTGAGTCTCGCCCATTGGATGCGGCAGTTCGATGATCCCCGTGCATGGCGAAGAGCCCTGCGTGCCGTCGACCGAAAGGAGAAGAAACGACTCTGTGACCGCGCGGCGCATGCGCCATTGGCGCCCATGAATCTTCGGGTCTTCAAACAGACCTGGACCGTGGTGTGCGAGGTTCTGCTTCCGCTGGTCTCCGACGAGATCGATCTTCCCTGCCTTCGTTCCACGGATGCGCCAGTGTCCGTGGTGGAATCCTGCCCCGCTTCGGTTCTCCATCGCATGGGTGAATCATCAAGGGGGTACAAGGGTCGAACCACCGACAACCAGATACGGCGCCGGGCGCTGCTTCAGCTGCTGGAAGGTGAAGGACTCGAGATCTCCTCCTCGATCGGGCGTCGTGCCATCGAGGACTCGGAGGGTGATGTTCTCGACGCACTGCTGCTTCTACTCGCTCCAGTGTCCGAAGCGACACCAGTGCAAGCCGGGTGTGAAGGATGGATCTGGTGATCAGACGCCGCGAGTCTGAGGATCCCAGATGAACTTGTGCATCTGCAGTTGCATCCGCACGTCCAGTCCGTCCTCGAGGATCCATTCGGCCAGCTCGTGAGGTGGCAATGCCTTGCATCCGAGTATCTCGAGGCCTGTGGCCTGTTCGAAAGTGGGCGACATCAGGACGGCCGCCGATCGAGTCACCAGGTCATGGGATTCGATCATCGATCTGGCCCATTCGTAATCCGCTCGGTCGACGAGCACGAACTTGATCTCATCGGTGGGTCTGAGATCCTCTAGATTCTCCATCAGGTTTCGATCCACCTGACCGGACCCCGGGGTCTTCAGATCCAGAATTCGGATGATTCTGGGGTCACAGGGGCTGATGTCCACGGCATTTGAGGTCTCGACCAGAACGGTTCTGCCGGCATCGCAGAGCTCGGCCATCAAAGGAAAGACCGCCTTCTGGGCCAGTGGCTCTCCACCGGTGAATTCGATCAAAGTGCAGTTGATGGCCAGAATTCGTTCCCTCAGGGCGTCCACTGCCATCCTTTCGCCTTCTTTGAAGGCGTATTCGGTATCACAGTAGTGGCAGCGCAAGGGGCAGCCTGTGAGCCTGACGAAGACGCAGGGGGCACCCGCACGGGTGGATTCGCCCTGAATCGAGTGGAAGACTTCGTTGATGCGGATGGAACTGGATGCTGGCATGTCTCAAGGATGTTATCGCCTCGGGGTTCGACATTGCGCCGTATTTCGTTATGATTCTCGATCCGAGGCCCAGGTGGCGGAATTGGCAGACGCGCCAGATTAAGGATCTGGTGGGAGTAAAATCCCGTGGAGGTTCGAGCCCTCTCCTGGGCATCAGTATTCGGATCGACG
>Ga0315320_10005339_pt1 | contig 10539 bp, 9 predicted proteins | sample M140m21515metaG_FD_203458 | JGI IMG/M metagenome (GOLD analysis project Ga0315320, IMG submission 203458) | Ammonia-oxidizing marine archaeal communities from Monterey Bay, California, United States - M1 40m 21515 | ecosystem: Environmental > Aquatic > Marine > Coastal | place: USA: California...
AAGCGGACGTGCGCTTTGGGGTTGGAGGGGTTGTGGTACTGGTTCGCGTAGAAGGCGTTGGGCGTCTCGTCGGCGATCCGTCGCGACACCGAGTAGTACGAGGTGGGGTCTTCGGGAGCGACGTTGGTCGGGGTCACGACGACCTCCGCGCCGTACGCACGCAGTGCGGCCCGTTTCTCTTCCGATTGCTTGTCGGGCAGAATGAAGATGCATTTGTAGCCCTTGATCGCTGCGGCCATTGCGAGGCCGGCCCCCGTATTGCCTGAGGTCGCCTCGACGATACAGCCGCCGGGCTTGAGCTCTCCCGAAGCCTCCGCGTCTTCGATGATCTGCATCGCGATTCGGTCCTTCACCGACGCGCCCGGGTTGAGCATCTCGACCTTGGCGTAGACCGTGGCCTTTAGGCCTTTGGTGACGCTGTTGAGTCGGACGAGTGGCGTGGAGCCTACGCACTCGAGGATGTTGTCGTGTACATTGTGCATCGGAGAGTCCTCTTTGGACCCGCCTCGTATCTCCCATGATACGGTGTCGCCACGTCATGAGCGGACGTCTGTCGAAGATGGACGCGAGAAGAGGCTTAGGTCTGGAGGTTGTTTGCGCTCCAAGTTCGAACAGGTGCTTCGCAAGGGCGACTACATCGGGGGCTCCTTTGTGAAGCCAGAGGTGGTCGACGGCTACCTCCGCGGGTTCAGCCCAGGTGACCGTGATGACGAGCTCGGCCGCTTTTCGTTTAGCAAGTCCTCCGTCGATGCGGCGGTGGACTGTGCTGTGGAGGCGCGCATTTCGTGGGGTCGTGAGGGTCAAGAGGTGCGCGCGACGCACATCACACGGTTTCGTGCCGAGCTCTTGAACCATCAAAATCGTTGTGCGCAGCTGCTCACGCGCGAGACGGGCAAGCCGTTGTGGGAGTCTAGCCAAGAGGTCGTCGCTACATTGCGCTGTGTCGATCTCATGCTGGAGGAAGGGCTCATGCGGCTTGAGCCTCATGTGGTTCACCAGCACAAGGCCCGCAGTGATTACCGACCTCGGGGTGTCGTGGGGGTGTTGGTCCCTCATGTGTTCCCGCTGATGACCTCGGTTCAGCAAACGGTCGCTGCGCTGCTAGCGGGCAACTGTGTGGTGCTCAAACCGAGCAAGTTTACGCCGGCGAGCGGCCAGTTTATGGCCGAGATGTGGGACCGCTGCCGACTCCCTCGAGGCGTCTTCAACATGGTGCAGGGCTCAGGAGCGGTTGTGGGTAGCCGCCTCGTTCAACACAAAGGGCTGGATGCGCTGTGCGTGAGCGGGTCGTACGCGACCGCTCGTGCGGTTGCGGAGTCACTCCACGGGCGTCCGGAGCTTCCCGTCCTGTACCACTCGGGAGGCAAAGCCGCTGCGCTGGTGCTCGACGGTGCAGACGTAGAGCACGCCGTGTACGAGGTCATCGTTGGTGCATACTTGACCGCGGGACAGCGACACAACAGCACGGCGCGGGTGGTGTGCGTGGCCGGTGTGTATGACGCCTTCGTATCGGCCATACAACGCCGCGTGGAGAATCTGCGGGTCGGCTGGGGCTTTGACGACGACGTGTTCTGTGGTCCGGTGATCAGCGAGGTGTACCGAACGGATGTTCGTCGCTACGGTGCGGAGCTTGTGCGTGAGGGGCACGAGACGCTTCGGGCGGCCACCGATGTTGAGGTGCCGGGCCGAAGAGGTTTCTACGTCTCGCCTTCGCTGCACGCCATCGATTGGTCGTCGAACAAACCGTTCGTGAAGGACGAGCCGCCGGGTCCAACATTGCTGGTCTACAAGGTAGACGGGTGGGAGGAGGCGGTGGCGCTGCACAATCAGTTCCGGTTTCGAAACCAAGCGGCTGTGTTCGCGGGTCGCGGCCATACGCACCTCACGGAGGTCGTGGCGCGTATCCAAACGGGCGCGCTCAACATCAACCGTGGGACAATCGGGGCCTCGATGCGCCTGCCGGCCGTTGGGCTGGGGCGTTCGAGCAACGGCGTGTCCTCTGGCATTGAGTTGATTCGGTTTATGGCGTCTCCGCGCGCGACCCTGGTCGAGGAGCGCCGATTCGACCCGAACGACTTGGTCCCAGGCGTGGCTTGGGAGGAAGAGGTGGACGACCTCACGAGCGACGAACTGGAGCTCGACGAGGGGTAGATCAGTCGGCGCGTTCGATGGTCACGACCCGCTGCGCTGGAACCTTCCGGAAGGTCTCACGTTCGCCGTCCGGCCAGGTCACGCGCAGGGTGTACTCGCTCACATCTCCTAGACCCACGTGGGCTTCGGGAGGGTTCGAGCCGTACATGGATGTTCCGCCGGCGACGATCCAGCGTCGTTGGGAGACGTCGCCGGTGATGATGTCGACGGTCGCGCCGATCCCAAAGGTGTTCGGTGCTGCGTCCCGGAGGCGAACACGCGTCCACTGGTTGGTTCCGCAGCGTGAGATGTAGAGAGGGTTGGACCCACCCAGTTGCCGTTTGGCTAGATCGATCCAGCCGTCTCCGTTGAAGTCTCCCCACGCTAGGCCGCGCCCAGCGCCGGTGTCATCGAAGCCCCAGAGTGGGTCGGCCGCTCGATCTTCAAAGGTGTCGCCGCTTTGAATCCACAGTCCATCGCGCTGATACCGTCGCGTCCCGTCATAGGTGGACCAGAAACCAAACAGCATCGGGACGTCGAGGTCCATGTCGTTGTCCACATCGACGAATTCGGTACCCCAGCCGTAGCATTGATTTCCTGAGCCAGGCTCTTTGGTACCAAAGCACTTGAGGTTCTTCTCTCCGATGTCGGGTGAGAAGCCCAACGAGGCGCCGTACTCGATCCAGCGTGTCCCTGTCAGAGGAGTCTCGCCCGGAACGGTAAGATCGCTGCTTTGCAACACGGATATGGTCCGCCACGATGACTGAACAAAGTCCGGTACATCGTCTCGATTCAGGTCGCCGATTCCGACCCCCATCCCTTCAAAGTCTGGATGAAAGCCGCTGTGCTCGTCAAAGACAAAGCGGTCGCCCTCGTTCATTAAAAGCATACTCTGCCGGACCTTCCCAAAGTCGTGGATAGAGAAAATTTCGGGAAGCTGGTCGCCGTTGATGTCCAACCACAGCGTTTGAAATTGATAGCCATCTTTCATGGCCTGCGGAAGGCGATCGGACACATCTTGGAAGGTCCCATCGCCTACGTTCTCAAACAACTCCGCCGGATCGGCCGGCGGCATGGTGGGGTCGTCGTAGGTCTTGGGCTCGTCACCGTAGGAGCCCACGATGAGGTCCAAATCTCCGTCACCGTCCATGTCGGCCCAGGCTGACGATTGTGAGCGATAGCTAGATCCACCCAAATCTCCAGCTTGCTCGGTGACTTCAACGAAGCGACCGAGGCCGTCGTTTTGAAACAGTCGGTGGGGCCCGCCCCATTGATACAAAAACAGGTCGAGGTCACCGTCCGCGTCGTAGTCGACGAGGTTGCCACCCACCGCGTTGTCGAGTTCGACCCCCTTGAAGGCCTCCGCGCTGCGCTCCTCGAAGAGACCATCGGATCCTGTGACCCACAACGCTGGGGCGCCAGACTCGAAGGGGAGCACGACGTCGTGTCTTTCGTCTCCGGTGACGTCTCCAATGAGTACGCCGCCTTGGACAAGGTTGGCGAAGGTCGCCGGGGCGCCGGGGGCGACGCGGCGGTCGAAGTGCGCCGCTTCGCGAAGCGATGGATCTGCGCAGACGACTTCCGGACCCAAGCTCACCAGGCTGGTGGACGTCGCGCCGCTGTCTCCAGTCTCTGAGGTGTCCTCGCTGTCTGTGGTCACCGTGGGAACGCTATCGGTTGTGCCCTGTGTGTCGGTTCGGTTGGGTCCGTCCTTGTCCGGCCCGCAGCCGAAGCTGACGGCGAGAATGAACAGCGCGGACGGTCGGCTGAACCGCTGGAGGTGGGGCGTTCGGCTCCCGGGTTTCATGTCTGGCATCGACTTCATGCTCCCCAATACCCTGAACATGCCATGTTCGTCCGCCATTCGCTGCGCTATGCGGTTAGAAAATACGCGGAGTGGGAGGAAAGATGGTTTGGCTCGGTGTTGTGGGTTTGGCGTTGGCGAGCTCGTCCAATGTCGAGGCGGAGGCGCATGTTGCGGCCTCCCCAGACGTCGTGACGGCGTACTTGTCCGACTTACCAAGGGTCGCCGCATTGTTCCCTGAGACTTGCGCGCAGCGCTGGAGCTTCGAGGCGGCCGAAGACGGCGCCGTGTCGTCGGGCGAGGTGGTGTACCGAGCGGGCTGGTTGCGACGAAAGCTCACGGTCACCTACGGCGAAATCGTACCCGGCTCATATGTGGATTTGGATCATCTTGGCGACAAAGGGTTCGTGACGCGGTTCCAACTAGATGCTTCGGATGAGGGGGGCAGTCTCGTCACCATGACGACCTTCCTCTCGCCCCCACGTTGGCCACTGGTAAAGCTCTACGGCAACCAAGTGCAGCCGATTTGGCGTGACTGTCACCTGCGTACCCTTGACGCGCTCGCGTCTTCGTTGGTCCCTTGATCGTCTGGCTGCTGTGGCTCACCGCTGCGCAGGCTGCCGATAGCTGGGGGGAGTGGCTGGCAGACGTCGGCGCGCGCGATGGATGGGTGCACGACGCGGAGCGTATTGAGCAGCGTCGTGAGGCGCTGTGTGCAGACGATACGCGCCCGCCTTGCGAGGAAGGAGGGGCTTGGGAGCCCTGCGCGGAGGGTGGGGAAGAGACCTGTTTGGTCGCGGCGTGGGCCTATTTGGAGCGAGGCGACGTGCCGGCCGCGGTCGGTGCTTGGCGAGAAGCGTGCGACGCGGGCGTTGCCCGCGCTTGCATTGATTTGGGGGTGCTGCAGCTGTCGGGTGTGCGGCTTGATGATCTTCCCTCCGGCGCCCAAACGCTGGCGTTGGCCTGTGCCGATGGACACGAGGTCGCCTGTTGGCGGCTAGGGCTCGCGCATCGCTCCGGGTTGGGCGTGCCCGCCTCGTGGGAAGAGGCGGACCGTCGCCTCACGAAGGCGTGTGACCTCGGTCATCCTGGCGGCTGCGCTGCCGTAGCGGAGATGGATATCCATGACGCTGGCGACGCAAAGGCTCGCCTTGCGGGTGTTCAGCGTCTGCGGGTGTCATGTGAGCAGGGTTTTGTGCCGGCGTGTGAAGAGGCGCTGCGTCATGAGCGCGAGCCGCCCGCCAAGACGGGCATTCCGGAGATGGGCTGTCGGCTTGGCGTCGGTTCGGCGTGCGTGGCGGTCGGCTTGGCTCAGCCTCGAGGAGCCATAGAGGCTCGCCGCGAGGCGATGGGACGAGGGTGTCTTTTGGGCGAGCCGGAGGCGTGTACGGCGCTGGCGGTCGCGTTGTTGGACGGTCCCGCGCGTCAGCGAGAGGCCGACCGCGCCGACCGCTTGCTCTCTGCCGGCTGTGAGCAAGACATTCCCTCCTCCTGTCTGGTGTTGGGGTTTGAGCTCGATCGCCACGGGCGACTGTCCCGTGACGTGTCTCGCAGCCATGATGCGATGCTGCGTGGCTGTGACCTTGGACTCGGCGAAGCCTGCTTCTGGGCTTCTCGGCGCCTGTCTCGTGGCAAGGACATCGCCCGTGATGCTCAACTGGCCGAGGCGTACGCCATGCGTGCGTGCTTGCTGGGCGTCGAGAACGCCTGCGAGCGCTAGGGCAAAAAGTCGTCCATCGGTCGTCCAGTATGCGTCTCCATCGCAATGAGAAGCTTGCGGAGGACGAAACCCATTCCGATGGTCATCGGGACGGCGATCACCGGAAAGGAGAGCGTTGTGAAGTACGCGAGCTCTTCGGCAAAGGCCTCGGTGCCTCCCTCGGACTGCACCAGCCACCGGGCGAGCCCGAAATTCGCCGCCGCCGAAAAGAAAAAGAGGTAGCCGATGTGTCGCGTGGCTTCTGCCGTTACCTGGCTCCACTCTTGTTCTTTGTCCTTGGCTACCAGCGTGGCCTTCAGGCTCTGGGTATCCATCATGCGGTCCAGTAGGATGTCGATACCTGGACCTTGGGTTCGCGCGCTGATCAAGGCCATCACACCGAGTCCCCCTGGAAGCGCGGCCTCCTTGAGCGCGAGCCACGCACCGTCGAGCTCGAACAGCCCGATACCCGCGGTTAGGAGAATACTCACGAGCGCGAGCCACGCGAAGGGGCTGGGGCGCTCCGAGCGCAAGAGCCCGCGCATGGAGTGGGCCACAGGGAAGCCGAGAGCGACCACAAGTCCCCACATGGGGCCGAGGCGATCCTCGCTGGTCAACGTCAACAGCGCGACGGTCGGAGCGATCACGTTCATCGCAATTTCGATCCAAGACTCGTTGCTTTGTTGGTCCGCCACGGGGTACCTCATGAATTCGGATTGGTGCTGCGTGCCGATGGCACGTTAACGGTTTCGGGAGACAGGTAGCCCATCGCGGAACGTGGTGGCAGCAGGGAAGCATGCATATCTTGATTGCAGAAGATGATCCGGTAGCCCGGCATATGCTGGAGCGTTCGTTGCAGACGCTCGGACACTCCGTGTCTGTGACTACAACACTCGCTGAAGCGCGGACCGCGTTCGACGGCGATTTTGAGATTGAGGCCATCATCAGCGACGGCATGATGCCCGATCCAGACGACGGGATCAGTTTGTGTCGGCACGTCCGAGACACCGATGATCGCTTCGCGTACTTCATCTTGCTCGCGGCCGCAGACGATCTCGCGAGCCGCCGGTCGGGGATGCTCGCGGGGGCGGATGACTATTTGACCAAGCCTCTAGAGCGCGACGAGTTGGAGCTTCGCTTGATCGCGGCGGAGCGTGTCACGCGGTTGTATCGCAAGCTTCAAGAACAGCGGCAGCGACTTGTCGCGGTCGCGCGGCGCGATGCGTTGACCGGCGTGCGAAACCGCTTAGCGCTCAAAGAGGACCTCGAGCGCCTACAGGCCCAGATGGTACGCTACGGCAACGGCTACAGCGTGGCCTTGTTCGACGTGGATCATTTTAAGGCCTTCAACGACGCGCAAGGTCACCTCGCAGGGGACGGCGCGCTGAAGGTGGTCGCGGACGTACTCACGTTGGGCTGTCGCGCGTCCGACACGGTGTATCGGTATGGTGGCGAGGAGTTCTGCGTCGTGTACCCGGAGACCGAAATTCAAGAGGCCTTCTTGGTCACCAAGCGCCTCACGGACGCCCTCGTCGCTCGCGCCGTTCCCCATCCGCAGAGCGAGCGTGGTATTCTCACGATGTCGGCGGGCGTGGCGCACGCGCGACCGGACCAGACCGTGGACACTTTGGTACAGCGCACAGATAAGGCCCTCTATGAGGCCAAAGAGGCCGGTAGGAACAGGGTGGTGCCCGCGCCCCACGAGCTCCCTCCGGTTTGAGTCGCGACTGCGGCCCACAACGCGTTTGATGTAAGGAGATGACGATGCCGAACCCTTTCGCTCCCTTTCCAGCCGGTCGACCACGGAGGCTGCGCGCTTCCGAGGCCCTTCGCTCGCTGGTCCGAGAGGCTCGGCTTGCGCCCCAAGATTTGATTCAGCCCTTGTTTGTTCATGACGGTGATGGGTCGGATGAGGCGATCGCGTCGATGCCGGGTATGTTTCGTCACAACGTGAGCGGTCTGGTGAAGCGGGCCGGTGAAGCGGCGCGTGCGGGAGTCCCTGCGGTCGCGTTGTTCCCGAAAGTGGCCGACGCTAAAAAGACGGAGGATGGCCGTGAGGCGTGGAACCCGGATGGGTTGGTCCCACAGGTCATCCGCGCGCTTAAGGCGGCGTATCCAGACCTGGCGATCATCACCGATGTGGCGTTGGATCCGTATTCGAGCATGGGGCAAGACGGTATCGTCGTGGGTGACCGCATCGACAACGACAAGACCTTGGATGCGTTGGTCCGTCAGGCGGTATGCCATGCGGCGGCAGGAGCGGATGTCGTCGCGCCGAGTGACATGATGGATGGGCGCGTCGGGCGCATCCGTGCTGCGCTCGATGCGGAGGGGCATCAAGACACATGCATCCTTGCGTACGCCGCAAAGTATGCATCCAGCTACTACGGACCGTTTCGCGATGCCCTGGACTCCGCGCCACGTGGCGGAACCGACAAGCGGACCTATCAGATGGATCCGGCCAATGGACGCGAGGCTTTGATGGAGGTGGCGCGCGATTTGGAAGAAGGTGCCGACATGGTGATGGTCAAGCCTGGTATGCCCTACCTCGACATTGTCTGGCGGGTGAAGGAGGCCTTAGGCTGTCCGGTGTTCGCGTACCAAGTGTCGGGCGAGTACGCGATGTTCAAGGCGGCGGCCGAGCGCGGCTGGATCGATGAGCGCGCGGTGGTCCTGGAGGCGCTGCTCGGCTTTCGCAGAGCAGGTGCGGACGCCATCCTGACGTATTACGCGACGGACGTTGCGCGGTGGCTCTCGGAAGGGTGATCGCTGCCCGTACGCGGAGTGCGGTCGGGTTAAACACGTCCTTTGGGGAGGTTTGTGATGGCGATGGATGTGGGACCGTTGTTCGAGAACGTGGGCGATCTACCTGAGCGCACGGCGAGTCCGATCGCGGCCGGTCTGAAGGGCTCGGCGATTTTGGATATCGCGGGAGAGGTCCGCGGGTTGATCGGGGCCGGCGTGCCGGTCGCCAACTTCACCATCGGCGACTTTGACTCTAAGATGTTCCCGGTCCCAGAGGTCTTGGTGGAGCGCACCGAGGCGCACCTCAAGGCGGGACAGACGCATTATCCACCCGCGATCGGTGTCGCGGAGCTTCGGACGGCGATCCGTACCTTTTACCGGGACCGGCTTGGCCTTGATTATCCGGAAGGTACGGTTCAAGTAGGTTCGGGTGCTCGTCCTCCGATCTTCTCGGCCTTCGCATCGATCTTGGCGCCCGGCGATCAGGTTGTGTACCCCGTGCCATCGTGGAACGTCGGCTACTACGTCTACCTCAACGAGGCCGAGGGCGTGCCGCTGGTGACGCGCCCCGAGAACGGCTTCATGCCCACCCTCGAGGACCTGCTTCCGCACCTCAAGACCGCACGCGTGTTGTTGCTCAACAGCCCGCTCAACCCTTGCGGAACGGTGATGGACCCGGCGCTGCTCAAGCCCGTGTGTGAGGCCATCGTCGAAGAGAACGCGCGGCGAGAGGCAGCGGGTGAGCGCCCGTTGATCTTGATCTACGACCAAGTCTATTGGCAGATCGTATTCGAGGGCTACACGCACCAGACGCCGGTTCATATGGTCCCCGAGATGGCGAAGTACACCATCTTGGTCGATGCGATATCCAAGGCTTGGGCCGGAACGGGTATCCGCGTGGGTTGGGCCGTTGCCCCCCCTTGGATCCGCGACCGCATGAAGGCATTGATCGGCCACATGGGTGCGTGGGCCGCCCGTGCCGAGCAGATGGCAACCGCCGACCTGCTCGCCGAGCCCGAGCTGGTTGACCCGTTCATGGATGGGTTCAAGGTCGAGCTCTCCGATCGACTGTGCGCCCTACGCGATGGCTTCCGCGCCATGCGTGACCGAGGGTGTCCCGTGGACTGCCTCGACGCCCAAGGGGCCATCTACCTGTCGGCCCGACTTGACTTGGTAGGACGCACGATTCGCGGCCGCGAGATCAAGACCGACGACGACATCCGCAGCGTGCTCCTGCACGAGGCCAACGTCGCGGTGGTTCCATTCTCGGCCTTTGGCTATCCCGATGGCACCGGCTGGGTGCGCTTCTCGGTGGGCTCCGTGTCCATGGATGACGTGCAGGCGGCTCTCCAAAACATCGAGCGCTTGTTCGACTGACGCGCAGAGAGGAGACGGATGGCGATCACGCTCGAAAAGCCGTCTGGCCTCCCGGTCTTCCCGCCGCACGCCGATCCCTCGGGCGACTGCGTGATGCGCAGGCTTCTGGCGGAGGCGCCGGAGCGTCGAGAGCAGGACTGGCCGGCTGGATTTGAAGGTGGCATCGCGCACCGATTGGACGTCTCGACGAGCGGGGCGCTCTTGTGCGCGGACACGCCCGAGGAGTTGGTTCGTATCCGAGCGGCTTTCTCTAGCGGGGCGTTCACGAAGACCTACCGCTTGTTGGTCGCGAAGGACGTCCCGTGGGACACCAACCAGTGCGAGCGTTCCATCGCCCACGATCGGCGAAAGCGCGGTCGAATGATCGTTCAGCGAGGCCCGAGTACGCCTCACCGCGGCAAGTGGTACCCCGCGCGTACCCGATTTCGAAGGATCAACGGGCGCCTCTTTGAGGCGGTGATCACCACGGGTGTGATGCATCAGATTCGAGTGCACGCCGCCTTTGTGGGCATCCCGCTCGAGGGCGATCGGCGCTACGGTGGCGGTGCGCCCGATCTCGGAAGGCCTGAGCTCGCACCCTTCCGTCTGCATCATGTCGGACTTTCGGGAGCGGGGCTGCACACGAAGGCGTTCACGCTCCCGACCTGGGCGAAGGGCGCTTAGTCGAGCTCGATGACCACCGGCGCGTGATCACTGGTATCGAGGCCACCCTGACGTTCGATCCAGGCCTTCTTGAGCCGCTTCTTCGCGGCGGCGTTGCCGAGCAGGTAGTCGATTCGCCTGC
>Ga0315320_10005347_pt1 | contig 10531 bp, 17 predicted proteins | sample M140m21515metaG_FD_203458 | JGI IMG/M metagenome (GOLD analysis project Ga0315320, IMG submission 203458) | Ammonia-oxidizing marine archaeal communities from Monterey Bay, California, United States - M1 40m 21515 | ecosystem: Environmental > Aquatic > Marine > Coastal | place: USA: California...
ACAAGAGGGCATAGATGAAAGTCTTTGCCTGATTTCTTGATTCAAGTCCCGCAAGTTTTTGATTAGCGGTGTGTACGTCTCCGTTAATAATTTCATTTGTATACTCCTTATCATCCATATAGTGTGCAAGCATTCTTAACTCAAGGCCACTAGCATCTATACCTACCAGTTTGTATTTGTGTGGTACAACCCAGCAAGCCCTACATTCCTTACCGTATTCAGAAGAAAGACTAGGGACTTGCGCTAGGTTAGGACTAGAGTGTGTCATACGTCCCGTTATAGTACCGTTAGGGTTAACATAACCATGTACCCTACCCGTTTCTGTACTCTCTGCTAGCCACGAAGTTATCTGTGCAATTCTTTTTTGCAACATTAAGTAAGTAGCTATCAACTGTGCTTCAGGTATATCTTTAATCTTTTTAAGAGTACCTTCATCTACAATAGGTTGATTAGTAGGTGTGAAGTTCTTAGGCTTCCAACCAAAATCAATTAAGTATTCTCCTATTTGTTTACGTGAGCCGGGATTAAACTCGGTTTTAATAACACGTTTAATTTTTTTATACTTACATATTTCTTCATACTCTTCCTCAAACAAACGCATACGTTTACTTAACTCTCTACACTTAGCAAATCTAGAAGCTTTGCCATCTGCATTGTACATTATGCGTAGTACATAGACATCTTCTTTAGGTTTGAATGTTTTCTGTATTGCAGCTTTTGTATCTTCAAGTTTCTCAGACAACTCCGCAAGTAAGATAGTAGAGCCTTCTTCATTTAACATAAAGCCGTGCTCTCTTTGCTTATGTAAGTACTTAGCCATAGCATGTTCTATATCTACAGACTGCTTAGAAAATCCTTTGCTTTCTACTTTAAGATGATTGTACAACTTAGCATTAACAAGTACATCATTAATACAGTATGTAAGCATCTCTTCGGTGTACTCTTCAAACTCTTTGAAGTCCATCTTACGCTGCCCTAAGCGGTAACCCCAAGCTGCTAGGCTGTGACTACCCTCTCTAGTAGGGTTAAATAATCTTGAAAGAACAAGTGTATCCATGACCGCACAGTTTGTACTTAAATCTACTCCATATAGTTTTTCTATTACAGGTATATCGAATCCAATAATGTTGTGACCTATTAACTTAGTAGCTGTTAATAAAAAAGCAATACCCTCTTGAATCTGATCCGGTTTAAAGCTATAAACTTTATCATTGTCCACGTCGTAGGCAACAATACACCATATCTTGGTAGCATCTATAGCGTCTGTTTCAATGTCAAATACTAAATTTAAAATGGTATCTTATCCTCATCGTTGAATTCGTCTGATTCTAACTGCTCATCAAATATTTCTTTGAGCCTACCAGTATCATTGTCGTACAGTAGATGTGATGCCATACCTACATCCCCTGTGTACCTAGACTTTAGTACACGCAAGTGTGTAGTGTTAGCTTCCAGTGGATCATCAGACTGTTGGTTACGTTCTAATGCTATCACGCAATCAGATAACTGTGCAATAGATTGACTGCCTCTAAGATGCGACAAGCCTACTGTAACTCCCTGCTCATGTCCTTTGTTACCCTCCACTCTACGAAGGTGCGACACTAGTATCATACCTACGCCTGTTTCTTCTACAAGAGATCGCAAGCGGGTCATAATGCTATCAATAGCTTTACGCTCATCGCCGTTCTCCATAGAGGATACAAGCATATGTAAGTGATCTACTACAATCCACTTACAGTCACAACCCATAGTTAGGTAGCGTAACTTAGAAAATATTTCTTCTATATCATGCTGACCTAAGTGTGAATAGATCCACAACCTATCTGCTGCCTCACCCTTGAATAGATTAGCGTGGTGTTTACGCCACTCAGCTTCAGGAAACTCCTCACGAATCTGATTGATGTACAACTTAGCGTTGGCCTCAATAGAAACAATACCGTCCACTGTTCTATTCTTGTTTTCCTCAAGGGCTAAAATACCCACACGGTCTTGAGTATTCTTAATAATAAAGTGTTCGATCTCTCTAGTGATTGAAGACTTACCTAGCCCTGTACCACCAGTGATAGTTACTAACTCCCCCTGCCGCATACCATACAGCTTTTCATTTAAGCCCTCCCAAGGATAAGGTATAGACTCAAGCTGTTCCCTATTAAAATAACTATCATCCATATCAGATACATTGATAATGCCTGAGGGAGTATAGAGTTTAGCAGCCCACCATGCTGTCACATAAGCTTGCTTTCTATTCTGCCGCAGCATATCATTAGAGTCTTTGAACTCTTCAGGTAAGTGCAGTACTTTACTTTTACCGGGGCGTAGTATCCTAGCTACTTTCTTAGCAGCTTCTAGTCCGGGCTTGTCATTATCAAAGTTAATGACTACAAAGTCAAAGGATTCTAAGAACTCTAAGTTTTCTTTGACATCTTTAACAGCACCAGCCGCACCATTCTTAACAGATACTACAGGCCACTTAGATCCCAGCATTTCGTAAGCCGCCATTGCATCGCACTCACCCTCTACTAAGGTAACAAACTTGCCTCCAGTTTGAAACAGTTGCTGACCGAACAGTCCTGTATTCTTTGGTGAGCCTTCCCAAGCAAAGTCTTTTGTGATTGTATTCCTAACCTTGGAGCCACCAATCTCATTGGTATTGTAGTAGGGATAAAAGTGTGTAGTAATTTTATTACTTGAATTTAATATTGATTTGACACCATACTTCTTAGCAGTATCAAGAGTGATACCCCTATCAGTTAGTGCGTTGAAAGAACCATCATTGTAGTTAAGGGAATTACGTTGGTATGTTTTTATTTCCGAAACGGGAGCAGTAATACTGTCACCTCCATTGTCATAATTTCGTAAGTAAGTCTGGCAGCTAAAGCAATATCCATTACCATCAGCATCCACCGACACCGGATCACTACCACCACATTCAGTACAGGGCAAATGAAACTTAACAAAGCTCATTAAATTCTCCATAAAAAGAAGGGGCCTTTACAGCCCCTCTTAGTTTAGTCTACAACTTCAGCTTCTGCTGGAGCTTCTTCTAGTTCAGCGGATAGCTGCCTAGATAGCTGCAACTCAGCGGCTTGTAATGTCACAAGACGGTGGCTTACTTCACCTACCTCCTGTCTTATACTAATCACATGGCCTACGATAGCCTTAGCTGTTTCAGATAGGTCATCTAGATTGTATTCATTACCATCTACTGTGACTGTCTGCTGCTCTTCACTCATAGTTCTGCCTCATCCTCATCTTCAACATCAAACTCATCATCAACTCCACCATTGAATTCAACAAGAGATAGTACTTGCATCTTTACAAAGTCTAAGCCTTTGAAAGTCTTGCCGTTCCATTGTGATTCCCACTCTTTGTACTGAACCTTTACATGAGAACCATTGCCTACACTGACATCAATCTCTTGCTTACGTCTGTCCAATAACACTGGAGCTTTACGAATCATACCGTTAGGGCCATTTACTTTGCGCTTAATGATGACAGCAGGGCCTTCATTCATTTGCTTAACAGTAAAGCCACGATCTTCAAACTGCTGTGCAGTCTCATTGTCTACAACTAAATTGACGGTGTAACACGCATCATAAGTTGTGTTAGGTGTAGTAACAAAAGCCCAATAAGCTGTGCCTTCTAATACTGCCATATCATATACCTCGGTTGGTTTTGGTGCGAACAATTATAATGATTTTGAAATCAATGTCAAGCGTAATTACGCTCCCATTGCAACTTTCTTTTCTTCAATCCTTTACTAAGGACTTCTTTACTGGCATGGCATCTTGCTGCATACCAATAAGTTTGTTTTAATTCCTCCCTTAAAGCTCTGATGTTATAAGTTTTCTTAGCTCCACCAGCTACTGGCTTCACTGTCCCTTTCTTATTCCCTACGGTTACTTCGCATAGTCTCCAGCCTTCCAAATAAAACCATAAGTTATATTGCTGGCTACGTTTAGGGTTAAGTAGTTTATCTTTAAGCTCTAGTATTTCTTCTACCATTCTCCTAACTCCTCAATGAACTGTGAAAATAAAATACTCAAGTCATTATCAGACACATAACTAGAACCTGCTTCATACATAGTCTCTGTCACAAAACTAATAAACTTAATTTTAATTTTATTATTAGGTAGAGGCGCAGTAATTCTAATAGCAAATAACTGGCACCACCAATCGTCAATCCTAACATCTATTGCAGCTTTTTGTTCTGCTAATTCAGCATGAATATCAACACCACTCATCACTTTCCTCCCGTTGGACAGTTAAATAAACTAATACGAAATCTAGGACAGCTTGCTTCCCATACCTATACATTAAGTTCTCAGCATCTCTACGCATTGAGTCAGTCACCTCATCATACCCACTATAGATGTCAGAGTATAGCATGATATGATTGCTTAAATCAATTATTTTTTCCATTCTTCCATACCCTTTTACGTACTGGAGAAATCCTAGTATTCTTTAGAATGTAATGTACTCTATTATATTTTTCATTTGTTTTGTCGGCTATTTCTTTTTGAGAATAACCTTCACGAAATAACTTAACAATATTAATTGTTACAGGGGTGACAGCCCCACGCCAAGGGTGATTGCGTTCGGGAAACATATAATCTAAATTCTCTTGACACTTTATAGCCTTGTAAAACAATTAAACTTCCTCACTTGAATCTACTTGATACTCTATATCTTCTCTATCTAAAACATTCTCAATCTTTATTGAAGCCTCACCTGCATTGAAAGCTTTGATATAAAATCTAACTTCCACTACAAACTCTTTAACTTCAGCGTCACCCCAATGCTTATCAATTAAGACAGCATCACTTAGCTCACGAAGCCTATCTATATCAGTCATTCCTCAACTCCATTCTTTTAATTGCACACTTAACGCAGTGTAATAAATCTTTTAAGTACACCATAGATCCCCTGTTTTTTTCTTTGCCACAGTTAGCGCACTGTGCTATCACAGAGTGATCACTTCTAATTCAGTTTCAATCCAAACTTTAGCGCCACAAGGCAGCGGATTATCGGGTGAATAAATTACTTTTACTAGCGGTTTACCTTCAGAGTCTACAACAGCAGCGTGATTAGTTTTCCTATTTTGTTTGTAGTCTTTCACAGTAATCACTGCCAAATTAGCACCTTTGCTATTTGATTTAATGTTATGTTGATTAACATGGATTCTAGTTTTCATATTCACCTACCATTACGTTTTCAATTTCCCAATCTTTTACTTCTTTCAAGCAGTCATAATAAGAAGCAGTATCAATAGCTTTATTAATTGTAGACAGAGCATCACTGACATTAGAAGCTTCAACATAAAACTGTACTTCCACCGTGTATATTTTTTTATTACCTTTAGTCTGCTCAATATTTTTAAATAAACCCTCACCAATTATTTCATTTAACTCATTAAATAAATCAGCCATACATTTTCCTTCGATTAAAGTGTGAGCAGTTTATAGTCATGCTCAGGACCAGACCCAATACTGACGCTGGCTTGCAATCCATTGTTAGCGTAAAGGTGTCAGTTTAACGCCATAACAAGGCGTGCAATAGTTTGTGGTTGGCGGTCAACATGTTCGCACCAGTGCCACGACAAACGGTCTAAAGAGGCCAAAGGCACAGGTTTTCAGCCTGTCCGTCCCGTCCTATTACAAATTATGTGAGCAGTTTTACACCATGCTCAGGGTGACAGGAGTTACGCCGCTATTGCAAAGTCTTTAATAACTTGCTGGATCTTTTCAGATCTTTTAACTTGTGAGATTGGTAGATCTACAGAGTTCTTTCTAGTGCCAGTGTGATGAGTAGCCCAATCAGTAAGTGCATTGTACACTGACCAATAGTTAGCTCCCATCTTTAATGAATAATGATTAGCATACTTCTCCATTGCATACATAAAAGAATTATTATTGTAGACTGCGGGAGTATCTAGTATTGTTCGTACTAATTCACCAGACTTCAACATGTCTAAAGCTAATTGAGAGCGTGTCGCAGTTGCTATGTGCTTAACCACTTGCTTTAAAGTTACATGAGTATTTTTCCACTCAGCCCAGATATGATTTTGTTCATCCATTACACCCATAATTTTATTCATCTGACTAGCGCCTTTGTCAACATCTAATGCTTGAGTATGTCGAGCCTTATAAATAGCAGCTACCTCACCTAGAAATACTTGATGATTCGTACAGGCATTTTGATTAGCACCGGCAGTAGCTTGATAAGACCACACCGAAGTATGTGAGTTTATGTGCAGCAATTCCATCAGGGCTGTGTCGCCATCGGGAGTTTCAATCTTATGATTGGGTAGCTGATGCCTAACAAAACAAACCCCACCATTGTCACCAACTTGAATAGTTTCTTTGATGTCTTTTAAATTTAACTGACTGCGCTCCAATACATTACGGGCAGTATCAATCATAGTTTTATGAGGCACCATCTTATAACGCTCACCGTGGATTGCTAAGGATTCTCCGGTATCTTCACGGTAATAAACTCTTTTACTGTCCATCGAATTAATATTTCCGAAGGCTCCCAAACCTTCAGCCTTATATAATACTGGCGTAGAAGACACTTCAAAGTCCGCAGCGCCGTAGCCAGAGTCACGCAAGCAATCTATATCTGAATTATTTTTAAAGAAAGAAACTACTGTGTTCATAAGAACTCCTGATTATAAGATGATGAGTTACCAGCTACTCATTGTCACTCTTTAAGGCTCCACAAGGGAGGTGACGGGTCAGGCTTCACGGTGCCTCAAACCGGCCTACCTAAGAAAAACTAGGAAGGTCGTAAGACCTCCTTCCTAGTTTTCTTAGACAATCTTAAAACAATTTAACTGCGATGTCAAGCAGCAAGCTTTATATTTTCTAAGTCTGCAAAGAAGTTAGCGGTGCCGATCTCAGCCAATCTAGTTTCTTTCTTAGAACCTTTACGTTTTAGTGCGCCTACTGCACCGTCATCATCTAAGAATCTCAAGTCGGTATCATCAAAGCTTGTAAGCTTTATAGTTTTACCAGCTACTACTATTGATTCAGGTATTTTAAATTCGCCCTTAGCCTCCTTAGTATTAAAAGATATTACTGTATTCAACTGAGCCGCAATAGCTTTCTTAAAACTATTAATACACTTAGCATTATTCATTGAAGCTGAATATGTCAAATGATAGTTACTCAATTTATTACGCTCAACTCTATGAAGTACCTTGGTGTAATCGTAGAATTGTACGTTAGGCATTGAGCTAATTAAGTCCGACCAATCCTCATCACTAGTACCGTTGAGTCGAACACAATAATTATCGGACTCACTCTTTAATATCTCAGATCTTAGGCGTTCTTTGAAGCCATCGGGATCACTGATATATTGTACAGTCCGACGAGTCATTGCAAGTTGAACAGAGTTCATTACCATTCTACCTGAAGTTTTACCCAAGCAATCATCTTCACACCCAGCAACACTAGAGTAAGCACATAAAGTACGCTTAGATATTGTATTAGCCGGTTGCAAATAAAGAATACTTGTGTTATACTTATACTTTTTAAGACCTTTAAAGACCTTAGTAGAACTATTAAGACCCATTAAGGGTAGTTTAGTATTATTAATATACTCTTCATAAGGCTTAATAGTCTTTAAAGCTATTGTATTTATCAAGTTATTGTTCATCATATTCTCCAAATAAACTGTCGAAATCATCAGGCATACAGCCCGATATAATAAACTCACGTTCATCCAAGCTAATGTTAGGCATTGCATTTTGAATTAGTATGCCACCACGTTCCCATGATACATACTGAGCCAAAGTAATGTCAATGTCCATAACATTATTCTTTTTAGTTACTGGCGATATCCTTTTAATTTTCATCTCGTCTCCTTCTTAATTAATAAATCTTTAGAGGTCGTAAGACCTCCTCTAAAGATTTATTAAGTAAGAAAGCCCCGAAGGGCTAACTTTAAAGCAAGTCTTCCATTTTATATTTAATTAAATCTTTAATCATTCTTAAAGTTTTAAAAGAAGTCCTACTCCTACACCTTTCAATTTGCTCATCTATTATAAGTAGAGTAGCCTCACCCAATTCTCTACTATGTATATTATTCTCTAACTCCAACCTTAACTCTGTAAAGAGTTTAGATTGTTCTTGCAGTATTTTTGAACCATAAGTAATGCTTTTATATTTATTAAATATTTTATTGTCGGCAGTCATATATATTATCTCTATAATTAAAAAAAGTAAAAGCCCCGAAGGGCTTGAATTAAACTGCGTAGAGTCCAAGATCAGCGCCAGTTGCTAAACGTGGAGCTTGAGAAGTTTTATAGTTAGCGGAAGGCTTTGCCTTTGCCGTGATGTCAGGCCCAGCGTTTGTCTTCAAGTCTTCAGTCTTGAGAACTTTAAGATACTTTGCGGCAGCCGAGGTTTTGCCGTTGATTTTCTTGACAGCGAATAATTTGTTTATGTCACCAGCCAAAGGCTGTCCATCGTGTACCGCTTTGATCGTGGCACCGAATCGGGCCTTGAGCTTGGCGAATTCAAACTTCTTAATGTCGTTCTCACCGATGTATTTATAAGCCAATGTCGAGGCCACAGCATAGATAGCTTTATCGGTGGCAGCTTTGGTCATGTCAAATTTTGTATTTTTCATAGTCAATTTCTCGCAATGTATTTTTTTTCGTCGAGAGCCGAAGCCCCCTTCCTGTATGTCCCTTCTTAAATCTTCAAAGGTCGTAAGACCTCCTTTGAAGATTTAAGAAGGGCCATACAGTACCCTTAATAAACCCTTTGGGTTTATTAAGAAATATAAAAAGAACTCTAAAGACCTCTTAGGTCTTTATAGTTATTTTTAGTTGGGAAGGACTTTAGCTTCTCTTAGGAGAAGCTAGATAGATTTGGGAGGTTGGCACTGAATTAGTTTTCAAGTACTTGAAAACTATAAAGACCTTTGAAGTTTATACTAAACTTCAAAGACTAAATAGACTTTAGTTTACTTTGTAAACTAGAAAGTTCTAGCTAATTTTTGGAGGCAAACCTTTAAAGTCTTCTTAGACTTTAAAGGTTTGGGAGGATCTGCTTTAAAGTCTTCTTAGACTTTAAAGTACGCGCAGGGAAAACTCTTAGGTTCTGTAGTTCTTCCTAGAACTTTAGAGGGGGACGCAGGAGGCCATGCCGGTACCCCCCTATATATACTAAATCATTTACATTTTGTACCAAAGTCAATGTATACCAGTTTAGGCGGGTCTTCAAAGCCTCACTGATCTCACAGGGATGTGTACCAGTTTGATCGGGCTACTAAGGACTTTAAAGCAGGATATACATATAGATATAGCCCCGGTGGGTCTATAAATATTATAGAGTTAATTTAGTGATTTGTCAAGAAAAAACTTGACAAATCTGTAAACTACCTCTATAATAAAAGAATGAAAAAAGAATTGACAACCAAACAACAGACTTTCTTAGACCATTTAGTTGATACAGGAGGTGATCCTAAGCAAGCAGCCGAATTAGCTGGCTATGCTCCTAATACTCATTGGCAAGTCACAAAGGCTTTAAAGAATGAGATTGTGGATCTAGCTTCTAATATATTGGCTCAGTCTGCACCAAAAGCTGCCATGAAGCTTGTGCAAGTTATGGAGTCTGATAATCCAATGCCTCAAGCAAATATGAAGCTACAGGCAGCACAGACAATACTAGATCGTATTGGGCTAGGAAAAGCAGACAAGTTAGATGTCAGTCACAAAGTTGAGGGAGGAATCTTTGTGCTACCTGCTAAAGAAGAGGTAGTTATTAATGTTGAAACGTAGGTCAAGCTCTACAATCCCCTTTGGTTACACGCTTTCTGAGGATACTAGATTTCTAGAAGAGGTTCCAGAACAACTTAGTATATTAAATGAGATAAAGCCACTAATAAAAGATAGATCTTTAAGTTTACGTGAAGGTGCTTCATGGCTTGAATACAAGACAGGACGTAAGTTAAGCCACGCCGGGCTAAAGAAGATTGTAGAGAATGACTGATTGGGAAGCTAACCCAGCAAACTACCAAACAGATGAGGATGGTAACTTTGTATTAAAGCTAGATGGTACTCCTAAAAAGAGATCTGGAAGAGCTAAGGGTTCTAAATCTAGGGGTTACAATTACAGTAGGGCTACCCAGAATAAAATGGAAGCTCGCAAGGCTGTAAGAGTAAAAGAAAAACTTATTGCCAAAGCTGAACAGAAGATAAAGAATCAAAAGACTTCTTTAAAAACTTCTAAGGCTACGTTAAATAAGTTAGATAACAAGACTACTGCCACAGGTACAGTTATTACTGAAGATGCTGTAGAGCAACTTCCTAAAAGATTGCAAGAAGAAGCTTTAAAGAATGTTATCTTTAGTCCAAATGAAGGGCCGCAGACAGACTTCTTAGCGGCTCCTGAGACAGACGTATTGTATGGTGGTGCAGCAGGGGGTGGTAAGTCCTATGCTATGCTCGTAGATCCCCTTAGGTTCGCTCACAGGGCTGCTCATAGGGCGTTGATACTTAGACGCTCCATGCCTGAACTAA
>Ga0315320_10005351_pt1 | contig 10527 bp, 7 predicted proteins | sample M140m21515metaG_FD_203458 | JGI IMG/M metagenome (GOLD analysis project Ga0315320, IMG submission 203458) | Ammonia-oxidizing marine archaeal communities from Monterey Bay, California, United States - M1 40m 21515 | ecosystem: Environmental > Aquatic > Marine > Coastal | place: USA: California...
CCCCCCGTCTCCCCGCATCGATCGAAGCTGACTGACCGAGAGCATCTGGGCGAAGTTCTTGCTGCGTCGCGCAAGCAGTTTCCGGGGCGAGAGATCGGTCTCCCAGACGTCGATCTCGCTTCGCAGCGCGACACGTCCGTCGTCCCCGGTGCGGGTCCCCACCACGCGGCCGCCCTCGAGCCGCCATCCCTCGATCTCGTCGTCCCAGGTCGCGGAGGGCGCCGTGATCCGTTCCTCGGCGACGCCCGTCTCGCCCCGTCGCAGGACCAGCATCGACCGCGCGGTTCCGGCATTGGGATCGACCGAGGACGCGAAGAGCAGCGCGCCCTGCGCATCCCGGGCGAGTGGTACTTCGAAGGTCTCCACCCCGGGCTGGAGCACGCGATCGTGGACGCGATTCAGCTTCGTGGCCAGTCTCGGAAGGATGATCTCCTGATCCACCAGCTGCAACAGCACCAGGCCGACCTGGGCCGCGATGATCGCGGCGGCGACCCGGTGCAACGGGATGCCCGCGGCCATGATCGCGACCAGTTCACGGCTCCGGTGCATCTGCACCAGCGTGAACCCCGCCGCCGCCACCCCGACCAGGCCCACCATGAACGCGTAGAACTGGAAGATCCGCGGGCCGTGGAAATCCAGCACGGCCTCGGCGAAGACGATCGGGACCCAGCGACCATCGCGTTCCGCCACGAACTCCGCCGCATCGATGAACTCGTCGAACTGGACGACCACGTCGATCGAGATCGCGAACACGAACAACAGCGTGAACAGGAGGGCGAAGTTCCCGAGGAATCGAAGGATGATGTGACGGTCGAGAAGCAGCATGAACTTCGATTCAGTTGCGGCGAAGGCGGGACCACGCGAAGAGGCAGGTTCCGCCGAGGATGAGATTGCCCGACCAGATGAGCACGTATCCCCAGAGGTCGGGCTCGCGGCGGAGCGCCTGCTCGCCACCCGAGATGAGGACGATGTCGAGAATCGCGGGGATGAACGCGAAGACGTACACGGTCAGCGGCGGCGAGGTGCGCATCCGGACCGCGAGGATCGATCCGAGGATCAGGAGCAGCGGCCCCATGCAGGCCTGCGCGAGCCGTTGCTGGATCCGACCGTCGATGTCCCAGATCAGATCCTGAACCGCACGCTCGTGGGCCGCGAGCGTCGATTCGAATTTCGAGCCGAGTGACGCCGAGGCGATCGAGGCCACGTCCATGCCGCGGGCGCTGGCGACGATCTCCGGCGGCGTCGCCTCCTCGTCGAAGTCGACGCGGCCCGCGGGCACGACCAGGTTCCGGATCTTCGCGGGGACGACCCGTCCTCCGGCCGAACCTGCGTCGACCGCGACGGGCTCCAACAGTTCGGCGTCGAACACCACTTCACCGTCGCGCCATGCCTCCTCGAGCCGGAGACCGGAACCCCTCGCCCGGGCCGTTCGGCCGTCGGGAAAGATCAGTTCTACCGTCGGCGCTTCGATCTCGAAGATGCCGTCCTCGAACGTCACGCCTTCCTGCGAGACGATCCGCCACGTCGCATCCCGGGTGACGTCGCGGAGTCCGATGGATCCACCGGCGGAGAGCGAGTCCGCGAGCAGCCGGTGCGTCGCGTCGCGACGCAGGAGATCCTCGAGTCGATCGACGCTGTCCGCGAGCCCGGGAAACCGAGTCGGTTCCGCCTTGACCCGGTACATCTCGGGGAGCGTGAGCATCTTGACGCCGAGCCGGAAGCCGCGGCCGAGGTCGATCGCCCGGGGCTCGGCGGTCGGAAGCCGGACCAGGGTCGAATCGCCCGCTCGGAAGAGCGTCGCATCACCAAGCACGAGCTTCAGCACCGATCGCCCATCGAGGCGATAGAGATCCATGGTGGCGTAGTCGGCGGTGAATTCAGTCTCCGGCCTTCCGGAGGAATCGAGCTGCAACGCGGCCACACCCACCAGGACCAGCCGGGTGTCCGCGGTCGAGCCCTCGGGGGCCTCCTGGACGACGACATCGTCGGCGTAGATCCGGGTGTCTCCCATGGAGAACGCCTCGCCGCGTTCCACCGCGGAGGCCAGCAATCGGGTCACGTCATGGGCGAGGAGCGATTCCATCCGCGACCAGAACATCGGGACGAGAAACTCCACGAGGGCGAGCATCACCAGCAGCAGCACCGCCGCCAGCGCGAAGATCGGTCGGAAGATGCGGCTCGGCGACAGCCCGCTCGCCCCCATCGCGAGGATCTCGTTGTCGGTCGCGAGACGATGCATCACCAGCGTCGCGCCGAATCCGGCGGCGAATGGGAGGGCGTACTCCAACATCGGAACCGCCGCGAAGAAGACGTACTTCAGGATGTCCGCCCCCCCCAGCAGATTCCGGGAAAGGGGCTTGATGGCGGTCCCGAACGCGATCACCGCCACGAGAATGAGGGTGGTGAGCAGGATCGTCTTGAGGAGTTCTCCCGCCAGATAGCGGGTGAGCAGACGGAGCATCCCGGCATCGTCGCGACCGGACGCCGAAGTCGCAAGCCGTGCCGACCCACGCTGATCGCTCTCGGACGTCCGGTCGTCCCGGTCATGCGGGATTCCCCGGCGACGAGGACCCGAGAACCCGCCGCGAGCAGAGGACCGGCCGGGCCGCCACGGGCACCGGCCGGATCGAGCCGATTCCAGAAAGGCCGGATCGAGACCGCTTGAGATCCGACCTGAGGAGGAGAACATGCGTGGAACACGCCCTGGAGCCGTACCTCGCGGCCTGACCCTCGTCGAATCGATCGTCGCCTCCGCGATTCTCGCGGTCGCGATCACCGCGGTCTTCTCGGCGGTCGCGTCCGGTCGAGCCCACGCCGAGGTCGCGGCCGACGAACTCGCGGCGACGGTGGCGGCGGAGGATCTGCTCGCCCGCGTGCTCAGCTCCGATTTCGATCGCATCGACGACTGGAACGGCCACGAAGAGGCCCCCGGCGAACTGGTGGATGCCGAAGGCGTCTTCCTCGCCCCCGCGATGCAGCGCGTCGGGCGCCGCGTGCGGATCGAACGACGGGGGCGGACCGTCTTCGAGTCGATCGAAATCGCCGGCCGCTTGGTCGTCGTGGAGATCTTCGACCGGGAGGAACGAACCACCGGATCGATCTCCCGCTGGATTCCGGCCCCGGAAGACGACTCATGAGACGGCGCGGATTCACCATGCTCGAGCTGGTCCTTTCGCTCGCGATCACCGTCCTGGTGGCCGCGGGCGTCGCGGCGATGCTCGGTGGCATCGCGACCGGCATCGCGCTCGGTTCCGACACCAGGACCGGGCTCCTCGCCACCGCGGCGACCCACGGCCGTCTGACCGAGGACCTCTCGGGAATCGCATCGGTCCTCGAGCGAAGCGAGGACGGGCGAGCGATGGTGCTCTGGAACGGTGACGTGACCCCGGGGGGCCGGGTCGAGCCGAGCGAACTTCGCTGGCTCGAATTCGATCCCATCCGCGGCGAACTCCTGCGCTCCGAGATCCGGTTCCCCGATGACTGGACCCCGCTCGAACGCGCCGAACACGACCGCCCCATCTCCGGCGCGATCGAACTGGACGAGGCTTTCAGACACGCCGACGACGCCGGAATACTGCATCGGGACGTGCTCGTCGACGGCCTTCTCGACACCGTGATCGGATCCACGATCTCCAACCCACGGTCCCGGGAGATTCGCGTCGACCTCACCTTCGATCTCGCGACCGGCCCGCTGGAGGCGACCGCGATCGTCTCCTGCCACGACCTTCACCCCGAGGCATGGCGACCATGAGAAGCATGAGAAGCATGAGGAGCATGACGATGCATCCAACCGACCATCGACTTCATCGACGGACGCCACGTGGCGCAGCGCTGGTGCTGGTCCTCGTCGCCCTCGCGATCGGCCTCATGATGGTCGCGACCTTCCTCGACGGACGACGGGAATCCGTTCCGGTCTCGGCTCGGATCAGCGACGCCGCCCAGGCGAGGCGGACCGCGGACAGCGGACTCGAACTGGTCCTGTCGTCGATCCTGGCCTCCGACGACTGGATCGAGGACGTCGCATCGGGCTCGCTCGACGCGCCCTTCAGGATCGCCGACGGCCTCTGCACGGCACGGGTGCTCGATGCGACGACGAATCTCCCGCCCACCGGCGAAACGCTGCAGATCCGGATCGCCTGCACCGCCGACATCGACGGACTCGCGATGGTCGCCGAGGAGACGTTCGACATCTCACCGATGATCGACCGCCCCCTCGATCTCGCCTTCGGGGAGACCGCGTTGCTCGCCGAGTCGGCGATCAGGGTCGAAGACGATGCGGCCCTGCTCGCGTGGGCGGGGTCCGACGGCGGACCTTCGGCACCCCTGGTGGTGGGAACCCTCGGTGGCGATCCCCACGATTTCGAAGTCACGGACACCGCGATCACGAGCGGTTGCGAAGTGGTCATGGTCGATGCCCGCTGCTACGAGATGGGTGAGGAGACCGCCGGAATCCGACTCATTCCCGACCCGCTCCCGCCGATTTCCGCGCCCGCGATTCCCGTGGTGCGGGAAGGCTGGACCGAAACGGCGGTGGTGCTCGACGCGGCTCCCGTCACCGACATCGATGCTCCCTCGATCCGGATCCGGGCCGGCACGCGGATGCTCATCGAGGGCGACCGGATCCTCCACAGTCGCGGTGACTTCCGGATCGAATCCGGCGCCGAGATCGAAGTCGCCCGCGGCACCCTCGTCATCGACGGGGACGCCCTGGTCTCGATCCACGACGCGGAGATCGCCGTCGCCCCCGCCGGGCGGCTGCTGATTCGAGGCGGCCGGGAACTTCGTATCGACGACGGCGGCATCGGCCCGCGCGACGCGACCGACCGCGAGGCGCTGACCCCGGCGGGCATGCTGCCGGTCGACGTCGATCCGAAGCCCGTCAATCTCACCGGCGGCCCGGGATGCACCATCGTGATGGAAGGCGACGCGATGGTGACCGCCGTCGTGATCGCCCCCGATGCGGACGTCCGCGTCGAGGACGACGTGCTTCTTCATGGACGAATCGTCGCGGACACGATCGAGATCGGCGGACGTGCCGTGGTCTACGCGGCGCCGGACGACGGAAGCGTCGTCGGTCTCACCTCGCCGCAGGGGCCTCATCGAGACGAGGACGGCGATCTCCTGCCCGCCCTCCAGGTCGAGGATCGAACCAGCGCCGCCGCGGTCGACTCGATCGCGGCGGAACTCGAAACACCCGTGGTGTCGCTCGATAAGTCGAACCGCAACACCGAAAAGAACTGGAAAGAGACCCTTCGGGAACTGCGACGCGGTTGGCGACAGGCCGGCCTGAGCCGGGCCGAGATCCGGATGAAGCGACGTGAATGGCACATCGCCCGTCGGAGGGGTTCATGAATCGACGTGGCCTGACCCTGATCGAAACGATGGCGGTCGTCGTGCTGGTCCTCGGGATCGCCGGGCTCGCGATCCCGATGCTCGGGAACGATGCCGGCTCGCGGCTCGCGGCCGCGTCCATGATGCTGCGCGACGATCTCGAACAGGCTCGCTACCGCACCATTTCGGATCCCGCCGATCCGGTGACGCTGGTCGTGGACGCGGACGGATTCGGATGGTCGCTGGTCCACGACGTCGATCGAACGAGACCGATCGCGCGAGGCGACGGTGAGGCCTGGACGGTTCGGTTCGACGACCCACGAACGACCGATCTCGCCGGGATCCGGGTGGTGACGGACGTCGACGACCGATGCATCCGCTTCGACGCCCGTGGCGTGCTCGTGAACGACGACAAACCGTCGATGCGTCTCGAACTCGGAGAAGACCACCGAAGACTGGACATCGGCGTGGTGAGCGGCCTCGTCACCATCCGGCGGGACTGATTCCGGATCACCGGACCGATCCTCGTCAGCGTTGGCGTGGCCCGGATCGTCCGCGGGCGGCGGGCGGTGTGAGCAGCCGGCGGACATCGAGGAAGGTGATGGTCCCGTCCCCGTCGACGTCCCGTGGATCGAATCGACCGTCGGCGCCCCTTCCGAGACCACGCATGATCTCGAACACGAGGTCTTCGGGCCGGATCTCCGGCCGCCCTTCGTCGATCGCGGTGGAACCCGCGGTACCGCCCGATCGAACCGAATCGTCCGAGATCACGATCCGCCCCGGCAGCGCCGACCGCGGCGTGTCCACCGTGACGCGACGCAGGATCAGGGACGACACCAGTTCGTGGTTCTCGTCACCGAGCATGAATCGGGTGGGCGGCGTCTCATGGATGATCGGAAGCGTCACCGTCGCTGGTGTCTCACCGAGACTTCCCGCGGCCACCACCGAGATCGACATCACGCCGCCTCGGCGGCTGAGATCGACGTTGATGGTGTCGCCTCGATTCAGACGGAGATCCTCGATCTGACCGACGTGCCAGGTGTTCCCGCCGGCGATCGATTCGATGAGGATCGATCCGTTGTTGATGCCCGAACGGAGCGTGAGGAACCGACCCGGCCCGAACTCGAAGGTGCAGAGGGGCATCGACTCCACGCGAGTGCCGATCGAGTAGTCGAGTCCGTCGGAGGGAATCTGAAGTTCGGCGCCCACCCGCCATCGACCGCCCCGGATTCCGAGCGGCTGGGCGACCCGGGTCGAGGGCACGACGCCGCCCGGAACCGCTTCGAGCGGCCAGCTCGGCATGCCTCGTCCTTCCGTGAGACTTCGGAACACGAGGAGGAAATCCACGATGGCGAACTCGCCGCCGACCGGATTCGAGATGGCGATCATGCTGGACGCGGTGTCGTCGATGGTGAAACTCCACGCGTCGACGTGGTTCCACGCACCGGTGGACACGATGGAGTGCGTTCGATCGTTCACGTACTGGCCCCGGGTCACCCTCGTGAGGAGTCGGAGTTTCCCGCTCAGAAGGTTGCACACCTGGAGGTGGACCGCGGTGGACGTCGCTTCGCCCGGCCCGTCCTTGCGGTCCCTCGGATCGACGACCAGCGCGGTGAGCAGACGCCCCGCCCCCACCGGAGTGCCGGACACCCGGTAGCACACCGCGTCGGGCGCCAGTCCGCCGATCAGGTCATCGGGCATTTCGTCGCGATCCAGCCGCTTCACGACGACCCCCGTCGACGGCACGACGTAGTTGGGGGTCCGATGCGTGCCGTCCGCGGCGCGGAGGAGATCGATCGAACGGGGCCGCGCGAGCAGGCCGGCCTGGACGCGGTCCTCGCTCGGCACCGCGGCGGCGAAGATTCCGCGGCGGCCGAGGTTCTTGTACCGATGGACTCGGACACCGCCGTCGAGCAGGAAGGGCACCGCGTATTGCTCCACGTCCTCCGGGAGCCGGGCGACGGTGGCGAAGTTCTCCCCATCGTTGCTCAGAAGCACCCGGCTGTAGGTGTCGTGACCACTCGGATCGAGGACCTGCCGGGCGATGACCGGTCCGTTCACTTCCGGAGCCTTGCGGTGCATCCAGGAGACCGTGTTTCCGGACAGACCGCTCGTCAGCGTCGCCGGCTGCACACCGCTCAACTCCTCGAACGTCGGCGGTCCCTGCACTTCGGCGGGAACGTCCAGGCCGAAGATTCCGCCGGCCACGTTGTCTCCGCCACACAGCAGTCGATCCGGTGCGTTCCCGGGACAGCAGCTCCAGAACTGATTGCAGGTGACCTGCGTGAACGCGTCGGGGAGAACACCCTGCCACCTCGGAATCACCGTCCAGTTCGCGGGGTCGTCGTACTCGTCCCAGTCCGAGCACTGCGCCAGCACGACCCGGCTCTTCACGCCGTCGCCGACGGCGATGACCACGCCGTTGGGCGTCCAGCCCGCGACGTGGAAGTGCTCGCCTTCGCTCTCCCAACGTGAATGGACCTCGATCAGCGGATCGATCTGCCATGCGTCACCGACCGCTTCCCGCCTGACTCGGAAGAGCCCGCACTGTCCACCGGTGGCCTTCTGTGATCCGCGATGGCCCATGTAGTCGACGAGCGGCACGAACGCCTCGGTGAATCCCGCGCCTCGGGCGACCGGGAAGTAGGCCGACATGCTGCTGAGGTAACCGCGCTGGAACAGCGGCGCGTCCGGATCGACCGGATCGGGCATGTCCATCCGGTGCGTCCAGTTCCATTCGCCCGCCTCGTCCTCCTGCATCGCCGCGACGGTGACGCCGCGAATGACCCACTCTTCGACGCCGCTCCCGGGTTCGGTCTCCTCGAGGACCGATCGCTGCATGAGGAAGAGCATGCAGCCGGGCAGCATGACACCACTGGCGATCCGGTAGGAATGATCGTCCTGCTGGAACGGCGTGCCGACGAACGCGTCGTTGATCGCCCCGTCGCCGAACGGCCGGCTCATCGAGATCCGCCGGTCTGACGGCCGGCCGGTGTCGGCGGAGTTCCAGATCGACAATTCGAGACGCGCCCGGTCGAAGATCGCGACCCGGGCTGCGGACTCGTCGCGCGAACGACCGGCGAGCACCACCGATGCGGCCACCATGAAGTCGTCCTGCTTCCGCCACGGACCCGCGTTCAAGCCGTTCCGGGGGAGATCGAAGAGCGGTTGGTCGGCCGGGACCACTCGCCCTCTCGCCTCGTCCCAGACGTCGACGCCGTGATCGACCTCGAGCGGCGGCAGCGTCGAGACGACACCGTCATCGTAGATCGCCTCTCGACGCGCCATGTCGTCGTCCGCGAAGGCACGGCCGGTCGTGGAGACCAGCCCGAGCAGGAGCATGGCGAGCACCCGGATGTGAACACACTTCTTCAAACCACGTTTCCCTTCGATCCGGAGGAATCATGGGCGCGCCGCGGCCATCCGGCAACTCGCAAGGCCGATTTCGGGCCAAGTGTCGACGGTCGCCACGTGACGTCCGAGAACCATCCGTCGGTTCACCGGCCGCCGCCGATGGCGGGCGTTCGAGCCTCCGGGACCGCGTGTGGTCAGCGGAGTCCGTATTCCTTGAGCTTGCGGTAGAGGGTCCGCTCGCCGATGCCGAGCAGATTGGCCGTCTGTTCCCGGTTCCCACCGGTCAGGGCGAGCGTCTGACGAATCGCCTCCTTCTCGAGGCGATCGAGCCCGACGCCGGCGAGCGAGCCGATGCCGGCCCCCTCGTCGTCCCCGTCCTCGGTCCGGATCTCCTCGGGGACGTCGCGGACCTCGATGCGGTCGTCGTCGCAGGCGATCACCATCCGGTGAACGGCGTTGAAGAGCTCGCGGACGTTTCCTGGCCAGGCGTAGCTCACGAGCCGGAGCATCGCGGGCTCGCTGACCTGGGGAATCGGTCGTTCCATCTCCGCGGCGAACCGACCGGCCGCGTGGTTCACCAGCAGCGGCACGTCCTCGCGTCGAGCGCGAAGCGGTGGAATGTTGATCTCGACGCCCCGGATCCGGAAGTAGAGATCCTCCCGGAAGTCACCCGTGGTGGACATCGCCTTGAGATCGCGATTGGTCGCACTGACGAAACGCACGTCGGCCTTCCGGGCCTCGTTGGAACCGAGCCGGATCACCTCCCCGCTCTCGAGCACCCGCAGCAGCTTCGGCTGCATCGCGAGCGGCATGTCGCCGATCTCGTCGAGAAACAGCGTTCCGCCGTCGGCGTACTCGAAGACGCCCTCTCGATCGCGGTCCGCCCCCGTATACGCCCCGCGCACGTGACCGAACAACTGGTCTTCGAGCAGGCTCTCGCTCTGGCCCGCGGTGTTGAACGTCGCGTAGCGTTTCCGGGTCCGCTTGCTGAGGTTGTGGATCGCGGCGGCGACGAGTTCCTTGCCGGTCCCGCTCTCCCCCGTCACGAGGACGGGAATCGTGCTCGGTGCGACCTTGCGGATCGCCTGCACGACCTGCCGGATCCCCGCCGAATCACCGATGATGCCCTCGAAGCCGTAGGCGGCACCGAGCTGGCCCTCGAGCTGCGCCGTCCGATGCCGGAGCAGGACCGTCTCCGCGGCCCGATCGACGAGGTTTCGAAAGACCACGAGGTCCAGCGGCTTCTCGATGAAGTCGTAGGCCCCGCCCTTCAGGGCCGCCTTGGCCGTGGGAACGTCCCCATGCGCGGTCACCAGGATGGTTTCGGCGTCCGGCTGGTGCTCCTGCACGAGCGCAAGCACTTCGAGCCCCGAGGTCTCGGACTCCATCACGAGGTCCGTGACCACGACGTCGAAGGCGCCGTGCAGGAGTTCCTCGCGGGCCGCGTCGAGGCCGTTGACGATGGTGCAGACGTGGCCGGGCCGGCGGAGGGATTCCGCCATGACCTCGGCATGTTCCGGCTCGTCGTCGACCAGCAGGACCTGGGCTCGGAGTTCTTCTCGGGAAGGAGCGTCGTTCGTGGACATGTCCGGATTGTACGAGGAGGGACCGGATCACCGGGCGGCCGATGCGAAGTCGGTTACCGGCTGCGACAACGGACGCCCATGCGCCGATAGACTCCACACGATGCCAGCCGAAATCGATCCCAGCACGACCGCGGAACCTCGGAGCGATCCGGACTTCCGGGGTCGGTTCGTCCACTTCGCGGGGGTCGGCGGCTCGGGCATGAGCGGCCTCGCCCGGATGATCCAGCGGCGGGGCGCCACCTGCAGCGGCACGGAT
>Ga0315320_10005352_pt1 | contig 10526 bp, 9 predicted proteins | sample M140m21515metaG_FD_203458 | JGI IMG/M metagenome (GOLD analysis project Ga0315320, IMG submission 203458) | Ammonia-oxidizing marine archaeal communities from Monterey Bay, California, United States - M1 40m 21515 | ecosystem: Environmental > Aquatic > Marine > Coastal | place: USA: California...
CCCGCTTACTTCAGGGTGGTGTTCAGTGACGTCATCAGGGCTTCGCCCGTACTCGCACGGTTGTGGATTTCAATGGCGGCCTTTCGTCCAGCGAGGGAGAGCTCTTCACGAAGGGCCGGGTCGCGGTAGAGCTCCAGTATCGCGTCCGCCAGCGCTTTGGGGTCTCCGGGTTCGAGACAACGTCCCGCTCCGGCTTCACCGATGATGGAGGCGGATTCGCCCCGAACACAGTGAAGCAGGGGAACGCCCATGGCCATGCCCTCGAAGATCTTGGATGGGATCACGGTCTCCCACAGGGGGTCGGGTCGCAGATGGACGATGCTTGCGTCGAGGCCGGCCAAGATGGAGGGCATGTATACATGCGGCATGAAGTCCCGGAAGACGACGTTGTTGAGACCGCGGGCAGCCGCGCGCTGTTCCAGGCCCTTGCGCTCGGCTCCCTCACCAAGGATGAGGAGAACGATGTCGCTGTGTGCTTTGAGCAGCTCCGCCGCGTCGAGGACGTTGTCTAGGCCATGTGCCATACCCGTTGTTCCGACGTATCCCGCCACGAACTTGTCTTTGGGTAGGTCCAGCAGTGCCCGACCGTCCTCGGTCGCCGCTCCGGGATGGAACACCCCAAGGTCGGCCGCGTTGCGTACGATGTCGATCTTTTCCGTGGGGACGCCGCGGGCTGCGAGGTCGTCTTTGAACGCTTCCGTCACGACGACGATGCGCTGCGCGCGGGCGTAAAGCCAAAGCTCGAGCTGCTCGAGTGACCAAAGGAGCAGTCCATTTCGAGAGGCGCCGACCGCACGGATGGACGCCGGCCAAAGGTCTCGGACCTCGAGCAGCCACGGGGTCCACTTGATCCAAGACAAAGCGACGCCCGCGACGGGCGTAAAGATGGGAGGTGAGGTGGCCAAGATGACGTCGCATTTGGGCAGCCATGGTGCGGCGAGAACCGTCATCACAGCCAAACTTAGCCAGTCTAGAACCCTTCGTGCGAAACCCTGATTTGGAGCCATGTAGCTCCACAGGCGAATGACCTGAATGCCATCGAAGTCCTCGCGTTGGAACAGACGATTCTGGTAGCCGTCGAAGACCTCACCACGAGGCGCGTTGGGGACGCTGGTTACGACCGTGACCTGGTGGCCACGCTCGATCCAGATGCGCGCGTGGTCCACAATACGAACCGACGGCGCGGAGATCTCAGGATGGAACCGTTCGGTCAACACCAAGACATGCATCAGAGAAGAGCCCTCGCCTCACAGGGAGGCTCTCGATCATCCGTCGCTGTTGGGCGGAGCGCTCGCGTTTGCGCCGGTTGCCTGCAGGCCTTCGCCGACCATGACCGCGTTCTGCACCTGCGTGTAGATCTCGTTCATGCCGGAGGGGGAGTGTGGGAGGAAGATCGTCCGCGTGTCGGACGCTTCGGCCATGGACTGGAGCGTGTCGAAGTATTGGGTCAACAACAGGAGCGCCATGACGGCCTCGTTGCTCATGTTGTCCATGTTGCCTTGCACCAACTCCGCAGATTCTGCCAGGCCATCGGCGATGGCTTTTCGCTGCATCGCGATACCCTGTCCTTGAAGGTGCTTCGCTTCCGCGTCGGCCTCGGCAGCTTTGACGTGGCGAATCTTATCCGCGTCGGCTTCGAGTTCGGCGGCGTGCTTGAGTCGCTCCGCGGCGTTGATACGGTTCATCGACTCTTTGACCTCGCGGTCCGGATCGATGTCTGTGACGAGCGCTTTGACGATGGTGTAGCCGAAGTCGTCCATGATGTCGGCCAACTGGTTGCGCACGGTATCCGCGATTTCGTCTTTGGCCTCAAAGCAACGGTCTAGCGTGAGCAGTGGCACCTTGGCTCGGACGGTATCGAACACATAACTTTCGATCTGGCTGGCTGGATTAGCCAGCTTGTAGTACGCGTCATGCGGGTTTTGAACCATGAACTGGACCGCGACCTTCATGTGCACGAAGACGTTGTCTTTGGTCTTGGTCTCGACACGCACCAAAAGTTCCTGGATACGCAGGTCAAGACGCGCGACGACCGAGTCCATCACAGGGACCAAGAAGTGGAGGCCCGCTCCGTTGATGCTCTGGTGCTTTCCGAAGCGTTGCACGATCGCGCAAGTTTGTTGTTTCACGGTGTAGAAAAACATGGGGACTCCTAGGGGTTGGTGTTCCGTATTGTGCTTTACGCATCTGACCAAGGACGATCGTTTATTCGCAGGTTGTACCAGCCAACGCGCAGAGTGACTCGGCGCTTCGCCAGTCTTGCTCGATCTCTTTGGCGAAACGGAACCAAGCCTTGGCAGCCTCGCCCGTACGCTCTCTGGCTCGGGTTCGAGATACGGCGTTCTCTTCCGTCGGACTTTTGCGGTATCGATTCTCCGCAGACTGCCAAAGCATCTGGTTGATGGCCGCCTGAAGCTTGTACGCGTTGAACGTATTGTTCTCATACGCAAGGCCCGTCCAGGTTGTGCGGTTTGCGATGGCTACCTTGGCCCAGCGCAGCGCGTTGCTGGACGCACCGCCTGTTTGGAACAGGTGGGAGGCGTAGTCGAGCGCGTAGGACGCATCGGAACCATCGACGGACGTCAAGTGGGCCTCGACGTGGCGATGATAGGCGTCACGGTCGCCGACGACCATCGCCTGCGTGATGCGGAGTCGAGAGTACTGTGCCCGGGTGCTCGTCGGATTGCTCGCGGCCATACCCTGCTCGATACATCCCATCTCAGACCTCGACAAGAGCCCTTGCTCGGCGAGCGGCTGAAGTCGTTCCACCGAGCACGCACCGGCGCTCGACACACTCGGCGCGGGCGCGGGCGCTGGCCTCGCAGCGGGGGCTGGCCGGGGCGCAGGCTGAGCACTCGGCTTTGGCGCGGGTGCTACCGCGGCTTGCGTGGGGGCAGGCTTAGGATTGGGAGCCGGTGCGGCCGCTGCCGGTGTCTCCGTCGGTACGCCGGTTGTCCCCCCAGCGCTTGGCGTCGCGACGATGCGTGCCGTCGCCGTCTCGACAACTTCAGCGGTCGGCGCAGGTGAGGCTGCACTCGGTGCCGCTTGGCCTGCCGCGTCGCTCGCTTCAACCGCCGTCGCTTGCACAACCGCAGGTGCCGGCGCTGGCGCTGGAGGAGGGGGTGGGGCAACAATGGGCGCAGGTGCTGGTGCAGCGGCGGGCGCTGGCGCTGGACTTGGCGCACCGATGGGCAGATTCCCTGTCGTGTACAGGGCTGCACAGGCGACCACCGCCAGCAGCACCACAGCGGAGGCGAGACGGCCTCGTCCGGTCGATGCAGGTGCAGACGGGGTGTTCTCCTGCTGCCGAAGTTGCTCGCGGAGCGATGTTGGTGCCGTCTCCTCTTCGTCGTCGTCGTACTCTTCGTCGTCGTCTTCGTCGTCGTACTCTTCGTCTTCGTCGTCGTACTCTTCGTCTTCGTCGTCGTACTCTTCGTCTTCGTCGTCGTACTCTTCGTCTTCGTCATCGTACTCTTCGTCTTCGTCGTCGTACTCTTCGTCTTCGTCGTATTCTTCGTCTTCGTCGTCGTACTCTCCGTCTTCGTCGTCGTACTCTTCGTCTTCGTCGTCGTCTTCGTCGTCAAACGCGGGGAGCAGGTCCGAGATATCGTCCGGGACTGCGTCGATGGAAGACATGGAACGGCCGGCGCCCTCTGCGCTTTCATCAAACGCGCCGTCAGGGACGCTGAATGGACCGGTCATGCCCTGTTCGTCGTCGTCATCCTCTCCAAATCCAACCAAGTCGATGTCTGGCATCACATCCGTGCGTAGACTTTCGTTTTCAGCGCTCACGTTGGACCATGTGTGCAGGCCCGCACCAGGCCGACCGGCACCACCCCAAGCGTCACCCTCGTCATCGTCGTCAAACGGGTCATCCGCGTCTTGTCGCGCCGCCGATTGGTCCTCCCCGCCACCTTGATTTTTCAGGAACGCTTGGATGTCGAAGCCTTCTTTGTCGGCTGTAAATGTCGCGACATCGGCGTTGAGTTCACCGAGTAGTGCCTTTCGAATCGCCTTGTGGTTGTCGATGAGAAAAGCCGCTTCCTCTTGGTTGTCTGGATCGTCTGCGTTGGCCTTTGCCCAGTCCAAGCGCTTTTGAAGGACCTTGGTCGCAGGCTCGCCTTTCGGGTCCAAATATTCGACCAACTGCTCGTAGCCGCGTGCTTCCAAGAAGGCCTTGAGTTCGTCTTGGGTCATCCTTGGCTCTCCATCTCGCGCCTTTGGCAGGGATTCGGTGTCCGGTCGCGCGTAGATCCTTGTAGCCCGTCTTGGGCGAGTCGTCGTGAGCGCGTCTGCGCTGCAGGTCATGTACGACTGTGGGACGAAGACAAGCGCTTGGGGCATGCTGAGGGCGTTTGCCCGCTCGCGAAGGTGCGCGGCAGGGGTGTTAATTTTTTGATGGACATAGACAGCGTGTGAGCGGTGTTGATAGGGGCGTCGGGTTGGAGGACGGTAGGGATGCAGTTGGTATGGATGGCTTGTGTGGGTCTGTTGCTCGGTAGCTCTTCGGTAGCCGAGGCGAAACAGGTGAAGTTGGCGTCGGCGACGGCGAGCTCGGAATACATGGTGGACGACACATTGTACCCGGTCCGCTACATCAAGGACGGCAAGTCCGCGACCGCTTGGTTTGAAGGCGAGGAAGGCACGGGGCTCGGCTCCTGGGTTGAGGTGGGCCTTGGCGGTCCGGTCACCGTATCCAAGGTGGTGGTGTACGCCGGTGACTGGACGTCAGCGGCGACGTGGAAGCGCGCCAACCGTCCCAAAGAGATGGAGGTCATGTTCTCGGACGGGAGCAAAACCACCTGGTCGCTAACCGATGAGATGATCCCGCAGGTCTTTACGCCGAAGACCCCGACCGAGACCTCCACCATTCGATTCCGCATCACCGGTGCGTACGACGGCACGGCCTTTACCGACACCGGCATTGCGGAGCTGATGGTGTTCGACGGACAGGATGCCGACCACATCTCCGCGACGGCGGTCGCCTCCAGCGAGTTGCCCCCGGACGGTGACACCTACACGGTGGGCAACATGTCGGACGGTTTGGTAGACACCTATTGGTGCGAGGGCAACAAAGAGGGCGACGGTGTAGGCGAGTCTCTGACGTTCGACTTTGGACGTTCGGTCACCATCAAGACGTGGCAACTGCTCAACGGCATGGGTGGCAGCATGTCACTGCACAAGCAAGGCAACGTAGCGACTTCGGCTACGTTGAAGTTTTCGAACGGAAGCACCAAAGCGATTCAACTCAAGCCCTTCCCGCTGATGCAGAAGGTGGACTTGGGCGGGGTCACAACGAACAGTGTGACGGTAACGTTTGACGCCGTTCGAAAGGGTACAGACTACAATGATATGTGTATCTCCGAGGCCTACTTCCTGCCGTAGTGCGCACCTGCTTTGGCAGGTCATCGCGTTGTCGGGTATCGCGGGTTGCGCTGCCCCGGACGGCGAGAAGTCCATGCCGATTTCGCCGAGCGTCGCGCTACTCGATACGGCGGTCGCGGAGCCGATGCCTGCGCCGGGTCGCGTTGTGGCGTGGGAAGAGCCGCACGCGATCACGGAAGGCTCGGAGCGTCCAGGGCAACACCACGCGACCGTTGCGCGACAGGCCAATGGTGAGGTGGCGATCGCATGGGATGAATTCGGTGACGTGAAGAGCTCGTGGTTCGGCGTCTTCGACGCGCAAGGTCAACCGTTGATCGAACCCCTTTGGCTCCGCGAATGCGACGGTCCGGGCCCGTGCCGTTTCGACGTGGAGGCGCACGACGATGGCTATTGGCTCTGCGGCTCGGACTCGGTCGGTGTCTGGCTGATGGCGCTTGACCTTGGCGGCGCAGTCGTCGTGGAGCCCTATCTGCTAGAATCCGCCGAAACAGGGGTTAGCGTCGAGGCACCCGATATCGCGCTTCGTCGAGACGGAGGTCTCTTGGTCGTGTGGGTGCGGCGCGATTTGTCGAGCCGTTTGGGTGGCGAATACGCGACGGTGTGGGTGGACGCTTCCGGAGTACCCGAGGGAGAACCAGAGACGCTCGGCGTCTCCCCGGACGGTTTGTCCGTGCCGGACGCGGTAGGCAACGCGTACGGCGGGGCGAGCGTGGCATGGTTTGAGCACGCGAAGAACGCAACGGATGGCAAGCTACACCTTACCGAATGGTTCTGGCCGGGTGTGTACGGGGGCGACGCGATCGTTGCACAGGGCGCTGCGATGATGGAGCCGCGTGTGATGCTGGACGCGACGGAAGACGGGACACTGGTGGCGGCTTGGCGCGCCACACTCGACGAAGGTGTATCGTCGGTGCGTGTACGCTCGAGGAGCGCAGATCTTGTGTGGGGTCCGGTCGTCGAGCTGCAGGCTGGAGAATCACTCGACAAACCTATGGTCGCGGCTTCTGACGATACGGCCTTTGTCGCGTGGGACGATGTTGGGGGGAAAGACCAGCCCGACCGCCCACTCATCTGGTGGCAGATGGTTGACCTGACGACCATGACGGCGATTGACGTCCCAGTGCCGCTGGCGGATGGGGAAGCCTCGCAAACGCGTAGCGCGATGGATGTTTTGCTTGAAGACGGCATGCCCGCAGTCTCGGTAGTGTGGAGCGCCAAGCGGTTTCCAGGGGTTCCCCGCCAGGTCAAGCACATGACGGGTCGTGTTCAGCGCTTGGGTGAGCCGTCGTCCGATGTTGGCGAGCGGTAGTACAGAAAGGCACCCGCCAGCGCGACGAGCGCGCCTAGGCTGGCGCAGCACAAGCCGCTGAGCGACATCAAGATCATGAGCACGGCGGTCGGATCGTCGGTCATTGTGTGCGTCCACTCCTGTGATGCCCGACGTGTATCCGGTTTGGGTTTTGGAGGGACGCGTAGGTTCCCTTGTGTGGGCTGGGTCAACCCAATAGAGCGTGTCGTGCTGCGTATGCGGCGATGGAGGACCGATGAGGGCGTGCGCTCGATGGGTGTGGATGTTGGGGGTCTTCGGTTGTGCGTCGGCACCGCCGCCGTCTGCAGATACGGACACGGTGCCTTTGGAGCCCGCCGCGGTGACCGTCGCGACCTTCAATGTATCCATGTATGAATCGGAAGAAGGAGCCCTCCTGACGCAACTCGACGACGCCGGCTGGGAGCGCGCTCGGGGTGCTGCCAGTGTTCTACGGACCGTGCGCCCCGACGTCGTGCTGCTCAATGAGGTGGACTTCAACGCCGCGGATCCAGAAGGTGCAATGGAGCGTTTGCGCGCCAACTTCCTTAGGGTTGACGACGGAGAGGGTGAGCCGCTCGATCTGCCGTATGGGTTTGTCGCGCCGTCGAACACCGGTTCGCACAGCGGGCTGGACCTCAACCAAGACGGCCGCGTGACGTCTGAGCCCGGCTCGGACGCGTACGGTGGTGATGCGTGGGGATACGGAAGGTACCCCGGTCAATACGCGATGGTTGTACTCTCGAAATACCCGATTGATTCGGTCAACACGCGGACGTTCCAAGAGTTTCTTTGGTCGTCCATGCCTGAGAACCGTATCCCAACCGACTTCTACGGTGCGGACATCAGCGAGCGACTGCGTTTGTCCTCGAAGAGCCATTGGGATGTGGTGGTGAACCTGCCCAACGGCGCCGATCTGCATCTCTTGGCCAGCCACCCGACGCCGCCGGGTTTTGACGGTGATGAAGACCGAAACGGCCGCCGCAACCAAGATGAGATTCGTTTTTGGACCGACTACATCGAGGGCGACGCCGCGTCGTACCACCGCGACGACGCAGGCGGCCAGGGTGGTCTGAGGGGATCTCACTTTGTGGTCGTTGGCGACTTGAACGCGGACCCCAACGACGGCGACGGTGCACAGGGCGCGATTTCAGATTTGGTTGGCCACGCGCTGGTTTGGCAGGGCGCGCCCCCCGCGAGCGCGGGTGCCGTGGAGCAGGCTGAACGCCAGGGTGGTGCCAATCGGTCACAGGCAGGCGACCCCGCCTTCGACACCGCAGATTGGTCGGACGATATCATTGGGAACCTACGGGTCGATTATGCGTTGCCCTCTGCGACCCTTACGGTGGCCGGTTCGGGTGTGTTTTGGCCGCTGGATGGCGCGGCGGGCTTTGAGTGGGTGGGGCGCTATCCCTTTCCGGTTAGCGACCACCGAATGGTCTGGGTCGAGCTGCAGGTTCCTGCGCCATAGGTGCGCCGTTCGTGGAGGCCTTTGCTCGGTTATGTTGGTGTAAATGGGGGTAATGATGCGCGGTGTTTTGATGTTTTTTTGCTTGGCGGTCGGGTGCTCGTCTCCAAGCGAGCCGAATGAAACCACAGATTCCACAACGACAGATGCCAGTTCCGCTGCGCGCTGGGACCCGGCGATGTGGCCCGATACGATCGGCGGCGATCGGCCAGCCCAAGTGAGGACGCCGAGTACCTGGGACGGCGAGTCGGAGCTTCCGGGCGTCATTTTGCTTCACGGATTCGGCGCCAACCCTGTGCTCCAAGAGGCTTACTTTCAGATGAGCGCCTACATGGACGAGCGTCCGTTCTTCTACGTCACGCCCGACGGTCGGTTCGCCGAAGATGGTCGCCAGTTTTGGAACGCAAGCGCCGCCTGCTGCGACTACGACAACACGGGCGTGGATGACGTGGCCTACCTGACAGGGCTTATCGAAGAGATGACGCAGGTATATCCAGTGGACGCGCGACGCGTGACGCTCCTGGGTCACAGCAACGGCGGCTACATGTCCTACCGCATGGCCTGTGATGTGCCGGAGCTGCTCGCGGGCATTGCGAGCCTCGCGGGCGTCGGCATGCCGTTTGGGACCGAGTGTGCAGACGGCGCAGTCAACGTGTTGCAGATGCATGGCACGCTGGACTCATCGGTATCCTTCGAAGACACGACGTACCTTCCGGGGGCTAAGACGAGCACCGCAGACCTAGCGGAGAGGGCGGGCTGTGATCGTGCGTCGGAGTCGGCTGGAACGGCCGACTATGTATACGACATCGACGGAGAGGAGACCGACGTGGAGCGCTGGGTTGAGGGCTGTCCCACAGGCTACAGCGCAGAGCTCTGGACGATGAACGGAGGAGTACACGCCCCCGCCTTCACCACCGCGTATCGCGATGATTTGGCCGACTGGTTGCTCAGTCAAGAGCGCGTAGACTAGCCGTTGCTTGGGAGGGACGATGCAGCGTAGAGCACTCGTGACAGGGGGCAGCCGGGGGATCGGCGCTGCAATCGCGCAAGAGTTCGCCTCACGAGGGCACCGGGTTGTGATCAACTACCGGAGCCGGCGAGACGAGGCCGAAGCCGTGTGCGAAGCGATTCGCTTGGCGGGCGGTGATGCGCAGTGTGTCGCCTTTGACGTGTCGGACGCGAGCCAAGTGGCGGAGGCCTTTGCCTCATTGTCGATCGATGAAGACCCCTTCCAGATCGTCGTGAACAACGCGGGCATCACGCGTGACCGGCTTTTTGGCGCCATGAAGTGGGAGGCGTGGCGCGACGTGACCCGTGTCACGCTCGACGGCTTCTTCCACGTCACGCAGCCGCTCATCATGCCGATGGTTCGCATGCGATGGGGGAGGGTGGTCAACATCTCCAGCGTGACCGGTGTGCTTGGTAATCCAGGGCAGGTGAACTATTGCGCGGCCAAGGCCGGGCTTATCGGGGCGACCAAGGCGCTCGCCAAAGAGGTGGCCAAGAAGGGCGTGACCGTGAACGCGATTGCGCCGGGGTTCATCGAGACGGAGATGACCGAGGGGATCGACGCGAAGGTTCTGCTCGCGAGGGTGCCTGCGGGTCGATTGGGCACGGTTGACGAAGTGGCTGGCCTGACAGGCTACCTTTGCTCGGAGGAGGCCGCATATCTGAACGGACAGGTTCTGCGGTTGGACGGTGCGCTTGGCTAGATGGCGTCGGATGGTTTTGATGAGCGCGCTCGCGTGCTCTTGTGGCGGTGCATCATCACCGAGCGCTGAAGAGACGACGACAGCCACCACCGGACCTTCGACCTACGCTTCCCTGATCGATACGGGTGTCGTGTCTGAGACCGGCGAGACGTCTCAAACCGTGACGGTCGACAGCGGAGACTCCGGCGTCGATTCTGGAGACAGCGCGTCAACAAGCTCCACACCTCCGCCGACGGTCACCGAACTCGACGTCGTACCCTGTGAAGACCCCGCGCGCCGCGAAACGACCCGGTTTGATGTCGTCGAGTTGGGCCAAGTGGACGTGTCGGAGGTGTTCATCTATGCTGGTGGGTTGGCCCTCGTCGATCTGAATGGCGACGACGTCTACGAGGTTGTGCGAACGGGTGAGACAGGGTTTCAAGTGTGGGAGCAGGGCGACGAGGGTTGGGCAGAGCGCCCGCTGCCGACGTCGCTTCAGGAACGCTTCGCCGCCCGGGTGTTTTCGGCTGTCTCCGCAGTCGATCTCGATGGCGATGGCGACCAAGACCTTTCGCTTGCGGGGTTTTACAACGACCACGCGTTGCTGGAGAACCGCGACGGTGCGTTGGTGGACGTGTCGGGTGCGTATGGTGTCTACGTCAATGACTTGCCGAGT
>Ga0315320_10005356_pt1 | contig 10523 bp, 6 predicted proteins | sample M140m21515metaG_FD_203458 | JGI IMG/M metagenome (GOLD analysis project Ga0315320, IMG submission 203458) | Ammonia-oxidizing marine archaeal communities from Monterey Bay, California, United States - M1 40m 21515 | ecosystem: Environmental > Aquatic > Marine > Coastal | place: USA: California...
TTAAATTTGAAGTCCATGAAAAACTCCACTCTCCTAAAACGTTAAATAAAACTTCAGTATAGTAAAAGCCAACATCTACTTTTATTACATTCGGATTAGTTATTACTCCGTCCGGATTAGTTACTTGTACTGTAAGGTTGTCTGGATCGTAACCTCCTGAATTATTTTCTAGTATTACTTTAATTTTGTAACTAGAATTTAATTGATACAAATTATTATTTTTTTTATTTTTATTTATAACAATCATATTTATCCTTAGAGTTCCAGTATGATTTTATTTTCAACTATAGAAATGATTTTATACAGTTCATATTCTTTTTGCATTCCGTTGTTACGTGAATCGTAGAATCCACTTGCAGGATACACTTTCACTCTTACACTTTCTTGTGTTACAGAGTTCGCATCTAAATTTTCATTAAAATAAATTATTATTTTTTTTAAATCTAAATTATTATTTATAGAATTGTTTGCAGGTTCTATTTTTAAAACTTCCAATTTTTTGTTTTCTACAAATCCACTTAACCCTGGAATTATATTTGCTCCTAACCCGATAGGACTTGAAGATACGTTATCTGGAAACTCGTAAATAGAATCACTAGAAGTTCTAAAGGTTATTAAAAAGCTAGACTCCAATTCGATCTGATTGAAACAATCAATAAAGAACATTTCATTTAATTGGTATTCAGCATCTGCAAACTTAAGTAGAATTCCTCTATCTTTACTTCTCCACCTTTGAGCACAACTACTTAATCTTTGCTTATAGCTAGAGTTTGCAGGCATGGGTTCTGCTTCATCCGTAAACCACCAAACGAACTTTGCTTTAGAAGCTTGTCCAGCTTCTACTATCTTTACTTTTAAAGTTGCATTTGCTTCAGCGTTTTTTCTTTCATACGAACCTCTAACGCTGATTCTTTCTTCAAACTCACCGCCCACCAACCTTGCATCAAATACCGTTCTCTCTGAGAGGGTATTGTTTTTTGCTAATATGTCTACATAGCTAGGTATTCCGTTTTGTATATTTTCTGACGTATTGCCTAAGATGTAAAGTTTATATTCTGAGTTTTCACCTAATACGCTTTTAGGTGTCACTTTTACTATGGTTTTTTTTTCTTCTACTCTACTTGTCAGAGTTTGGTTAGCCGCTGGCGCTTCATCTTCAAAGTCATCAACATAATACTCTTCAAAGTCACAATCGATAAATCCGTTCATCCCCGGGGATTTCAAATAAAAAGGATTGTTTCCGTTTGAGATGTCTACGTTCAAAGCATTGTTAGGGCCTGAACTCGTATCGAAGTCTTTCCCGAATAGCACACAACTCTTCTTTAAAAGCTTTAAATCTACACTGTTTGAGAAGGCCAAGTAAAAGCTTTGGCCTACTGGAAATCCATCTTCCAAATTTTGGGGGTAACTCTTCTCTGGTAAAAAATTTATCGCCACGAATAGCCTCCTTAGTTTCTTCGACTTTAACTTCTACAAAATCTTCTTCATCGATTTCTAAGTTACAATCATATAGTACAAAACTATCATTTTTCATCTTTTCATTTAAAAGAATTTCTATTTCTGTTTTATCTTCATCAAAATGAGACATTATTTCTCCTACAAACAAAAAAGGGCAAGACCCGAAAGTCTCACCCTTTAATATAAGTTTACTTAGCATTTTTGCCAACATAAAAGTTGGCTTTATTCTCTACTTATTAAAGATTACCTTTAACATCTGCTTCCGTAATATCTTGAATATCACCAGGAGCAGCATCGATACTACCGTCCCAACGATTTTCAGCACATTTAACATTCTTAAATACGCCAACACCTTGACCTTCATGAGCTACAGCAAAACCATAACGCTCACGAATCTTAACTTTTACAGTTTCGGTAGTTTCGTCACGCCACTCAACAGTAGTTGCATCTTCGTCTACGAGATGGAAACCAACGTTACCACTCGAAAGAAGGAAGATGTCACCAGTCTCACTTTCAGGATCGTAAGGACAAAGCGGAGACACGATGATCTGGAAGTTGAATGGGAAGTAACCTGGAAGGCGAGGAGCAGAAGTCATTTGCTGGCTACGCTCAAGTACTGAAGTAGCAGCACCATTAGAACCTACACCGCTAGTACCAATACCACGAGGATTGACAACGCGAGTACCAGTTGAAGGACCACGGCTACCCATAGCGCCATTGCTATAAGGGTCACGAGGACCTGGATCGCCAGTGTAAGGGTTGAACATTGAACCACCACCGTGAGCAAGCATCATCGTACGAAGTACTGGATCTTGCACAAAGGTGTAGTAAAAGAGTGGGTGCATAAGAAGCGTGTCAGGAGTAAACCCTTCTTCGCTCATGTGCGCCATAGCTCTCATGAGGTTCTCCATATTTAAAGAACCATTACCTTCAAGCTTACCTCCAACAAGTCCACGCCCAGTAGTTACACCGTAGATAGATTGTGCAGGATTAAGATTGTCAAACAAGGTAGTCCCAAGTTGCTTTAGGAAAGCTACAGCTTTTTGTTCCTTGTGTCGGACAAGTGCATTACCCATAAGCTCAAGGTTCTTAGCCATAATATCAAATGTACTGTAACGAAGAGCCTCGTCAGTGAAAGAAGCAGCAATACCACTCTTGCCAATAAATGCTGTTGATACAGCACCACCCATTTGGAAGTTAACCTCAGGGTATGTACCAGATTCTTGAACATCACCAGCATATACAGCGCCCATTGCACCAGCTAGGATCTGAGTATTAAGACCCTTAGCTTGTACACGGGTAAATAGTGGAGTGATAACCATGCGTGGCTCTACAGGCTCACGAATAAGAATCTCCATAGATTCTTGAAGAAGTGGTGTGATCTCGGAAGAAGAGATTGCATCACGATTCTTAGGTGAAAGTACATTAGCTACATTTTCCCAAGAAACTCTTTGCTCTGAGTCTGGAAGGTACCCACGATTAGCAATCATATCCGCCATGTATCGAGCAGCATGCTTCTTATTGCTAGGGAGAATTAGTTCAGTTCCGTCATTAAACTTAATTTCCATGTTATAAATCCTTTTTAATTATTTCATTTTTACGTTGATAATAGCGATCTCATCAGCAATCTTATTCTCAGAAAGAGTAATTAGATCTGAGAAACCTTCGGTAGCAGAACCAGGCATCTTAGAAGATGTATCGAACTCAGCTCCACTCCAACCAGTCTTAACACGCTCAAGAAGACCACGAGGCTCCTTCTGAAGCTCATAAATGCGGCCGACAGTATACTCTTCTTCTCTATGAAGTAGGGCAAGCGTTGCTTCAATATCTGCTTCGGCAGCACCAGCTGCAATATCGTTGTTAAGCGTACGAACCTTAAAGTTAGAATGTGCGTCAAAAGTGACAAAGTCACCAGGACGTCCGTCGCCAACAAGGTGCATCATGCGCTCATTGCTAGAAGCACCAGCGCTGTAATCAAATGCAGAAATAGTGTCAGTGTTTGCAAGCGCGCGATTATTAATATCGACAGGGGCACCACCACCACCACTCTTATAAAAGAGAAGCAAACCTGCATCAGCGTCAAGGAAATAATCCCCAGCCTTACCGAGAAGCGCAGGGTCTTTTCTTAGACGACCTACAAAATCTCCAACTCCAAAAGCAAGAGGAGTTCGGCTTGTAATAGATGCAAGCTTACCAAGCCCAAGGTCAAGTGCAACAATGTCATCTTTGTTAGGTAGACCGCTAAATCTGCTTAGAGTATCAGCGTCAACGATGTCCGCCACAGCTGGATTGTCTCCACCACCACCAAGAGTAACTACAGTAGCCGCAGTATCACAAACGTGAGCAACACGCATTTGAACATCGCTAAAGAATTGAATCAGATGTTGCTTCTGGTAGTTAGTAAAGTGAAGATTTGCAGGATCGTCACCAGCCCAGACGTAAACGTCATAAGCTGCAACACCTACAGGTGCTGAAATGAATCTTCTGATGAATGCTGTGCAAAGAGCGTCATTGTTTGGAGCCGTCTCACCAGGCATAAACCCTCTAGCGATAACTGCTGCACAAAATTCCTCAACAGTAAGAGAATCTCCAGCAGAAACAAACTCGCCGTCAACACCTACAACTCTAGCAGCTTCATCTTCTGAAGTGTAAGTTATAAATGCAGCGTCATGTGCAGTAACTTCAGCAAGACGAATAAGCCCTGAAGGAACAATGCGACCTGAAGCGTCGAACGAAACAACCTTGCCGGAGCTAATTACAAAGTAATCCTTACTTCGGTCATTTTGCCATACAACAGGTAACCAAGAAGCAGGCTTCCATTCACCTGCAGGAACTGATGCGTTCATTTGAACAACGTTGTTTGGAGTGATGCTGTCCATCAAATCCGGACGAGTCTTAAAACGACTTTGAAAACGACTAATAGCCATATGTTATTCTCCTATAGAATAGTTTATCTTAATTAATTAAAATTTGTTTGGATCAAAACCTTTTGGTAAGTAAAAGCTTTTACTATTTAAATAAAGTTCTGCTGAGTATTCTCCATCTTGACTTTTTACCTTTTTATATTCATCTACAATTCTTTGTTCAAAACTAGGCAATTTTATTTCCTTTTTAGAGCTTACTGTTTCATCTTGAATATGTTCTGATGGATTTTCAACTTTTTTATCTAAAATAGTTGTATTATTATCAATTAATACATCATTGGTTTCAATTTCAACCTTTTTAGATACCTCTTTCTTACTTTTTAAGACAACGGCTTCTAAAACAGTTTTGAATTTTTCTTCCAAATCTAAATATTGACCTTGAAGATCTTCGAAATCTTTTCTTAAGTTCTTGTAATCTTCAGACTCGTCACATGATAAAGCTCCTGCTTTTTTATTTACACAGGCCATAATCTTAGCTTTCGTAGCTTCAGAACCTTTATATCTTCCAATGAGTCTTTTTGCAGCAGTTACGTGACTGCAATCTGGGATCGGAAAAGATCTCTCTGGTCCGCAAAAAGCAGAATCGGGCAATTCATTTCTTTTCTCTGTGCTGAGTTGCGCATCTTCTTGAACTAACATTCCTTGCATAGCGAGATCTAATAGTTCCCAATCTATACTTTCAGAACTTTCATCGTCTAAAGTTTCGTCTTCGTTAAATGATTCATCATGCTTTTCTTGTTGTTGTTCAGTAGGTTCTACTGCTTCAATAAGTAAGTCAGCATCTCTATCAGAGTCTTCTTCTGATTGAAGTTCAAGCTCTAGCTCTTCAGTCGTCTCTTTTTCTAACATGTTAAAATCCTTTTGTTTACTAGGTTTACTAGATGATTTTCTAGGGTGTCCAGCAGGTAGCAAATCGTTATCCTGCTTATATTTTGAATTTGAAGGTCTTCCACTTTTAACTAATTTTAGAAAAGCATTAACTCTAGCAACACCCCAACCTGACCTAGACATCCCAGGTCTATGACTAGAAGAGAACGCTCCAGCACCTCTCCTATAGACTGCTTTCAACATGCCTAAAGTTACTCGTTTGCCTTTCTCTTTTCCACTTTTCTTGTTATGAGAACTCACTTTTTCTTTTAAAGTCTCCAGTACCGAACCTACTGAAATCTTGCTATTAGCTTTTGAAGCAGAGCCTTCTTTATTCTTCTTAGAGCCTTTAACTCTTTCAGAAGGTTTTGCAGGTGTTTTTGCGCCTTTTCCTTTTGGAGAAGACTTGTATGCGTCTAAATCAAAATCCCCAACCATTTCACTGAGAGGAGTTGTGAAGATTTCTTTTTCTTCTTCGGAAACTCCTGTATACAAGCTATCATTAGCAGCACTAACTTTGATTGCCCAGTCAATACCTGAAGTGCCTCCCCAACCAAGCCAAGCTACGTAGCCCCTATCTTTCCATGGTTCAGATTTAAACTTTGGATCAACTGCAGAGTTTTTTCTATGTCTGTTGAAAGCAGACATTCTTTTTACAGTAGAAAGACCTATTTCTGACTTAGTAGCAAGTTGCCTAGCCCTAGCCCACCCTACAGGTGTCATACCTTTAACTTCTGAGCCCTTTTCCTTCTTCCAGTTGAGAACTTTCTGTGCATTACCTTTCGCTCCAGCAGGAACTTTAAAGCTTTTCTCGTCAATCAATTCTTCTACTAGCTCATTAACTTCTTCTTCAAAAGACTGATAAGTGTCACCTAAAGAATCTTCACGCATCGAGCCTGAATAATTAACTTTGATAACCATCGTTTGGTTGTCACCTTTTTGAGTAATGTATGTTTCTCCTTTTTTATGAAGCTCCATCATCGCTGATTCTGAAATCGTCATTTGGTGGTCAAAGCTTTTGCTTACTTCTTTGGCTTTTTCTTCTTTTTTGGTTTCTTCTTCGTAGGCATCGACTTGTTTGGTTTCTTGTATCCGTTCTGCTTCATTTTCTTCTCCAAGGTTGTAAATTGAATCAGTTAGAATAAATTCTTCTAAAAATATTTCTTTATCTGTAATTAGTTCTTTTTCATCTAGAGAGTCTCTCATTTCCATATGAACCAATTGCGATAAATCGTCTGCAGGTGTATTTACAACTGACCCTTCTAGCACAGCGAATTCCCCAGTAATGAATACACAGATTTCCCCATCATAAGTTTTTCCATGTCGGTGCTCACACATACCATCTTTTGCCCAGTCTGTTTTGCAGATTGAACAAACATGCCTATCCGTTGTGCTTCCTGCAGAGAAAGTCAGGTATCGCCCATCCATGAATTTCTTAATGGCTTCTTCGTCAGTAATATTAGCTTGAACTCTCATTCGACCTAGTCCAGGCCATTGTTTATTTTCAATCAAATTCATAGCTTTTAAAGTATCATATATTTTTTCAGGATCATCTCCTGAAAACGCATTATGTATGTCTAATACTGCTTGAGATGATTGTAAGAATTCCTTAGCGTCGTCGTAAAGATTTTGCCACTCTCCACCAATGAACCTACCTATAGGCTCGCCTGATTGATCATGGTTCTTTAATATAGGTTTCGGGTATGGACTGGTTAGAGAATCTATACCTTTTTGCTGACCCTTAGTAGAATAAATCCTATTGTTTATTCTACGCCCAGAGTGGCTTAGGTCATAAGTGATTACTAAACCCTTCCCACCATTATAGCTTCGTTCAAGCATGTTATCTATCAATTGAATTTTATCTGACTTATCTAAAGTCAAAATTCTTTGATCTGGACTGATCTGAACGTAATCATTGTATTTGATTATTTTAGACATTTTTTCCTCTGATTTTTAAATTATATAAATTATTATTTAATAGATTGCGATTTTTCAAGCAATTCTAATATTTTTAGTAAATTTTCTCCAGATTTTATTTCTTCAAACAAACCTAATGTATCTTCACTAAATTTTGGCGCTTCCCTCACTCCTTGCTGATTAGCAGGTCTGCTAATATTGTTAGATAGCTTTCTTGCCCCATTCTTGGGGTCTAGCTTCCTTCCTGCTTGCTTAGATTGTTTTTCTGCATTAACCTCCTCTATTCTGTTCCCTTCTTCACTTATTGAAGATGAAGGGGATTTTGCTAATGCATTAGAAGCAGCACTGTAAGGACCCATAGCCTTAAGTAAAGCTAGCGGCTCTTGATATAACTTGTAGTTCGTTTGATCCCTCATAGAGTCTTCTACTGGCTGCTCACCTAACCGTTTTCTTGCTTCTTTTTCAGAAATTAGATTATTTAACCACAATTGAATAGTTTGGTTTTCTTGTTTAGACTTTTCTTCTTTGTCTACTGACCCAAATTTAATATTTACCATTTTTTCAGAATCTACTAGTGCTTCAGTAAAGCCACCTTCTAAAAGAATTTCATTTATTACATAGGTCTCTATAAAGGTTTTAATGTATTTTTGAAGCGCCTCTACACTTTGAATTGCTATCTTAGACAAAGTGTTTGCTGTTGAGCGATTAGCAGAATCCGCTTCACCCATGTCCATTGGTGATACCCCTAGACCAGCATAAACTCTTTTCTTAAAATAAGCTAAGTACTCTTCTATTTTCAAAGCCTTTCCTTCAGAGCCAATTGCTTGTATTTTGTGTCTATGGTCAGACACGAATACTCCTCCAGAAGGCATGTATTCAATAGTCTCTCTAACTATATCTGATTCTTTAATACCTTCAGGACTGTATCTTTCTGGCATATTGTCATTACCTACAGTGTAATGGAATAAGGGGTGGAGGTTAGCGTCAATCATATTCTCTATAGACTCCTCCAGTCTTCTTAGTAAAGCAATATCTTCTAACACAGGAAGTAGTTCTGGCGTTCCCATCGTAAAGCCAGGTTTTTTATTTGTATAAAAATGAATTATATCTTCTGGAGCAAACTCTCTCCATTGCCCCGTATTTGGCTGTTCTTGCATAACCTTTTTTATTTCGCCATTCTTTTTAACCTTAAACCAAAGTGTTTCAAAAGGTAAGACAAAATAACCAGCTACAGGCTCTACTTTCTTTCCATTAATGGTTCGATTTTCACCTGTAGAAGCATCATTGTTTCTCACTTTGACCCAAGCGTGGTTAGAGTATCTTATTAGATCATGTGCTAAACTAGACATTATCAAATCGAAAGGTTGCCCAGATACTAGTTCTATCTCTTTTAATCTTCGCTTAACATAATTTAAAGTTACTTCATCGTTCCCAACCAACTCCCAACCAGCAAGTACAAATCTCTCTACCTTTTTTTGAATAGCTTTGTAAAGAAAACTGTCTGTATCTTGAGCTATCTGTATCTCTGTTAAATCGTACTCAGGTTTAAACCAATTACCCCTATGCCTATCGGAATAAGACATTGCTCTTCCATTAACTCTTTTAACTTTCACTCCAGAAAGCTTTTCTCCGTTAATTGGCTTATTTCTATCTTGATTGTATTCTCTCTCCAGAGCTATAGTTTTTATAGCTTTTAATGCTAAGTTTTCTTTCATAACTATTCCTTTTTAAACTCAATGCTTAGCTGAGTCTCGTATGAACTATTAGTAACCTTGTTGGACTCTTCAGGGAGTAGTTCCTTTTCACTAAATCTGAATACGTATTCTATATCATCCAGTATTAAAAAGTCTTTACATACTTGATATTCTTCATATGAATCCCTACCAAAAGCGTCCATGTCTTCTTTAGTCATGTTAGTGAACATTGTAAAGCTAGGGATTCGTTTATTCAAGTTTATAGCTTTAATGCCTAGTCTCATAGTGTCAAACTGCGCTTCGCTTATTATATTGCTTCCTAATCCATTTGCAGCAACTTTATTACAATAGACTTCGTCTCTTTCAATAGAAAGGGTGCGGTCTCTCCTTGTCGGAATTGACACGAGCTTACCACCTCCCACATCGTTTAAACCCAATATTATACTAGCATACCCTCGATCATTTATCTTTCTGTCATCTGGATATGCTCCCTTATAATTTCGAATTCCAGATCCTTCTTCTTCAGTGTAAAAAATCCATGCGTGATTTCCCAAACCAGAGGTTTCTTCCACACTGCTGTTGTATTCAGAATCTGGTCGTACAATGATAGCTGGTACTGCTTTAAAGTTTATAAAAGAATTTGAATTTTCTCTTTGCACTTTTAAACAAAGTGCCGGCTCTACAACGTTCCCAGTAAAAATAAATATTTCTTTATTTTTAGTAAATATTATGGAATCTTTCAATAACTCGTAAGCTTTGACGGATATCTCATCAATATAAGGAATAGAATTACCGGTCTCAAACGTATAGTCTTTAAACAAATCTCCATACTTCTCACTAGATCTCTCATTGTAATTAGATAACAAAGCATTAAGATTTTTAATACCTTCTTTCACTTCTGCACTTTGATTATCTTTGAAGTATCTTTCCAAGCTTTTTTTAGAATTTATCTTTTTGTAAAAGTTTAACTTACAGTATTTTTTAAATAAGTTGTGTACGAAAAGAAATCCGTTCTTCTTATCAGGTAATCGGTGTGTATTATCTTTTTCTTCTGTTGGTCTCTGGCCATCAAGTTGACTATAGGAATGCTTTTTCCAAGAAAATTGAATATAATCAAACAAATGGTCGCCCGTAAGGGATATTATCTTAGCTATGGTTTCTATTTCTGCATTTTCAGACATTTCTTCTTCTGTGAAAAATGCATTAAAAATACCATTATAATTTAAATGTAAGTTAGAAGCACCGTCTAATGCATTGAAGTACTGTTCAATCCTCTGAACATCTCCTTCAAAATAGTAACTTCTATCAATCATCGCCTTTATCTGATCTTTTTTCTTTCTGCTGAGGCTATTGAATACCAACACATTGTAACTATTAGTAGTCCACTCATAAAAAAGCGGAACTAGTTCTCCGAATACTGTTCCATCAATATGAGTAAAATTTATTATTTGACTTTTAAACTTGATGTTTAAAGTTCCTGACTCAATATTTGCACTAGGCTCAATATCTAAATTTAAGGGACGCCAAATAAGACTATGTCGGATCAAGTCAAATACATGTTCATTCGACTCATAAATTATTTTAAAAGCACTTTCGTATTCGCTCCAAGGGTAATCTCTATTTGCATAGATAAGCTTCTTTACTTCTCTCTCTTCTCCGTTAG
>Ga0315320_10005359_pt1 | contig 10521 bp, 8 predicted proteins | sample M140m21515metaG_FD_203458 | JGI IMG/M metagenome (GOLD analysis project Ga0315320, IMG submission 203458) | Ammonia-oxidizing marine archaeal communities from Monterey Bay, California, United States - M1 40m 21515 | ecosystem: Environmental > Aquatic > Marine > Coastal | place: USA: California...
TACTTCGAAGACAGCACAGGAGTAAAGAAAGGCACACCTAAATCAACTAAGACCTGTGAAGGTAAGGTCATTGAAGTAGACGGAATCAAATATAAACTAACAGCACTATGAAAAATACATTAAAACCATTGCCCTCATTCTCGGGGGATACACCAAGAACAGATGAGGTGCCCCACAACGTAGCGGAGCTAGCAATGCACGCCAGAAAGCTTGAGCGTGAGAACGCTGATCTTAAAGCCATACATAAGACATTAATTATTGACTGTCAGCAATACACTCCTGAAAGCTGGAAAGAAATTTGCGACATTCAAGAACCTGCTGCTGTCTTGCTTAATGGCAAGCAGATGACTGATCTTATGAAAGACAAAGAGCGAATTTCTTGGCTACTCACAACGCAAAGCTTTATGGCGATGCACCTGCTGGGTACATGCGAAGATATAGATGAAGCGATGGAAGTAAATCAATAATCACTTTAGGTCAGCATAATGAAACGGGGACATGTCCCAGAGTGCCTCAAGGCTCCTATACTATGCTGCCTTTACTTTTTAACCAACAACTATGAAAAAACTAAGCGAAACATACAAAGAACTAGGGATTGCGTTCAGCTTCCCCATCGAGATTATAGATGCCAAGGGCAATGAGACTTACTACGAGGACAGTGATGGCTACTGTGAGAGGCGTGAGTATGATGCCAATGGTAAATTGACTTACTACGAGGACAGTGATGACCACTGGTATAGGCGTGAGTATGATGCCAATGGCGATGAATCTTACTTCGAGGACAGCAAAGGCGTAAAGCGAGGCACTCCTAAATCAGCTAAGGCCTGTGAAGGTAAGGTAGTCGAAGTTGACGGCATTAAATACAAACTAACAGCACTATGAAAAAAGAAACAGAGTTGACATTAATTGAAGTATTGCATCAAATAAAAGAGGATTTCATTTACATTAAGAATGAAAACCTTAGACTCCAAGAGGAAAATAACCAACTAAAACAAGCCATCGCGGCACTAAACAAGGAAACCGTAAACCCACTATGACCGATAAAAAACCAGTTCAAATCTTCAAGCCAGACACCGAGAGCGTGTTAGTTAGGGGCTTAAACGCCATGACAAAGGCATGCGATGCACTATCCAAGCAGAATGAAACCCTTAATCTTGATATCGAAAAGATGAAAAACAAGATAGCTAGGTTGCAGGAGCGAATCCTAGTAAACCAAGAATCCAAGGAGTGATTTAATCACTCTGTGTTAAAATCTAATAATGCCTAGAAACTACAGAAAAGAATACGACAATTACCAGAGTAAGCCAGAACAGCGAAAGCGTAACGATGCCCGAAAGAAATCCAGACGCAAGATGGTCAAGGCAGTAGGGAAATCCAAGCTGAAAGGCAAGGACATCGACCACAAAGATCGCAACCCTCGCAATACCTCTCGTAAGAATCTACGTATTCAATCCAAAAAAACAAATAGATCTAGGAATAAATAATTTGTTGGTAAGCTGATGGAGTAATCCCCAGCGGGTGGTTTTTTGTCATTTTCCACCTCTCTTAATTCCGACAATACAACAACTCTCCTCATCACTAATACTAGTGGTGGGGAGAACAATTTAAAATAAAATGGATTGGACTAAGGATAAAAGTTGGGTAAGAGGACAAAACACTGAGCATGGCAGGTTCTTGGATGTGTTTAGTATAATCGATCCCTCTCCCAAGGCTTCCACAAGGGAAGAGCAGTTCAAGCACATAGACTTCCACACCTGCATAGGTACAATTGACGTTAAAGCCATGAAGCGAATGTCAAGGGGTGGTAGCCTACAGGAGGAGTTCATGTGGGTTGAGTTCAGAAACACAAGTGGTCACGATGGGTGGCTGTTTGGCGAGCAGGATTGGCTGGCATTTGAAATGTCCAAGGGCTTTACCCTAGTAAGAACAAAGCACTTGCTAGAGCTAGCTAACAAGTTATGTGATACAGATAACTTCGTAAGAACAGCAAGGGAAGCTATCTACAAGGTTTACCAGCGTAAACATACGGATGATGTTATATCCATGATTAGGTTTAGCGACCTAAACAAGATCCCTCACCTAACTATATTAGACCCCGATCCCGTGGGGATTTCCTCTCGGAGCGAGGATCAGGGGCATCTAGATAGCTCGGTGTTTCTCTGAGCCTAGATAGACGTTCCTCTGACTCTACACCGCGACCCATTTGCCAGTAGTATAGCTTACCAATGAATGGTATGTACTTTACGCTACGCATATCGGTTACCTCTTGCATCTCTTGGATATCCTTAAATGCACTAGCGGCTACACCCAATTGTGGTGGTGCGATTGTTTTTAGTATCGCAGTATCCAGACCCTCCTTGCGGATCTGAACAGTGGTATACTTGGTTATCCCGAAGATTCTCAGTAGGGTATTCCAATAGAAGTCCTCCTCATCGATCTCACGGTTGAACACAATTGCCTTCAATACATCCGCAGATCCGTTAGCTAGTGTAGAGAAAGCTAGGATCTTCATCATGTCAGTGGATGCCTCTCCTATCATCTTTGGATTCTTTGTAGCTATGCCCTGCATGAGCTTCACCCAAACTCGTTCACGGACAAAGTTAAACTGCTTAATCGTGTAGGACTTTAGGCTATATAGGATTCTTAGATTTGGATTTGCTGCATATGATTCTGGCATCTCCAGTAGGGATATTGGAGCTACATCCGCTAGCTCGTTATACAATGCCTCGATAACGTAGTCACTCTTGACCCCCTTCTGGAGGTCAGCAATTGTTTTATATGCGTCGTCCCCTTGGGTTCTTTTAAGTCTAGCTAGGGTTTTCTTGTAGGTTTTACTGTTGGGATTTGCCTTAGCACCCTTAGTGAGAACTCCGTGTGCAGCATTGATATTTGTGTTCTTAGCTAGGCGATCCATTGCCGTTAAGCCCGTCCATTTAAATACGGTTTTTACGCTATCCGAGAACATCCCTGCACCCTGTTTGCTATCAATCTCAACCATGTCCTTAGCTATACCCAAGTCCTCAACAGTGAAGTTCTTCTTGCCTATAGCTGCTTCAACCGTGGGGATTAACCCGTTCTGAACCATCGTAAAGTAGAAGTCACCCAACTGGGTAAGAGTTGAACCAATGTTTCCCATCGTAGCTAGATAGCCAGCGTTCTTAGCTCCCTTAACAAAACCATACTGGCTACCGTGCTGACCGAAGCGTGCAGCTACAGCACCCTGAATAACTTGCACTTGATCCTCTCTCAGGCGACCCTCCTTGGATAGCTTGTCCATGACTTCACCGAGTCTACCAGAAACTGGATCTGCTCCCACTGTTTTACCAGATGCGGCATCCCCGATTAGCTTCTTGGTCTCAATGGCATTAACCATCTTCTCAATGTAGCTATCAAGTGCCACTTCGGGATCAGCGTAGTATTTCATCTGGGTCTCTCCTATTAGGTTAGTCCTACGCTCCTTCATGTTGCTAGGGGAGTTTAGCCCGCCACGATACAGTCTAGACCTAGCTAGCTTTTCGTACATCATTTGACGCTCAACATCCGAAAGAGTCTGCCCCGTCATTTTCTCGTAGCGACGGATCTCTTGGTCAACAATCCCAGTATCCTGTCCGTAGGATTCTTTTAGCCCCTTTAGGTCTTCAACCAAGCGAGGAAAGTAATTGTCAATAAAGTTAGCATCCAACCCTAGAGCCTCGTACTCGGCCTTAATGTCATTGAGAACTTTGCGAACAGCCCTGTAATTCTCAGTCATCCCGTACTTTTGAAGGATACGCATACCATCATCAGAAAGTCCACGGATTATTTCTTCCTCTGTGGCTGTTGTTTCCCTGCGTTCCTTTTGGCGACGAATATCTGGATTCTCCAAGCTATACTCACCATTGTTTCCAGTGGCTGACTTTACCCCAGTGTTGTTCCATATAGCTATAGTAGTTAATCCAGTAGTTGGAGTTTCCGCTAAGAATGCTCCATCAAATCCAAGCTTCTTAAGTGCCTTTGTGGTTGGAACGTTTTCAAGGTATCTGAATTCACCAGAGGCAATCATTTCCCTTGTCCATTCAAGCTCCTCTACCCACTCCTTGTCCTTGCGTAACTCGACCATCAGTTTGTTTACGTGACTTGGGTTACTCGGATTCCAAACATTCTTAGCATTTAGATACACGGGCATGATGCTCATTCCGTCATACTTTTCATAGGACTCTGGATACATTCCGATTCGTTCTTTTACATACGCATCCTCCCTTAATCCTCTAGCCGCAGGCGTGTCGCCATCTCTAGTACCCACAAGCTTATCTTCCCTGCTAAAATCCTCGTATATTTTCTGAAGACGATCATCTGTATCTAGCCCATTTCTATACGCCTCCTTATGTCTAGCCATCTCTTCGGATAGCTCTGGATTTGTTCCAAAGTATAGCCAGTCTGGCGTGGATTCATCTTGGTCGATGTTCTCCTTTGAGGTAAACTCAGTGAAGTCCGCTTTCGTGCCGTGATAGAAAATCATGGGCTCACCGTCATCGTGAACAAATTGACCCCTGCCCATCCACTTCCTGAAATTAACTGATGCAGTTGACCTGTCTAGCTGCTTGCGTGCTGCCTTAGCTCCAGACTTAATTTGCTCTGGTGTAGCTGGATCGGGTTTGGCTAACTTGATTGCCTTTTCCCTAGCTATGGCATCAGCTATTTGCTTTTCTGTAGTTTTACGTAAATTAGAATAGTCTCTGGGCATAACACCACTGGGGCCACCAGAAAAAGACGAATCTTGAACAGCCATTCCAGCCTTCTCTGCCTTATCTTTTATTTGATTAAGCGTATCATCATTCAATACGTCCTCCAGTGTAAGGACTTTATTTGGTATCCCAAACTCAATGTCATTTCCTTCTGAATCTTTTTCTAAAACATTAGCAAAAACTGAATTTGCATATGTTCCATGGTTGGATCCACCCATCTCCGTTGAGTTTGGTTTGAATACTCCATATATTCCTAAGTACGGGAAGTTATTTTCTTTTAGGAATCCATCCCTCATTGAGTCCAGATCGGGTAGGAATTTATTTAAGAAAGTAGTTAACTCCTCGTTGGCTTGACCCGCCTGTTTGTATAGGCTTTTAGTAAATTTTCCAGCAGATGTAAACGAAGCTGACTCAAATATATCATATAATCCAAATTCGGATACTTGTTTTTCAAGTGCGGACAATGCTCTCTTTCCTCTGGATCTTGACTTTATATCTTCAAAGTCATTAGCAAACTTACTCCTCCAGTTTTTCCCGTAATATTCCTGCATTCGATCCTGTGCAATATTTCTTACAAGGGAGTTGAAGGTGTGCATTGTTTGCGGCTTACCAGAATAAAGAAATACGTAATCTGATTCCATCAACTTCTTAACTTCGGATGGAGTTTTAGCTGTAGCCCATCTAGCCTTGCCACCCCGCTTGCTCAGAGGGTAGCTAATTCCACCATCCAAGTCGTATTCTTTCCCAGTAACTGGATCTTTCCACTTACCTGTGCCAAGCTGATCTGCTCCCCAGAATGTAACCGTAGCGTTTTCTTCAATTGCCCTATTTATTATATTTATAATATCAACCTGACCAACACCCTTACCCATCTTTGATGATATTAAGGATAGTTTATTTGGTTTTTCTGGAAAAACAAGGTCTGGTGCTTCTGTTAAATCCTTCAGAGAAAACTTAGTTGCACGCATTGGTGCTTGTAGATATTCATCTGGTTGAGATAGTGCCTTTTCCTGCACATTGCTCGTTAAACCCTCCGTGCTACCAGAGAACCTAGCAAATGCATTTAGCTGTTCAATGACCTCGGCATCCGTCTGAGCCTCTTTAAATACGCCAGACACACCAATCTTTTGCATTACTTGGTTTATCCAAATCTTAATGCGTGTTCTGGTATTGATATCCAGAGTTTCATACTGGCTAGCTAGCTCGCCAACTGTCTGTGCTAGGAACTCTTCGTTCTGCACATTTGAGTCATACTGGGATACAAATCCCTTTAGTTGCTCGTTGAGCGATGATCCAGCTACGGTAGCACGGATAACACTATCAAACATATTGCGAGTCATGCTCTGCAATTCCAAGTCAGTCTTAACTGCTTGACCGAGTACAGCATGGAAATATTCGTGTGCAACAGTTGTACCATCCGCTTGCTCTGCACTAATAGCTATGGTGTTGGAAGCTGGATCGTAGTAAGAATTTCCTGACTCAACAATTTGAATCTTAGTCTTCAGACCAGAACCCTCAAGTGCCTTGCGTGCTTGTTCAATATGTTGATTGATAACCTGTGCATTTTCATTGCTGATGTCCAGTAATTGCTCGCTAGCGGATCGTGTGATCTCTGGTTGGATCTGAGCTTTCTTCTCTAAGTCCCTCTGGACACTATCTGGCAGTGATACAGCTAGCTCATTTGCATTAGCTAATGCTCGTGCAAGTACTTTGTAGTCCTCTGGGCTCTTCTTCTTTAGCTCCAGCATTCCCTTACTGAAGGGGCTGGCGGCCTCCTTAAAGTCGTTAATCTTCACACCAGTGTCCAATTCAAACTTTCGGAATTCACGTACTACTTCTCTCCCCACACGACCCAATCGGCGACTAAGGGGTGTAAGTGTCTTTGATATAAAGTTGGAAACACTGCTCTTGTCCGTGAGTTTAGCCTGTTGATTGCTATCAACTTCTGGTATGGATCCATTCTCCACTGCAATGGCTGTCATCTGGGATCCAACATCGGGATCTATGACATCATTCGCATTGATACTACCATCGCGAACACCCGCACGGAGTCTATCGGATTGGGTTAATGCACGATCAATTGTATCAATACCAGCATTCACACCACCACCCACTAGGAAACCAATGATTGCGGATTCAGCCATACCCCTAGTTATCGGACGATCCTCGTCGTACTTGCTAATGTAGCTAGCTATACTATTGATAATTCCAGACTGCATTACTTCCGTAGCTGCTTCACCAGCACCCGCCGAAACGTATTGACCAATGCGTTCCATAACTTTGCCCGCAGGGATAGCTCCCTTTGTAAAGGGTTTTAGGATGATTCCAGCACCCAGCTTTTCTGCGAGTGCAATGGGGATTGCACCGATAGCACCAGCCTTGACACTCTCTGACATCTGCTCGTCAGTTGCAGTCTCCGATGTTACACCCTGCGTAGCTAGGTAGTCATCACGAACCTGTTGTCCAGCGGAGGATAAGAAGAATCCACCTGAAGCAACCTTGGACACCAATGAGGGTTTCTTAGCTACCACTGCGGCAGCAAGGTAAGGAATCGTACTACCCAAGCCAGATGCTAGCTTGTAACCAAAGTCACTCTTAACGGATTCGGGTGCATCACCCATTATAACATCATTTATATCCGTGCGAATTTCTCCGATATTCCTAGCTAAATCATAATCCCCAGAGAAGTCACCAATCACAGAGGTAAGACCCTCTACGGATCCCAAGGTAATATCCACGGCTGTAGCTGGAACGGCACGCAGGTAGTCAGTGAGGGACGCTGAGTCACTCTGAGCTACCATCTTCTGGAACTCATCGTCGGAGATAATTTTTGATTTTTTTTCAGCTCCTTGGGACTCTTCGCCCTTGGACATCTTTAGAAACTCCTCGTCGGAAATAATCATACTCTACCTGTAGTTTTAATTTGGTTGAACTAGAGAACCTGTCTTAGGTTTCCCTGTGCATCGACAACTTCCCAGACTCGGTTAGTGCCATCCTGTGACATTGACTTAGTTCCCACTGGTTGTCCAGCTAAGTCACCCTTAACATCCTTGGGTGCAGCTAGGAATTGATCCCCGCCCTCTAGTTCCATGACTTGTTGAAACAGTGCTGAATTTGGATTTAGGGGCTTTGTGCCATCTGGTCCAATCCTCTCATCAACTTGGAGCAATTGTCCAGTTTCGGAATCCATGCTTACTCCCATCTCTTCCAACCCACGGATGAAACCAAAGTAATTCTCTCTGGACATCTTCTCAACTGCTTCTGGCATCAATGAGCGTAGAGTAACTGATAGTCTAGCTTGTGCGTTAGAGATATTAAGTTCATTCATCTCCTTCTGTATTGCACGATCCTCTTCTCCTTGGGATCTGTTTTGCATCTCATCGGAGATATAAGTGCGTGTCTCCTCTGGAGTTAGACCCTCTCTCTTTGCCTCTGCTTTTAGAGATTTCTCTAGGTCACGACGCTTGCGATTTTCGTCGGTAGCTGGAACCATTTCTCCGCCTACACGAATTTGTGGCTGGCTAAAGTCGGACCTCTCATCTATGCGAGCCTCCCTTGCACGGGACTCACGCTCGTAGCTAGATAGACCAGCATCTCTGGAGGTTGTCCCCATGGGTGTACTTGGTTGTACTCCCCGAGCTTGGCTTTCCTGACGAGCTAAGTACGCATTGCGAAGGACTGGATCAAGATTCTTGGAGTACCCAGTATCCACATCAAATGTTCTTCCAGCGGACGCAGCTAGCTCACTCGCCTGCAAAAATTGTTCTGGAGTCATCTCTTGGCCACTTGCCTTGAATCTCTCAAAGTTAGCCTGTGCTTGTTGACCAGCAGTCATTCGCGGTGCAGATGGAGCAGATGGAGCAGCTGGTGTAGCTAGTGTAGCTGGTGCGGAGAACTGCTTGATTGCTGATTCATTTCCGTATGCTACATTACCACGGGCATCAGTAAATTCCCTTAGTCCCTCCTCTGGCGTTCCAGATACCCTTGGCTGCTCATTTAACACTTGGTTATTTTCAAATGCAGCTACCTCTTGGGGTGACATAATTCGATTCATCCCACTGGACTGAGCGTTTGGTGCAGCAAGCTGCCCCATCATCTGACCATCCTTAGTCTTATACATTCCTTCAAACGTTGCACCTAGATCCTCAGAAGCAATTGCTTCTCTTTCTTGTTGGGACTTCCCTGCCATTTCTTCATAGCCAATCACATTGGGGATAGCTACAGTGCTTAACGAGGGAATAGTGGCGGGCGATGCTAAAGAATTTGTGTCGTAAATGGGCTTCAGTGGATTCTTTTCCTCTCGGATTGCTTGAAGCTCCATTGGAGTCATTGGTTGCTCAACGATATTTCCCTTTTGCTCCAGTGCTGGGTTTCTTCCGCTTGCAATTGCAGCCCTTTCCTCTGGGCTAATTGCACCCGTATTGGTGTCTACTCCTTTGAGGCGTGCATACATTGGCCCAAGGGTATTAGCTATTTTATCGCTCAAACCAAATTCTTCATCTATTCTTTTACCCGCTTCATATCCCCCTGCTAGTGACGCAGCACCGAGGACTACGGGTGCAGTCAGCATTGAAGATCCAACCCCCGCAATGGCTTTGCTGCCAGTCAAAATACCAGCACCCTTTATAGCCGCAGCAATACCAAGCTCCTCAAGACCCGTCTCGGCGGCCTTTGAGGCTATACCTAGGGTAGTATTATACGCATTCTTGTCCTTAGCAACAGCATCAGCTAGCTTCTGTTGATCCTTGGGTAGATTCTTATTGATTCTATCCATTGCTCCGTAATTTCCGCTGGGTGTTGTGTAGCTTGCCATATTGTTATTGTACCATAAGGGGTTTAAGTTTCGGGGAACTTCTTGTTTAAATATTCTTTGCGTTTCTGACAGGCTCCGCAGCCCTGAATGTTTGTACCAGCTACCCTGTCTATGACCCTAGCTATGGGTTGTGCTATGCGTTCCACACGGTCACCTAGGCCAACTGGGTTTTGTTTTAACCCCGTAAGTTGCTCAAATGTCAATGAATCCACATCAATTAATTGATCCTCTGGCTCTTCTTTGAATACCTGCTTGAAGCATCCGCCCTTCGTGTCCTCGCAGGAAGTTATTTTCTTTTTTGGTTTTATCACGACTGCTCTAGTTGAATGTATAAATCGGGTTCACTGCCAAATGAGTAGCTCTGTACTTTGTATTTGTACCCATCTGCTTCCTGCACATCTTCAGTGGGTGTAATAACTAGATCCCCTGAAGATAATCCACTATAACTATTTGGGTTTAAGCTGAAGTTGTTTTCCTTAAATTCCTCTGGGGTGACGTTTAGGGTTCCGCCTATTATGTAGAATGTATCCGTTGCGGTAAAGCTGGGGATTGGTATATTAGTTTCCTCCTCATAGGTTTCCCCAATTTCAGCGGAGCCAAATGGTAAGCCACCTGATTCATAGGACTTCCCTACAATCAATCCTTTAAACAATAATGCGTATTGAGCCGATTGTATACTCCAAGAGAACGGACTACTGTTATAAGATGCACCCCTAACTCCAATAGACGAGTATGAATCAGTCCCCTCTATCAACTGAGATCTACTTAGTGCGTTGGCTTCTGTGTCTTCACTTAAGAGTTGATAATTTGTTATTCTACCATAAGTACTTGACTGGTTTCCTGCACCCGTAAAAGTTTGTCTTGATATGCATCCACTCCCTAAATATACTCCCTGATAGGAAGTAGTTAGGTCAATGGTGTCGGGGTTACCATATGAGGTGAGCAATTTACTTCCATTTTGTTTTGCTGTCTTAGTATCTGTGA
>Ga0315320_10005360_pt1 | contig 10518 bp, 16 predicted proteins | sample M140m21515metaG_FD_203458 | JGI IMG/M metagenome (GOLD analysis project Ga0315320, IMG submission 203458) | Ammonia-oxidizing marine archaeal communities from Monterey Bay, California, United States - M1 40m 21515 | ecosystem: Environmental > Aquatic > Marine > Coastal | place: USA: California...
GAAATAGTTCAATTTTGTAAATTAATAGATGTTTAATTATTTTTGTGTTTTGAATTAATGGCGTGCAACCAAAGAAGCATTATCAAAATATCTACTATGGTAAAAATGGTTATAGTTATATATTGCCTAGGTGCGGTTGGTTCGATGTCTTCCTCATCTAGGACAAAATTGTCATTTTCAAATATTGGTCTGCGGGGGCGTGTTTGTACGTTATTGGTATTTCTTTGAGCGGAGAGAGGCGGTGCATTTCTAAGCTGGTTTATTATAGGTTGTGGTGGTCGAGGGAGGCTTTGACGAATATTATTAACTTCATCTATGTGATGTTGAAGCCTTCTATTGATTTCACGATTCATTATTGTTTGGCCAATAACTGAAAGCTGGTTGCTTCTTGAAGGAAATGCTATATTGTGTATATTTGTTCTACATACTGGACACTCCCTAGAGTTTTGAATGTGTTTAATAAAGCACGTTATACATAACAGGTGTTTACAATCTAATATGACACGTCCTTGTGGGGGGATTTCTAGACAACACGGGCATTCTGTATTATATGGGGATGTCCAAGAGGGTACTAGACTTGATGTGTCAATTTTAACCTCACGTAGTTCATCGATGGTTATTGATTGGTTTGATGAAGACATTTTTGCTTTCTTAATTACTTAATATATTAAATAATATATTAAATAATATTCAATTTTATATAATATTGAAATTTATATAATATTATATAATAATGACCTGTTATGATCGAATTTGGTTTTGTTGTTCTTCTTTAAATTGTCGCAATTTTAGAGATTTTTTAGGTGGTATTAAATCATCTATAGCGGGCTGCTATAATTCTACAAAAAAAGGGGATATATGTAAATATTTCTCTTGCTTAACTAATCGGGATTTCTTTGTTGATTTAGAAAAAGGAAGTGCTAATAATAATAATAATAATAATAATAATAATAATAATTGTAGAGGAAAAGTATTTAATAAAGAACCCGATATTGAAAATGGCGAGGCTATATGCGTGAATTGCGGTGTTAAAAAAGCAGACGTTGTTATTATACCTTGTGGACATTCGACTTTTTGCGATGATTGCTTGGAAGAATGGTCAGAGAATAATGGTAATTGCCCTACTTGCGGCGTTGTTATGACCGATGTTGTTCAATGTATATAAATTCGATTTATTATTTTATTATGTTATTTTATAATGAATTCATTGGAAGATCTGTTTTTCTCTCCACTTGGTAAAGAGTATTGCCAACTGTTTTACTATTCTGCAGTAATTGCATTTATTATGTTTGCATTTGGTCTTATAGGTGGGGTGTATCACGTCATGACCGGGCGCATGAATATATTTATCCTCGTGTTGAGTCTTATTTCACCAGGTATTTTATATCTTAATAACCGTCTGCTGTATTCTATGTGTGTTTCTATGAACTAATTTTTATTATATTATTAATATGATTGTTAATATAATTGAAACAGTAAAAAGATATTAAATTACTTGTAAATAAGTAAATCAATATTTATGACGCAGATTATTTTGAAGAATCGCGAAGAGAATGGAAATTATTCGATTATTACACTTTCCGAGAATGTTCTTGATTCAGAACAACAAGCCGCGCTATTTCACTACTTAGAAACAATGGAATTTTATGGTGGGAAAACTTCTTTTGGAGATATTCCTCGAGAACAAATGTGGGTTCACGATGGAGGTGGTAATTTTGGCGATAGAGCTAATTGGACTGATCTAGAAAATCCTAGATGGGTTGCGAGGATGTATACTCCGACACTCTATAGTATCCAGAGGGATATTCAGTCGTGGTTCACCAGAGGGGCTGTTTGGTGTGCTGGCGATGGTTTTAGAAGTGACGCTATATTTGATTCGATTTTAATGAATAAGTATAGAGGGTTTGGGGATTCTATTAAACCACACAGAGACAGCGAAGAGATATTTGGGGATAATCCTTCTGTTGTCATCTTGTCTATTGGTTGTCCTAGAGAGATTATATTTAATAGAATTATTTATGATAAGAAAAACCCTAACTCGATGAAGAGTAATAATACTTTTGAAGGGGTGAGAACATTTAGGATTTTAATGCCTTCTGGTAGTGTTTTGGTGATGGGTGGTGAAGTTCAAAAATATTACAGTCACGAGATTAAAAAGGTGAAGGATCACGACCGACTTGTTAGTTCAGGAGGGTTTGGAGGGGATATTCGGTATAGCTTGACATTTCGACAATATGAAAATGTAGGCTGATGTTTGCTCGAGATGTATATAAAATTGATTTGTTTATAATGTTTTTTATTTTGGTGTTAAAGTTTTTCGATGAGTTATATTAATGACGATGCTTGGTGTCTTGTTAAGAGCTATATGTTTCACGGGAAATTTGAGGCTATCGATTTGATTAAATATCATGTAGAACTTCCATATGCGTTGGGGATGCATAATCATAAGGGGGTGGAATACACATATGCTTATTTATGGGATAAACACTCTCATATTTTCGATGTGTTGTCGGTGCGACAGGTCAGGGATATTATAGCACGACACGTTTCGGTAGTTGCAAATTATTATATGTAAAAACTTTATTTATTTATTTATTTATTTATTTATTTATTTATTTATTTATTTATTTATATATTATATAAATGTCAGATGCAAGGGCAAAGGCTAGAGCTGATGCTCGGATGATCGAAAGAAATTTGGCGCACGATCGGTTGCATCGCCCGCCAACAGAAGAGATTTTGGCTATGATGGCGGCGCGGGCTATAGAGAATAACCCAGCATTAATGCATAGTCGGAGCCGCGGGCAAAACAGAAGAGATAGTATTGCTCAGATGGAGGAGGAGGAGGAACGTGGATGGCTGGATCGGCGGGTGGCGGAGGTGATGGTGACAGCGGCGGAGGAAGCCGCGAGAGAGCGAGAAGAGAGAGAGCTTGCAAGACCAGCATATATTGAAAGTTTGGGGAGGAGGGTGCGCGATGGAAGCCCTACAGCAAGGACACTCTCACAATTTGATTTACTTGGAAGATACGGCGAGGGGGATGTCATCCGCCCTGCCGCTGCTGTTATTGGCAGAGTGATGCGCAATCCTGCATTTAAAAGCGCTGTAGAAGAATACAGCAGTACGAGAGCTGTGCCAGCAGCAGAAGCAGCAGAAGAAGTAGCAGCGAATACTTATCTCGCAACCGCTCCTGTCAACTCATATCTTGGCGACGCGACATCGTCATCATCAAGTGATGATGAAGAAGAAGAAGGTGAGGGCGAAGATTCAGGTTCAGGGCGCGTAAGACATAAATCAAGAAAGCGGTCGAGATCTAGAAGAAATAGACGGAGAACAAGAAGGGTATCCGCTAGAAAGAACCATAAACATAAACATAAATATAAAATCAAATCAAAAAAGAGGCGGAAACTGAAACATAAACATAAACATAAACATTCTCATAAAAGAAAGTCAACAAGAACACACCGTTAATAAATTATAATAAATTATAATAAATTATAATAAATTATAATAAATTATAATAAATTATAATATATATATATATATATATGGTTTGCAGTTGTTCTGGTTCAAATAAAAAGTATGCTCGGAGACGACTACGTGGAGGCTTTTCGTTAAAGAAAATGGTTGATAATGCTGGCAAAAAACTCAAACAAGGTGCTCGTAAGGGTCTTCGTGCTACAAAACGCCTTGGTCGGAAGGGTCTTCGTGCTACAAAACGGCTTGGTCAGAAGGGTCTTCGTGCTACAAAACGGCTTGGTAAGAAAACGAAGAGGGACGCGAGTAAGATCAAGAGAAAAATGTAATGATTTATAAGATAAAATATAAATCATTAGTTCAAATTATTTTAATGACGACCTTTTCTTGAGTGCCTTTTTCTTGAGTGCCTTTTTTTATGTTGTCTTTTTCGAGATCTATAATGATGTCTACCTCTACGAGTCTTACGCCTTTTCTTACGAATGCCGCGCCTACGACTCCTATTACGGCGACCCTCGCCTTCCTCTTCAAACGCATCAACCAGATCCAAGTCGCCATAGTCCATGCCGACTCGTTCAAAGTTTTTTATGTGATAACGTCTTCGAGCTTTTATGTCGCTGTTCTGTCTACTAAGCATTTTTTCACCGTGCCGCAATTGCGCGTCAACCGCACTCTGATCCAAACCGCGTAGGTCATTATGTCTTGGTTCCATATATATATAAATATAAATATTTTATTTTATTTTTATATATTATATATATGAGCAGAGAGGCAATTAATTTCGCAACACAGGTGATGGAAGACAATAATACTCTTATTGGAGAAAAACTTGCACTTGCTGAAAATTTACGCAGATGTGAAAGGCGATTTAAAGATGAACTTGATCGCCAAGAACTTTTAGGGACTAATGTTCCGATGGCTGCGCCCGTCGGTGAGGGGAGGCGAGGGATAACTAGAAGTAATAGGCACAGAAGTAATAGGCACAGAAGTAATAGGCACAGAAGTAATAGGCACAGAAGTAATAGGCGCAGAAGTAATAGGCGCAGAAGTAATAGGCACAGAAGTAATAGGCGCAGAAGTAATAGGCACAGAAGTAATAGGCACAGAAGTAATAGGCACAGAAGTAATAGGCGCAGAAGTAATAGGCGCAGAAGTAATAGGAACTAAAATAACCAGTCTGTCTATTAAATCAAGAAATATGTTTCTGTTAGGAAATCCTAAATATTATTTTAAAATCGTAAAATAATATTTATTGTTATCTAGTATATTTCGCGCGCTTTCTCCTCTTTTTTGTTGCACCTCGTCCTCTGCGGTGGCGCATTCTTCTTGTTCTTGATCTTCCGCGAGCCGTTGGGGGATTGGGATTGTATGTCCTGATAGCACCCTTTCCTTCAAACTTGTAACGGTTTGATTTTTCTTTCCCAAATTTCTTACCGAAGAGAGTAAAGGGCATTATATATTATATAAATATAATAAATATAGTTTGTATTTTATAAAAACAACACTTTACAAATGTACTTCCAGACACATAGAACAGGAGCTTACTTGGAAAGATACAGTTTATATTTACAAATATAATTTTTGTTGAAGAGAGAAAATAGGATAGAAATAGGATAGAAAATAGATTAATATCATAGGTGTAAACGATATAATATAATTTTCTAAACCTCCTTCGTTTTATTCATCATCTTCATCCTTATTTTCTGTATGTAATGATTGCATTTTACGCGTTTTGAAATAGGAGACAGTGAATATTACTATTATACTACCCAATCCAATCAAAATGTTTTTTGTAGATTTCTTCATATAGATAGATGGATATAATAATCATTTATATAGTGTACTAGCGAAACTAGCCGTTATGCGTCCGCCCCACCACTTTAAGTCAAATAACCAATATATTCTATTATCATATCACCTTATTTTAACGGTAACTAAGAAATGAGTAGGATACTCGAAAATGGGTGATCATCCACACACTATATCACACACTATATTGCAGACATATATCGCACACTATATTGCAGACATATTGCAGACATATATTGCAGACATATATCACACACTATATCACACACTATATCACACACTATATCACACACTATATTGCAGACATATATTGCAAAATAAAATTGAATTACTTTTTTTTGCAATATGTTGAAGATATAAACTAACGGGGTAACCATGAGTCCCCACAGCTCAACACTGAGCATAACAAAGACATAACACACAAATATTACAAGGAGAACACGCTCAAAAAGAATCTGCGATGAGAGATTTTTTTTATTTTCATTATACTATTATTTTGCACACACCAATCTTATATAATTATTTTTTTATTCTCTCTACACTTAATTACTCAAACTATATTATACTCTATAATCTTTCAAACACTCTTAACTAAAAAATGAGTAGGATAATAGAGAATGAGTTATAAAAAAAATTAGGCGTCATTACAGTAATAATATACTATCCCTATAATGTCGGCCATTTTTTTTTAAGTTTTTTAATGTTTAGTTCTTTTTTAAGTTTTTTAATGTTTAGTTCTTTTTTAAGTTTTTTAATGTTTAGTTCTTTTTTAAGTTTTTTAATGTTTAGTTCTTTTTTAAGTTTTTTAATTATTCCTCATCATCAGGGAGGTTCTTAATCTCATCTGCCTCCTCGTCGTAGTACTGGTTGAGAGGCTCGTGTGATTCTGCATCGTATAGATGCTTTGTGTCGCGCGCCATGACATACTTCTTGCCCTTAATCTCTTTGATAATGGCATCAATTGACTCCTCCTCATCAGAGCCACTGTCCGAATCCTCGGCCTCAAGCTCAATATCGCTGTCAATGACACCCGAGTTTAGAGCACTGTTCTCGACTTCGGTGAGCTCGTCGACATTACTCTTAAGACTAATGTCGTGAATTTCACACTTTGGAGAGCTAGGAGTACCAAGGTTGGCCAGGAACATCTCCGGATTACTGGGCGTAGCCGGCTTCTTAGCCTTCTTCTCAGCCTTGGACTCCTCATTAGCCTTCTTCTCAGCCAGCTTAGCAGCCTTGGACTCCTCATTAGCCTTCTTCTCAGCCAGCTTAGCCGCCTTGGCGGTCTCCCGTTCAGCCAGCTTAGCAGCCTTGGCCGTCTCCCGTTCAGCCAGCTTAGCCGCCTTGGCCGCCTCCCGCTCAGCCAGCTTAGATGCCTTGGCCGCCTCCCGCTCAGCCAGCTTAGCTGCCTTGGCCTCTTCCCGCGCAGCACTCCTGTCGATCTTGGTAGTGGATGGCGAGGCATCGCTCTCGGACGACGAGCAAGACTCGGTAGTATCAGCGGAAGCTGCGGCGACAAGCTGAGAAATCAAATCATCACCGGTGGACGAGTTGAGAACCTTCTTATCCTTCTTTGGCCGGCCGCGCGGCTTCTTCGGCTTCTCGTCATCGGAAGATGAGATTGATGTGTCGCTCTTCGGCCTGCCCCGACGACCTTTGACTACCTCAAACTGTTCCTCGGGAATAGTGAGACCTAGCTTCGCAGCCTCTGTCTCGGCCTTCTCGCGCGTGATGTTCAGCTTCTCCATTACATTCCCATATGAGACAAGCTTTCCTTTCACAGGAGACCACTCCCCGCTAATACGAGCGCGAATGTCGCCTCCATTAGGTGCCCCTGACTCATTAGACATTGCCTGCTTGTTGCACGTCTTGCAGTAGTCAAGGGCTTCTCCAGAGGTCTCAGAAGACTCCTTGGCGTTAGAGCACTGAGAGTGAAGTCCGTGGTTCACACGAATTCCACAGCAGGAGGTGAGAAGAGTACCACAGAACGGTAGTGGGATCGTTGGCTTGAGAACCTTTGCCTTGGCCGGCTTCTTAGTGATAACAGGCTTCACAAGGTTCATTTCCGCAAGTGATTCCTCACAATCGAAACCGTGCTTCTCGGCAAGAAACTCGACTGCTTCGCGGACACAACCGAGGATGGCTGCATCGAGAGCACGCTGAGTAGTGTTGTTGAGGTTGAAAGTAATAGACATTGTCTGTTGTAGGTCTTTGAAATTGGTTGAAATGCTATATTAATTTGTATTTCGAGGACTTAATCATATTGCAAAAAAAGTATTTCAATTTTTTTTCTTTCTTTGTGATAACTTATTTTTGGGTTATTATTTGTCTTTACACTCTACAATATATACTCTACAATATATACTCTACAATAAATTTTTTTTCTTTCTTTGTGATAACTTATTTTTGGGTTATTATTTGTCTTTACACTCTACAATATATACTCTACAATATATACTCTACAATATATACTCTACAATCTAACGGACAAATAACTTATCATAAAAGGAATCTGAGGTATAGAAAGGGTATATAGGACGAAGTAGAACATATAAGGTAAACTAAGAAATGAGTGGGATAATAGAAAATGAGTGACGATTATTTATTGGGTGAAGAGAGAAATTACATATAAAATATAAATAAATATCTTCATAAAATTTTGTTCAATATTTATTTATATTTCTTTTTCAATATCTCTCCAAAAATGAAAAAAAATTGAAATGTTTTTTTTGCAATATAGGTAAGGCCTGATAGATTTAATTGAATAACAACAACCAAATCTAAACTATGAACAACACACGCTACGCATTGAATGTTACGAGGGCTGTAAACCGCGGTATTCAGTTGGGCTCCCGGCCTCTTGGGAAGGGTTCGCGTGCAACAGGTTACAACAACATCATCCGCACGAACAACGAAGAGGTTATGTCGCACGTCGCACGCATTCGTTTCAAGTTGAAGAGGACTTCGCACTGTCACGGACAAGATAAGTGGATGATCGAAGACAATGCTGCTTCTCACGCCCACAATCTCGAACACATTCTCTACTTCTCCTCCCTTCTTCATCGCAAGCAAGGTTCTATGCCCGCCCTACCTACTCTTGTTGAGTTTATCGTCTTCCTTATTCGCCACCCCAACTCTATTGAAGCCGTTGGCTCCTTCCAACCTATTAAAAAAACCCCTACTCCTTCTCCTTCCTCTTCTTTCCTTCCTCACTACACCCCCCCCCACACTGAAACTACTTCTGAAACTACTTCTGAAACTACTTCTGAATGGCACGATGACTTGGGCTCCCCTAACTTTGACGACGAAGAAGACCTTATGTAAAACCTTATTTATATTCTCCCTCCTTTTATCCCTCCTTTTTACTTTTCCTTCCTTCCCTTTCTTGACAAAATTGAAATACTTTTTTTGCATTTTGGTGCGATAGTACATCAATCCTAAAAACAACAACTCATCCAAAATGTCTTTTCGCCATCAAATGAACGACCACTTTAACCAGTTTCCGGATCACATCCGCAGAAATCAAACAGTCCACGCTTTAACTGAGACAATCACGCTGGCGTACGAAAATTTGTTTCGTGTAATCGGACCTGTTGCGATCAGGGTTGATATTAACTGGAACCATATTGTAGAAATGCTTCGTGGTTCCGTAGATATTGGTCCGGAAAACATTCAAAACTACATTGATCGCTTTAGACTAGACCGCGACTTCATCATTCCCGAGAATGAGCAACCTTTCGAGAACGAGAACAATGACCTTTCTTCACAAATCTCCGAAATTCAAGGCTACGCCGCCGCCGAGAGTGTCTCAGATGATGACGAGAGCGACTCAGACGCCGAAAGTGACTCAGATGACGAGAGCGGCACAGATGACGAGAGCGGCACAGATGATGATAACAACCGCAATAATGGTACTGATGAAAATCTCTGGGGTTGCGCCCATTGCGAGATTTTCATCGGCAATTATGACGATGTTTGCACACACGAAAATGAATGCCTGTTAAACCACTCCCGCAATGAACCTTGATAAAAAATAAAATCACAAATAACTTATCTTCTTGAAATATACAAATTAATAAACCCTTTTCCGAAAAATTGAAATACTTTTTTTGCAAGTTGTGTAATGCCTGAAAATATTCTAACAACAACAACAACAACTTCAACAACAACATTTAAAATGGCTTCGGTAAACAAGCAATGTACTTTCTGTAAGGCTGCCGGGAAGCCCGAGTCCGAATACACGACGCATTTCGTCAAGGACCAGTCGGGTCCGAACGGTAAGGTCGTCTGTCCATTTCTTCTCAGCCAAAAGTGCCGTTACTGCAAGGAGACAGGGCACACGCCGAAGTATTGCAAGAAGCTTGCAGAGACAAAGCAGCGGCGCACTAAGACGGCGCGTGCACCGACGCCGTTCTGCTCGGTCTGTCGCCACGCAGGTCGTCCTGAATCAGAGTACACATCGCACTTCGTCAAGGACCAACCTGGCCCCAACGGCGTGGTTATCTGCCCACTTCTTCTCAGCCAGAAGTGTCGCTACTGCAAGGAGCTTGGACATACGCCTAAGCAATGCCCAAAACTTCTTAAGAGGAAGGCAAAGGCAGCTGTCTTGTCACCGAACATTGCAAACGGCGGGATGAAGTGGGACTGGTTGGACAACGGAATCACGCCCGAGGAGGAGGAGGAAGCGCGTGTTACGACGAGGGCTGTAGAGACGAAGAGGATCCGCAACCGTAATCGTCTAAAGCGGAAGAAAGGAACCGGTCTTGGTCCGCTAAATCCCGAGGATGTGAATATGTATCACGATTGGTGCGCAGTCCGTTGGGGCGATTGGGAGAGGACGGAGATGGGTGCCACCTTCTTTGACCACATAACTCGCCGTAAGTACAGTTGGGAAGAGTGGTGTACGAAGGACCATTTCTATCAAAAGGCGCGCAAGTTGGAGCAGCATAAGAAGAATTCTCTTCGTCCAATGTGCGAGGAACAGGTTCATCGGCGTCTATTTGCTCAAACTCTCTACTCCAAGATTGAGGAAGAGAATGCGATGGCTGATGCGGACAAAGAGTTCGAATACCTAGAGGACATGGATAAGATGCCGGAGTTTGCGGATTTGTCTTCAATTGGCGATGAGGGTGAGTACCCGTCTCTTCAACACGCCACTCTTACGATGAAGATCCCGAAACTGAAACATTCATAAAAGTAAAATCATACTAATCAAATAAAAATATAAATATATAA
>Ga0315320_10005362_pt1 | contig 10516 bp, 3 predicted proteins | sample M140m21515metaG_FD_203458 | JGI IMG/M metagenome (GOLD analysis project Ga0315320, IMG submission 203458) | Ammonia-oxidizing marine archaeal communities from Monterey Bay, California, United States - M1 40m 21515 | ecosystem: Environmental > Aquatic > Marine > Coastal | place: USA: California...
GAATTTATTTGCGACTCATCAGGTTTAATCGATATTAAGATTTCAGTACAAGATATAGTCGGAAAACATGCCATTCAGGGTATAACTACTGATTCAGTAAACAATAGAAATACCTTTTCAGTAGAAGTAATTAATCAGAATTGGATTGATTGGGCAATTGATGATGCACAAGACCAAGGCCCAATGCTTTGGTATTTCTCAGCTGTTTTATTCAGCGTATTAATTCTTATCACTTTCACAGTATTTGCACGTAAATCGTTAAGGAAAAAGAAAGTAAATGATAATAATTTAGTTTCTCTTGAGGAGTCATTTGAAGAAATTAATGAATTATTAAATTCTCCCTTATCATCAGATTCCAAAATAGATTGGGGGGTTGTCAATAGCGATTTACCTGAAGCAGAAGAGTTGAAGTCTTGGAAGGAAACTACTCGAAGTATCCATTCGATAAATCATGGCGACGATGAAGATACAATTGACCTCGAGTGAGCATAACCCTCATTGCTCTATGTTGCTTCGTAGATACATGGCTATAGAACACATTGCAATTATAGGTGCTGGACAAATGGGTAATGGAATAGCCCAAGTTTCAGCGTGTGCTGGATACAAGGTAACTATGATTGATATCAAAGAAGAGTTTGTTGAGAAAGGCATGTCGTCAATAAAAAAATCTCTAAATAAATTAGTTTCAAAGGGCAGAATGTCTGAAATTAAAGCTGAATCGGCTATTTCTAGAATCAGTACTTCCACTGAAAATTCATCAGCATCAGATGCAGATTTAGTTATCGAAGCAATTCCTGAAGTATTGTCCTACAAGACTTCTCTTTTCGAACAATTAGATGATATATGTAAACCTGAAACTATTTTTGCTACAAATACTTCAAGCATAAGCATTGATTCAATTGCCTCATCGACAAATAGGTCTGATAAAGTAATTGGAATGCATTTCATGAATCCAGTCCCTATCATGAAATTAGTTGAGATAATTAACGGTAGCAATACCTCAGACGAAGTTAATGAAGATGTGGTGAATGCGGCAGAAAAAATGGGTAAAACTGCCTTATCATGTAATGATTCACCTGGTTTTGTTTCAAATAGAATCCTTTGTCCTATGATTAATGAGGCTATTCTAACGTTAGAAGAGGGAGTTGCTGAACCAGAAGCGATCGACGGTATAATGAAACTAGGGATGAATCATCCAATAGGTCCACTGGCTCTATCAGATCTAATCGGAAATGATACTGTACTGCATATTATGAATGTCCTTCATGAAGGGTTTGGAGACGATAAATACGCTCCCTCAAAATTATTAGTGAAAATGGTTGAAGAAGGTAAGTTGGGTAGAAAATCTGGCGAAGGATTTTACAAATATTGATTTTTACGTTTCGAGAGAGTTCAAATCATCGTATCCCTTCCGTCATATATGGATAGCCAAAAGAGAATCTCAATTTTAGTTTCAATACTGATGCTAAGTATGCTCGCAATGCCTGTATTAGGTAATGATGCGGGTTCTGGAGGAGATGCAGGGGATACTACCTCCGCTGCGACTCCGTTGCCTGCTACAAATGGCACATATTATGGTAATCTTACTTCGTCAACTGACACCTCTGATTATTATCTGATAAATATGTCTTCAAATACTGGAATAGCCGTTCAGATAACATATCCTTCTTCTGCTGATTTTGATCTTGCTTTACTGAACAGTGGTGGCGGTTATATTGATCTCAGTACTAATTCTGGTACTACTGATGATGTTACATCAAATGGTACTTCTGTTGGTGGAAATAGCGTATATATCTGGGTAGATCATTATTCGGGTACCGCACAATATACTATGCAAATTTGGATATTTTCGACAGGTTCTTCAGGAGGAGGAGGAGGAGCCGGCAACGGTACAAATGGGCACGATGCAGGAACAGGTACTGATGCGGGTAATTCACAAGCGAACGCGATGTTAATTAATTCTACAAATGTTTCATTCTGGGGTGATGTCACATATTCTACAGATACTGATGATTACTACAAGGTCTCAATGCCAGCATATTTTGGTGTCAGTTCTTCATTAAGTTGGAATTCTACGGTGGATTTAGATTTAGAGGTTTATGACAGTTCAGGCACTATAATAACCTACAGTTGGTTTGCCAATCCTGAAACTGTTTCGGTGAATAATTATGGGGGTAGTGACTTATTTTTTAGAGTATTTGCGTACGGTACGACTAGTACCGGTACTCATGATTATTTCTTATCCTTCACATTCGATAACATGACCAATGCTCCTGTAAATAATCAAGATGATGCAGGGACTGGCGGTGATGCGTCTAACGACTATCTGAATCCAACAATTCTGAATATTACTTCGGTTGCAGTGAATAATACATTCAGTGGTTGGGGCTCTATTGATGATGATTTGAATGATAATTATCAAACAAACGTTCCAATGGGGCATGGTATAAGGGTTTCAGTTTGGTTCAACTCTAGTGAGAGCGACTTCCAAGTGATTTTAGGTGATGACCAGGCTAATACAATTGATTATTCGAACATAAATAATCCTGAATTAGTTTCTTCTAATGGGTCGGGTACCTATCCTGGCATGATCGTAGAAGGAATGGATATTTTACTCCAAGTCAGAGCAACTTCAGGAAGTGGATACTATGGTATGTCGTGGTGGTTTTTCACTCTTGATACTGACGGTGATAGTTTCTATGATACGGTAGAAGTAGAATGCGGAAGTGATCCAGAAGACAATTATAGTGTACCATTAGATACTGATTCAGATGGTATTTGTGATGTTTTAGATTCAGATGATGATGGCGATTATGTTGAAGATGTGAACGATACTTTCCCACTTGATGCTTCAGAATGGGAAGATACAGATAATGACAATATTGGAAATAACGCTGATTTAGATGATGATGGAGATGGTTTCTCAGATAACGATGAAATTGCATGTGGTTCCGACCCACTAGACAGTTGGAATCAACCTTCTGATTTCGATTCCGATGGTATCTGCGATTTACAGGATTCCGATGACGATAATGACGGCTATGACGATGAAATTGATGCCTTCCCTATGGATGATTCAGAATGGGCAGATACAGATAATAACGGTATTGGTGATAATTCAGATACTGACGATGATGGAGATGGGTACAGCGATAATCTCGAGTCTTCTTGCGATTCTGATCCCTTAGACTCATTCGATGTTCCCTCAGATTTGGATATGGATGGCACTTGTGACTTGATGGATAATGACATCGATGGAGACAATTATCCGAATGAAAATGATGCGTTCCCAACAGATAGCCAAGAATGGTTAGATACAGATGATGATGGTTTTGGTAACAATGAAGATATTGATGACGATGGTGATTCTGTTTCCGATAACTATGATGATTTCCCTCTTGATTTTAACGAATGGGCAGATAATGATGACGATGGCCTTGGAGATAATGGGGATTTAGATGATGACAATGACGGATGGACGGATTCAGATGAAATCTCTTGTTCAACCAACCCTATGTCGTCCCAATCTGTTCCAAGTGATTTCGATGGAGATATGATTTGTGATTTAGTCGATTTAGATGATGATGGCGATGGAGTTCTCGATGATAATGATGCATTCCCAATGGACAATGCAGAATGGGAAGACACAGACTCAGACGGAATAGGCAATAATTTCGATGACGATGATGATGGCGACGCATGGTTTGATATTTATGAACCAAATTGTGGTACAGATCCATTGGATGGCACCTCCATACCTCTTGACTTTGATGACGATTGGGTTTGTGACCTTGTAGACGACGATGACGATAATGATGGCGTTTCGGATGTAGATGACCCATTCCCTCAAAATCCCGATGAATCCCTAGATACTGATTCTGATGGGGTCGGAAATAATGCAGATAACGATGATGATAATGATGGTTGGACAGATAATACCGAATCATTATGTTTAACAAGCTCATTATCTAGTAATTCAGTCCCTGAGGACACTGATGGAGACAAAACTTGTGATGTAAATGACCCTGACATCGATGGAGATAATATCGTCAATGAGTTAGATGCGTTCCCATTAGATGGTAGTGAATGGGCAGATAGGAATAATGATGGTAAGGGCGACAATGGCCATCCGCTTTCTATAACTGATAAAATGTCTCTCAACCCAATACCTACTTTCCTAATTTCATTAACTTTAATTGCATTAATTGGAGGGGCCATATTGGTCTATACTAACCAACAAAAATCAGACAAAACCAATCTCCATAAAGGAACTGATATGACTTCATATATGGAAAATCAGACAAATTCTGATGAAAACTTAGATTCAGAAGATACCATTGATGAAATATCAGATGAACCTAGCCCTATACTCTTAGATTCTGACGATTCAGTAGAAAAGGAAATGAAAACTAATTCAGTAGTAAATAATATCCCTTCATTACCTCCTAATTTTACTCCTGAAATAGATTCAATACCACCACCACCGCCTGGATTTAATCCTCCTTCAACAACGAAAAAATCTAATCAAATAGTTTCCAGTTGGGAGAGTTTACCGCCTGGTGGAGAATATACTGAAACCAATCCTTTGAGATATACAGGTTTAGGTATTGGGACTTGGGAAGAAAGAGAAAATGAATCCTGGGAAAAAATATCTGAATAGAGAATTAACGGACTTAATTTTACAATATATTCTCTCAATTAAATCCTCAGAAGAAATCAATAGTGTTATTTTTCACTGAAACAGGAAACGAAATGTATTTTTTCATACTTAAATTAGTGTTTATAGACTCAATACATCCTTTTGTCAAATGCAAGGTGTATAGGTGATTTCATGAGCATCTAACGGTACTGTTATATCCTTTTCATCGTGTGATGCACGATAGTGATACCCATGCAAAGCAACACCCTCCGCTCTGTTACACTTGCCTTATTGATGATTGCCTCAGTTATGGTGCCCTTCGCGGACATCCATTCTGAACCCTCCGAACTGACGGATGAGAAAGTAGTAATGGACACATTACCATACCCTTGTGGAGGTTATGATGCCTGTCTTGGAGCTGATGCTGGAAATACATTTTCTACATCTGCTAACATTACCGATTTCTTTGACTGGGATGGCACAGACGAATCAGTATCATTCCATGGAGAAATCGCTGGTTCAACATCTTCATCCTATCTTACACCCTCTAACCTAGATATGTATACAATATCTGCGCCAGCAGGGTATGGAGTTACTGCAACTCTTGAGTGGAATCATTCAACTCCTGGATCATATTCATATTATGATACATATGCATTCAGACTTTCCATAGGAGGCAGTTCTCAAACATCTTATTCCACCTATTCCGGAGGAGCTTGGGCGGATATTAGATACTCAAATGATGGATTATTGACTCTTGGAACAGACGGAGAGAGAGTTGGAAATTACGGAAGTACTTCCTCTTCAACAAATTTCCCAGTAAGTCTGACTGGAGACCCATTGACAATATTAGTCACAAGCTACATGAATTATCAAAATGCATACAATGATTACCAAATTACTGTAGAAGTATGGCCTGGTGATGACGGGATGCCTGGAGATAGTCTAATCGGATTAGAAGGTCCTCCGATGGCATATGATTCAGGAGCACTTGGGCTCGGAGGTTCATATGGAAATGCAGCAGGTAATCCTGCTGGGACATCTTGGTCATCGCTTTCTGACACATACACTACAACCTCTGCTAGTGATGAATTCCTAATCTCTTGGACATGTGATTATTGGGCAGGGGAGAGCAGTTTTGATGTTGTAAGTCCTTCAGGTACTACATATTCTGTCAGTTCTTTTGGAGGCGCATACTCTGCAGGTTCTAGCGGGCCTTACTCAGACACAGTGGCTGGTACTTGGACGATTAATGCTTATGATTCATATGGTGATGGAGGAATACATCTTGCTGTAGTTGAGGCATTAGGTTCAGTTACTGGAATTCTAACTGGTGATGCGTTTAATCTAGTTGATTCAGGATCTGGAATGGTAGGCTCAACTGATACAAGTGACCTTTGGGCACTAACAATACCTGATGGATTCCAATCAAACGTGACATTAGAATGGGCACAAAATGCAGATCTTGACTTATACGTCTTCACTAATTTAGATGAAACAGGAATGCTTGCTTATTCTTGGAGTTCAACTCCTGGAGAATTTATTGACCTAGGCGGTGCAGTAACAGATACTACTGTATACGTAAAAGTTGACTACTATTCATGGGGTTCAGCTTCTAGTTGGGCTGGATACGCATTAACAATACAACTCACACCTTCGGTACCTCCGCCATGCTTCGTACAAGATGATGCAGGTTCTGGTGTCGATGCAGCAGATGATGATACAACTGATCCCGATGCAAGTCCAATGGATTTGACTTCAATGGGCGCTGAGGGGACTATTCAAGGAATGCTTTGTGATGGATATGATGATGAAGATTGGTATGAATTTACATTGCCTGCTTACCATGGACTATGGGCTCGTTTAGATTGGACTGAAGATGAAGGTACAGAACACCTGATGTTTTACCAGTACATGGATTTAGGATATGCTTCAACATTATCCAGTTCTACAAGCTCTTACTTCAATCCACAAGCTGTCTCATCCAATGAATCATATAGTTTCTCATCTAACTTGGCTTCTGAGTCAACGGTATGGCTACGTGTAATGGTATCTTCATTACCTGAGGATGTAGAGCACAATTATACGATTGAGTGGTCTATCTACAACGCATCTATTGAACCTGTAGAAAGCGTTTACCAAAATGATGCAGGATTAGGAGTAGACGCTCATGACAGTTCATACTCTCCAACCGGAGCGAGTGTTATCCCTTCAATTAACAATACATATACAGGATATGGCCACGATAGTTGGGATATGTATGATATGTATGAGATATACCTCCCTCAGAACTATGCATTAATGGTTGACTTAAGTTTCCCAGAACAAAATGATCTCGAATTATTCCTAAGGTACCAAGGTACTTATTTCAGTACAATTAGTTCATCGTACAATGATAATCCTGAAACTGGAGCTGCTGTTTACTCATACAGCGGACAGAGTATATTCATAATAGTTCAAACAGATCGTGGAAGTGGTCCATATACTCTGGATATTACAATGATTACTCCTGCCAATGAACCGGGTGGAAATGATGACTGTGGTACAGGCGTAGATGCTTCAGATAATCTATTCACACACCCTGGTGGAAATACTTGGTTGAACTCAAGTACACAAATTGATGCGAATGGAGATGCTGATGATGTGGGCGGAACATGTACTGGATGGATTTCAGATATGTGGGATGAGGGAGATTATTACAATATCTTAATCCCTGCAGGGAAATACATGGAACTTAACGTTACATGGGACTCTGATGGTCAATATGTATACACCTATATTTACAAGTGCAGCTCTTACCCAGCTCCTTGCGGACAAGGTACTTCTGCGTTCTATGTTTCTCAACAGCAAAGCAACACTGGCTCAACATCCGGTATGACGGGCCTTTGGATGACTACTGGAGGCTGGTTGACAATAGGTATCTACACATATGGTGCTGAAGACATTACATACACTATGGACATAGCATTCCTTGATTTAACCAACTTAGTTGGTGGCGTTCAGGATGATGCTAGCTCTGGTATGGATGCTGACGGAAGTTATGATGGATACGGTGCAGTTCACGTAAATGACCACGTTAATATGACCAACAATACATTATTCTTTGAAGGTTGGACACATGGTACAGTAGATATTACAGACATGTATACTTTCGATGTTCCTGCAGATCACGGCTATGAAGTTCAGTTAGAACATGATGGTATATCATACTACTCTACAGGATACAACACCTGGCTACTTCTAGATATCTATGGTACTGGAATTGGTACCAGTAATATCTTGTACATGGGTTCACCAACTTATGGTTCTTCAACTCCATCGTGGAATAGCAGTAGTACGAATACCTACTTCGGCGATGCAGTGAACTTGATCGGTGTTAGGAATTGGGCAGGATGGCTGACAGGTGATGACGGGCAAGATTACAACATCACAATTACATTCTTCACACTAGATGGTGATGGAGATGGATGGTACGATGATCTTGAAGTACAATGTGGATCTGATCCAACGAATGCAACAGATTATCCTGGAGATGTTGACGCAGATGGTATTTGTGATGCTTTAGACTTAGATACGGATGGTGATGGAGTAATCGATAGCGAGGACGCCTTCCCAGAAGATCCAAATGAGTCAGAAGATAATGACGGTGATGGTACTGGAGATAATACTGACTTTGACAATGATAATGACATGTGGAATAATACAGACGAAATTGATTGTTTAACAGATCCAATGGATGCAACTTCGGTACCTTCAGATAATGATGGAGATTGGATTTGTGATTTATTAGATATGGATGATGACAATGATGGATATCTAGATGATGTCGATGCTTTCCCTACAAATGCATCAGAGTGGGCAGATAACGATGGAGACAGAATTGGTGATAATGCAGATATGGACGATGATAACGATGGATTCGAAGATACTGTAGAAATCGATTGTCAATCTGATCCAATGGATTTGACTAGCATACCAACCGATTTAGATTTGGACGGTACTTGTGACGCAATTGATAGCGATATTGACGGTGACGGATATGACAATGATGTTGATGTATTCCCGAACGATCCAAGTGAGTGGGCTGATTTCGATGGTGATGGAGTTGGAGACAACGCTGACCTTGATGATGATAACGACTTAGTTTTGGATGTTAATGATGCATTCCCAATGGACCCATACGAAACAGTAGATACTGACGGAGATGGAGTTGGAGATAATGCAGATATGAACGATGATGGCGATTTATGGTCTGATTCAGACGAGTTAGCTTGCGGAAGCGATGCACTAGATGCAACATCGATGCCAGACGACTTTGACGCAGACATGGTTTGTGACAAGGTAGATACTGATGATGACGGAGATGGTGTGCTAGACGCAAACGATGCTTTCCCATATGATGCTAACGAAAATGCAGATCTTGACGGCGACGGAATAGGAGACTACAGCGATACAGATGACGATGGTGATGGTTGGGCTGACTCAGTTGAACCAAACTGTGGAACTGATCCAATGGATGCTTTCTCAGTCCCTGCTGACAACGATGGGGATAACGATTGTGATACAACAGATGGTGACGATGATAACGATGGAACAATCGATATTGACGATGCTTTCCCACTGGACCCAAGCGAACAAATTGATCTAGACGGCGACGGAGTTGGTGACAACAGTGACCAAGACGATGACGGCGATGGTTGGTTAGACGTTACAGAAGTTATCTGTGCTAATGCTGGTGGAATGGGAGATGCAAGAAATGCAAACGTTATGCCAATAGACAACGAAACAAGCCCTGGTGCTGACGGAATCTATGGTACTGGTGATGATATGCCTGATGTAATAATTGGAGATGGCCTATGTAATGCAATCGACCCTGATGATGACGGTGATGGATACTTAGATCCAGTTGATGAGAATAACATCCAACCTGGAGAAGATGCTTTCAAGTGGGATCCAACAGAACAGTTCGATAACAACGGTGACGGATTAGGAGACAATGGCGACCCATTGACACTTCTGGATGACATGAAAGCAGAACCTGCACCATTCGCAGGAATTGGTGTTGGAATCTTACTCGTAGGATATGCAGTCACTAGATCACGTGGTGGACGCGATGATGATTTCAGTGAAGACGAAGACTTCACAGAAGAGTTCATCGACGAAGACGACGAAGAATACGACGATATCGAAGCTTAGATTCGTAGTTGAATGAATACGTAAACCGGTTCGCTGGGACTTTCGAGTCCCGGCGTTCCGGCTTTTTTTTTTAATTTCTAAACTCTCGTTCGGGATATATTGACTATAATTCTGAGGTACAATTTCATTTTCTTTATATACTAAATTTGTTATTTTTATCAAATTACTGCCTCAAAGGGGGGGTTAGAAGAGTCTATAGTTTAGAAATAAAGATATTTTCTCTATATTTGAAATATTTTACGTGATCATCTAACAAAGCCTCCCATTTGATTTCCTGAATCACTAGGGTCGATAGAATATTTCTCTTCATTTCATAAGGAAATTCTTCTAATTTGTCTTAGAAGATCTGATGTTTTTCATATTTCCTAAATTCGTTGTACAGAGTCAGAAAAAGAAACTGAAATAGCAATTTTAATTTACCCTCACTTTTCGACAAAACATGTGTATTGCCATCCAATAGATTATCAGCCGTTTTATTATGATTTAGGCTTGATTTCAAAGATTCCTTGCGATATAAATTTTATTATCAGCCGCATATTCACTCTATTACCCTAAAGGGTATGGACCGATATCTTCTAAATGGTATTAAGTCGTGGCAACCTACATGGTTGCAGCCATGCCGCTACAAAATGACGCACGCCCTAGTGAGAAAACCGTTACTCTTCGAGACATTCGAAGAGT
>Ga0315320_10005363_pt1 | contig 10515 bp, 8 predicted proteins | sample M140m21515metaG_FD_203458 | JGI IMG/M metagenome (GOLD analysis project Ga0315320, IMG submission 203458) | Ammonia-oxidizing marine archaeal communities from Monterey Bay, California, United States - M1 40m 21515 | ecosystem: Environmental > Aquatic > Marine > Coastal | place: USA: California...
GGGCTCAGCCCCGACAGCCTGATCGGAGCGCGTCAGGCTGAATGCGGCTTTGACACTTGGATCAGGGACGATGGGCTTTGGGCCTATGGTCCGGATGGGTTCTATGACGAAAAACGCTCGCCCTATAACGAATATCTTAAATCCCAAGGCTACCAATCAGAAAACCCTTGGGCTGATTTTGCCAATGCCGGGGTAGATGGCGACGAGATTGCCAGCGGTTGGATTTTCGCAAATGCCGATAAACCAGCCAATATTGCCGAAGAGCACAGCGAAACGCCTTGGTTAACCAGCAAAACGATCGAGTTCATGGAGACCCGGGACAAATCGATCCCTTGGATGGCCCATGTCAGCTATATCAAGCCGCATTGGCCCTATATCGTGCCTGCGCCCTACCACAATATGTATGCTGCCGGCCATGTGCCGCCGGCCACGCGCCACGCAATGGAGCAAGATGACCCTCATCCAGTATTTGGCGCCTACCAGGGCAATAAGATCGCTCAAGCCTTCCAAAAAGAAGAGGTCCGCCAAAAGGTGATCCCCGCCTATATGGGATTGATCAAACAATGCGATGACCAGTTGGGCCGGCTGCTGACCTATCTCGAAGACACAGGCCACCTTGAGGATACTATGATCGTGCTGACATCGGATCACGGAGATTACTTAGGTGATCATTGGCTCGGCGAGAAAGACCTCTTTCATGACACATCGGCGAAAATTCCGATGATCGTCTATGACCCACGTCGTGCGGCAGATCCAACCCGCGGTACAACCTGCGACGCGCTCGTGGAATCCATTGATCTGGCCGCAACCTTTGTCGACGCCGCAGGCGGAAAACTGCCAGATCATATCATTGAGGGCCGAAGCTTGATCCCCTGGCTGCACGGAGAACGCCCGGAATGGCGTTCCTATGCGATCAGCGAATATGACTATTCGGCCACGCCGCAGGCCGTGAAACTCGGTCTGGAACCCCGAGATGCGCGCCTGTTCATGGTCTTTGACGGGCGCTTTAAACTGATGCATGCGGAAGGTGGCTTTCGCCCGATGTTGTTCGATCTACAAACCGATCCTGACGAGTTTATCGACCTGGCTAAGGGCGATGGACACCAAGCGGAAATTGAACAGCTCTACAGCAAGCTCGCGGAGTGGGGCCGGCGGATGAGCCAAAGGGTGACCAAATCAGATGATGACATAAAAGCCATGCGCGGCCTGTCGCTTCGGCGCGGAATATTGCCCTTCTTGGCCGATGGAACCGAGGTGGATGCAGAGTTATTGTCGAAATATCGCGGATCGGTGACTGGCAAAACCGTGACGCGGCCAGATGATGGCTGACCGGGGCATGCCCGTCCACGGGTTACCCCGTCAGCTTACAGGATTGGCATATGTGTTCAGGCTATTTTAGCCCACCGAAACGGGCTAAAATGCGCAGTTCTAAAGAGGCAAGCAGGTGCTTGCTTCTTGGGTTATTACATTTTGTTCATTGTCGGTTCAGCTGCAACCGTGCGCGCGGAACTGCCGCCGTCACCATATGTTGCAGAGCATGCGGACAAAGCGAGGGTCGCACATACAAGAAGCATGGATCCAATTTTAGACATATTATTCCCTTTCTTAACTGTGTTATACTTTCACATATGTCAGTGTGGAAGGTTTATGGCAAGTTAAGATGTGAATTGCCCCGCTGACTTGTAAAAAATCAGGCAATTTTGCGAAAAATCTCACGGCGCATCAAACACAAGAGCGCAGGCTAAAAGATAAAGTCTAACTCGCTGCGTAACCTCCAGCAATTCGACCAGAGCAGTGCTTTGCCCAACCCACCAACCGCTCGAAGCCCGAAGGATGGCCTTGCTGAGAGGATATGTTGGTACGGTCGGGGAACTCGAATCCCCACGAGTGTTACCTCACAGCGACCTCAACGCTGAACGGTTAGAAACATATTTTCAGTAACTTAAAGAATTATTTCACTAAGAAGCTCACAATTATAACTGCCCGTCAATACGGGGATTGACCACGATATATCCCGGTGTGTTTTACGATGTGGACCAAATGTGTGACAACAAATAATCACTTGATGCCCCGCTTTGTAAAAACCTTTTCTAACCACTTTGGATAAATCTCAACGCTGCCCATATGCACCACCCCAACAGAACCGATTATGTTTATTTGCTCAACTGCATTGAGTTCAGTGGGTGTTAATTAGAGTGATGCCGTTAGCGGCACCTGTGGTCATAAGTAGCAGCGTCCTGATTCATTTTATGATAATATATTTTAATAGATAACTGTGCATTGATCTGATTAATCACACCTTTCTTTGCCATAGATATGAAACAACGGGTACCAGAAATCTTACTAGAAATAGTTAAAATCGATTTGTGAGTATTTTTAGCTTTGAATTTGTATTATCTATCGGTCATCTTATCAGGCATTAGGTTTTAACAGGCGATGGAAGATGCGAGTGATGATAAAATTTATAATTCAAGCGGCCATTTTTGCATTTTTTTCTTCCGTTGTTCATGCAGACAGTCACTCTGAAGAGAAAACAGAGACAGAGCAAAAAATAGTGACTTCTAAAAAATTGGAAAACTCTGAAGAGCGCATGAATAGAGTGATCGCCTTACAAGAAAAACGAGAAGTCCTAAAAAAACTCAATATTGCATGGGCTGCTTACAAAAATAACGAATATCAGGTTGCTGTTGACCAATGGCAAGAACTCGCAACAGAAGGCAACAACGTTGCGAGATTTTTTCTTGGGTTAATGCACAGCCAAGGCCAAGGCTTTGATCAGGATGATGTTGAAGCAGCTAATTGGTACATGCTAGCTGCAGATGAGGGTTATATTCCAGCTCAGTGGCGCTTAGCCATATTACATTACCATGGCTCTGGAGTACCTCAAGACTACAAAAAAGCTTTGGACTTGTACACTACAGTAGCTCAAAGCGGCGATCCCTACGCACAAAAAATGATTGGGACGATGTATAGTAATGGCCTCGGTGTTCAACAAGATAGGATCAAAGCACACATGTGGTTTCAAATATCAGCAGAGAATGGCATGGCCTTAGCACTAAAAGAACAAGAAGAACTTGCTGCAGAAATGGCTCTAGACGAAGTTGCATTAGCTAATAGTATGGCAATAAAGTGCTTAGAAACCAATTTTTTGGAATGTGATTACTAGTATGATGCCCGCAAGCTTTAGCTCTGCCGAGATCCGGCTCAAGCCACCTATCGGAAGCTTCAGATTCATGAGTAGCATATAGTGGGCCAGGTTTATCTTACGACAACAGCGGCACCTCTCGCTGCCTCCAGGCCCAAATGTGGCTTACGGCGGCCCCAGGTCAGCCGAATTTTTGATGCCAGAAGATGGAGCGTTCCATCTTTGGGCCTAGTTGTTTGAAATAAATATTGTTCTGCATGTCTTATTATCTAATGCTACATTAGGAGCAATTTCCAAAAGTGCATTACAATTGCTTTCAATTGCTAACATTTTTTCTGCGATTGATTTAACTAAACCTTCAGCATTAATTTTTATTGTTTCACCACCATTCGCTGCTGAAAGACAGATCCTCATTCTTGATGCCAATATATGATCTGATTGTAACGGCGCATCTTTGAGCTGATTAGCAATATTTTTTATTGTACCAAGATCATTGGTAGACTGAGCTGTCTCACAAATGGATAAAAGTGTTTTTAGACGAACTTCTTTAATTTGTGCATTTGCGCTTTGCGAAAAAAAAACGGTGAAAATTATACAAATTAATCTCATTTTTGCCCCCTCCGGCTTTTATAAATAATCACTTTAATTCACTGCATTGTAAAGAACGCTCATACTCCAAATACATTCCAGGGCACTTGACGTCCAGCTAGTATACATATGTATTCGTTGACTAAAATCATTGAATATAATTTAAAGTTAGACATAAAATAGCGTTCAAGCGTCAAGCTGGTCGGGTTCAGGAGTGTGCACATGAGTTGGAAGTCCATATTGGGAAGCGATTTAAACCTAAGTCTGCTCGAACTTGCCCTAGCTTTAGCTGGTAGTTCAGTCCTCATGCTCAGCGCCGTTTTATTATTTTTCGCTTACAATTTCTTTGAAAACGAAATGGACAGGTGATGTGTTAAATTCTGACTGACCCTTTTGCTGTAACTCTGCATCACTTATCCCTACGTATGCCACGGTGTGGGCCAAATGCGTGATAACAAATAATCACTTGATGCCCCGTTTGGTGGAAACTTTTGCTCAATCTTAATAATATCCCATATGGGCCACCCCACCCGTACCCGTCATATATATTTGATCTGTGCCAGTGCGGTCAGCACTTAAGGTGTTAACTACAGTTCGCCCTTTGAAAATCTCCCAAGTAATAAAAACGTCTGAGTAATGTAATAATAGTATGAAATATGCTGGTTATTCTATTGATTTGTATATCTTTACATCTTATTCAAGATATTAATAATAAAAAATATTATGAGATATTATGACAGAAATAGACTATGCCAATGCCAGACCTTTAGATGTCCACAGGTGGTCAGAATATCCTGAGGTGAATGACTTAGTAGGTCATGTCTTCACTGATCTCCAATCTATTAATGGAAATTCTCGGATCAGCAAGAAGCTGGTTTAGGTGATCCTACTTGATCTTTATGTGGCTTGGTGTGCCGACCCTGTATTGATGCTGATGTTCAGCAGAGACAATAACGCCTACAAAGCTGGATCTCGATATAACGAGCTGCACATCAGTAAGAAGATCATTGGTATTGTTGACGCATTGATCGCAAATGGGGTGATCGGTCAGCAATTAGGTTTCAATAACAGAGTAAGTGGTATTGGGTTTCAGTCTCGCCTATGGGCCTCAGATAAATTGGTAAATCTTTTTGAGAAAGCGAGATTCAATCAATTTTATATATCCCATCATGAAGACTGGGACCCGGTCGTCTTAAGGAATGAATCCAAAGATGCGCAAGAATACTCAGACACGTCTGAGACCAAGAGGATGAGATCCATCTTGCTCGATTACATCAAAATTTTGGAGCAAACCCACATCGACATTTATGATCTTGAGACATCAGTTCTGACAATTGGTGATGGCAAAAAGAAAATGCGTCTTCAGATCAACCAGCAGGATAAAAGGGTCAGACGTATCTTTAACAACTCCAGATGGGATCAAGGCGGAAGGTTCTATGGTGGTTGGTGGCAAAGATGTCCGAAAAACTACCGGAAGAAAATTCAATTCGAGGGGATCATGACAGCTGAGATAGATTTCTCGGGCCTACACATCGTTATTTTGTATGCGCAGGAGGGGATCAACTATTGGGCTGAGGTAAATGAAGATCCCTACGAATTGCATGGCATCAATGACATTGATCCTGATGTTGACCTTAGGGCTGCAGCCAAACTTCTACTGCTGACAGCCATCAATTCAGATGACACAAAGAAAGCCTTCAAAGCCTTAAGGTCTCAGTCAGGAACCGGCAGTCCAGAAAAGAAAAGGACTGATGGACAGCTATTAGCCATGTTGCAGCAGCTTGCTCAAAAGCACGAACCAATTGCCCACAAGTTAGCTTCAGGAGCTGGGATTGATCTGATGTATGTTGACAGTCAAATCACGGAGAAGCTGATTGAAAAAATTCACCTGCGTCTATAAATGCCAAACTCTCACAGTCCACGACAGTTAAATCGTGCCGTTCGGCTATGATCATTTTCTTTATCAAGAAATGCAAGCCGCCTTCGAAGAGGTTACAGGCGTGACACACCCTGTAGTTGAACACACCACTGAGTATTTTGATGTGATCGAGGAGGAGCCACATCCTGAAAACCCTGTGGACCTTAAGCACGATCACTATTCTGGGCCACCAAGTCAGCGTCACGTATCTAAATTAGAATTGTTTCGAAGATTTAAGGGCAAGCCGTTATGGGAAGATTGGGTGCCAGATTGGACAGCGATTTATTGAGATCTAGCCTAGACAATAGGCTCATACACTAGCTCCAAAGAAGAACCATCTTCTAAGCTGTACATGGCTCCTGTAGACGTATTCGCAAACTGGTAACCTGATAGACCATAGGCGAGTAATACCTCGTCTCCTTCATCAGAATTAAAGTCTATTACTTTATCATTTCCCATTCCAATGTAGAGTAAGAAATCATCTGCACCGCCGCCACCTTCAATGATGTCATTTAGTTCAGAGCCACGAAGAACATTATCAAGATTGTTTCCTTTAATCGTGAGGCTCCCTCGATTTCCAAGCCCAAAAACGTTTTCTACATTTGAAGGAGCGGAATAGCTAGTCGGGGTATATATTGTATCGACCCCCTCTCCCGCTAATTCTAAGACTATGTCGCTGGCGTTTGATAGCACATAGGTATCATTTCCAGTCCCGCCATGCATTGTATCAACGCCATCTCGACTATCCGTTGCCCTATTAAAAACATCGTTACCGGCACCACCGAAGAGTGTGTCATTTCCACCATTACCAGAAATTTCATTATCAAGTTCGTTTCCAATAATAGTATCATTAGATTGAGAACCTGAAACATTTTCAATGAAGGTGTTAAATGCAATTCCAAAATTATCATCTGGATTCCAGCCAGCATATCTGATCGTGGAATATGCTCCGTCATTGAGATCAATATCACACCGATAATTAAAATTTGAAAAATCTAGTAAATCTTCTCCTCCACCATCCCAAATGGTTAACGAATTTGGTTTTGTTGGATCAAATTCATATTTGGTGTTTCCGGAATTATAGTCATTATTTGCTCCATACATGTACTGGAGAGCTTGAATATCATAGACCATTAAACTGTCAGAAATCGTGATGTCCCTATTAGATCCAGAGCCAAAATATGCCCAATCCGGGCTCTCATAACTCATCACAGTGTAGTTTATGAAATCCAATTCAGATTGCAAAGTTTGCGCACCACCTTCGTGTGGATGCGCCAGTCCCATTGCATGCCCAATTTCATGGATTAAGGTCAGAAACTCATACGTGCCTTTTCCAAGATCTGCGCCATCATGATTGGTATCAAGCCAAACATCGCCACCCGTTGACCAATAACCGTCAACTGCCCAGGCGAATGCCACAGTGTTGTCTCCCAACTCATCTTGGCTCATGCCAAATCTAATCGTACCAACTTGATCGTTTTCTTCAGCGACTTCAACGAAATCTACGTTAATTACTTTTTTAAACTCAAGAAGTGCTGTTCTGACTGCATCTTTTTGGGCATCGCTAAATTCATGAAACCCATTATTATAAGCTCCACTACCGCCTCCACCAATGTAAGCAGTCTCGTCTAATAACAACAGATTAGTATTAAAAAAGCTAAAGGAGATTTTATTTCCAGCATCTGTGCCCTGCCAATATTCAGTTTGAGAAGAATCTTGATAGCTGGTGTAAAGCAGACTATCGATTTCATTTTGGCCAGATAGCGCTGTAAGCGCACTTTTGTTGTCATAACCTGATAAATAGTTTTCTGATTTTGATTGATCCAAGGCCGGCGAAGAAAGCTGATCAGAAGCACTATATGTGCCGGTAAAATCACTTGCTAATTCTGCCACAAATGAATTTAGTTCATTGAAATTATGTGAAAAATTATTTGAAGTGTTTGTCGAAGTAGAATTTGTAGTAGCCTCACCGCCACCCCCTCCACCGCAGGCTGCGAGCAAAAATCCGAGTGGGGATGCTGAAAAGGCAATTTTTGCCCTAGCACTTGACCGCACAAGAATGTTTTTTCTCAACATGTACTGCTCTATCATCACGTCCCATTTTTTAGCCCACCTAGTTAAAATGATCTAGAGTGAAAACATAAGCTCTAGACCAAAACGTTCAGCAGTTAGTAACTTTATGATACTTTTTGGCTATCAACATATAAAAAACCCTCTAAAAAGGGTCTAGGGTGTAGGTACCATCACTGGGGACTAGCGGAATTAAAACTAACCGCAACCATCGCCCAACCTAAAATCTCGAGTACCCATGCCCATAGTTTGTTCCAATACTACTAGCTAACCTCCAGCCACCTATCTGGTCTATCATATCAGTAGAGCACTCAATGGCTCGTAGGCGGTCCCTAAAGGTATGGCTCAGACAATGGGCCGTTAGTCCACCAAAGTCCTTCTTCAGCCACTTGCTAACTGCATTAGAGGCGTGTGTGGCATAACAATGCCCTACCTTGAGATATTGTGGAAACAGCCACTCATCGTCAGCCTGTGTAAGGGCCTGTTCTATTGCCAGCTTTGCATACCCAACCAGTGGCACCACTCTTTCACTAGTCTTATTCTTCAGCCTCCTAGCGGAGTTAGGCCTGATATGTATGAGGTCATTATCCAAATTTATATCCTCCAATCTCAGCCACACACTCTCTGCCAGTCTGCAGCCAGTCTCACCAAGAAGTGGCATGAGGAGTTTGATGGTGCTGCCTGATGAAATGACCGTAAGAATTAACTGCATGTATTGGCACACGTCGATTGTAGTAATAGGTGCCAGAACGGCAAATTGTATACGGGATGTGTGACACTATGAACCTCCTCGAAAGAATGACCCAAGGAATTTCAATAAGTATTTCTGAAGTACTGGTGCGGTCGGGGGGACTCGAACCCCCACGAGTGTTACCTCACAGCGACCTCAACGCTGCGCGTCTACCAATTCCGCCACGACCGCATGGTTTGCAGCTGCATAGTCGAGGGTCGCCGGAGGCTCAAGAGGGAAAATTGCGCCGCCTCAAAACTTACACCGTCCCGCCACCGCGGCACTCCCCAGAAATTTGCGGCGATCTTTCAGATGCCAGCTCAAGAGGCAGACCAAACCCAATATGATCACAGCATACCCCCGGTCAGCGTGGACATCGCCCAATACCGCTCGGTTGATGATCCGGCCCGGCAGAAAGTTAAACAACCCTGCGATCACCACCCCATACCAATAAAGATTCAACATGATGCACCGATGCAGCTGGATATTGCCTCGATAGATCAGCCGCATCGCGTCAAAAACGGACCAAAGCGCAAAGACCAAAAGCAAGTGAATTGGCCCAAAGCGCCCAAAAACTTCGAGACATTCGATGAAAAAGGACGTTCCAGCCAATAGGATAATCGCAAAGACCCAAAGGTAGCCCGCCGCCCTGTGCAGCGCAGCCCGCGCTTTGCTATAGAACGCGATCGGACCGACTGTGAGGGCGCAGACCCCACAGATGATATGTACCACTGTCACGGGATCGGCGTCGGAAATTGGCTGGAAGTATATATTTACTATATTGTTTAAAATCAGTAAAATCCATCACGCGTCCTCAAAAAATTCCAAGGAAAATGTCGTGAGCCGCTGGGAGGCATTCGTGAAAAACAGCTCAACGCATCCAGAGATTCGCGACATGCGGCGCGTTTTAGCAAACCCCAGAGCCTTCGCTGGACTTGGCTTGGCCGCGGTCTTGGTCACGATCATCCAACCCTTCGGCTTGCGTGTCCCGGGCCCGATAGGCCTCACCCTGATGTACTGGCTGCTGATGATCGCTGTGACATTCCCTCTGGACTTAGTGATCAGCGCCGCCTGCATGGCTGTATGTCGCCAGCGCTGGTGCGCCGCAGTGATGGCCCCCTGCGCAATGGAAATTGCGGTGACAATTTTAACCCATACGCTGAATATTATATCCCTCAGCTGGGACATTTGGGAGGTTAAAAAATGGCGCCTGCTGGCTGTTACGGCCGGGCCAGTGGCCGCGCACATCACGGTTCTGATCCATATTATCCAAGCACCGACTGCCACGGTCGCGGACCCACCGCAATCACCAAAGGCTCCGGCACCCCCGGCGCTGCTCAATCGGTTGCCACTGGACATGCGTCGTGCCATTTACCATATGGCTGCCGAAGATCATTACACACGGATCACAACGACCCGCGGCAGCAGCCTTGTGCTGCTACGCTTCTCTGACGCGTTGCAAGAAGTGGCCCCAACGCCAGGGTCGCAAGTGTACCGGTCACATTGGGTCAGCTTCGATGCCATTGACAAAGTCGAGTGCCGGGGGGACGGTGCCCGCCTAATCTTATCGGATGGCGCATATGTCCCGGTCAGCCGGAGCCATATGGCGATTTTGCGGGCGAAGGGCATTGTTTGATGGTCGAATGGATTACCTCGGAAAATCCAGTAGGATATGAAGAGGCCGTGCGCTGGATGGAGGCGCGGGTCGCAGATATTTTAGCCGGCCAGGCCTCTGAGGCAATTTGGCTTTTGGAACACCCGCCGCTTTATACGGCAGGCACAAGCGCCAATGCGAAGGATCTTACCGATCCCAATCGATTTGACGTATTCCAAACGCAGCGGGGCGGGCAATACACCTATCATGGGCCCGGTCAGAGAGTGGTTTACGTTTTGCTCGATGTTGGAAAGCGCGGGCGGGATGTGCGAAATTTTGTGCAGCAATTGGAAGATTGGATCATCCAAACCCTTGCTGAGTTCAACGTCACAGGTGAAATTCGCCCCGGCCGGGTCGGCGTGTGGGTCACAAGGCCCGACAAGCCCCTGCACCCCAGCGGCGCTTTGGCA
>Ga0315320_10005371_pt1 | contig 10510 bp, 5 predicted proteins | sample M140m21515metaG_FD_203458 | JGI IMG/M metagenome (GOLD analysis project Ga0315320, IMG submission 203458) | Ammonia-oxidizing marine archaeal communities from Monterey Bay, California, United States - M1 40m 21515 | ecosystem: Environmental > Aquatic > Marine > Coastal | place: USA: California...
GTCGCTGTCTCGTAGGCGACTTTTGACGTTTCCTTATCGAGCGGCAAAGTGAGGGCGTCGACCTTACCATTTTCAGTAACAAGGTCTTCGCCATTGAGTGCGGTAAATCCGATCATGGCTGCAATGATGGTTGTGGTAGTGTAAAATGCGATACGCATAGTAAAAGTTAGCTGTCATCGCCAAAAAGCAACAATGACATACCAACCCTCGCCGAAACAGCAGGTTTGTCAAAAAAAAGGATGAGGCGTTTCGCCTAAACGACTTTTTCGGCACTGAGACTGAACACATAAAACTCTAGCAAGCCGCATCTGCGGATTATGGGTTGGTGGGGGAGTTACGATCAAACGGCCGCTCATGCATAGTTCAGGTAGACGTTGCCTGCCTTGAGGTAGGTGGCATAACTGACCCAGAGGAGGTAGGGGACCAGTGGCAAGGCCGCGGGCTTGGAAACGTTTGCGAAGGCGCGGATGGGGGGCACAATGGATTGGTTCCTAGAGTGGTGGTCTAAATCTCTTCGAAATAATCGGTATCGATGCGTTTGATTTCTACGATCCTTTCCGTAGAAACGCCAACATTATGCTCAATCATGAGGTTGGCTAGTCGGTTTCCATCAATAAGGATAATTTTTTGTGGGACGGTATTGGCAAAATCTATAGCGTTGGAGTTGTAGTCACTTGTTGTGATGAAAATTCCTTTATGCGCTTGGTGTCCGGCAAGCGCACCTACAAAGTTCTGCACATCGACGCGGCCGACTTTATTTTGGTAGCGTTTCGCTTGAACATAAATGACATCAAGCCCGAGGCGGTCCTCGTTGATGATGCCGTCAATCCCTCCATCGTTGGATTTTTTGGTAACTTGTGCGGCCTCCTCTCTTGATCCGCCGTAGCCCATTGCCACTAAGACATCGATTACAATTTGCTCAAAGTGATAGGGGTCAGAGTTGAGTAGATGGTCAAGTAATGTATTGCGTAGGTTTTCATCAAGTTCGGTTACTGCGCTTTCGATGAGGTCGTCGGGAGTGCTTGTGTCCAAATTAGAAGTAGGTGAGTTTTTTGCTCTGGCCTCCTGTTTTTTGAGGGTCGCTTCCTTCCATGCTTCTTCATATCCGTCCAAGTTCTTCAAGTCATGATGAGTGATAGGGCCTTGATGCTGATTTAGATATTTTCGGCCGGCATCTGTTATTTCGTAGGTAAACTTTGCACTGGGGTGTTTTTTGATGAACTTTGCTTTTACTAGCGCGCTCATTGCCCAGCCAGCGCGATTTTGAATGTGCGTTTGGCCTGTTTTGGTTCTGGAGCTACGAATCTCATCCGAGAATGAAAATTTGTCCGCGACTTTTTGAACTCCTGTTCTTCGCATAATGGGTTCCTCGAGCGCCAATTCCAGAAGTGGCCTCAGGAATTCATCCCAGGTTGGGAGTTCGGTTGGGTTATTTTGCATCTTGGTTATTATGATTGTTTCTAATCTGCGCTCTCTAACGTCTCTGCCACGGCTCGGAAGCTTGCCAGTCCGGCTTCGATGTTCTCGATGATGTCATCGGCGAGGATTTCGGGTTCGGGGAGGTTGTCGAGGTCGGTTAATGAGTCGTCTTTGAGCCAGAAGAGATCGAGGCTGGTTTTGTCGCGGGCGATCAGTTCCTTGTAGCTGTATTTGCGCCAGCGGCCTTCTGGGTTGGTTTCTTCGTTCCAGGTTTCCTTGCGCTTGTGACGGTTGCCGGGGTTGTAGCAGTCGATGAACTCTTTGAGGTCATCGAGGCGGAGCGGTTTGCGTTTGAGGGTGTGGTGGATGTTGGTGCGGTAGTCGTAATACCAGACGTCTTTGGTGGCTGCACTTTTCGCGGCAGCTCGGTTATCGAAGAAGAGCACGTTGGCTTTCACTCCTTGTGCATAGAAGATGCCAGTGGGGAGTCGGAGGATGGTGTGAAGCTCGGTGGTTTCCATCAGTTTCTTACGCACGGTTTCACCGGCACCTCCCTCGAACAGGACGTTGTCGGGAAGGACGACGGCGGCTTGACCAGTGGTCTTGAGCATCGACCGGATGTGTTGCAGGAAGTTGAGCTGTTTGTTGGAGGTGGTTGCCCAGAAGTCTTGACGGTTATAGGTCAGGTCGTCCTTCTCCTGTTCGCCTTCCTCGTTGGTGAAGGTCATACTGCTCTTTTTACCGAAAGGTGGGTTGGCGAGCACGTAGTCCACACTGACCGGGCTTTCTGCGACGAGCGCATCTGCTGGCGACACGCAGCTTTCCCCATCGATTTCACCGATGTTGTGCAGGAAGAGGTTCATCAGGCAGAGGCGACGGGTTCCCGCGACGATCTCATTGCCGTGGAAGGTTTCATTTTTGAGATATGCCTTCTGTGCCTTGTCGAGTTTGTGGTTGGACACAAGGTGATCGTAAGCCGAGAGGAAGAAGCCTCCTGTGCCACAGGCGGGGTCTGCGATGGATTTTCCTGGCTCGGGTGCCACACACTCGACCATCGCGCTGATGAGGGCGCGTGGGGTGAAATATTGGCCTGCCCCGGACTTGGTATCCTCCGCGTTCTTTTCCAGAATCCCTTCGTAAATGTCCCCTTTGGTGTCGGAGTCCAGCATCACCCAGTTGGTGCTGCCAATCATCTCTATCAAGCGAGAGAGTTTGGCCGGATCCTGGATCTTGTTCTGCGACTTGGTAAAGATTTGCCCGAGCATGCCTTTGGCCTTGGCCAGCTCACGTAAACTGACCACGTAGTGACCTTCCAGTTCAGCTCCTTTGAGTGGTTTGAGCTTTGCCCAAGAGTATTTCTCCGGTACGCCGACATCGCGGTTGTAGGGTGCCTGACCATACTCATCTGCCATTTTGAGGAAGATGAGATAAGTGAGCTGTTCGAGATAGTCTCCGTAGCCTACGCCGTCGTCGCGTAGGGTAGTGCAGAAACTCCAAACTTTGGAAATGATGGATTCAGTGGTCATAAAAATTATTTATGGTTTATATTATAACGTTTTTCACGTTTCAAAAAGGCTGTGTCTCCGCCTTCTAAAATACGTCTAATTTGTTTGTTAATATGCTCGTTTTCCAAACTTCCTGACTCATATTGAATATTTCCTCTATCATTTGATGATACTATAACTTGTTCAGTATCTGAGTTGACGACGAGGTTTGCATTGTGCGTAACGATTATGACTTGGCGGAATTGTTTGATGCTCTTAAAAATGTCTACTAGCTCTTCAATAATGAACTCGTTATCTAGATCATCTTCAGGTTGATCAAAAATAAGAGGTTGCGTAAAAGGTTGTGTTGCTAATTTCAAGCAGAGATATACTGTTCCCTTTTGTCCAACAGATAGATGTTCAAGCGGTCTGCCGTCATAAGAAATAACTGGGGTAACTTTTAGGTATTTCGTACGAATAGAAATATCGTTGAATACCGACCTTAGATTGCCAGATACATATTGGTCTAGGTCTGGATCATAAAGCTTCTCTTCCATGAATTTGAAGTAAGATTGCAGGTCATGGATTTCTAAGTATTCTTCAATTCTATCCTCTTGACTCTGTTCATTAGTGGCACGGAATGAGCGTAAATTTAGTTCCCGTTTCGCTAGTTCGATAAAAGCGTTCTTATCGAATAGAATTTGCCCCTCCAAATGAATGTTTCTATCATTGAGAATTTTTTTCATTAGAGATTTTTGCGACTCACTCCTATTCTCCCCCCCTTCACTGACATCTAACCATTTCTCATCAATAGCAGATTTGATTCTCTCAAGCTCAGTTGAAATGAGATGAGGTATTTGTTTGAGATTACTTTTTGCTGTTTTTAACTCCCCATTTTTTGTTTTTATTTTAAGTAATCTATCTTGTAGTATTTCAATTGCGTTACGATACTTTTCGACATTCTCCAAAAGATCAGTTAGATTCCCTTTATATATACCTGAGAAATCGTTTTTGATTTGATCATTTTCTAATTGATATTCTTCTAATCGCTTATTCCAAATATCAATTTTTTGTCGAATATCGTTTTCTAAATCCTTTAGCTCAACTTTCTTAAGCTCTGGATCTAAAGCTTCAGCCTTTTCGTTATATTTAGCCGTGAAATTCGAAATTAGTTCGATAAGGCTATTAGCTTTATTGATGTTTTTGGTAAGTTTGCTAGCTGAAGAAATGTTGCCTGTAAATTTCTCTAATTTGTCTTTATTTTCGTCTGTAGTGGTCGCCTCCAGTAAACTGTTAAACTTATCTAATTTCTTTTTTACGGAATTTTCTTCATAAATGAGTTCTCCATCTTCAGTTTGTTGGGAAAACCAATTGTTTACAATTTCGACTTCTTTGATTAAATTGGAAGTCCTCTGGTGAATGCTCGAATCAAAAGATAGATTGCTAATTCCTAGCATTTTTTTGATTTCATCACCAACTGTTCCTGTATCAATTTTGTTTTTTACCTCGTTCTGGCTAATGTAGACGAAAGGTAATGCATCTCCATCTGTGGCTGTGTGATTTGATGTCGTAGTGAGATCTTTGTTGAAAGTTACTTCAAATTTATTTGAAAGCTTATGGACTTCAACAGGTTTTGCTCCAAATGCCTCGCCTATATAGTTAATTAGAGTGCTCTTTCCTGTTCCACGACCACCAATTATGCAACTTAAATCACGATTTAGCGGTAGTGCCTCATTTTTTTTAAAAGAAGGGTTTTCAAATGTTGGATTGTCAGGAAAAGGTGAGAAATCATCAGTTATCGATATAGATCCGAAAAATGGTTTGCTAAATTCAGTTAATGGGCTCTCTTCTTGAATTTTTACTCTTAAGTATGGTTCGAAGAGAATTTGCCTTAATCCCTCAAATGTCGGATCAGCTTTGATCCAAGTTTTTTTTCTTTGTGTTTCGGGACGCCAAGTTAAGAAGGAATTAATTGAATGGCCATCGCTTCCTGAAATACAGGGTTTAGGGTGCCCTCCGATAGTTTCTTGAAAGTCATCGATAAAAGTAGCATTTTGCTCAGTTTTGATGCCAGCGAAGAGTTTGATGTTGTTTTGGTTACGATCTTCGAAAATATCTGCTAGCCTGAGGAGGTAAAGATCTTCGGTAGGCTGTTCTCTCCAATTAATTTCTTCTGCCCCTCCGTAGCAGCTATACGGAAACATAATCAATCTCTTGTGAGATGGTATTGCAGAGACTGCTTCTTCAAGAGACTTTCTAGTGATTTCGGCGGTCTTTGCACCAAGTTCAAATAGCTCCGCTTCAGTTGCTGAAGAACGATCAGGAACCGCGTGCTCTCTAGCTTTATCTTGGGGAAGCTGTCGACCAAACTCAACTAGCGCTTCATTAGACAAAGAGCGATCTATCAACTTGATTTTTAAAGCAGACTTGAAATCAATAAGCTCCTGATTAGTGATTTGGTCACTGAAAACTATATGAGCATTCAGCCTATGATCAGATGCTGCCTCTAAGCGTATTTCGATACCAGGGAAGATGGTCTTATGGATTGGTGAGTCTTCAGCTTCTGCGTCACGTAACATTATGTATCCATCGAAGGTCCAATAGTCATTAATGGCATAAACAGAAACATCGCTTTGGTTTATGTTTTGAATAATTTGTTTTAAGGAGCTGCTCTGTTGTTCATTTGTCATATTAGCAAACGTCGCGCCATCGTAATTATATGAGGCAGGGGTGTGGATATGGAGATCCCATAAGCGCCACTCTGATCCTTTTGGGTAGTTAGTCATTTGATAAAAGTGTATTGAATTAGTTAGTAAGTTCGCCTCCGAAGGCTTTTGTGATGATGGATTGGGTCAGGAGTTAACGCAGGTGAGACTTATAGTTATTTCACTCGTTTGCGGGCGGTCTTTTTCTTGGCTTTTTTCTTTTTTGCCTTTTTGGTGGCTTTCTCCTTGGCTTCTTGTTCGGTGCGTTCGGCTTGGATGCGGGTGAGGAGTTGGGAAGCGGGTTCGTCTGTGGGGTCTTGGGGGACGAGTTGGCCGGAGAAGGCGCGTTTGAGGATGGACTGGCGCAGGGCCTCGGAGCGTTTCAGGGCCGCGTCGATCTCACGCTCGTTCTGCTCGATGACGGTGAATTGCTCTTCGAGGAGGCGGACGATTTCTTGTTGCTCGGGGAGGGATGGTATTGAGGCCCTTAGCTGAAGAAATCCATTTTGGGTAATGTTCACGCCACTATCATTGATTCCCGTCTTCAATGCTTCTATCGATTTTGAAAAATCTGGGGAAATAAGCAATAGCTCCATGAACTTTGGAGATACTATCGCAGAAGGAAAACGAAGACGATAGGCTTTATCACAGAGCATCATCTTGGGCATTGTTCTCGTAACCCTACAAACAATTCCACATCTTAACCGAGGGCCTGCACGGGTTATTAAAATATCGTCTAATTTAAGAGTGATCCATGGGCGAGGATGAAGACCTTCAGGGAGTTCTTTGTTTGCTGTCTGTATAAAATTTCCTGCTTGGATGGCCGTTGTCGTCATCACTGACCATATATCATCACTCGCTTGGTGATTATGACATTTGGGACTCCAGCCCTGCCTAAGTGCCAAAACTAATTCCGACAGATTAAAGCTATTCCACGCATCTGGAAATCTGATGAAGCTGGTAACGTCTTCAGACAACAGAACTTTATGTTTTTTCGGCTTTGGTGGTTTCTTCCCTGTTTCTCCATCGTCTAGCCACTCTTGGAGGGCTGATTCCCATTCATTTAATTCATGGAAAAAACTTGTTTCGCGTTCTTGTTGGATGCTGGCTAGGAGTTGGTCGGGGTCTTCGAGTTGGTCGGGGTTGGCCTTGCGCCATGCTTCGGTGAGCTTGCCCTCGAAGGCTTGTTTGAGCAGCGACTGGCGATAGATGCCGAGTTGCTGGCGCGCCTGCTTCAAACTCTGCTCCCCGGCATCCAGTTCCGAGAACAGTTCCTCGATCTTGGTGACGATGCTCCGCTGCTCGGCGAGGGGTGGCAGGGGGAAAGGATGTTGGGCAATAAAGTCAATGGGCACGCGTCGCTGGCCTACAGCACCAGTCATATTATGTTCGGCCTCGGCTCTAAAAGCTTGTGAGGAAACAAAATAAAACAACCAGTTGCTAGATATATCCCCTAATGGCCGCAATACATGAAACTCTGTTGAGCCAAAGGCTAGTCCGTGCTCGAGATCGGGAACTACAACCATCTTGCCGTTTTCCATACATGGCGTAATCTTAGCGAATAGGACATCGTTAGAAGTGAACGGAGTGTAACCTTTCTTAACGGTTGCAAACTTGCGTGCCTCAGAGGTGTCAACCCTATTGGATAAAGCCTCAACGGCAGGCATCGGGACAAAATGAACCTTTTTGTCGTCGGGGATTTTGGATTTATCAATCTTGGGATTGAGATCTACGAATTTATTGATGGGTGGAGCCTCCCAGCCTTCTGGTAATTCCGTCTCCATCACGCGACAAGCTCCCCGTTAAGTTCTTCAATCACCTGGTCCATTTGATCACCGAAGAGTTGATGCATTTTGCCCAAGCCACCATGAGCATCGAAGGGGGCGTATTCGAGGTCGTCGCGCTCGAACTGGAAGGAGGTGGCGATGTGGTCGCGGATGAGCTTGAGCCAGGCGTGTTGCTGCTCGTTGAGGGGCTCGGGGTTGCCGGCGTTCTTGCGCACGATCCAGTCCCGGAAGTTGCGGCGCACGGTGTCATTGAAGGGGGTGAGCTGCTCATCAATGCCACAGACGCGGCGGACGAGGGCGACCAGGGCGGTGAGCTCGGTGAGTGGGTGGACATCGTCTGCCAAGCCATCCAGGCGTGAGTAGGCGTCCCAGACGCGCAGCGGGGCGAGCATGGGGGCGGTGGACTGGATCTTGGTCAGGATCTCTTTGATCTGACTGAGGGTGACCTCCTGGCGGCGCTGGGGCTGGTCATAAAAGATGGTGAGCGCGGTGAGCTCGTCCTTGTGCTGCTGAAGGAAGGCGGCGAAGTCCTGCGCCATCTCGGCAGCATGGTCACGAGCCTCGGCATCCCACTCGGCTTTGAGCAGGACGTCCATGGTGGTGGCATCGATGGTTTGCATGTTGGCGGTGCAGGTGTCGATGATGAGGTTCACCGCGGCTCCGCTGAGCGGGGCGGCTGCGCTGGCGACGAGTTGTTCCTGGGCCTGATCCCGGGCGGTGTCGCCGGGGTCGGTGCCTTCCGGCTGGCCGGCGATTTCCAAGGCCTTGGCTTCGATGACGTCGCCGTCGATGGAGTGGAACAGGTCTTTGACGATGGTGTGGAGCTCTCTGCCTCCGGTCTTCTCAGTGATCTCGGCTTTTTGCTCGTCGCTGAGTTGACGTTCGATGCGGGCGAGGCGTCCGGCCAGTGAGGAGACGGTGTCAGTATCCCAGGAGCCCATGACAACTTCCATGGCGAGGTCCTTGAAGGGCACGGAGGGGCGGGTGATGGGGGCGCGGCTGGTGGTCTTGACGGACTTGGTCACGCCAATGGCATCGACGATGACGTAGTGGGTCTTGGCGGATTTGGCAGAGGGCGTGGCTTTCTTGAGGGCATCATGGTCCAGTGTGCGTGTGCCTCGGCCTTTCATCTGCTCGAAGTAGCCTTTGCTTTTGACATCACGCATGAAGAGCAGGCACTCGAGGGGCTTGACGTCGGTGCCGGTGGCAATCATGTCGACGGTGACGGCAATGCGGGGGTGGTAGTCGTTGCGGAACTGGGAGAGCACGGACTTCGGGTCTTCCTCGTTCTTGTAGGTGAGCTTTTTGCAGAACTGGTTCGACTCGGCAAATTCCTCACGGACGATCTGGATGATGTCATCGGCGTGGGAGTCGGTCTTGGCAAAGATGAGGGTCTTGGGCACCTCATCACGGTCGGGGAAGATCTCGGGGAGCTTGTCGTGGAAGGTCTTGATGACGGTGCGTATCTGGGAGGGGTTGACGATGTCGGTATCGAGTTTTTTCGAGGAGTATTGCTCATCCTCGTCTTGCTGCTCCCAGCGTTTGGCGCGGGTGAGTTTTTCGCGTTTCTCCACCAGGCCCTTGAGCACGGTGCCGCCACCCTGGGTGACTTCGGTCTCGATGAGGTAGATCTCTCCCTGGACGTTGACGCCATCGGCTACGGCTTCCTCGTGGGTGTATTCGGAGACGACGTTCTGCTGGAAAAAGGCATAGGTGCGTGCGTCTGGGGTGGCGGTGAGGCCGATGAGAAAGGCATCAAAGTAGTCCAGCACCTGCAGCCAGAGATTGTAGATGGAGCGGTGGCACTCATCGATGACGATGAAGTCGAAGTGCTCTATGGGGACTTTATCGTTGTAGGTGACTGGGAGTGGGTCTTTGCGGCGTGGGCTATCTGATTTATACTCGGCCGGGTTGTCCTGCTCGTCGGAGGCATCGAGTTCCTTTTCCTGAAGGATGGAATACATGCGTTGGATGGTGGAGATACAGACCTCGGCATCACTGGGGACGTGTGAGGAGTTTAGACGCTGGACATTGTAGAGCTCGGTGAACTTGCGGTTGTCGTCCGTCGGTGTGTAGGCCATGAACTCCTGCTCGGCCTGTTCGCCGAGGTTGCAGGTATCGACGAGGAAGAGGATGCGTTTGCCCTTGGCGTGTTTGAGCAGACGGTAGATGGCTGTGATCGCGGTGTAAGTCTTGCCGGAGCCGGTAGCCATCTGGACGAGGGCGCGGGGTCGGGCGGCCTTGAGTGAGACGTCGAGGTTGCTGATGGCGTTGATCTGGCAGTCGCGTAGTCCAGTGGGATCGAGTGCCGGGATGTCGAGGAGCCGGGTGCGGAGTGAGGTGCCTGCCTGTGTGTCGGCAGACTGGCCTTGGGCGAGCCACTCGCGCAGGGTTTCCGGGCGGTGGAAGGTGAAGGTTTCGCGTGAGCGGGGTTTGGGATCGCGCTGGTCAGTGAAGCGGGTGATGACGCCAGTGGCTTCGTAGAGAAATGGCAGTGGTTCGCCGGTGTTCTGCACCCATTTTAGTTTGGCGTTGGCATATTCACCGGTCTGTTCCTCGACGGTGGTGATGTTCTGCGCCTGGCTTTCCTTTTTTGCCTCGATGATGCCTACTGGCTTTTTATCGACAAAGAGAACGTAGTCGGCGGGGCCGGTATCGGTGGTATATTCCCGGATCGCTTGCCCCTGGCATTCGTTGAAATTGATCTCGTTTTTCCCCTGAATAGCCCATCCGGACGCCCTAAGTTGGGCATCGATGGTGTCGCGGGCGATTTGTTCTGGGTTTTGATTGGGGGTAGCACACATGAACTGCCGATAAGCTAGGTGATAAAGGTGGACTCTAGCAAGTCAGAACCAAGTCAAGGTGTTGCAATAACAAATAGTGCAAGGGTAGGGGTGCTCAGCGCTGACTACACCCAGTAGCTATTTTTTGGAGCCACCATCTAAGCAGGGGCTGCGTATGGGAATGGTGAACTAAGCATAAGGAAAGTAGATGATTAAGATGATGGTCATCTGTCTGTGGGTGGGGGGTCATCATGGTATTCATTATATTTCTTGGATGAACCACGCACTTGATCGGCTGGGTATTTTGCCTCGTTTTTCGTGATCTTACGTTC
>Ga0315320_10005376_pt1 | contig 10506 bp, 11 predicted proteins | sample M140m21515metaG_FD_203458 | JGI IMG/M metagenome (GOLD analysis project Ga0315320, IMG submission 203458) | Ammonia-oxidizing marine archaeal communities from Monterey Bay, California, United States - M1 40m 21515 | ecosystem: Environmental > Aquatic > Marine > Coastal | place: USA: California...
AGTCTTACTGCCGCCAAGTCGGGAACCCGCAATGGGCGCAGTATGAGGTCCGACCTGATCGAGTAGATGACTTGCAGTCGAAGGTCGCGGACTTGGTCCTGCGAATGGACGCGAAAGATTACATTGAGCTGCCTGATCGCGTGGACTCTAACGTGGTTGTTTCGCTGCCTCCCAAGGCCTTGGCAGCCTACGAGCAGATGGAAAAAGAATTCCTTGTACAGTTCCAAGGGGGTGAAGTGCTTGCGGCAAACGCGGCGGTCAAAATAAACAAGCTGTTGCAGATATCCTCTGGCTCCCTTTACACCGAGGAGGGCTACGAGGTTCTGCACGACGCAAAGTTAGATGCACTGCAAGAAATTGTAGACACCGCATCCGAACCGATTCTCGTCGCCTACAATTTCAAGTCCGATGCCGCGCGTATATTGAAACGCATAAAGGGCGCGGTGCTGATGGACAAGGACAATGCCACTATAGATAAGTGGAACAAGAAAAAGATACCCGTGTTGCTCTGCCACCCAGCGTCCAGCGGTCACGGTCTCAACCTGCAAGCCGGTGGCTCGGTGATCGTGTGGTTTGGGCTGTCGTGGTCGCTTGAGCTTTACCAGCAGCTCAATGCAAGGTTGCACCGTCAGGGGCAGACCAAGCCGGTGAGGATTATCAAAATCCTTGCCGACACCAAATGCGATTTGCTTGTTGCCGACTCGCTGTCACAGAAAAACAAAACACAATCCAGCCTGCTCGAATTTGTTGAGCGGCTGCAAGGGGGTAAAAAATGAAAGTAAATATAAGCGACGAGATGGTTCACAGCCCCCCGCATTACACCAACGGGGGCATCGAGTGTATCGACTATCTCGAAGACAACTTAGGGGCCGAGGGCTTCAGCTATTTCTGTGAGGGTAATGTCAAAAAGTACATGCACAGGTGGCGACAGAAGGGTGAGTTACAGGACTTAGAGAAGGCGCAGTGGTACTTAAAACGCCTTGTTTCATGTGTAGACAAGTTATAGTTGACGAGTTAAGATTTGCGGTCCAACAAATACAACAAAGAGTTGTTATGTCTAGTTTTCAAAATCGTTTAAACGAAGCTTGCTCAGTGAGTCCTGAAGTCCCGCGATTCGGAAAGGGACAGCAAACATATATCGCCCGTGAGCTAGGCTGTTCTCAAGAAGCTGTGCGGAAATGGTTCTCCGGGGAATCAATTCCAAGGGCCAAGATGGGCCAAAAATTAGCTAAGTTTCTTGATGTTAGCTACGCATGGTTAGTCATGGGCGCGACTTACGGGGAAGTGGATGTCGCTATCAAACAGGCGAAGAATCACGATGCAGCGGTGTACGCGGCTGTGGCCTACTCCATTGTGCGGGGCGCAGGGGTGTCGATCTGCGGGGACGAGCACTGCGCAGACATGATCGTCATCAACAACGGGTCAATGACGCATGTTAGCGCTAGGGGCGCGGTGGAAACAAACGAGAAAAACGTTTTTTTGGTCACGTTTAGAAAAATTCAGATAAAAGAATGTACCACCGTTGCTGTTTTCAACGAAATCACTAAAGACGGAGTTGTGAAATCAACTTACCTTGAGATCGCAAAAGAGCTTTGGCAAAGGGATTGCGTGAACGTTGTTGGCAACGAAGCCACTCTTACTTTTTCTCGGAAAGGAAACTCTTACGAGGCTGCTGGTGTGAAACTAAATAACTTTTTGGGATAGAAATGGAAAGGCCATATTTTAATTTAGCAGAGTTGGCTGAACTCTTCATGATGAAAGAGTCAAGCTTGCTGAACGCAATTTCAAACGAGAGTTTTGTATGCCCGACATACAAGCTGGGCCGTCGGCGTGTTGCTGACCGCCAAGTCGTGCAAGCATATTTTGAGGCCAAGCGAGCTGAAGGTTTGGGTAGAATTACAACCTAAATTTGCTTTCACCACTTACAAGCCTCTGTCTTTCAGGTTCCCCACAATCGTCTCTGCTCGCAAGTGCGTGTATGACTGAAGCATTTGGATGTCCCTGTGACCGCTAAACATTGCGATTTCTGAAGGCAAGAAGATACCCATTTCGGTCAGTCTGCTGACACCCTCATGGCGCAGGTCGTGCCACACCAAATCCTTGATGCCAGCCTTGTCACGATAAATGTTGAAAACCTTAGCCGCGTGATCCGAGCTGATGTTGAAAATAAAGTCTCCTTCCGGCTCTCGGTTGTCGATGATTTCCATCGCCTCTTGCAACAGCGGCACGCGGCTGTAAACCTTTCCCTCCTGCGGATGCTTTCGCCAAATGCCAATTGTTCTTTCCTCCCGGTCCAACTCATCCCAACGCAAAGTGAACTGCTCCCCGCGCCGCATCGCGGTTATGACAGCGAAGCGCATCACCTCTGGCAGAGACCAAACTCTTGACTGACTCCCTTGATAATCGTCCAGCAGCCATTCCTCTTCAATGGCACGCATCTCCTCGTCCGTCACGCGGCGAGTTCTACGCTCAGACTTCTTTAGAAACTTTTGAGAGGTGAGATATTGACGCGCAAGATTGAACTCCTCGATGTCAGGCTTAAGCCGCATGTATGTTTCTGCGAATTTTAACATCGTGCGCAGGTAGGCAAACATGTTGTTGATCGAGCTTGCTTTAACCTCGTGTTTTCGTTCTTCGACGTATTCGAAAAGCACTTCTCTGGTTATGTCTTTAAGGGCAAGGTGACCAAATCGCTTGTCGATCTGCCTGTACATTTTTGCTTTGTCTTCTGAAAGATCCAAAGTCGCAAAACTTTTTGCTATCACATCAGAAACCAAAACCTTTTCACTCTTATAAACCCCTTTTGCTAAAGCGACCTCGGTGTTGTTGGCAAAATCATTTGCAAGCTTCCACTTGCTAAAAGTTTTGCTGATCGAAGGCTGTCCGGCTTTTCGGATCAAGACACGATATCGTGTATTGCCCATTGCGTCTTTGCGTTTTTGAATTACAGCCATCTTGATCCCCTTGGTACAGTTCGTGGTACAGTGACAAGAGTAGCTTAACTGTTTTTGCGTGAGTTTGCATGAGTTTAAATGATTGTTTGTATTACCTTAAATGAGACTAAGTGATTGAAAATGAACGAAAATGAAAAAGCCCGGATTATGTGGGATAACCGGGTACCCCTTGTCGCGTAAGGCTTTGCGGGGCCGTGGTACGCTGACGGTACAGTCGCCTATTTCTTCTTCTTCTTTTTTGCAGTCTTCGCTGCGGCTTTAAAGTCCGCCGCGCTTGGCGCTTGCTTACTGCCCGCCTTGCGCGGCGTCTTCCCGGCGGCGCGACGAGCGTGAATGTTGGCGTATAGTCCTTTCTTTTTTGCTGGCATTAGCTTTTCCTTGATTTAGCGCCGCTGCATTTCCATCGTTTGCGGCTTAGGTTGTTTGGTGTATTGGGGTCGTTGGCCTTCTTCTTTGGCAAACCCTTCTTGATCCCGAGGGAGCGGGCGCAATAGCTGTCGCCTTTTGCCGAGTTCGGCTTCACTCTTGATCCTCCCCCTTTGGCTTTTCCAGCCTGCCCATAGCTTACTTTTTTACCGGATGCGGTAACCTTAACTTTTGCTTTTCCCTTCGCTGGTTTTGGCATGTTTTTCCTAAGTGAATGAGTTAATTACGCCCCAAATCAAACCAAACGCTACTATTCCCCCCACCACAAAAACCGTCAACGCGACAGTGATTTGATGCATTAGCTCGTCGTGAGCCTTGCGTTTTTTCGCAAGCATAGCCATGTGCCTTTGCCGTGCGTCTTCTTGTTGAGCCTTTGCTATTTTGAAATCTTGCAACAGCTCTGGGTCCACCATCGCAAGCAGGTCGTGTACGTCTCTCCAATATCTTTCCTGCTGCTTTCGCAATTGGGTCAGCTTCAGTAGATCGTTCTGACTTAGCGGCTTGAAGGTTCCGCCTTTGCGCTCGATCTCGAAGTTGGTAAGCGCCTCACCGAAGTCGCTGATAGTCCCCATGACTTGCTGGATGCCAGAGCCTGTCTCATTGGCCTGTTTAATGAGTCCGTTGATGCTGGTCAGTATTGCTGATGCGGCTGCTACCGATTCTATTATCATGGAGCCATTACGTTCATAAAGGCTTGCTCATCGAGCATACCTGTCCTCAGAGCCTGACTAGCTCTAATAAGATCCGCTGCCGTGTCGCGCACCATGTTTGGAAAGGCTGGCCTAAAACCGCCAAACATATCCTCTTCTCTTGCGTCCTCGTCGGTCATACGCTTAACAGGCAGCATATCGCCATAGGCGTAGCCCTCGTCAGGTGCTAAGGCTTCTAAAGCTGGCGCGATACTGCGCTGACTGTCCTCATACATTGCCAGCTCCATGTCGTTCATGGGGCGGGAGCTTCCGTCCGAATTGCGTACTGTCAAGCCGTCACCTGTATCACCAGCCAGTAGGCCGGTTGGTAGGCCGGTAACGGCGACGTTGACTCCACGGTCTGAAAGGTTGCGTAAAACGTCCTCCGTAATGATTCCAGATTTAGCTGCCATCTGCATACCGCGTATGTTTCGCGCAGTAGGATTAGTTGGATCAACTACTGGTAGTTGTTTTTTTCCCAAAAGCAAACCCGGCAAAAGCTCAAATATGGAAACGTCATCGACACCCGAAAGCTGCGCTATGCCTTTGCCCGGTACGCCGTAAGGGTATGACGGGTGCGTGGATTTCATTGGGTCTCTGCCGGTGTAGATTTTTCCGACATTCTGTATGCCAGCGTCTCTGGCGTTGACCTGCATAGGGTCTGCTACGGCGAGACGGGCTTGCCCAATACTAAGACTTCCTTCGTTTCTGAATTTTTTATCAAAGACTCTGTCTTTGATTTCTTTGCGAACCGCGTCAGGTGTGTTGCGCCAGACTTCTACAGACCGTGGATCATCGACACCTTTCCAACCTTTGATCTGCAAACCAGCGTTTACTCTTTGCTTGGTATTTTGATCTATTGATCCAACGGTCTCATAATCCCTTATAGCTTTGTCCAACGCTTTTTTCTGAGGAGGGGTCATAGCCGCAGATGCGTAGCCAATCATGGTCTCACCGGTCATGGTCGCAAAATCTCCACCTGTCGGAGCCATGCGCCAAGGGATAAAAAGCGGGTCTTTGCCGTAGGTTTCTTTTAGTTCCCCTGCGGCCTTCATTATTTGGTTTACTGGATTTCTGGCAGAGGCCCATACTTGACCCGGATTGAGGTCATTATCAAACATATACCCTTGACCGCCTCGGAGCATCACCGGGTCGTTGAACCTTATACCATTAGCGCCAACTATCTCCCCTCTGGCATCGGTTCGATCAGACATAGAAGTGACAAACGGCATACCTTCAAAATCAGACAATTTGGCAGTCGGAGGAGGGGCGTACCCTTGGTTTCTCAGCACCTCTACCTCTAGGCTGTTTAGTTTTTCGACCTCTAACTTTCTTTTATCAAACCTCTCGTCGTACATGCGGCCCACATCATCGACTAAATCAGAGCCTTTGTTATATAGTTTTGTCGCTATAACAGTGCTAAAACCAGCCATATCAAGCCATCCTCAACATGCCTGCCTCTGGTGTAGGCGTGTATGTGTTGGGGTCTTCCAGCATCCCTCGCATTAGGCTCAGTTCTTTCTGTCGTCTTTCATCCTCTCCGTAAAACTCGTTATTAAGCGCGTCTGCCCCGGTTGTTCTAGGCACTTCCGAGTCAACGAAAGGACTTTTTGGTATAGGAGTAGAAAGGTCTACTAGGCCGTCAGTCACCATGCCTGCGGACGGGTTGACGGCACCAGCAGACAACAAAGAATTCTGCATCATCTTTGCCGTGTCAGCGGCTCGCATCTCCTCGATGCGCGGAATCTCAAGGCCTACACCGGGCATATTAAAGTTGTTTTGACCGAAGCCCAGAGCGCCCAGTGCTGATGTTGATGGGTCAAACAATTCGTTCTTGCGGTCTTCGATTCCACCCAAGAACTGAGATGCCTTGCCGTACATGCCGTCCCCGTTAGGGTCCATGAACTTGTTCATGATGTTTGACTTGGCTTCGCCAGCGGCCTTGAAAATACCTAATAATCCCATTGTGTTTCCTTATTCAAAAAGCATTCCGCGATTTTGTTCAGTGGCCCCGGTGTTGCCGGACTCGAACTCTATGACCGCGTCATATACATCCATCAGACCTTCTTTCGCTGCCATTCGCGCCCCGGCTCTTACCCACTCTGGCCCGGTGCCAGACTTAGAACCCTTGGTGACCCAGTTAATAAAGGGCTTGGACTGCAAGCCTTTAGACCCAAGGTAAGGCAGGACCACAGTGCTGAGAGCAGCCGCAGCAATTTGAGAAGCGTCTCCCCCAACTATTCCTGCGCCTACGGCACCAAGCCCCCCTGTAAGAAGATTCTGTGCTCCAGAGTTGGAGTAGTTCACTAGCTGGTCTGTTTCTTTAAGTGCGCCACCTAACACCCGCAGATCTTCAAAAATCTCTCTGCTGGTCATGTTAAACAGCACATCCTTAGATTCTTCGTTTATGACTTTAGAGGATGTCTGCACGGGTATACGAGACGGTGACTGTCGCCCTGCGATTTCAGCGGCGCTTCCTTCTTTCGCTTTGCCTACATCCTCTAGGATACCAGCGCCAGCCTTGCCCATGTCTGTCTCACTCATGACACCAGAGGTCTGCATCCTTGCGAGTCCGTCTGGGTCGTTTTTTGCCAAAGAAGCAATGTTGTCTAACACTTCTTCTGGGGGCAGCCACTCCTTGCCACTGTTAGTGGTCATGGTTGGCTTGATTACTTCGTCAATTGTTCTAGACCCCGCCCGATAGAATTCGTTAGCGGCTGTCCATGCTGCATACGCCTCGTCGCCTTGGCTTTTTGCAAGCTCCTGCATGTCTAGCGTTATGGCCTCATAAAGTTTTTTAGCTTGACCAAGTCCAATGTTCCCCGGACCAACTGATTCTCTAGCGCCTATCTGCTCACCCAAAGTAGAACGTATCTGAGCCAAGCTGGCGTAGGAAACCGGGCCTCCTTCCTCTAAAGCACCAAGGATTTTACGAGCAAGTTGAGGCTCAAAAAGTTTGCCGAGTTCATCTATGCCGACCATGCCTCCAGCGGTGCTTCTGAGGTTCGTAGGCACGATGACCTCATTGGAGTTAATTTGCTTATCAACAAGTTTGTACATGTTATCGGCTTCTTCTCGGAAGGTAGTGATAAAACCCTTCCCTTTTTCTATGGCGTTTCTTCCAGCTTTTATAGAGCTTTGAGGACCACCCATGCCTTCAAACATATCGTCGATCATTGTCTGAATGCCTGCGTACATTTCGTCAGCAGATTTTTGAAAGTTATCCATCGCTGCGCCCATTTTTTGCGAGCCAGCTTCCAACGATTGCAATAACCCGTTACCTACCGTACCTGCTGTCGCGTCGATTCCATACTTTTCAACGACCTCGCGCACAGCCTCTTGAGCTGGCCCTGTGACAAACCTACGCATAAAGTTAGATACGGGAGCGCCTAGCTTGTCCACGGGCAACATGCCTAGGGCGGCCTCAACGCTGTAGTCCTCGAACTGCTCACCCAACGTGCGCGTGTCTACCGTGTCTCCGAGATACTCCATACCTTTGTCGTACATCAAGCCAGCGCCTGCTGATGCGAGGCCACCGGCAACATACGGAGCCGCCGCGCCAACCCCTGTGGTGGCGGCAGGGGATGTTAGAACTGCGGCACCAATACCTGCCCCAGTAGTAGCAATTTCGCGCCCATACTCAGGAATGTCGCCTAAGTCCATGCCCGGTGGGTTATATAAAGTGGGTTGGCTATTACGTCTATTAACAAACAAAAAGTTATCGTCACCAGTAGGCACAGCCTCCGGGTAGGATTTACGCAACGTAGCGAGCTTGTCCTCTGGTGATTGCGCTGCACCTACTTGAGCGCGGACACCACCGCTAGCACCTCTGTCTTTGTTTATTTGTCCCTCGTTAATTTGAGCCATACCCGCTTGTATTGCTGCAAGCGTGTCCCTGTCCCAGTCAGGATTTTTACCTTTTTGCTTGTCGTATAGGTCGATTAAAGTATTAAGGTTCTGACTCATGGGGTTGGTCTCATCATGAAAGTGGGTGTATCAGGGTTACTTCCTGCGGATTTATAACCGTCTGGTCCATTAAACAAATCCGTTTGATTAATACCAAGACCTGTAAAAGTTTCGTTAGGCAGTACATAATCGATGTTTTCCAAAGGTGTTTTAGTGTCTATATCAGGCGCGCTGCCGAGCAGTTCGTTGATTTCATCGTTTTGATATTTATACCGCTCAAACTCTTTTTGGTATCCATCTCTCTTGCTGGAGTATGCGTCGTTGTAGGTTTCGACCAGCTCGTTGGACAACGCCATGATCTCTTGTCGCATAGAAGGGGTAAGGCGTTGCCCGTCTACTGCTTGCTTGCCTAGTATTTCTAGTCTGGCAAACAAACCACCAGCAGAGGACGCAACAGCAAATTCACCCTCTCGGACAACCGAGTTAGGGTCTAGCATCTTCATGAATCCAAATATGGCTGCGATGTCGCCAAATGCATCACCTGCTTGAAGTGATGACTTTAGGCGAGTATATCCTTGCAACGCCTGTCGATAACCAGATGTCTGCTGCGAAAACTTATCTGCGCGTCCAGTAACAAAGGTGTGTATCCCTTTGTCTACAACCCTATCTCCGTACTGTATCGCTTCGCCTTTAGAAACACGCAATTGCTCAGTAAGAGCCTGTCGCTTTTCGGGGTTGGTGTACGCATCCAGTATACCGTTCCCGGCTGCAAAGTTTTGTAGCTCTCTCTCAAACGGAGACATAGACTGTATCTGCTGACTGCGTTGGTTGTTGGACAAGGTCGCAGCGGCGGTGAGCCGCTGGTTGCGAGAGGTAAGGAACTTGCTGACATTTTCTGTCCTCAAATCTTCTAGAGATTCAAACTGGTTACGGTATCCTGTCTTCAGTCGAGCAGACGGATCATACTTAGTTGTGTCCTCACCCTTGAGCCAAAACAGAGGCGACAAGAACATGCGCCCGGTGTCTGCCAGCGTATCGCCGAACTTGAACAACATGCTGTCGGCAATAGCCTGCTTTTGCTCCTCGTTGCGCTTTTGCGCAAGATTTATGCGACCCCGTCTCTCTTGAGCCACCAATCTATAGGGGTCAACAAAGGTGCCGTCTGGCTGTTCAAACATACCTGCTCGACGCATATTCATTGCATCTTGCGGGTTTTGGCTTGTGAAACCCGGTTGATCAAGCAAAACCTCTTGATTCAGGCGACCTTCAGCGATGCGATCTTCTTGTAGCTCGCCGCGCAGATCAGGAAGCTGATCACCTCCCTCGCGCAGCATATCGAATGGTGCATATCTGGACATGTTCTTTCCTTAAATGCTGAAGTTGAAGCCGCTAGACTTGCCACTACTGGTCGTGTTGGAGTTAGATAGGTTGTTAGGCGCTCCAACAATTTGATTGTAGAAGTTCAACCCGCTAAACGGTGCCATGCCTTGGCGGAACTGCTGGTTCATGAGCTGCTGCTCAAAGTCTCTGCCGTACTGACCACTCGCAAGCTGTTGGCCTACGCCCGTGTTAAACATTCCCGCACCAGTGCGCATATCGGCAGTGCCTTGCGCCCCAAGCCGTGCAGCCAAACTGGCACCAAACTGTTGATTCTGTTGATTCGTGTTAAATGCGTTTTGCCCTACACCAGTGCCAAACTGTCGCGCTTGATTGAACTGTCCAGCATTGAACTGATTACCTTGCTGCTGTCTCCCCAAATTCGATTCAAGCTGAGAAGCGCCAATACCGTAGCCTTGACCGAGCAGAGCATTACCGGCCCCTGCGTTGTACATGTCGGACTGCTGATTAAAACCGGCGTTGGTTCTCATCGCATCCTGCTGAAATCCAGCGTTGGCCTGATTTGCGCCTTGTTGAAAACCAGCGTTGGCTTGATTTGCTGCCTGCTGATATCCAGCGTTTTGCGACGCTCTGCCTGCTTCTATACCCAACGCTTGGTTATACGCATTGCCTCGCATGTTTGCCGCAACATCAGCGGAGCGATCATCAGCGCCTCGGGTTGCGATGGCATCCATAACTGCTCGTCGACTTGATCCGCTGTTGCCAGAAGCAGCCGCGTTAGCCGCGCTGGCGGTAAGCTGGTTCTCGTTTAAGTTTCTATTTATATCTTGCGTGGCTGCGTTTATCTGTCCCTGTAGCACGTCGTTGTTAATATAATTATTTAGGTTATTTTGGTTGAAGCCTGCGTTAGTGGCTGCGTTCATACCAGCCGCGTTCATAGATGCGGAACCCATTGACGCGGCGTTAGCGTTCACCGCGTTACCTGCCATTTCGTTTGCCATGCCTGAGTTGACGCCAGATCCTTGGGCTATGCCGCCTTGGGCTACGCCGCCAGCGTAGCGATTACCGGCTCCGAAGGCTGCACGCATATTCCCTTGCGGCAACCCCATCATTGCGTGGTTACTAAAACGAAGTGCGGAACCAGATCCACCAGCCAGCGCAGAGCCTGAACCCATGAGACCTACGCCTGCGCC
>Ga0315320_10005378_pt1 | contig 10504 bp, 7 predicted proteins | sample M140m21515metaG_FD_203458 | JGI IMG/M metagenome (GOLD analysis project Ga0315320, IMG submission 203458) | Ammonia-oxidizing marine archaeal communities from Monterey Bay, California, United States - M1 40m 21515 | ecosystem: Environmental > Aquatic > Marine > Coastal | place: USA: California...
TATTGCTATCGAAAAGATAGTGATCATAAGTACAATGTATATTACTGAACTAAGATCTGTTTGTTTTGTTTCCATATATTGGTAATCACCAAACAACTCATATAATTTATGCATACGTATGTTAAGAAATCACTAACTTTTTACAAATCTTCAGCTCTAACGACACCTGATTGCGCTGCATCATTGGCTCTTTGCTTCTTTTGTAATTCTGCTGAGTCAATTAAACCTTCAACTACTGTTTTGTCCTTAGAAGGAGTGTATGTTGCTGGAGATTTCTTTTTACCTTTATGTTTTCTGCAAAAAGTAGCTGCAGCACCAACACTACCAAAACCCCATTTTTTAAGAGCCATTGCTTTTCTTGTTGGTTCACCGTTAGCATCTTTCATTGGACCTTTCATACCCGCAAATCTACAAGCAAAACTTACCCTTCTAGGATTAGTACCGGTAGTTTGTCTACTACCTAATGTTTTGCCAGTCTCGCTTTTGTACTTAGAGCGCATTTTCTTATTTGATTTCTCGTAAGCTGCGTCTTTAATTTTAAGTGGGCCAACACTTCTATTATTATATGTCATATTACCATGTATTTAGTTTTACCATTTTCTTTATATGCCTTTAAGCATCTGTTTCTATTTTGCTGTGGCGACACATAGCTAATGTGCACCCAATTAGGGTTATTGTCATCACCAAACTCCCATATCATTTGGTCAAAGTCTAAGTTTTTTCTTATCCACTTAAACATCTGAGCATTAGTTTTATGTCCATAAGCATCGTCTATATCTATCGCTTGACCTTTACAATGTTGTGACTTTATACTACCACCTATAGCTTTATTTAACTGTCTACATCTATAAAAGCTATTTATTTTAATTGGTTTTTTAACCCAAGCTCTTAAAGGCTCAAACACTTCTTCTGCCAACAATTGCATATAGTAAAGTTGATCTTCATCTGGTTCATTGTGTATATCTAACCTTAAAGCTGTTCTACTGTATGTTCCTTCTTTATTACTTATATGTTCACTTATCATGCCTTAAATATTTTTCTGTACTACCATCATCATAGATGTATATTAAAACTCCTTTTCTTTGATCTTTCATAACAGGTCTACCTAATATATCTGTTATAGCTACTAACTTCTTCTCTGATGTTCTAAATGGCAGAGGACCAATCCAAGTTCCTTCACAATAGTCATATGTAGCTTGACATATATCGTCCCACTCAACATCACAACAAAACTCATCAACGTCTATAACCCAAGCGTAGCAAGGATCATTTAGCCAATAGGGTATACTGTCGCCAGTAATACAGCCTGCACTATAACGACAAGATAAAGAATCGTCAGTATTAGCATTTGGATTATAGTTATACGCCGTTTGATCCATGCAACCCACAATGATAGAAATACACGAACCGTTATCCGTGTTAGCCAATGGGTCAAAGTTAAGAGCCAAACTATCCATACACCCATAAACATAAGCAATACAACTAAAGTCCTCCGTGTTTGCGAGCGAGTTATAGTTAAGCGCAGAAGGGTCCGTGCAACCATATATGTAAGGAATACAAGAATTGTTATCAGCATTTGCTAGTGGATTATAGTTAAAAGCGGTAGTGTCTGTACAACCATAAATAAAAGGTATACAACTACCATTGTCTGTGTTTGCTAGTTGGTCATAGTTAAACATGGTAGGATCAGTGCAACCGTATATAAATGGTATACAAGTGTCCATAGCTGTAGCAAATGGATCGTAATTATACATGGTAACGTCCATACAACCATATATATAAGGAACACAACCACCGTTATCTACGTTAGCAGTGCTGTCATAATTGTAAGCTGTCGAATCCATACAACCAAACGTAGCTAGTGTTTGACAACTATCTTGTATGTTTATATCTGTGTGGTAAGAGTTAGTTGTATCAACGTGGTATTCTAGGTACGCTGGTGATATGCAACCAGGATAATAGTAACAATCATCAGCAGTGTTAGCACTGTCAACATAATTAAAAGCTAAAGTATCTAGACAACCGTATACTATTTCTTCACACGTATTACCACAATATGTATTTGCTTCATACATAAAAAACGGTATTATAAACGGTGGCTGTATACTTATTATAGTATCTTCATCTGGCCCTATTAACGTAAAACCGCACTCAATAGCTGTTGCTTGTGCTTGTTGACTAACAAATAGTTTTGCGTATACAGGTGAAGGAGCAAACAAGTCTATTGTGAAAGCTTGATTAAAGCTTGGGTTGTTCATGTAGAATATAGAAGTGTCTGCATCTTGCCATATTTCTAATCTTGTAGCTACCCAGCCATTACCAACTAAATCGTGTAATATTAAATCATAAGTGCACTGATCAATATCGTCCATTGTGTTTGCTAAAGAATCGTAGTTGTACATTGTGCTATCTATACAACCATATATTTTTAAAGTAGCACAGCTACTATCATCTACAGTGGCTAGTGGATCGTACTCTATGTAATCATCGTCCATACAGCCATATACCGGGGGAGGTGGTACACAGGTATCAGAGGTAAATACGTGAGCGGAGTCTTGCCCGAAGCTAGGGTCAATCCCATACACTACGGTATCGCCGCATTGCATTACATAATACGAACCATCTTGCCCTCCCCATAATGTACCCTCTAATCCATCACCATATAAATCGTATATAGTAAAAGTTAATTCCCCAGGAGGTAGACAAGCAAACTGAAACTGTGGCTCGTAATCCGGTACATTATTATAAGGTCCACCTGAAAATACTATGTTGCCTAAACTATCAGTTATTGTCCAGCTAGTCTCTTCAGGGTATTGGTCTAAGTTTATATTTACTAATGTCGGTACACATGGTCCTGGTGGTGGAGGCGGAGGTGGTGGCAAACAACTTGGTACTTGCCTGTTAGAATATATACCTGACTGAAAGTTAGGGTTAGGGTAGTCTATTATAGTGTCTCCACAAACAGTAACGTAATAACTGCCGTTCATACCATCACCATATGTATCTCTCATTAAAAATGTAATATCAGCTATACTGTCATTTATATAACAAGTATCTGTGTAGCTAGTGTTGGGTGATGTATAATAACCAGCTGGTACCATAGCTATAGTATCGCCATTTAAACTATCAGCAAATAATGTCCAGTATGTTTCTGTAGGATATTGATCTGTAGTTATATGTATTACACACTCTTTCTGTGCAAATGTTATAATAGGTAGTAATAATAGTAATAATATTTTTTTCATTCTTTTATCTTAATTGTTATATCATGAGGTGCATATTCATTACCTCCAAAATAAGGGTATAAATAATATCTTTTAATTAATCCCCAGTTTCCTTCCGGTCTTCTTCTAACTAAAGTTGTATCGCTATCTATAGTTATAACGTAATAAAACGTATTAATATCTATTGTAGCGCTATATGATACGTCCGGCTCTATAGTTCTTATAGTTGCGGCTGTGTGTCTACCTTCTTCGTGTCTTAACCAGCAAAGTTCTAGCTCATTGTTTAAATATCTCCAACCTAATCTTATAGAATATTTTTGATGTCTAACACCAAAATCACTAAAGCCATATATCTTATTTACGTCGTGTTGGTTTTCTGGTATCTCTGTAGTATAAATCGCAGACTCATCTAACATAAAGTCAAAGCTTATTCTTGAGTTTGTAGGGTGGTTGAAATAACTACCAGAGCTATGTTCACCTTCGGGTATTATATAGGTTCTAAAGCCAAGATCATCAACTTCTTTTTTACATGATAACAACAAAAGAAGTATCAAAAGTTTCCTCATTTAAAAGTCGCTCATTATTTGTTCGTTAATAAAATTTTGTATTTCTTTTCTAGTTGCAAGCATTTTAAAACTTAAATCCGCTTGGTATCGTTTTATCTCTTCACCATCTTTAAATATAATTATAGTGGGTACTATAACTATTTTATGTTTTTCTTGTAGCTTTGGCTCGTCTACTATATCTACTTTAGCAAGTTCGCAGTCTCCTAATTTGCCAAACCACTCTACCTTGTTGGCCTCATTCCAGCCAGCATTAAATTCTGTAACTACTATTTGTCCAAAAGCAGCGTTTGTAAGTAACATGAGAAAAATACATAGTAAATACATACTAAATATTTTCCAACTAGTGTCTATTTTTTTCATTTAATTTATCTTAAGTCGTCTATTTTGTCTTCTATTCTAATCATGCGTTCTTCTAGCTTTTTAACATCATCTCTAGTCTCCATGATAGTATTTCTTACATTAACATCTTTCATGTTAAACTCCATACGAGTTACATCTGGTTTTGGCAGTTCTTTTGCTTCTGCTATATCAGCCTGTAAAGCAAACCACATTCCTATAATAGTAGATATTGCAAAGCCAACCGCTATTAACGTTTTAATGCTTATAGTAAAACCAGTGTTTTCGTTTAATTCTTTTGCCATTGTTAAAGTATTATATAGTTTATTCCAAATTTAAAGTCGTACCATTCTCTATTCCAGTATTTATTATACTTACCTTCAATAAAAGTACCTAATCTTTTATCATGTTTATACCCAAATATTATGCCTCCAGAATAATCAAGCCATTGTCCATTGTTAAACTTGTGGTAAGAAAATTCACCACCTTGATCTAAATGATAAGGCATTACATTTGCCCAGGTGTGTGTCCAAAATGATTTTGTATAATGATAGTAATCAAAACCAACAACTATAGAGTGTTGTATCATTAAATCTAACTCTCCTCTTTTTCTTTCAGTATAATCCGACAGCACTGTAGGTATTACAACCTCTTCCCAAACCTCCTTGCTTGTAGCAACGAGCTCTCCGTCTGGAGAGAAATACTCACTAGCAGCTACATTTACATTATAACCCTCTTGTAGTGCTAGGTAAGTGTAATGTATATTGCCATTGCTGAGCATCCACTCTGCCAAAGGGTCATATCCATAAGGTTCGGATAGCCTTTGTGCGAGTCCAGCATTAAAGGACAATTTGTCATTAGCTTTATATCTATACCTTTCCGATGTTTCAAAGTATTTAATGTCTGCAAAACCATCTTCTAAATACTCACCTTTTAATATATATTTGTTATCTACAAATCTTATAAAGTGATGCTGATCTAAATATTCATTACCTTGTTGTCTTTTATAATCTACTTCAAATAAAAATTCTAATCCACGTACTTTACCCACGTTAGCACCATCTGACCATGATTCTTCTGTGCCATCGTAAAAAGTCTGTGCTCTATTTTCATAACCAAACCTAGCGATCTTACGTATACCTAAAGCTAGGTTATAATCAAACGGGGTTTTTATTGTTGCTGTTTCCAAACCGTTGTTAACAGAAAAAGTCTCTACATCTGATATAGATGTACCACCACTTGCCGCAGCGTAAAACGTAGCAAATTTAAAATACTTTTTTAAGTTTACCTGTGCACAGCAATCTTTTGGTGCAGCACAAGATGTTATGATAATTAGTAGTAGTATTAGTAGTTTCTTCATATTATTTATATCACTTGTATATCTTTAATTTTACTGGTGAGCATAGCATTTTCCATTTTTATTTTCAGTTCTGTTTTTACACCTTGGTCCTTTACCTTTTCTTATTTTAGCAGAACACTGCACTTCTCTAGCCTCTTTTTCTTTTCTTTCTTTTTCTTTTTGTTTTTTCTTCTCCTCTTTTTTCTTTTTGTCTTTTTCTTTTTTCTTTATTTCTTTTAACTCTTTTATTTCAGCTTTTACTTCTTTTACTTTTGTTTTTTCAACACCTATATCCCATCTATTCCAACCCATCATTAAGGCTATACGCTGCCAAGTTTCGTTTTGATTATTAAAAGCTTCTCGAACATTATTTGTTTTATTAACAAGTCTATCCATAGGAACGTTTGTAATTGCTGAAACAACATTACCAACAGTTTCCCACATAGGATTATCAATATCATTTTTAGGCATGTAATCTATAACTTCTTTGTTAAATTGATAAGTGCTAAAACCTGATTTTAGTTTTCTAACCTTAGACCCAACAGGTGGTGATAGGTTTAAAAAGTCTACTATAACTTTATCAAAATCTGCGTTCCAACCTTTTTCATCTTCTTCTAAAAATCTAATAATCATATTTTTAAGAGTAGAAACAACAGCACCACCAACACCCATACCTCTTAATGTAGAATCTAATATACTATTTAATAAAGACTTTTCTTTTTTATCTTGCCTCTTTTTAGCTTCTTCATCATCTTCATCGTCAAACATAGCTGCAAACATTGCTTTTTGTAAAGCAGAGAATATTAAGTTCTGAGCAGCGCCATAGTAAAGTATCTTAGATACATGTGTTTTAGCATCTCCTCTACCATTAACTAAATCTAATATAGCTTTTTTAGTTAACCTAGTATACTGCATTGGTGTATTTTGGAAAGCAAGTATAAGTCTACCTAGAGGCGATGCTTGTTGTTGTGAGATCATATCAGGTCTAGACGACTGTTGAGTTTCTTCAGCTATCTGTTGAAAGTCATTAAATGCTTGTTTTTTAGCTTCAGCTTCAGACATGCCATTTTTAACCAAGCTATTAATTCTATTTCTATAAAAAGTAGCTCCACCAGCTGCGATAGCGAAACTATCCGCAATTTGTGTAGGTAAGAAACCTAAGCGTAATAAATGTTGAAACACTGCTTTAGGCGATCCTTTAGAACCAGAAGCTGCTTCCGCTAGTTCAGAGTGGCTTACAGATGTTTTTAAACCAGATCTTCTTTGCTTTAACATATCAGAGTTAAATAATTCTGTAAAGTCTTTCCAATATTGTTTTTGATTAGCAAAAGCTTTACCAGCTGCTAATATATTGTTATCACTCCAGTTTACAAAGTTAACAGTAGAAAGTGTTTGTAGTGCAGCAGATCGCATATTAAAGAACATGATAGCACCAACAGAGTTGTTAACCCAGTTAGCAAATCTATTTGTCAACCTATTATTACCGAAAGCCCTGTTAGTACCGTTTTCCATACGCCATAACATATCTGTTAAAGCTTCTCTAAATCTAGTACCATGTATAGCTTCTATCTTGTTCATGTTAGGGCCAACTAATTTACCATTTTCCCACTCTCCAAATATTTGCTCCCTGTTTTGAATAAACTCAGCAAGAGCATCAGCCCTACTTACACCTTCCGTCATGTTGTTTAAATCTGAAAGTATAGTCTCCGTCATCCAAAAATCACCTGGCTCAGGATAACCTTTAGTTATAGCGTCAAGACCTTTAGCTAAAGATAGTAGTGCTGGGTTGTTTTCTACTGCTTTTATTAAGTTAGCTGTATCTCCCTTTGACAAACCTTTTATCTCAAGACCTTGTTGTGTCCAGTTGTAAACTCTAACCGCTGTGTCGTACGTAAAATCACCCTCAGGTATTGTTTTGTTTAAAAGTTTTTTTGCATCTGGCAACATCTTTATTAAAGCTTTGTAGTCATTTGCTATTCTAGCTTTTTGTCCATCTAACTCTTTTATTGCTCTTGAAAATGGATTTACTAGAGCATCGTTAAAAAACTCCATATGAGCTTCACCTTTTTTACCTTTACCTAAGAAATTATAAAGTAAACCTTTAAAGTCCTCTGCAGAAGCTGGTATAAATATATTGTACTTACCTTTGTTAGCACCTCTTTTTTGAGCTTTAGCATCTGAAAACTCAGCAAACCTATTAACGCCAGAAGTGTCCTCTAGTATTTGGTTAAAGTCTTCTGAAGCTTTGCTAAACAAAACTGTTTTAGCTTGCTGCACCTTACGTTTGACATCAAACTGTTCTAGCATATTATCTACAGCTTGTACATTTTGCAAAGCATCATCAGCAAAATAGAAGTCATTATAACCATCGCCAACTTTATCGGCAACCCATAGTGCTTTAGCTTCAGATGTAGAGTTAGCTAAACCAGTTATGTTTTTTATAGGTATATTTAGACCATTAGCTTTTAAAAAATCAAATATAGCTTTTTGCGCTGCTGGAGGTCTTGCTGTTAATACAAACATATTATCAGGACCAAACTTACCTTGCAGTTTTAAAGCTTTTTGAAATAACGGTGCTAACTTGCCTTTTACAACTTTATTAAATTCTGAAAAATCAAATGTATATCCTTGATCTAATAAGTCTTGATATGTGCTAGCGTACTGCTCAGCATTTAAAGTTCCTGTTGTACCATCTGGTTTTGTATATTTTACTAACGACTCAGTAGTTGCTAACGTATCGTCAAAGTCTAACACCGTAATACCTCTAGGCTCTGCCACTAATCTCGCTTGCTTTACAGCTCTATCTATAATAGTATTTTTTCTATTTGTTTCAACGTTTGAGTCTGATGCTTTTGAAAAATATAGCTTACTACCTTTAACAGCTTTAGTGTTATTCTTTCTCATTTCAGCTTGTTGCTTTGGACTAAACACAAAGTCTTGGCCTATTTTATTACCAGTAGATAATTGTTTCATTACTAAATCAAATCCTGGAATTTCAGGATTATAATACCTTACTATACTAGGCGTTTTTGGATCAGCATATATTGGTAGTGTAGACTTGTATAGCTCATTAACCATATTGTCATACTTAATAGGTAGATAGGCTGCTTTATAACCGTCCATTATATCTTTAAAGTTTTGGTCTGTTTCAGGAGTACCGTTTAAAATATGGTTTAAAGCATTTAAGTTCACTTGCAAAGCTGGTGTCATGTGTTCTAGTCTAAGCTTACCGTCAAACTTACCATCTGGAATAAAATCTAATATAGCAGCTGTTCTTGTTAAACCTCTAGGATTAGAGTTCATAGCTTGTAATAAAGCAACAACATCACTTTTAGATATTTCTTTATTGTTATACATGTCTTTTAGCTCTGCAACAAAATCTCTATAAGCTTGGTTAGCTTCTTGGTTTTCTTTTACAATATTAGTTAAATTGCTTTGGCTTGGTACAACTGTTAATTTACCTTCGTGAGCTTTAACATCTCCAGTGTTGTAACTATTAGTAATTTTAATATCAGTAACACCTAATAAAGCACCTATATCAGCTGCATTACCTAACCCAAATCTATTTCTTGACTTTTGTTTAGTTTTGTCAATTTTATACTCCATTGTACCAGGCTTAAACACAAACTCACCCCTACCTGCTCTAGCAGAAGCACTTAAACCAGGTGCTATAAATTTTTTAACCCAAGCCTTACCTTTCTTTTTTGCAAATCTATTACCAAGCTTTACAGCGGCGTTTCTAGCTGATATAATACCCTCTACAGTAGTTAATCCCTGAATTTTTTCACCAGCTATTGACTCGTAGCTTTTAAGTTCGTTTTCAATGTTATCAGTTACAAATTGATCTATAACCATGTCGGCAATTTTATTGCCATCATAAACAAAGTCTGGTGGTAAACTCTTACCGTCAGTCATACCGTCATATATACCTTGTAAAGTTTTACCTACTTTGTTTATAAGTTGTTCTGTTGATTGCTTACCAATATCATAAGTACCATTTTTAATATCATCAGCGAAATGAGTGTTTAAAACGTTTGTCATGTTACCACCAGCAGCGTTGATCATTTTGGCATTTATATTTGTTGCTTTGTCTAAAAACGTAACGTGTTTTTCTGGTGATAATTTTGATAAAGCCGCTTGACTAAACATAACATCTGATTTACCATCTCCTAGTAAAGCTATACGAGCAGCAACTTCTTTGTCACCAGCTGTGTTCATTTTGTCTAACTGTTGTCTTACTGTTTGGTTAGTTATAGTCTTACCAACTTCGTCCATCAATCCTGATATTAGCGTAGCTGGGTTTTGACCTTTAACACTTGTAAGTTTACCTTTTTCATAACCAAATATAGCGGCAAACTCTTTGCCAGTCATTTTGTTTTTGATCTGAGGAAATATACCAGCACCACCTTCTTTAGCATCGTACTTAACTCTTGTATCACTTTTAGTGTAAAAGTTTTTAGATATAACTTGTTTTAAACCTGTTGCTGTCCCTGACGCTGTAACACCTTTTGGTAGCGAGTTATATATTATATCTGCGTTTTTACCAATAAACATTCTAGCTCTTACAACATCATCATTTTTTAATGTTTTAGTAGGTGATGTATAATTTTCAACAGCTTCAATACCAAACATACTAGCAACTTCAGGTGCAACTAGATTTTTTAAAGTTTTATAGTTTAAGTTAGATATATCTGTAAACTTACCTGGCGAAACTTCTATAGTATTGCCTTTTATTTTAGACTGAATAGCTTTTTCTATACTTTGTTTTTGCTCAGTTGTAGCTAGTCTATCAACTAACACTGATGCCGGTGTGTTTTCGTTTACAGGACCAGTCTGTTCAGTTGTTAATTCAGCCGCAGCATCTAGACTAACAGAAGCACCCAAACCACCTTCTTCAACAGTTGATTCTATACCTAGATCGCTAGCTAATTTATTTGCTCTTAAATTTAACCTATTACTTATAAACTTATCGATGTCTTGTTTACTAGCATCGTACTCGTTTTCAACTAAACCAGCAGCCATTGAAGTAAGTTCATTCA
>Ga0315320_10005382_pt1 | contig 10499 bp, 9 predicted proteins | sample M140m21515metaG_FD_203458 | JGI IMG/M metagenome (GOLD analysis project Ga0315320, IMG submission 203458) | Ammonia-oxidizing marine archaeal communities from Monterey Bay, California, United States - M1 40m 21515 | ecosystem: Environmental > Aquatic > Marine > Coastal | place: USA: California...
ATAATGAGTTATGTGGTAATACTTTATTTTTAAAAGTGATATAATCTTGTATTTTTTTATCATTATCAAACATATCATTTATTTGTTTTATAACAATAAAACTATCATACAATTTTGCTATATCAACAGGAGTTCCTTGATTTAAAACAAATTTCCGGTATAATCGTTCAATATCTAGAACATTTGAAAGCAAGCTTCTTATATTTAAAATATATTCGTTGTTAGTTAAAAGATGTTCTATGGCGTCGTAATCTTTAACAAGAATTTTGGATTCATTTGTAGGGGATACAATGGTATTTTTAAATTCTCTTTTTCCCATATTTGTTTTACATTTGTTAATTAGTCGTAGAACACTAGAATATGGGCCATTGTTAAATTGAGTATCAAGAATATTTAATTGTCGCAATCCATGAGTTCTTATAATTAATTTATTGTTTAAACTTTCAACGACGGGAGCGGTTAATTTATTTATTATACCATTATCATAATTAGATAGAATTTTTAATAGCATACAATATGAAAAAGTTGCGTTTTTATTGTATTTAAATCTATTAGTATCGTACCAAAAATCAGGATCGTTGGGTTGAAATTGTTCTAGTAAAATTTCTTTTTGAATTTCAATTTTATTACATTCATTGATTAATTTTGTATATCTATTATCTTCATTGACTGATAATATATTAACTCTATCGCAATTTAAATTAGAGAAATTGATAATATCGCTAATTCTACTATCAGGAACATTATGAATAACCCAAACTTCTTTTGGTATATTAATAGATATAAAACGGTCGAGTTCTTCAAAAATGGAAGCGTTATAATCAGCAAGAGGCATTAAACATTTATATTCATATAATTTCGAACAACCAGACATAGTATTTATACTGGAAACACCAATAGTAATTCGGGGGCTTTTTTTAGCAAAATCGTATTTATGGTCTATTACAACACAAACACAATTATTAGTAAGTAATTTATTATTATTTATAGGAACAAGTGTTCCTGGTGAAATAGTTTTAAAATGTCCGTGGGCTTTTTTCTTTTTATTTTCAGGTGCTGGTCCAATTTCTTTTAATATTTTAACGTGCCAACCTGCTTTGGCTAATTTTCTACAGGTAGTATCAATGGAAGCGGTATTATGTCCACAACAATACGCATCTTTATCGCCTACTTTTGCTTTCCACCAAGGTGGAGCACAATCCATAATTTGATAGTATTCCCATATAGGGTCTCCTTCTTCATGAAATCCATATATTTCAAAAAATGTTCCACATTGTTGCAATAACATAATTTTTTCATCTCCATCGTATTCTTTAAATAACTTTTCTCTTTCTTCAAAAAAATAAGGAATACCTCTTAATACTTCTTCATTGTTGCTTTTTTTCTTTGGCATTAATCTTTATAAATATATTAAACTTTCTTTAATATATTTATTTAATTGTTTAAGCTTTCATAAAGTTATGTAGTAAAGTATCAGGATTTTTGTTATATATATCACCTGATAAAAATGAATCTTCATAAATATTTCTTAAAATATCATCTGGAGCAGGAGTGCCGATTTTTATTAAATTATGTTTTCTTAAATATCTTTTAATATTTGTCATACTTTTCTTTTCAAGATTAGTTACTTCTTTTTTAATATTTTTTCTAGTTTTTCTGTTTTTTATTAATACGCCAACCATACCGTGTTTTTTTCCTAATGTTATTTTTCTTTTTATAGTTTTTAATTTGTGTTTCTTTTTTTTCTTTTTCTTTTTAATAGTTTCTGTTTCCGATGGAATAGAAGATGGAATAACGGATTGAATAATAGGAATAGGGGGAGGTGTAATAATAGGAATTGGTGATAAAATAGTAGCCTTTGGACCTTTATTTTCAACGTTATTATAATTAACCTTTATTTTGCCAAAATTTTTTTGTCGTTCATCGAACGGTTCGTTATAAACTGGTGTATCGTTAAAAGCAACCGGGGGACGATTAACATTTTTTGGTTCATCTCTATTTTTTAATGTTTTATTATACTGTCTCATAGTAGGTAATTTACCACCTTTTAAACAGCCGAACTTTGGTTGTTTTAAAGAAATATTTTCTTTATTAATAACACTTGTTTCAACTTTTATTTGTGGAGAAATAGATTTTGAATTTATAGTTTCATGGTCGCGTCTCTTTTTTAAGGTTTTTGCTTTATTTTTTCTTTTTTCTTTTTTTTCTTTTCTTTTTTTAACAATATCGTTTAAATAATCAATGCTTTTTTCAAGTTCATCGTCAACATTTTCGTCTAAATCGGATATTTGATTATTTTTTTCTTTATCTTTTGTTTTTTTTCTTTGATGTTCTTTTAGTCTGTTAAGTAAGTTTTTTTTTAATCCTTTATTCACACTAGAAGAAAGCATATCATTGTCTCTTCTTTTTTTCTTTTTTTCTTTTTTTTCTTTTTTCTTTTTTCCACCAATTTTAAAAAACTCCGGATTAATAGAAATTACTTTTTTTGAATTACTCGCCATTAACAATACATACTATTAAAAAAATCAGCTTTATCTCTATTTTTTACTTCATCGTTTTTTAAAAATAACTCAAACCCATTGTTCATATCTTCTAAAGTAATTATTTTTTTTAAGTTTTTATCCAAACAGAAAACACGTTTACTGTGAGCGATTTTAATTTTTGCTAATAGGGTTTCCATATCGCGTCCAAAATAAGTAAAATATTTCATTTTATTTTCAAACCACTTATCTTTTATAGGTTTATTAAAAGACCAGTTAATTTCATTGACCTTTTTTTTAAAAATTTGATTTAATTCGCCATGACTATAATTATCCGTTTTAAATCTCCAAGTAAATCTAGAGTCCAAACCTTTATTATATTCAAAAAAGCATTTTTTTAATTCTTTTTCATATCCTGCTATAATAACCATTAAATCTTCTTTATTGTCACTTAAAGCTTCGCATAAAGTATCGATGCATTCTTTTGCAAAAGAATCGCGTTTTTCAGAATTACCCAAAGCATATGCTTCATCAATAAATAATACGCCCCCTAAAGAATCTTTAATAACTTCTTTTGTTTTTAATGCGGTTTGTCCCAAATAACCAGCAATTAAATCAGCACGAGTTACTTTTTTCCATTTTTTCTTTTTTAATACTCCTAAATTGGAGAAGATTTCCCCTAAAATTTTTGATATTTCCGTTTTTCCAGTGCCTGGAGGGCCATAAATAACAGTATGCATAAAATCATTAGAACCTACATGAAAATACTGTGAAAAATATAATATTTGATCTATAATTTGTTCTTTTAAAGATTTCATGCCAATCATATTGTTTAATTTTGTAATAGGATATCTTATATTATGGATAGCTTCCATATTTATATTGTATTCAACTTGATTAGATAATGGATATTTATCACATAATTCTATCAGGTCAGTTATACAATTAATATCAACATTGATATTAACAAATGTTTTTTTAATATGGATTGGCTTTTGCGGTTTAAAATTAATAGGTGATTTTAAAAAGAATGGTGAATTTTCTTTTTTTTCAATATGAGAATATTCACAGTTAATTTCTTCAATAAGATTTTTAATATTTTTGAAATCGATAGGTTTCCTTTTTCTAAAAGAATTATTATCCAGCGTATTAGTTAAATTGTATGGATAATTACGATTGTATTTTGTCATAAATTTATTATTAGAAATGCTTTTATATTCTTTTTTATTATGTAGATTTGACTTATCTCCATTACATAGAAGTAGGGGGGTTTTTTTATACTTATTCTTATCAAATAAAAATAAGTTATTAGACAAGTCGTTTACTTTATTTTTGTTATGATTATTGTTATTATTCATAAATTTATATATATATAAATTGATTTAAAAATAATAATTCAATATTAATTTAATAATGAGTGGAAAAACGAAATCAGAAAGTATCTCTTGGAAAATAATCGAAAGTTATTTTGCAGGGCAACATTTGAATCGATTAGTAAGACATCAAGTAGAATCATACAATAATTTTGTAAGCAATCAGATCAATGCGACCATTCAAATGTTTAACCCGGTTTCAATTAAAAGCGAACATAATAAAGACGAAGAAACGGGTTTATATACATTGGAAATAATCGCTACATTTGAAAATTATCAAATATATAGACCACAAATTCATGAAAACAACGGAGCTACAAAATTAATGTTTCCACAAGAAGCAAGATTACGTAATTTTACTTATGCATCAGCTCAAACTATGGATATAAATTTAAAAATAATAAGAAGAACAGGTGAAAAACTTCAAAAAGTAGAAACGCTATATAAAAAATTACCACATATTCATATTGGAAAATTACCCATTATGTTGCGTTCTCAAATATGCGTATTAACTCAATATTCACATTTAAACGCAAGAATATTAGGCGAATGTTCGGCTGATCCTGGAGGATATTTCATAATAAATGGTTCTGAAAAGACTATATTGCCTCAAGAAAGAGCAAGAGAAAATAAGGTAATGTGTTTTAATATTTTAAAAAATAATAATAAATGGTCTTGGATTGCTGAGATGAAATCAGTTCCATTACGAAAATGTATATCGCCTAAGCAAATAAATATAACTATTGCTACAAAAAATAATGGATACGGGCATTCTATATTTATTCAAATACCAAGAATTAAACAACCAATACCATTGTTTGTATTGTTTAGAGCATTGGGAATTATATCTGATAAAGAAATATGTAAGCGAATTATACTTGAAATTGAAAATAAAAAACTACAAAGAATGGTATATAGTTTGAAAGCATCTATTATTGATGCTAATGATTTTGATACACCAGAGAAAGCAGTTGATTATATAACAGAAAACGTTATGTTCACTCCTATTAATATGGATAAAGAAGAAGGTTATTTAAAAAAGAAAGAATTTGCATTGGACGTTTTAAATAATGATTTATTTCCACATTGTGAAACCATGGTACAAAAAATTTACTTTCTAGGTTATATGACTAACCAAATCTTACAAACAAGTTTTGGTTGGAGAGATCCGGATGACAGAGATGCGTATATTAATAAAAGAATTGACTTGGCTGGTGCTCTATTAAATAATCTTTTTAGAAATTATTTCAATAAGTTAGTAAAAGATATGCAGAAACAAACGGTGAGAGAAATAAATCATGGTTCGTGGAAATCGCAAAATGACTTTTTGAATATTATTAATCAAACCAATATTTATAAAATTATTAAATCTACTACTATAGAAAATGGTATTAAAAGAGCCTTGGCTACGGGTGATTTCGGTATAAAAAATACTAATTCTAATAAGGTTGGTGTAGCCCAAGTATTGAGTAGATTGACTTATATTTCAAGTTTAAGTCATTTGCGAAGAATTAATACACCAATTGATAAAAGTGGGAAATTGATTCCTCCAAGAAAATTACATAATACGCAATGGGGGTTTATATGTCCTGCTGAATCGCCAGAAGGTCAATCAGTAGGAGTTGTTAAAAATCTATCATATATGGCTCATATAACAGTTACATCTGATGTTAATCCAATATATGATATTATTAACGACTATATAATTCCTTTGAAAGATATGACACCAGAAGAAATTTTTGGTAAAGTTAAAGTATTTATAAATGGCAATTGGGTTGGTATAGCAAAAAATCCAAAAAAATGTTTTGATGACTTGAAAGATAAAAAACATAAAGGTATTATTAATTTATACACAAGTATTATATTCAATTACAAAACAAAATCAATATTTATATGCAATGATGCGGGAAGATTAACAAGACCAGTATTCAGGGTTGTTAAAAACAAAATCCTATTTACTAGAAAATTAGTGAATGATATTATTAATAATAAGTTTAAATGGGATGATTTATTGATAAATCATAAATATAAACATACATTGTTAGAATATATTGACCCGGACGAACAAAATACATCTTTAATTGCTATAAAACATTCTCATCTAACAAAAGATAACGCACAAAAACATACTCATTGTGAAATTCACCCTTCTACAATATTTGGTATTTTAGCTAGTTGTATTCCTTTTCCAGAACATAATCAATCTCCTAGAAATACATATCAATGTGCTATGGGAAAGCAAGCAATGGGTATGTTTGCTTCTAACTTTAACAATAGAATGGATAAAACAGCATACGTTCAAACATATACACAGCGACCTTTGGTAGATACAAGAATTATGAATATTATAAATTTAAATAAGATTCCCTCTGGTTGTTCGGTAATTGTAGCTATTATGACATATTCTGGTTTTAACCAGGAAGATAGTATTATCTTTAATAAAGACAGTGTAGATAGAGGGTTGTTTTCAGCAACAATTTATCATACAGAAAAAGATGAAGATAAAAAAATACAAGGCGACGAAGAAATTAGGTGTAAGCCTGATAAAGTTAAGACAAAAGGTATGAAGTTTGCTAATTATGATAAGTTAAACAATAATGGCGTAATTCCAGAAGATACTTTGATTGAAAATAGAGATGTTATTATTGGTAAAATAGTACCTATTAAAGAACATAGAAACGACCATACAAAAGTGATAAAATATAAAGATCAAAGTATTATTTATAGAACACACGAAGATACTTATGTTGATAAAAATTATGTGAATAGAAATGGCGATGGATATACATTCGCAAAAATACGAACAAGAACTTATCGTATTCCTACCATAGGGGACAAGTTTAGTTCGAGACATGGGCAAAAAGGGACTATTGGATTGATTTTGCCTCGGTGTGATATGCCAGCAACAGCCGATGGTCTTGTTCCTGATATTATTATCAACCCTCATTGTATTCCATCAAGAATGACAATAGCACAATTAAAAGAAACTGTATTGGGTAAAGTATTATTGGAATTAGGATTATTTGGAGATGGTACAAGTTTCGGCGAATATTCAATTCACGATATATGCGCTGAATTAAGAAAATTAGGTTATGAAAGTCACGGAAATGATATTTTATATAATGGCATGACTGGAGAACAATTGGAAACTAGTGTATTTATTGGTCCTGTATTTTATCAAAGATTGAAGCATATGGTCAATGACAAGGAGCATAGTAGAGCTATAGGACCAATGGTAGTAATGACTAGACAACCTGCTGAAGGTAGAGCAAGAGATGGTGGTTTAAGATTTGGAGAGATGGAAAGAGATTGTATGATTTCACACGGTGCTAGTATGTTTACAAAAGATAGAATATATAATGCTAGTGATTCGTATCAAGTTTATACTTGTCAAAAATGTGGATTAATAGCAATATATAATCACGAAAAGAATATTCACGTATGTAATACTTGTAAAAATTATACGCATTTCAATAAAGTCAATGTTCCATATTCATTTAAATTGTTGATGCAAGAATTAATTACTATGAATATCGCTCCTAGAATTAAATGTTAATTAATTGAATTAAGTATAAAACATTTTTTAATTCAATATAAATGTATGAATTACCCGATGAAATTTGGGACTATATTAAAAACTTTGTTTTTGACAAATCTTTTTGGGAAAAACTTCATAGACATAAAATGCTGCCAATTCTACATAAAAATATTCCGTGGAGCTATGCTCCAATATATAAAAGATGGACCCATTTTCCTCCATGGCCAAATACAAATGATATAATTTTAGATGAATATATGGAAGAGAGGCGACATTGGGCTCCTCGACCACATTTACAATTAACAAGCATTACCTGGAATGTAAAAGGAAATGGTGGCGGTTGGTGGGCTGGTTATGGATGGGAAAAAACATCAGATACGTTTCAAAATTTTATGAAAGAACATCATGGAGATTGGAGCCAAGGCAACGATTAAAATATTTTAATATAATATATGGAAGAAAAAATTATAGCAATATCAGTATTAACAGTATTAATTGTATTTTTTGGTTATAGAAAAAAAAGTAGTCGTGATGCACTTTACCGATTAGTTACTAATCCTGTATGGAGTATTAATTTTTTAGTAGTAATATGTTTTTTAGCTTATATTCATTTTATTGAATTGCCAAATATTAAAGATGCTGAGAAAAAAGAAAAACTTGCTGAATCAATAAAAAGAGCAGTTATTGCGTTGATAATAGCAATATTGGCAGAATTAAACTTATCAATAGCGCCTTTTTGGGTAGTCTTTGTTTTTTCTTATTTTATGCACGATTGGATGTAAAAAATTTAGGGTTTTTCTCTCCCCAACTCAATAAAATCTAAAAATATATATTAAAATTTAAAAATATACATTTTTATTTATCGTCTTCTGCTACGCTTACTCTTTCTTCTACGTCTACTTTTCCTTCTACGCCTACTTTTACCTCCTTTCTTTGATTTTCTACGTTTCTTTGATTTTCTACGTTTTTTTGATTTTCTACGTCTTCTTCTACCACCCATTACAGTTTGAGGAGCGGCGTGAGCTGCTGCTTGTGCGGCTGCTGACGCTTGTGCTTGTCCTTCTGCAACGGCACCTGTTGCTGCTGCATTCATAGATGCTTGAAATGTTTTGGCAGCATTAATACTGCCTTGAACGGCTTCTTGTCCTTTTCTTACAGCACCTTGACCCAATGCCTTTACATTACCGGCTTCACCCATGACAGCATCTACACCAGTAGCACCAGACGGTAATGGAGCATTTATATTTCTACCATCCACAGCAGAAACACCAGCAGCAACACCAGCAGCTCCTTTATTTCCCATTTCGTTTGCTTTGGCTTTTGCTTTATCTCCCATTTCTTTTGCTTTTGCTGCTGCTTCTCTTCCCATTTCTTTTGCTTTTTCTGCTCCTTTTTTAATTCCATCTGCTGTTTTTTTTAATCCTTTTTTTGCTTTACATTTAGCTTTTTCGAAAAATCCAAGACCTTCGCAACTAACTTCTGGAGCAGCTGGAGGATCTTCGCCGCCTTTCAGATTTCTAGTTCTTCTCCTTTTTCGTCTTCTGTTTCTTTTATATGATCTACTCATTGTATAATTTATATTTAGATAATTAAACAATAAAAAATTATAAAAAGCGTTTAAAGATTTCTAACGCAAATAAAGCACCTAAAATTTGTGCTAAAATATATCCCATCAAATCGCTTTGAGATAAATCACCTTTTACAAGAGCCATTATGGATACAGCAGGATTGAAATGTGCTCCACTTAGAGATCCGGCAACAGCAACAAGACCTGCTAAAGCAGCTCCAATTATAACAGGGTTTCCTCCAGTTATTAAAATAACCAATATCAAAGCCATTGTTCCTAAAAATTCAACTGTGTAATTAAACATTATATAATATAGATTGATATAATTTATATCATAATTTAGTTCAGTCATTGAGGTGTAGTATCATGTTTTAATTTCATTCTAGGAAACAAACTCATAAAATAAACACGGTCTGTCCCTGTTCCGTGAATACCACTAGTTTGATTATTTGTACCATTATGACCGTATGCTTGTGCACGTTTTCCATTATGGTTGATTCTTTTTCTAATATGATTATTTAAAGCAACACTGCTATCATACATAGAGGTAGGACCCACTGTTAAATTAGCTGCTGATATCTGTGATAATTTTGACATATATACTATTAAAATATAAAAATTATCCAAATGTGCTTTCTCCACCATATACAACATATAGAAATCCATCTTCATCTTTTCTTTCTTCATAAATAGCACCCATCAAAGAGGCGGTTGGAACCATTGCTTCATTACAAAACATAAAAATAGATTGATCTGGTGGCAATGCTAATCTTCTACGAATTACAAACATAAAACCTGCCATTGTCAAATCACTAGGGACTAAATATTTACGTTTATCTAAATCTTTAATATTATTATTGAATCTTTCACAAATAACAGGAATTCTATCAGGATATTTATCTCGTATTTTAATTGCTTCGGCTTTTCTTTGTGCGAAAGGAATTTTGTCCTTAAAACTTTTCATTCTATATTATAATAAAATTTTTTATCTAAATTGAATTAGAAATAATATTATTAATTATATTAAATGACAAACTACATTTTAATTGATGGAAGCTACTTTATATTTTATAGATATTATGCGTTATTGAATTGGTGGAAATTAGCTAAAAAAGAAACACCACTAGATAAACCAATTGAAAATGAAGAATTTGTTGCTAAATTCAAAAAAACGTGTATATCAAAAATTACAATGTTGCCTATCGTATTATCAATAGAAAATCCAATTATAATAGTAGCTAAAGATTGTAAAAGAGAAAATATATGGAGAACGAATATGTTCCCCGCATATAAAGCTACTCGTAATTATGAGGGTTTTCAAGGAGGCCCTTTCTTTAAATTAGCTTACGATAGTGTATTTAAAGATGCTGGTGTAAAATATATATTAAAACATAGCTCATTAGAAGCCGACGATTGTATTGCTATTACAGCAAAACACCTTGTTCAACGTCCTAGTAATAATATTACAATAATAACAAGTGATACAGATTATCTTCAATTGATACAACCAAGAATACAGTTGGTTAATTTAAAATTAAAAC
>Ga0315320_10005384_pt1 | contig 10498 bp, 12 predicted proteins | sample M140m21515metaG_FD_203458 | JGI IMG/M metagenome (GOLD analysis project Ga0315320, IMG submission 203458) | Ammonia-oxidizing marine archaeal communities from Monterey Bay, California, United States - M1 40m 21515 | ecosystem: Environmental > Aquatic > Marine > Coastal | place: USA: California...
GGTAAAGATGGAGACTTTTTGACAAAACCACAAACTTGGAAAAACCTGACAGATGATACCATGGTTACTCAATATTTTGCTTTACGGTTAGTTGAGTGGTTATTTTCTAAACATAGTAATATAAGTATTGTATGGATAACAAGTATGTCTCCATATGATTCTCATAGTCAATGGTACTTTCCGATGTATAAAATTTCTAGAGCAATAGAACATACAATAATGGAACAGTTCAACAAGTTAAAACGGGTACAAAGTAAAAATAACATTATATCTGGTTTTTGTGTCGGTAATAATACTGAAGGCACACCGGAACTTTTAAACAGTTTGATACATAACAAGAAGTTAACTCCTGGAATATTTAGTATGTCCAGAGTAGATGATAGTGTTATCATCTCAGGAGAAGCTCAATTATATTTAGAGTATTATGAAGAAGGCAACAATAGTTAGTGGGTATTTTAACCCAATCCATAAAGGTCATTTAGAATTATTCGAAATTGCCAAAGGAGTAGGAGATATGTTAATAGTAATAGTTAACTCAGACTTACAAAGGTATTTGAAAGGTTCTAAAGAATTTCAATTGGAGGAAGAAAGGTTAACTATAGTGCAAGCAATCAAGTATGTTGACTGGGCTATGATTTCTATAGATACAGATAAAACTCAAATAGAAAGTTTAAGAGAAGTAGCAGCAATCTATAACGATACTCATTCTCTATCTTTTGCTAATGGAGGAGATCAAAATAACGATACAATTCCAGAGGCAGCAATTTGTAAAGAGTTAGGTATAGAGTTAGTTGATGGATTAGGGCAAAAAATACAGTCAAGTAGTTGGTTATTAGACAAATAAATACTATATTTAAAAATAAGTAAAGGTTATATATGACATTAAAATCACTAAATTCGTACGGTAAGGCATTCCAATTAAAAGTACTTGGATCTCTTTTAACAGATAAAAGTTTTCTTTTAAATGTAAGAGATGTTCTTCATAACGATTACTTTGATGCAGATACACATAAGTGGATCATAGATCAAATAATTAGTTACTTCGATAAATACCACACAAGTATAACTATGGATGTTCTTAAAGTAGAACTTCAAAAGTTAGAAAATGAAGTATTACAAGTAGCTATAAAAGAAGAATTAAGAAATTCATATGAGGCATCTCAAGATGATTTAGATTACGTACAAGAAGAGTTTCAAACTTTTTGTAAGAATCAAGAGATGAAAAACGCTATTCTTAATTCAGCAGACTTGTTAAAAGATCATGACTTTGATGGTATTAGAAATATGATTGAAAAGGCAATGAAAGCTGGAATTGATAAAAACATTGGACATGAATATAATAAAGATGTGGAGAGTCGTTACCGTGTTGATTATCGTCCTACTATTCCTACACCTTGGCCTATCCTTAACGATAGCATTCAAGGAGGACTTGGACCTGGTGATTTGGGTATTGTTTTTGGTTCTCCAGGAGGTGGTAAGTCTTGGACTATGGTTGCTATCGCTGCTCATGCTGTTAAGCTTGGCTATAAAGTTAATTTTTACACTTTGGAGTTAGGTGAAGATTATGTTGGTAAAAGATTTGACTGTTATTTAACCGGATACGGTATAGATGAAATTAATAGCAAAAGAAAAGAAGTACAAACTCATATAGATAATCTTAAAGGTAAACTTATAGTAAAAGAATACCCTCCAAAAGGAGCATCAGTATCAACAATTAAGTCTCACGTACAGAAGTGTATTGATATGGACCATAAACCAGATATGATTATTATCGACTATGTTGACTATTTAAAAGCTCCTTCTAGAGGTAAAAATTACGAAAGAAAAGATGAAATAGATGATGTATTTATTGCTACTAAGGGACTAGCAAAAGAATTAAAGGTCCCTATACTGACACCGTCGCAAGTTAATCGAATGGGAGCTAAAGATAGTGTTATAGAAGGAGATAAAGCAGCTGGGAGTTACGATAAAATGATGGTAGCAGATATTTGTTTATCTTTATCTAGACAGAAAGAAGATAAAGTTCTTGGAACCGGACGAGTTCACGTTATGAAAAACAGATACGGTATGGACGGTATGACATTTAACGTTATTATGGACACAAATAATGGCCATATAGAATTTAAAAGTAAACTAGAAGAAGATACAAGCACAGAAGCTAGTCCTTTTTCATTAGTAAATAAAGAAAAATTGGAAGATATTTTCGCAAATAAGTTATGATGGGATATTTATTATCATGCCCCGAAAGTCTAAGACCGACGGGCGTTTTTGTCTTCAACAACCAATAATATATAAGTATATATGAGTCTATTAAAAGAAAGAGTAGTCTACAAGCCGTTTGAATATCCCCAAGCATATGATTACTGGTTAAAACAACAACAAGCACACTGGTTACACACCGAAGTACCGATGGCACAGGACGTTAGTGACTGGAAAGCTAATATGAAACCTCATGAAAAAAATGTTGTTGGACAAATCTTAAAGGGTTTTGCACAAACAGAAACAGTAGTAAATGATTACTGGTCAACATTAGTAACAAAGTGGTTTAGAAAACCAGAAGTTATTATGATGGGGACTACTTTAGGTTCTTCTGAGACTATTCATGCAGAAGCTTATTCTTTATTAAACGAACAATTAGGTTTAGATGACTTCTCAGAATTTTTAGAAGATGAGGCTACTATGGCTAAGATAGAAACGTTAATGAATGTTAGAGATAATGATGATGGTACTGCTAACTGGCATGAAAGAGCTAAATCATTAGCTATATTTTCAGCATTTACAGAAGGAGTTAATTTATTTAGTTCATTTGCAGTTTTACTATCTTTTAAAATGAGAAATAAACTTAAAGGAGTAGGACAAATAGTAGAATGGTCTGTAAGAGATGAATCATTACACTCAGAAGCTGGATGTTGGTTATTTAGAACTCTTATGGAAGAAGAACCTAGGTTTAAAACTAAGAAACTAATTAAAGAGATAGAAGAGGCGGCAGAGTTAAGTATGAAGTTAGAGTTTGACTTTATAGATAAGGTATTCGAAATGGGAGATTTAGAAAACTTAACAAAAGATGAGCTAAAGAATTTTATCAAACATAGGATCAACACAAAGATGTTAGATTTAGGATTGACTCCTATTGTACCATCTGCAGATATTGATAAAGGTGCATTAAAAACTATGAAATGGTTTGATGCAGTAATAGCAGGAAAACAACATACTGATTTCTTTGCAAGTAGAGTAACAAATTACAGTAAAGGCCATTTAGATTGGTCAACAGCATTTTAAATAAAAGGTTATGAGCATAGTAGTAGATACTTCCAATTGGGAGAAAGGAAAAGATTATCCAGAATGGATGAACGAAGTTTCAGTAGCGACTATTTCAAAAGGCTATCTTATGCCTGGAGAAACACCAAAAACAGCATATAGAAGAGTTGCTGATACAATAGCAAAAAGATTAGATCGACCTGATTTAGCAAATAAATTTTTCCGTTATATGTGGAAAGGTTGGTTAAATTTAGCTTCACCAGTACTGTCTAATACTGGAAATGATAAAGGTTTACCCATCTCTTGTTTCGGTATTGATACACCGGACTCAATCAGAGGCATTGGCCTTACTAACGCAGAGTTAATGAGGCTAACCTCTTTAGGAGGTGGAGTAGGTATTGGGTTATCTAAAGTTAGAGGAAGAGGTGAAAAAATTGGAGATGGATCTACAGGGCAGTCGGAAGGTATAGTTCCTTGGGCTAAGATATATGACTCAACTATCATTGCTACTAATCAAGGAGCAGTAAGGAGAGGAGCAGCATCGGTTAACCTAGATATTAACCACCCAGATATTCACGAATACTTAGAAATCAGAAGACCAAAAGGTGACCCTAACAGACAATGTTTGAACCTTCATCAATGTGTGGTTATAGATGATGCTTTTATGCAGAAACTAGAATATAGAGATGCTGAAGCTATGGAGTTGTGGGTTAAAATATTAAAGTCTAGAGTAGAAACTGGTGAACCTTATATAATGTACGGTGATAATGTAAATAATGCTAACCCACCTGCTTATAAGAAGAACAATTTAGATGTTTCAATGACTAATATATGTTCAGAAATAACTTTACATACAGACGATGAACATTCTTTCATTTGTTGTTTATCATCTGTTAACCTTACTAAATGGCATGAATGGAAAAACACGGACCTAGTAGAAACCGCAATATATTTTTTAGATGGAGTATTAGAAGAGTTCTTAGCAAAAACTTCTGGAAGGGAATCATTAGCAAGAGCTCATAGATCAGCTAAAAAAGGTAGAGCAATTGGGTTAGGTGTACTAGGATGGCATACTTTTTTACAAAACGAAAGATTACCATTTGCTTCTATTGCAGCTACTTCATATACTCATCAGATATTCTCAGATATAAAGAATAAAGCAGAAGCAGCTTCTAGAAAACTTGCTGATGAGTATGGTGAGCCTATTTGGTGTAGAGGTACTGGTATGAGAAATACACACGTAATAGCAATAGCACCAACTGTATCTAACAGCACTATAGCAGGAGGAGTATCTGCTGGTATAGAACCAATACCTGCTAATGTATTTACATTTAATTCAGCAAAAGGTACTTTTATAAGAAAGAATTCGGCATTAGAATCTTATTTAGAGGAAAAAGGTGCTAATACAGAAGAAGTATGGGATCAAATTATGAAAGATAAAGGTTCTATTGCAAACCTACCAGAAGATATAATGCCAGCTGATGATAAACCTATATTTTTAACGTTTGCTGAAATTAACCAATTACAGTTAGTTGAACAAGCAGCAGCTAGACAAAAGTATATAGATCAAACACAATCTTTAAATTTAGCATTTGATCCAACAGACAGTCCTAAGTTTATTAACGAAGTACATCAGACTGCTTGGAGATTAGGTATTAAGACACTATACTATTTAAGAACAGATTCAGTTATTAACGGTGATATTGGTAGTAGAACAGCTTTAGACTGTCTCTCCTGCGATGGTTAACACCTACCTATTTATTATATATGTCTAAACAAATAAAACTTACTGCTAACGGGATCGGAGGAGATGTACAGTTAATGGATATTTACCATACTGCACCTTTAACTGCTAGTTATTTAATTTCCTCTAGTGTAACCCCTGCTCAACTAACCGGTTCTGGTTTAGTATTTGAAGTAGCAGACGATGTTACGTCTTTTTGGGCATATGCAACTACAGGTTCATGTTTAGGGTTTTCAGGTAGTATTACTTCTAGTATCTATAGTCCAAATACTAGATATATGTCTTTTAATGCTTCCGGAAGTAATGAAAACGGTACAATTGAAATGGATTCACCATTTACTATCAATGCAACTACCTCTTCGTTTACTGCATCAGTTAACTTTGCTACATTTACTCAAGCAACAGTAACTGCCACTAGTCATACCTACCCAGATGACCAGTTTGAAGGTTGGTATTACTCACCAACAAGTTCAACACCTTTTTCAGTTAGTCCAACACTTACTTTAACATTAAATACATTTACTGGATCTGACGATTTTTATGCATTTTTCGTTGATAAAGCCTAGTAAAAAGTTGGTATTCTGAGTAAAAGTCCCTATATTTATATTAAATAAGTTATATGAGCAAAATAAGTGCAAAATCTAGGTATACCCAACTGATGGAGTGGTTACCTACATTCAAAAGTTATAGAGACAAACACATGAAAAAAGACGATCCGAAGAGAGGAAACAAGAAGTTTTCTAAATTTGATCATTACAAAAAAACTAGATCTAGATATGGCGACAACCGCAATTAAGTTTTATGCTTCATGGTGTGGACCTTGCAAAGTTTATGCAAAGACCTGGGATAAGGTTACTTCAGAAATATCTAATGTTGAGTTTATTAACATCGATATAGAAAAAGATACTACAGGATTGGCTGCTAAGCATAAAGTTATGAATATTCCCCATACAGTTGTTGTTAAGGATGGAGTAACTAAAGCAGAGACCGGTAGGTTAAATGAAATACAATTAAAAAACTTAATACTTAATTAAATGTTACGAAAACCAGATTCAATACCTTCAAACGAAACTATAGTTGAAGACCCAGTAATGGAACCATTTTTCATTACAAGATCACAAACAGGTGGTTATACTGTATACGAAAGAGTTATAAAAGGAGAAAATAAAACAGCTTACATTAAAACTATTGGATATCCTTCTAACTTTGGAAACGCACTTAAATGTGTAGCAAGAGAAATATTAAATGAGGAAGGTAAAACCTATACTCTAAAAGAATATGTAAAACGTTGGGAGTCTGTAGAAAATTCCTTAACTTCTATTATAGAATAGCGTTAGCCTATACGCTCAATAATACCTGGCAAATATTAAATTTATAGAAATGGCAAAAAATGTTGTAATTAGTCTTTCAGGAGGGATGGACTCCTCAACTTTATTATTAAGATGTTTATCGAATTATGATAACGTTACTGCAATATCTTTTGATTACGGTCAAAAGCATAAAGTAGAGCTTGAAAGAGCACAATCATTAGTTAACTACTTAAATGATAATGGAAACAGTATCAAATATCAAGTAATTAAACTTGAAGGATTAGTTAACTTATTAAACTCAGCCTTAACTGAAGGAGGAGACGATGTACCGGAAGGTCATTATGAAGAGGATAACATGAAAGCTACAGTAGTACCTAACAGAAACAAGATATTTGCTTCTTTAGTACAAGCAGTAGCTTTATCAGAAGCTACATCTAATGGTAACGATACAGATATCGCATTAGGTATACATGCTGGTGATCATGCAATTTATCCAGACTGTAGACAAGAGTTTAGAGATGCTGACGATAATGCCTTTAGATTAGGTAATTGGGAAGCAGATAAAGTAGGTTACTTTACTCCTTACTTAGAAACAGATAAATTAGGAATCTTAAAAGATGGACAAGAATTGGTTAAAGAGCTCGGAATTGAGTTTAATGAGGTGTACAAACGTACTAATACTTCTTATAAGCCCTATCCTAGCGGTAATAGTGACTATAAATCAGCATCATCTGTTGAAAGGATCGAAGCATTTATCGACCTTGGTGTGGATGACCCTGTACAATATGAGGACGAAACTGGACCGGTTGAATATGGTATTGCGAAAGCACATGTAACTAAGTTGTTAGATGAGTATTCATCAGCAGCTGTATTAGGAGACGCATAATGAGATATATTTTTTTATTTTTATTATTAACAACATCTTTAACTTCTCAGGAGTTTAGAGATATGGATAACTTACCTAAAGATGTAATTGGTAAATGGCAAAGTTTCGATAATGAATTTGTTAACATCGGTAATGATGGTTCATTTATTAGAATTGACAATAAAGAAGTCATGGCTAAAGGTATATTGAGAGAAGAAGGTGGTAAACTATACATTAAAAGAACAGATATAGATGATGAATATGTTCTGAGTTATTATGAAAGAAATGATGTATTAGTTATTACTAAACCTAACTCTGTAGAGGCTTGGCTTTTTTATAGAATAGGATATTAAGGATTGCGGGGTAGAGCAGTGGTAGCTCGTTGGGCTCATAACCCAAAGGTCGGAGGTTCGAATCCTCCTCCCGCCACTACGTTAATTAAATACGTAATTATGAATAAATCAATTTTTATTTTAATGCTTTCATTAGCGATAGCTAGTGTTAGCTGTGAGAAATCAGACTGGTTCTCACCTGAAGACGTTGACAATTTAAAATCAAACTATCAAACTCAAATTAATGAGTTATCGTTTGACAATAATGCGTTAACTACTCAAGCGGCGGATCTTACTGCACAAGTTGGTACATTAACCACATCGGTTAGTGAATTAACAGCAGAAGTATCTACCCTTACGACTTCAAACACGACGTTATCGTCTACTAATACATCGTTATCAGCAACTAACACTGCTAATGTAACGGTTATTACTGGACTAAACACTGACGTTGCAAGTTTGACGACCCAAGTAACTAGCTTAACAGCAAATATAGCTACTTTGGATGCTGAGATTGTAACTTTAAACACTACAATAACAAACTCAGGAGCTACTAACACAGACTTAACAAGTCAGATTACTACACTTACTACAAGTGTTGCTAGTTTAACTGCACAAGTTGCTACGTTAGAAGCAGAAGCCGATGCTTTAGAGGCAGATGTACTATCTCTAAAGAACTTTAAATCAATTAGAAATAAATTAGACGTTATGGTTGCTGCAACTATTGCAGATGTGAATCTTAACAAAGCTATTGATTCTCTTTCTATTGGTTTAACATCAACAAGTATTACTCCTTCAGTATTACAAGGATTAATTAGCGCAGAAGCTGATTGGTTATTTGATAATGCAATAAAAAGTGGTACAACGTCAATGACTACTGCAGTAAGCAGTTTTTATGACACATCTACAGATACCAACGTAGTTAACTATAAGTCATTAGTTACTGAGTTAACAGCAGCATGGAATGCAGCTAAAGAACCTACGTTAATTTTATGGTTTATCGAATTTATCAACGAATACGAGAATTTATAATTATCTTTAGTATATTTAGGGAGCCGCCAGAGTGCGGCTTTTCCTATTTATTAATGTTATGAGTAAAGTAAACTTAAAAGATTATGTTTGTGCAGTTCCATTCACTAGTTTAGAGGTTATGGACACACAACGTCATCTCTGTTGTTCATCGTGGTTATTAAATCCTTTACCAGAAAAATCTAGTGTCAAAGATGCTTGGTTTTCAAAAGAAGCTAATGATGTAAGAGATAGTATGCTAGATGGTTCTTTTAGACATTGCTCTAAAACACAATGCCCAGTATTAAACCAACTAACCACAAAGGGAGACATAGGTAAAATAGATCCCATATATAAAAAAGATAATCTTCCAAGTACTCTACAAACTAAAATCAATTCCTATACTAACGATATACTTTATCCTACTATAGTTCAATTTTCATTTGATAGAAGTTGTAATTTAAAATGCCCTTCTTGTAGAGTAAAGATAATAACAGCTGGAAGTAAAAAAATAAAAGAAGTAGAGTTAACTATTCAAGAAATTGAAGATACTTTTGGTAAATATATTGAAACACTATATATTACCGGTTCTGGAGACCCATTTATATCGGTAGGATTTAGAAACTTTATGCATAACCTAGACGATAAAAAATGGCCTAATTTAAAAAATATACATTTACATACCAATGCTACTAAATGGAATAGAAAATGGTGGGAATATATAAAACCAGCACACAAGTATATAAAGTCTTGTGAAATTTCTATAGATGCTGGTACTAAAGATACCTATGAAAATAAAACTAGAATTGGTGGTGATTGGGATGAGTTAGTTGAAAATCTTAATTTCATATCAACTTTACCTAAGTTGAGAAGAATAAAAACATCTTTTGTAGTACAACAAGGTAACTATAAAGAAATGGGTATTTTTTACGATAGAATGATTGAAATATTTAAAGGTAAAGCAGAAGTATTTTTTGGTAAAATAAACAATTGGGGTACTTTTACTGATAAAGTTTTTCTTGAACATAAAATATGGGATGAGAACCACCCTGAACATAGCTTATTTATAAAAGAGGTTAATAAAGTAATACCAGCTAAACAATGTTGGCATAATCTACAAGAGTTTGTAAATACTTCAAAAAGTGTTATATGATAAAATTAGTTTGTCCTTATACAGTTAAATTACACCCTAAACATTATTTAGAACAAGTTCAAGATAGGTCTAGATTTTTATTAGATTTATTTATGAAAACAACTGGTAAAATTTATGATTTTACTTTATACACTGATGATGAATCTTATGAATATTTAGGAAGACCAGAAAATGTAAAAACTAAATACTTTCCTACTAGTGAATATGATTTTATAGATGACTTTAAAGTAGAGCTTCTACATATTTTACCTCCAGACACTTATATAACAGATTTTGACTTGTATCTAAAAGAACCATTAGTTATTGATAACAGTTATGATGTCTATATTGAAAGATATGAAGAAGAAGCTAACTGGGAAGTATATCAAAAGGAAATAGATTCTATAAAATTTGATGAAATACGTAATTTTTTAAATTCTATAGATGCACTAAAAACCATTCCTAATATTGGGTTCTTTAGAATGAATAATGCAAGGTTAAGAAAAGAATATTCAGAATTATATTGGGAATATAAGACAAAATTTATTAACCTATGTAAAAGAGATAACCTTGAATATAGACATTACTCAGCTCTCTTTAGTCAACACATATTAAATTATGTATTGAGTCTAAAAGAATATAAGGTTTATCAATGTGATCAGAATAACTGTACCCATTTAAATGGTTCGTATAAGTATAGACTTTCTGAAAACGATATAATTAAACGGGTATCTCCAAAACAACTAGTATGAAAAATCTAGCATTAGTTGCCGTTGGTGACTATAATGACATACTTGCAAATAATATTGAGCTAATTGAAAAATTAGATGACAAAATAGACTGTGTATA
>Ga0315320_10005385_pt1 | contig 10496 bp, 7 predicted proteins | sample M140m21515metaG_FD_203458 | JGI IMG/M metagenome (GOLD analysis project Ga0315320, IMG submission 203458) | Ammonia-oxidizing marine archaeal communities from Monterey Bay, California, United States - M1 40m 21515 | ecosystem: Environmental > Aquatic > Marine > Coastal | place: USA: California...
CAAACGCCGTTCGGCCAAACTCGAACTTCAAGACATTCCACTTTGGGCCGATGAAAAGCCGGGGTGGTTGATGGTACTTAGCCTTGCTGTAATCATGCCGTTTACCCATTTCGCCTTATTGACACGTGCCGTCGATTCGGGGCTTTATTTTGAGGAGTTTCCGGGAATGGGAGCCTATATTCTGCCCTGCGTGCTCTTCGCCGCTTGCCTTACATATATTAGGGCAGCACGCGAAAGATGGTTTGCCATCGGCTTTTGGGGCTTTCTGGGATTACTTTGGATTACCCCTTTGCTCGCATGCATGGTTTTGGCCGTTGGCTGGGAGGAGGAAGTATTCGATGTTGTCTTTCACCTCGGTTCATTTTCGCCGCCTTTCGCTTTCTTCGAAATCGCAGGACGTCCTCACGACATGAGTCTCGACATCCACGAAGACGCCTTCCGCCAAGGTGCCCTCGTAGGCACTTTCATCGCTTGCGCGATCGCGACTTGGCTCAGCCTAGGGCAATTCCTTAGGCGTCGGAACTGGGACAAGGGCGAAAAAAACATTGCGGTCTCACGAGAGCCATAAAGGGTAAAGGGCACACGCTATCAAAGCGTACCCGCGCTCGAAAAACCTACTGCGGCATCCTCGCCCAGCCAAAAACGAAATAAATATGAAACGGAATCCACTCGCCCACATCTCTTGGGCGGCAGTCTTTCTAATTCCAGCACTCCTCCTCGGCCAAGTCCGCGAGGTACGCATCACCAGTTCGATCGATGGTTCCGAACAACCTGCCATCTTTTTTGCTCCGAACAAAAACGATGTGCCTGTCCCTCTCCTCGTCACTCTTCATTCTTGGAGTGCCGACTACCGCCAGAAACTCCATAAGGCCATGGAGGATCACTGCGTCAAAAACGGTTGGGCCTACGTCCACCCGAACTTCCGAGGCCCAAACCGAAACCCCAAGGCCACGGGCTCCGATCTCGCCGTGCAAGACGTTCTTGATGCGGTAGCGTATGCCAAGAAACAAGCCAATGTAGACGAGAAGCGGATTCTCCTGATCGGTACGTCGGGCGGTGGTTACATGAGCCTCCTCATGGCCGGACGAGCTCCCCACCTTTGGGCAGGTGTATCGGCCTGGGTACCCATATCCGACCTCGTAGCCTGGCACTCCGAATGCAAAGCCAAGGGTAGGAAATATGCCCGCGAAATCGAACTTTCCTGCGGTGGCGCTCCCAAGGCATCAGAAAAAGTGGATGAGGAATATCGAAAACGATCTCCCCTCACCTACTTGCCCAAAGCCAAGGGCATCGTAAAACTAGACATAAATGCCGGCATACGTGACGGTCACTCCGGAAGCGTCCCCGTCAGCCACAGTCTCCACGCCTTCAATGCGGTCGCAGAAAAAAAAGACCATATCTCCAAAACCCTCATCGACGAACTCGTTCAAACCGCCAAAGTTCCTAGCTCCCATGTCTTCTCCGGCAAAGACCTCAGCTATGGTAAAAAGCAACCTCTCTTTCGCCGCGCATCTTCAAAAGCCCGCGTCACCCTTTTCGATGGCGGTCACGAACTAGTCGCAAGCGCTGCCCTCGCTTGGCTGATCAAGAATAGCAAGTGAACGTCCCGGAGCTTCGGTTGCCTCAAGCCGCGCTTCTGTTTGCGGTCACAAGCTTTCTTCACGCAGAGACAATCCTTCGCGAGGCCCGTTGGCTCATACCAAAAGGCGAACCTCTTATCAGTCGCGAGTTTCGTGAGATAGCAGTAGTCAATTCCGAATGGGAATTGAGCAACAACCTGAAGATGGATCAAGCGCAGGGAGGCGTGACTATCCGCTCCGAGACTGACGACCCTTTCCTCAAAACCGCTCTTCCTGCGGGAACACGCGGGCCGCTTCTCGTCAACCTCCGTTGCCGGGCAAACACCTACACGCCCGCTCAGCTTTTTTGGCGAGGCGAAAAGCAAGGCTACGCTTCCACACGTTCCACCTCCGTCCCACTGTACCCCACCGACGACTTTGTCGACTTCAGATTCCATCTGGAAACCAACGCAACCCTCACCCACCTCCGACTCGATCCCTTTCCTTCCGACGGCTCTCTTTCCATCCAACGTCTTACCGTCTCCCACATAGGTTTGGGCTCCCCTTCAAGCTCGGGAGCTCATATTGTTCCATCCTCAGGAGACACCACCATTCGGGGGCCTGCGCTGGGTTCGGAGATCGTCGTCACCACCACGTCGCGTCTTGCCGGGGCTATCCACTCACTCCAGTGGAAAGGCAAGGAATTCATCGACAGCCATGACCACGGTCGGCAACTCCAGTCCGCCTCCAACTTCGACGCAGGCTCTCGCTTTCATCCCGAAACCTTCAACCCTACCGAGGCAGGTTCTCGCAACGACGGCGCCGGTTCGGTTTCCACCAGTCGACTCCTTCGTCTCACCTATAACAAAAACTCACTATCCACCACTAATCGCATGGCCTTCTGGATAGCCCCCGGGCAATTCTCCGGCGAAAACCTCGCTAAAAACAAAACTCTCCTTTCCAGACACATCCTAAAAAAGAACCTACGCATCGGCTACAGAAAATTTCAAAATGTCATCTCATACGACGTGACCTTTTCCGTCCCTCCCGACGAAAACCACCGCTACGCGCAATTCGAAGTTCTTACAGGCTATATGCCCGTGGAATTTTCCAAGTTTTGGAAGTTCGTTCCCGAAAGCGGCAAGCTCCGACACCTCTCCGACGGTCCCGGCGAGCAACCTTTTCCTGTCGTCCTCTCCACTCCGAACGGCTCACACGCCATGACCTGTATTCCTAGAGAAAGTCCTTCCGCAAACTTTGAGGGTCCGGGATACGGGCGTTTTCGCTTTCTCGAAAACCTGAATAAAACCGTGAAGTGGAACGTCGTTTATCGTCTCCGAAACAAACAAGGCATTCTTCCCGTCAACAATCCATTTCGCTTGTTCGTAGTCGTCGGCGACCTCGAAACCGTTCGCTCCACTCTAGTTAAACTCGGCTTGCCTTAATCACGCTGAATACAAGCAAATGATTGCCCTTGCCCACTCCGGTAGTTATCGATGAAAAGCATGCTTAGGACCTTGATCGGCAAGTTTCGCCTAGTCGGGATAATCGAAGGTATTTCCTACCTTCTGCTTCTCGGCGTGGCCATGCCGCTGAAATACTATTTCGGAGATGTCGCAATCGATGAATCCGGAAAAGCCGACTATGCGAATGCCATTTACGTCACGATCACGGGCATGGCGCACGGCATCCTCTTCATTCTCTATGGTCTATTGCTGGCCTTCGCTATGCGTCGCCACAAATGGAGCCTAGGTTACGGGGCTTACTTGTTAGGGGCTGCCTTCATCCCCTTCGGCACCTTTTACACGGATCGAAGACTACGCGAACTGGACTCCGAAAACTAGGGTGCTTCACCGAACCATCACTTGACTGCTGACGAGGACCTTTCGCTCATCGGTCAAGTCGACGTACCAAGCGGTGGCTGCCTCAGGGGGGCCTTCACCATTGATTTCGTTCCGCTCGACGACCAAAGCCTTGGTTGTCCATGAGCGCCCCTTATTCTTTTCATGTGGACCAACAGTGTAATGCAATCGGGCGGAAACCAACTTGGTGGACGACTTGACATTTGCGGTCAGTTCACCGTTTTTATGTTCGGGCTTAGAAACAACCGGCATGGGAACACCGCCCTTGAGGTATTGGTCTACGAAAGGGAAGAACTCGGGAAAGTCGAAGATGTGACCGTGGCGCATTCTTAACTGTATGCTGTAGTTCTTTTCCGTTCTAACGAGGGCGCAGGACTTGGCGTAACTGTCCATTGGGTAAGCAAAGTCGTTGGTACCATTGATAAAGGCCACTGGCATCCGAGCCGAAGCCAAGTAGCTGGACGGGTCCCAAAGCTTGTGCCATTTGTCCGACTGGGCAGGGTTCATTTTTCCGAACTCGGAAGTTTTCCAGACACTGTTCTCGCGCAAAAAACCGCACCCGTAAACGGGCATGGCGAACTTAAAGCGGGAATCTACTCCCGCCACGATACAGGTGAGATAGCCGCCCCAGCTTATTCCCGTAACCCCGATACGATCAACATCCACCTCATCGAAACTACGAATCAACGAGTGGGCAAGAAGCACATTGGCCACGGCATGATATGACCATTGATTCTCAACAGGCTCGTCGATCGTTGCAAATTTCTCTTTGTGACCTTGATCGGGTCCGCCGTCGGGCAAGGACTTACGACTCGCTCCTTTGCCGGCCAAGTCCATAGCGATGGCGACGTAACCACGCTTTGCCCAAAGTTCAACCCACTTCTCGAAAGCAGCACCACCTCCTCCATGGACGAGTACGAGGGCAGGAAAAGTCTTCCCCTTGATCCCAAAACTAAGGGGAGAAGCATAATAAGCGAAGACACTTGTTGGCTTCCCCTTGTAAGAGAGACCCTTGTAGGCAAGCGATTGCACCTTAGACTCCTCATTCACCCAACTGTAGGCAGGAGGCTTGGACAGCGCATGGACATTCCACGGAATAGTCTTCGGCAGAGGAAGTGGTTCGGCTCCATTCGCAAACACAGCCAATATCAAGAAGGGCGCAGCAAAAAGAATAATGCTTAATTTCATAAATCTCTTTCAATAACGGGGTGTAGACAAAGGGCGAATTCCTTTCTTCGAATATTGCCAATTATGATTTTCACTTTGGACTTTAGTAAATCATGTATTCAGAAGATGATAGACCTGTGTTTTCTCTCGGTAAACTCAAGCTTGGCTCCAACCTTTTCCTGTCGCCCTTGGCAGGATATACCAACCTGCCTTTTCGCTTGGTGATTCGAGAAATTGGCGGTGTCGACCTGTGCACAACGGATCTCGTCAACGCTCGCTCCCTGCTTGAGAAGAACCCGAAGGCCATCAAGCTAATCGAGACCAACGAAGCGGACAGTCCGCTCTCCGTTCAGCTTTTTGGGGGAGTGCCCGAGGAGATGCGAGATGCGGCCGCTTATCTGGAATCGATCGGCATGGCCTCGGTAGACGTCAACATGGGTTGCCCCGTGCCAAAGGTAACGAAGACGGGCGGGGGAGCCTCGATGATGACCGAACTCCCTAAGACACAAGCCCTCATTCGGGCAATGAGCGATGCAATCAACATTCCCGTAACGGCCAAAATGCGCCTTGGATGGGACGAAAAAAATCTCACTGCACCCGACCTTGCCAAGGCTCTCGAGGATGCCGGCGTCTCCGCCATCTTCGTACACGGTCGGACCCGAGCCCAAGGATTCGATGGAACCGTCAATCTCGACGGCATTCGCAAAGTCGTGGAAGCGGTGGATAGCATCCCAGTGATCGGCAACGGCGACGTCACCACAGTGGAGGCGGCCCGAGTAATGATCGAGAAGACGGGCTGCGCCGGCGTCTCCGTTGGGCGAGGCGCCTTTTACAATCCGTGGATTTTTTCTCATATTAGCGATTACCTCAAGACAGGAAAAACGCCTCCCGAACCTTCCTTCGAGGAGAGAATAGAAGTGTTGCGAAGACACTACGAACTTATGGTCGAGGTATTTGGTGAAGATCGCGGTTCAGTCACTTTTCGAAAAGTCGCTCCATGGTACGCCAAACGCTTCGGCCCCGTAAAACCGTTCAACCAAGCAATCGTAAGAATAAGCACTCGGGCCGACTTCGAACATGTCTTGGGGGAATATTTGGAATGGCGTAAACAATTCACCAACGACGCCGGAGAACTCCTGCCACGCTACCAACTATCACCCATGGTCGCCAGCTTCATGCAGGAAGAAGACGAACATAAAAAAACCGAACGCAAAGCCATCTCGGTACCAAAGGGTCCTATCGAAGTCTGGTAGAACAACAGGCCATCAAGAAGTTTTCACCAAATCGCGGATGCACCGAATGGGAATCGTGATTCGGGCGAAAGAATGAATCACACCCTACTATTTATTATTCCTTGGCGAGCGAACCGATGAATGCCTGCATTACCTCATCCTCCATTTCGATCAAGTTCGAGGACTCCGGGAAACGTCCGGTCTCGACGTCGGTCACGTATTCAACGAAGGCCGCGAAACGTTCGTTCTGCAGACGCTCATGCTCGGCCCGAAAGTCACGATAGGCTTTCGCATGACGAGGCAGACGTTCGTCATAGTCGCCGAGGATATCGTCCGAAAAGAGAAATTGGGTATCACAACCACTCCCCGATCCGAGGGACATTAGGATCATCGAGGTTTGCGAGCACAGATAGCTCGCCAGTTGATGAGGCACCACCTCGATCTCAGCTGCATAGGCTCCGGCATCCTCCAATTTCTTCATCTGCCGATAGAGTTCCTTGGCCTCCTCCAAGGTCTTTCCGATGGCTCGGTAGTTCGTCCAAGTAACTTGGCGAGGGACCATGCCGAGATGTCCGACCACCGGAATACCCTCGTTTGCCATCGCCTCGATAATTCGTGGACTGGAGGAGCAGTAAACGGAGCTGGCGCCAATTTCGAGAGCTTCAAAAGCCACTCGAATCGCCTCCTCGGGAGTCGCCATGCCATGCGGAGTTGCCGCCGAGATAAAACTGTCGGGAGCGCTTTCAACAATTCTCGGCAAGCGAGCTTGGGCCTCGGGTGAGTCGAAACTGCAGCTCATAAGATCAACTCCCGCTACTGCGGCCGCCGCGGCTTCCTCAGGCGACTTCACGTGAACATGGGTAAGGCAACGCTTACCCTTAAGCTGACGAAGATCGTAAACGGTATATTTCTTTCGAGGACGAAGCATGATCCTTTTGTTGATTAATACGATTCAGGATAGAACACTTATTTAGCCTTGTAGAGATGCTTCCCTGCCTTGGCGGCGTGATAGGTCTTGAAGGTGTCCATGGGGATGCCGGGGTCGCCCTGGTCCTTCATCCAGCGCTCAAGCTCGGTTCGCAGCTTGGCGAGGCGCTTGGATTGGGAGGGGTCGTTGGCGAGGTTGTTCATTTCGTAGGGATCGGATGTGGTGTGGTAAAGTTGCTCGGCGGGGCGTCTCATGTAGCGTTTGACCAATTTGTAGGTATGGGCGTTTTCCCAAGAGTCGCGCACCCAGGTGGACCAGTAGGGGTTGTTTAGCACGGCGTTGCCCTTGAGTCCCATAAGATGCTTCTCGATGTAGAGCTCGTCGGGCAGCAAGTTGCGGAGGTAGCGATACTCGCCGTCGCTTATGCCGCGAACGGGATACGGAGGACCTTCGGGGAGGTTGTTGTGTATGGCGTAAACGTAGTCGCGATGCTTGTCCGATTTGCCCTCCAGCACAGGAAGAAAACTGGAGCCGTCGGGTCGCCAGTCGAGCTTGCTTTCGCGCAAGGGAACTGCCGAGTCGGAAATATCGAGCATGGTGGGCAGAACGTCGGCGTACTGGACGAGGGCGTCGGTGCGTTTGCCGGCGGCCACCTTGCCCGACCAGCGCGCTATTAGGGCGGTGTGCACACCGGTGTTCCAGTTGGTCCACTTGCAGCCGGGAAACTGGGAGCCTTGCTCGGAGCTGAAGAGGACGAGGGTGTCGTCGGCGTGGCCGGTCTGCTCCAAGGTCTTCAGGATGTCACCGACTTGTCCATCCATGTAGGTGATTTCCGCTAAATACTTGGAGTAGTCCTCGCGGGTTCGCGGGGTGTCCGCCAAATTGGGCGGCAACTTGAGTTTTTTCGGTGGGTACCGGGAAGCATCTCCCATGACCCAGGGCACATGCGGTTCGACCAAGGCCACCACTAGGCAGAAGGGCTGCTTGTCTTCGCGTGACATGAATTGGTTTATGCCGGCTAACTTGTGCGGTTGGGTCGGGTTGCGCACGCAACTGGGGTCGAAACCGCCGACCTTCTGGAAGGGATATGCCTTGACCGGCTTGACGTGCACCTTGCCCGCCAATCCCACCCGATAGCCACGCTCGCCGAGGTGATGGGGCATGCTGGTCACTCGCGGCAAACTGCCCGAGTGGTTCCAAGCGCATCCGTTGCGGAGTGGGTACTGCCCGGAATATAGTTCGGAGCGGCAGGGCTGGCACATGGCTTCCGCAAGAAAAGCCCGATTAAAGGTGAGCCCTTCGGAAGCCAACTTGTCGATATTGGGGGTCTTGGCATTTTGCCCGCCGTAGAGCGGTAAGTCGTTGTAGGTGCAGTCGTCCGCGAGGATGACGAGAAAGTTCGGTTGCTTCGTCGCGGACAAACCGAAAGAGAGAAAACAACCGAACAAAAAATGAAGAAAGAGGAATTTCATGAAGTGAGCTTTTCGCGCAAACGGGAAGGGGTCAACACAAGCCTCTCCACGGCACCACGAAAACAAATTTCCGGATCGGGCATAAGCTAGGGTTGGCAAATGGAAACAAGCCACTTAGGTTTAGTTTCGTTCCGCTAATGAAATCCATTCACACCATCATCTTTGGACTCGCTTGCCTCGTTGGAGGATCAGCCGCGAAGGAGCCTTTCGATTACCATAGCGTTCGAGGCAAGCAAGCAATTGCCGCGGACATAACCGGTAAACAGGAAGGCGAATCCTTACCCCTCAAGGGAAAGTCTCGGGTTCAAGGCATGCGGAACTTCGGGCCGCAATGGAGCGGGGATTCCCACTTGCTATGGAACGGGATTGTGGGAGAAGCAATGGAGACAAATTTCGAAGTATCCAAAACTGGTCGGCATCGCTTCACCGCGGTGCTCACCTTGGCTCCCGACTACGGTGTCTTTACTGTCCACCTGAACGGCAAGGTGATCCGCGAGGGCGTCGACCTTTATGCTAGAGGTGTGGAACTGGCTCGACCTCTTGACTTGGGAGAATTTGAACTCAAGGCGGGCCCGCAGCAACTGAGCTTCACCCTGACCGGCGGCAACCAGCGGGCGCGAAAGTTTGGTGGCACCGGATACCTCATGGGGATCGACTACTTGGTCGTGAAGAACCTCGAACCCAAGGAGGAAGCATCGGAAAAGCCGAAACCGGGAGCGATCGTCGCGGAAAAAGCCGCCACCTTGCAAGAAGTTCGACCCCTGATGACCAAGTACTGCTACAAATGCCACGGCGACAAACCGAAGGTGAAAGGCAAAGTGAACCTGAAGGAACTCGCCACCCGCTCCGACTATCTGAAAGACGTCAAGGTATCGCGCCTAGGTGCCGAAGCCGTGAGCTACGGCGAAATGCCCCCCGAGGACGAAGAGCAACCAAGTACAACGGAACGCAGAAAAATCGCGTCCTTCCTGTACGGGGTGGTCGACGAATACGCTCGGAAGAACACCTCTTTGGAACCTGTCGTCATGAGGCGACTCAATCGATACGAATACAACAACGCTGTGCGTGATCTCCTTCAGTTGCGCGGCGATATATACGCTCTGCCGGAGAAAGTGATTCGGGGAAGTCATTACTTTAACCCCTCGTCCGGCGTCCTGCCGAACAGAGTAAGGGTTAGCAACAGGACACTCGGCAAGAATCAGGTGGAACTACAAATCCTCAAGGACGTGGACCCCTTCGCCATCGACTTGCAGGCCGAACACGGGTTCAACAACCAGGGAGAGCAATTGAGCACATCGACCATTTTGCTGGAAAGTTTGCTGAAGCTGGGGAGATCCATTGTCAATAGCCCCCAGTTCCAAGGCTACACCGGGCTGAGCAACAGCTTGTTCAAGGATGACGGCAAACCAGTCAAGGAACGACTAAAGCTCTTCCTCGAGCAGGCCTTTCGAGGACCGATTTCCGAAGTGACTTTGGAGCGATATGCCACTTATCACAAAAAGGAAAAGGAACGTACGAAGTCGTACACCCAAGCCATGAAAAACGTGGTCGCGGCGGTGCTATCCTCACCAAAGTTTCTCTATGTCGTAGAAAATAAACAGGCAGCAGACGAAAGAACGCCTGCGGACGACTACGAATTAGCCCAACGCCTTGCACTATTCATATGGAGCAGCATACCTGATGAGGAATTGCTCAATGCAGCCAAGAGAGGCGATTTGCGAGATGACGAAAACTTGGAAAGACAGGTCAGGCGGATGCTGCTCGACCGACGCAGCCGAGCCCTTTCGGAGAATTTTGCCCGCCAGTGGCTACGCCTCGACCAGCTGGTCACGGCGGTGCCTGACTTCGACCGCTTCGAAGAATATTATGCCCGGATCGGTTGCGAGCAATGGAAGTTCGGGCTCCAGACAATGGTCGAACCTCTACTCCTCTTCGAAAGCATCCAGGTGGAGGATCGCTCCATCATGCTACTGGTTGACAGCAACTACGCCTACCGCTCGAACGAGCTGCAGGCATGGTACGCCAACCCCCAAAAGCCATTCGGAAACAAGCAAAACCGCAATCGCTTCAACACCAAGGTTCAGGACTTCAACCGAAAGGCTCTGAACACCCGCAGAGAAGGAGGCGTAATCACCACCGCGGCGATCCTAACCATGACCTCCACGCCGTTGCGAACTAGCCCTATTAAGCGAGGAGCCTGGGTCGCCACCGTAATCTTCAACGACCCTCCTCCTCCCCCACCCGACGTGGTGCCGGAAATTGAGGAAGACGACGCG
>Ga0315320_10005391_pt1 | contig 10491 bp, 9 predicted proteins | sample M140m21515metaG_FD_203458 | JGI IMG/M metagenome (GOLD analysis project Ga0315320, IMG submission 203458) | Ammonia-oxidizing marine archaeal communities from Monterey Bay, California, United States - M1 40m 21515 | ecosystem: Environmental > Aquatic > Marine > Coastal | place: USA: California...
CAGTAAATAATGATAAACAAATACCTAACAGATTTGGATTAAGACATAAAGCAGCTGTAGGCATTACAGAAAAAACAGATGCATTAGCTATAGTTGTATCGGAAGAAACTGGTCATATATCTTACATAAAAAATGGCGAATTTATTTCCTATGATAACCAAAAAACTCTGAGTGATTTAATAAAAGAAGATTTAAATTAACTCACATTCTTTACTTGAAACTGAACGTCATATAATTTTTTATAATAACCATCTTTATTACTAATTAACTCCTTATGTGAGCCCTGTTCAATAATATTACCAGAATCCATTACTATAATATTATCAGCTTTTTTAATTGTAGCTAGCCTGTGAGCAATTATTAAAGAAGTTCTATTTTTTGTCAATTTTTCTGTTGCATTTTGAATTAGTACTTCAGATGTTGAATCTATAGATGAAGTAGCTTCATCCAGGATTAGTATTTGGGGGTCAGAAACATACACTCTAAGAAATGCAATTAATTGACGTTGTCCAGATGATAACATAATTCCTCTTTCTTTTACATTATAATAATAATCATTCGGCAAACTCATAATAAAGTCGTGGACTCCTATTTGTTTTGCTGCAAGCTTGACTTCATTTAGACTAATACTTTCATCTTTTAAGCTTATATTATTGAATATCGTATCAGAAAACAGAAAAACGTCTTGCAATACAACTCCAATATTTTTTCTAAGATTAGAAAGTTTATAATCTTTTATATTTTTACCATCGATAGATATTTCTCCGGAATCAATTTCATAAAAACGATTCAATAAATTTATTATCGAAGTTTTACCCGCTCCAGTAGAACCAACAATCGCTACAGAAGATCCCTTTTTTATATTAAATGAAATCTGATTTAAAACCTGTGTATTTGGAACATATGAAAAATTTACATTTTTAAAACATACATCTCCATTGAACACGTTAACCAAGATTTCTCCTTTGTCAGTTATATTAGAATTAGTGTCAACAACTTTAAATACTCGTTCTGCAGCAACCATACCCATCAATAAAGTATTAAACTTGTTAGCTATTTGATTAAGAGGTCTAAACATCATAGGAATCATCATGATAAATGCTGTCAATTCTCCAATTGAAGCAGTTTTATCAGCTATTATATTAATTCCACCATACCAAACAATAACTCCTAAAGTTAAAGAGGATAAAATTTCTGCAATTGGAAAAAAAATAGAATTATACCAAACAGTTTTTAACCAACCTTTTTTATGTCTAGTATTAATTTTTTTAAAGTTTTCAAATTCAACTTCTTCTCTAGTAAACAACTGTAAAATTTTCATACCAGTAACTCTTTCTTGTACAAAAGAGTTCAAATTTGAAACTTCAGACCTAACTTCTTCAAAAGCAACTTTCATGTATCTTTGAAAAATTTTCGTTGCAAATAATATCAATGGCAAAGTCAAGAAAACAATTATACTTAATTCCCAATTCATAACAATCATAACAATTCCAACAATCAACATTTTTAAAATGTCACTGAAAATCATGAAGAGACCTTGACCAAATATATCAGCAATTCTTTCCATATCTGTAACTGATCTGGTAATAAGCACTCCAACTGAGGATTTATCATAGTACTTCATTTTAAAATTAATTATATGATTGTATAAAAGAACTCTAATATCTTTCACAACAGATTGACCTAACAAACCAGCAAAATATATAAATAAATAGTTTGATATAACCTCAAGTAAGAGGAGTAGGGCCATTAAAAAAATTAATTGTAAAAACCCATCACTTAGTCCTTGAGAAATATTTTCATCTAGTACTTTTTCCAATACTACTGGGCGAAGAGCACCAAAAATAGCTAATCCAAAGACTGAGAATAATGATAAAATAAAAATATAATTGTAGGGACTTACAAATGTCAAAAGCCTTTTAAATAGATAAATATTTAATATGTTTTCTTTTTTATTCATTAATCATCAATTCTTTAGGATAATATATGTTTGTTAAATAAAGAGCATGTGCTGGAACTGATGGCCCTGCTTTAGTTCTATCTTGAGAAATTATAACTTTTTCAAAGTCCTGCAAACTAATTTTTTTTAACCCAACATGAATTAATGTTCCTACAATTGCTCTTACCATATTTCGCAAAAATCTATTTGCTTTTATTGTAAAAATGAGTTCATTATCATTGATTTTCCATTTTGCATATTTCAAATCACAATTATAAGTTTTAACGTCTGTTTTTGATTTAGAAAAACATTTAAAATTTGTGTGATTTAACATAATTTCACAAGCATCATTCATTAATTTAATGTCTAAATTATTTTTAATGTAATAGCTTCTATGGGTACTAAAAACATTTTTAATTAGCGATATCTTATATTCATATTCTCTGGCTAATGCATCAAATCGGGCATGAGAGTTTAAATTTACTTTATAAATTTTATTAATTGATATATCTTTTGGTAAAAATGAATTTAAGTCATGTAATAATTTACTCATACTTGTAAGCTCTAAGACATCAAAGTGAGCATACATTTTTACAGCGTGCACACCAGAATCTGTTCTGCCAGCACCATAAATAGGAGTGTCTGCTTTAATTAAAATACTTAATACTTTTTCAATGCAACTTTGCACAGAAATAGCATTAGGTTGATTTTGCCAACCATGATAATTAGTACCATCATAAGAAAGATCCATGAAATATCTCAAAACAAATTAATATTTTTGTTGTCAAACAAATATAGAGAGATTAACTTGATAAAATAAAAATGAAAAAAATTCTTTTAATTTCAGATACTCATGGGTATTTAGATGATAGAATAATTCAATATGCAAAAGAATCAGACGAAACATGGCATGCGGGCGATATAGGGGAATTAAATGTAGTAGATGAGCTAAAAAAATTTACTACTTTGAGAGCTGTTCACGGAAATATAGACAACAGTAAAATTCGGGCTGAATATGCTGAAAATTTAAGATTTAAAATCGAAGATATGAAAATATGGATAACTCATATTGGTGGTTATCCTAATAAATATAATAAAAAAATTAGGCAAGAAATCAATACTAACCCACCGGATATTTTCATATGTGGACATTCGCATATACTCAAAGTTATTAATGACAACAAATTAAATCTATTACACATTAATCCAGGGGCAATAGGAAAACATGGATTTCATCAAGTAAGAACCATGATCAGATTTGAAATAATGAAAAGTAAAATCCAAAACTTAGAAGTGATTGAATTTAAGAGGTAGTTAATTAACGAATTCTATCTATAGAGCTTACTAGATCATCATCTTTTCTTATTGATTTTATTGCATAAAAGATTAAGTAACTGCATAAAAAAGGATTAAAAATAGCCGCATACATTAAATACTCTAAAAATACCGAAGGCATTAAATCAATTAACTCGATAAGTGCATGATAAAAGTAGAAGACAGTAAATAAGCACATTATTAAACTGAATCTAAAATTTATCAATGACAATTTAATTTGAACACGCCTAGATTTGAATAATAAAATTGTCAAAAGACATAGTATAGAAATAATTAAAGGAATGAAGGAAATTATTACTAAAATAACATCAATACCTTTAGCATAATTGAAAAATTCAATTATGATTGGGTAACCCTTTTCATACCATTTTAAACCAAAAAACCAATAAAGAAAGTAAAATAAGCCAGCAACAAATAAATATAATGACTGTATCCTTTGAATCATAACTAAAATAAAATTAAAGTCAAAAATAATAGTTTATGATTAAAAATAATCAATATTAAAAAATAAGTTGTATAATTGTATTGTTATTGTTTACTCCTTACTTGTAATACACTTACACTTCAATAAAATTACACCTCAAAACATTTCCCAATTAAATATTAACAATAAACATAAAAACAAAAAATGTTTGAAATTTCAAAATTAAAAGAATTAAAGCTACCTGAATTACAGGAAATAGCTGAAAAATTAAGTATATCTAAATTTAAATCTCTTAAAAAACTAGATTTAGTTTATAAAATACTTGATCATCAAGCGGATAATCCAACGGAGGAAACCAAAAGACCACCGGTTAGAAAGAAACCAATTAAATTAAGAAAGCCTGTTGAGACTAATAAAACTGAAAATAATTCTAATACCGAAAAGACTGGAGATAAAAAATCGGATCAAAAAAATGAAACGATTGATGCTAAAGAGTTTAAAAAAGTTGAAAAGAATATTCCTAGAAATAAACCTAAATCAGACCACACACCAAGACCTAGACCTCAAAAACATGACAACAATCGTCACAATCTAAGAGACAATGGTAATAAAGACAACAGAAATAGATATCGCGAACCTGAGTTTGAATTTGATGCTATCATTGAAAGTGAGGGTGTTTTAGATTTGATGCAAGACGGTTATGGATTCTTAAGATCCTCTGATTATCATTATTTATCATCGCCTGACGATATATATGTATCACAATCACAAATTCGATTATTTGGATTAAAAAAAGGAGATACTGTTCTTGGAAACGTAAGACCACCTAAAGAAGGAGAAAAATATTTTCCATTAATCAAAGTGAATAAAATAAACGGATTAGATCCACAAGTTGTTAGAGACAGAGTTTCATTTGAACATTTAACTCCATTATTTCCTCAGGAAAAGTTCAACCTTGCAGATAAAAGTAATACCATTTCTACAAGAATTATGGATTTGTTTTCACCAATCGGTAAAGGCCAAAGAGGAATGATCGTATCTCAACCTAAAACTGGTAAAACAATGCTTCTGAAAGATGTTGCAAATGCTATTGCAGCTAATCATCCAGAAGTTTATCAAATGATTCTTTTAATTGATGAAAGACCAGAAGAGGTTACTGATATGCAAAGGAATGTTAAGGGTGAAGTAATTGCTTCTACATTTGATAAAGAAGCACATGAACACGTTAAAATTGCAAATATTGTTCTTGAAAAAGCGAAAAGGCTGGTCGAATGCGGATATGATGTAGTAATTCTTTTAGATTCTATAACAAGACTTGCCCGTGCATACAATACAGTTCAACCAGCCTCTGGTAAAATACTAAGTGGTGGGGTTGATGCCAATGCATTGCATAAACCGAAAAGATTCTTTGGGGCTGCTAGAAATATTGAAAATGGTGGTTCATTATCAATAATAGCCACAGCATTAACCGAAACTGGATCAAAAATGGATGAAGTAATTTTTGAAGAGTTTAAGGGAACTGGAAATATGGAATTACAATTAGACAGAAAAATATCCAATAGAAGAATATTCCCAGCGATTGATTTGACATCGTCCAGCACAAGAAGAGATGATTTATTATTAGATGATAAAACTATTCAAAGAATGTGGGTAATGAGAAAGTATTTGGCTGACATGAATCCTGTAGAAGCTATGGAATTTATTAATGATAGATTCAAACAAACTCTAAATAATGATGAGTTTCTTATCTCAATGAACGGATAAAATATTTTTTATTAATATGAAGCAAAAAAAAACCAACAAATTTTATTTGTTGGTTTTTTTGTAAAAGAATTTTTAACTAAAGTGACGCAATGTGTTTGGACATATTCGATTTTAAATTAGAAGCCTTATTAGCATGAATAACATTTTTCTTAGCCAATTTATCGATCAAAGATATAATTGAAGGTAAAGTTTTTAAAGCATCCTTCTTTGCTGTTAATTCACAAAACTTTTTTATAGCATTTCTTGTAGTTTTATGCTGATACTTGTTTCTAAGACGTTTTGCTTCATTACTTCTAATTCTTTTAATTGAAGAGTTATGATTTGCCATGATTTTTTTTTTAAAGTATTATAATACTTATTATTAAATTTTTGTAGCCCGTAGGGGAATCGAACCCCTCTTACCAGGATGAAAACCTGGCGTCCTAGCCGATAGACGAACGGGCCCTATTTTTATGCACTACTATCTTTTCTATAAAAAGTATTGCGGATGCAAAAATACAACTATTTTTAAATGTTGCAACTTCTAATAGGTATTTTTGAGAAAATTATTAATAAGCTTTAGCAAAAAGGACTCTTTGATCTGAATCTTTTGAAGAAAACACACATTTCCCTGTTGATTTTTCACTATCTAAAGGAATACATCTTATTGTTGCTTTTGTTAATTGCTTGATTTTATTTTCAGTTTCAGTTGAACCGTCCCAGTGGGCTAAAATAAAACCGCCTTTATTTTTCAAAACTTCTTTAAACTCATCAAATGAATCAACCTTAGTCGTATTCTCTAATCTAAATTTATTAGCTCTTAAAAATAAACTATGTTGAATATCTTCTAGAACTTTAGGTATTTTTTCATCAATGGAATCTATAGAAATTATGCTTTTAGAAAAATCATCTCTTCTTGAAAGTTCAACAGTTTTGTTCTCTAAGTCTTTGGGGCCTATAACTAATCTTAAGGGCACACCTTGTAGTTCATGTTGAGCAAATTTAGCTCCTGGTCTGTGAGTCGTCCTATTGTCAAACTTTACAGAAATATTTTTTTCTTGTAAGTCTCTAGTAATTTTATTGGCTAAATCTGAAACCCTATCAAATTCAGAATCTGTTTTAAAAATTGGAACAATAACAACCTGATATGGAGCTAACTTTGGTGGTAAAACTAATCCCTTATCATCACTATGTGTCATAATAAGAGCACCCATTAACCTTGTTGAAACTCCCCATGATGTAGCCCATACATAATTTAACTTACCTTCTTTATTTGTAAACTTAACATCAAATGCTTTTGCAAAATTTTGACCCAAGAAATGTGAAGTTCCAGCCTGAAGAGCTTTGCCGTCTTGCATTAGAGCTTCGATACAATATGTCTGCTCTGCACCAGCAAATCTTTCACTTTCAGACTTAAGTCCTTTTACAACAGGAATTGCCATATAATTTTCAGCAAAATTGGCATATACTGAATTCATCTTTTCTGCTTCAATTAATGCCTCGGATTTAGTTTCATGAGCAGTATGACCTTCTTGCCATAAAAATTCTGCGGTACGAAGAAATAATCTTGTTCTCATTTCCCACCTTACAACATTAGCCCATTGATTAATAAGAATTGGAAGGTCCCTGTAGGATTGAATCCAATTTTTATAAGTACTCCAAATTATAGCTTCACTGGTAGGTCGAACAATTAATTCCTCCTCAAGCTTTGCTTTAGGATCAACTCTTAACTTACCTGTATTTTCTGGATCATTTTCTAATCTGTAATGGGTAACTATGGCACATTCTTTAGCAAAACCTTCAGCATTTTTTTCTTCTGCTTCAAATAAACTCTTTGGAACAAATAGAGGGAAATATGCATTTTGATGACCAGTTTCTTTAAACATTCTATCTAGTTCAGCTTGCATTTTTTCCCATATTGCATAACCGTAGGGTTTTATAACCATACACCCTCTTACTGCAGAGTTTTCTGCTAAATCAGCTTTAACAACTAATTCATTATACCATTTTGAATAATCTTTTTCTCTAGATGTAAGGTTTTTACTCATTCTTTCGTAAATTGTGGCACAACTATTGCAATAAAATATATTATAATATTTATTTGTTACAAAACTAATTAAATAACTTTGATATGCAATTATACTATTTTTCTAACCCAATTAGATCATTTTTAAAGATATTTATCTTAATCTTTTTAAGTGGTTGTGGTAGTTATCAATACTCTAGTATTATGACTGACGATATTTATGAAACCAATCAAGTTAGTAATGATAATGGTGTTGAAAATTCTATTCAAAATATTGAGACGAAAAAATCCCAAAATTTGTATTATAAAAATGCTTTCAGTGAAAAATCAAAAGAGTACGAATTAATTAGTAATGAAAACGATATTTTATTCACAGATGCTGAACAATATAGTAGTTCTGAGGTTGAAAGTGATTCTCTGGATTTTGAGTATGGTCCTTGGGGCGATAACAAAACAAGTATTACAATAAATATGCTAGGTGGTCATTCATATAATAACATTCATGGCTCATGGATAAATTATCCAACTTGGCTATGGAATAGCGGTTATGGGTATGGACATGTCTTTGGTTATGGAATGAATACTTGGGGGTATGGGTATGATATGTTTTGGGCTGTTCCATTTCATAACAATTTACACCACGGGTTATTTTTCCCATTTTGGAATAATTTAGGTTGGCACGGATATGGATATGGATATGGATATGGATATGGTGGATGGCCTGGTCATTGGAATGCTGGTAACACTTACTATAATAATATCTACACTGCTAACAACAGTATAGCATACATTTCAGGAAGAAGAAGTTCATCAAATCTAAGTAATAGATCATCTAATTTTAGTAGTAGAGTTTCTCAAGAAAATTATTTTAATCAATCAAGAATTAGCGACAAGATGATCAACTCCAGCTTGAGAGATAAAACTTCCAGGATAGAAACATTAAACCAAAGTGTAAGAGTTAAACCAAATTATAATAAACCTTACAATAACTCTACATCAAAATGGGTTCCTGCTAATTCAAAAAATAGATATAACAAAAAAACGAAACCTAGCTACAACAATACCAATCCTAGCTACAACAATTCCAAACCAAGTTACAATAGCTCAAATAATAACTCAAGACCTAGTTATAATTCCTCCAACACATCAAGAAGTGGAAGATCTTCGAATTCTAGTATTAAGGGAAGAGGTGGTCTGAATTAAAATTATAAAAATGAAAAAAATACTCTTAACAATAATTTTTATATTTATAAATGGACAAATTATTTCACAGAATATAAATGATGCATTGAGATACTCCAGTGATAACACAGAAGGATCTGCAAGGTTTTCAGCAATGGCTGGTGCATTTGGAGCATTAGGTGGAGAATTATCTGCAGTTAGTATTAATCCAGCTGGTTCTGTGATCTTTAACAAAGGTGTTATTTCATTATCTTTTTCAAATACTAATTTAAAAAATGATGCTGATTTACAAAACAACATTAACAATAATGTAATTCAATCAAATATTTCCAAAAAATCTAACTTTAATTTAAATCAACTTGGTGCCGTATTTATATTCAATAACATTAAAAAAGACTCAAAATGGAAAAAAATGGCTTTGAGCTTAAATTATGAACAAACTAAAAATAATTTTAATAAATTTAAAACATCTGGCATTAATACCAATGGAATTGATACTTATTTCTTATCATATGCTGACGGACTTCGGTTAGATGAAATTTCTGCATTTGAAGGGGAAAGTTTAACTCAAGCATATGCGGAAATTGGGAGTTATTTTGGATACGCAAATCAACAAGCTTTTTTAGGATATGAATCATTTATTATAGAACCAGATGATATTGATAATCCATCAAACAACTCTTATTACTCAAATATAGATAATGCAGCGAATAGTGGTTATTACCAAGACTATTATTTCAAATCCAGAGGTTATAATGGAAAAATTAGTGCAAATATAGCATTTCAATATACTAACAAATTGTACTTTGGTATTAACTTTAATAGCCATTTTATTGATTATGACCAATCTACATTACTGGTTGAAAGTAATACAGTTGGTGATGATATAGGCGTATATGTTAGTGATATTGGTTTTGAAAATAATTTATCTGTATTGGGCGAAGGCTTTTCACTTCAGATTGGAGGTATTGCTAAGGTCAATCAAACTTTACGATTAGGTTTGACATATGAATCTCCAACTTGGTATACAATAACTGAAGAAACATCTCAGAGCTTAAGTACTATTAGGTCTGAAGTTGAAGCAGATAATACAATCGCAATAAATCAAAATTTAAATCCAAATGTGATAAATGTTTTTGAGGATTATAAAATTCAAACTCCTTCAAAAATAACTGGAAGCGGTGCTCTTGTTTTCAAAAAAGTTGGTCTTTTAAGTTTTGACTACTCCATTAAAGACTACAGTTCTATAAGATTCAAACCTGGTAATGATCCTCATTTTATTGAACAAAACAGCATATTAGCTAACACTTTAGATCAAGTAATTAGCTATAGAATTGGTACAGAAATTCTTCAAAATCGAATTTCTTACAGAGCTGGATATAGATTTGAAGAAAGTCCTAAAGGGATAACTAATCAAAACTTAAAAGGTTATTCCCTTGGCTTAGGATATAAAATTAATAATAGTAGAATTGATCTCTCCCTCGAAAAATTTAGTCTGAGTGATACATATCAAATGTTTGATGCAGGTTTTTTAGGTAACATAAACCTAAACAAGCAGAACTCAATAATAAAACTATCAGTTGTTACATTACTCTAATAAAATTTAATCTGTTTTGGAACAGTTTATTTCTCAGTTTTAATCTTATTAGCTTCCAGAGTTCCTTTGGTTCAATCTTTATATGCAAATACAAACTTCTTACTTCTAACTTAATAACTCCAAAATAAAGAAAATACTATAAAATCTATCTAATGAGACTAAAGTGTCCATTAAATTCTCTTATTATAGATTCATCTTCTCCAAAGACTATATCTAGTTTTACTGTGAACCAGTAATCATTAGCA
>Ga0315320_10005392_pt1 | contig 10488 bp, 10 predicted proteins | sample M140m21515metaG_FD_203458 | JGI IMG/M metagenome (GOLD analysis project Ga0315320, IMG submission 203458) | Ammonia-oxidizing marine archaeal communities from Monterey Bay, California, United States - M1 40m 21515 | ecosystem: Environmental > Aquatic > Marine > Coastal | place: USA: California...
ACGGTCCGAGTGTGCCACGGAGAGAATTCGGGGTGCGTCGCCTCCTCAGGAGCGAACCGAGACTCCACTCAAGCGATCCCCCTCAAAGGCTTGAATGACAGACCTGAACTCCTCGGGCACTCGCACCGCGCGGAAGTCATCGTCGAGCCATGCGAGCGTCAAGGCGCCGGTTGAGATGACCTCGCGAGTCCGCTTGTGGACGATCAGAAAATGCAGGGTGTAGCTGGTGTTCCCAATTCGAGCCATGCGTACGTGGATGACTAGACTGTCGTTGTACCGAGCGGGCGCATGAAAGTTTCCACGCTGCGCGACGACCGCACCGGGAAGTAGGCCTGGAACACGACCCTCTTTGGGGCTGAACCCCAGATACCCGAGATAGTCCATGCGACCCACGTCCATGAAGGAAGCGAAGCTCCCAAAAAAGACGATCCCTACCGCGTCGGTCTCGGAGAGGCGGACGCGCACCTCGGTCTGAAAGCCGTAGTCGTTCAAGTCACGAGAGATCTCGGTAGTCATGGCCTCGAGTGTAGAGACAGGTGGGAGCACTCGCCCCCTCACGGGCTAGTCCGTGACCTGCCTCAAGCGCTCGGTCGCGATGGCCGTCATGGCCGCTTGAAGGTTGTACGAAGGAACGAACCCGGCCATAGGGATCCGCACGGTTGAATCCGCCGCCGCGAGCACGCTCTCACAGAGGCCTGAGCGCTCATTGCCCAGAACGATGAGCACCTCTCCTGTGAGATCGACGTCCCAGGGAGCGACTGCACCGACATCCTCAATCGCCACCACCGCGCGCCCCGCGCTCTTCGCCACCTCGATCACCTCGCTCGAATCTGCGTAGAGAACCGGAAGCAGCCGATGGGCTCCCATGGACACATGCCGAGCACGCGAACGCTGGGCGCCACTGAATTCCCCGTCGACGATGAGGCCGGTCGCTCCAGAAACCTCCGCGGTGCGGATCGCAAACCCCACATTGCTGGGATACGACGCACCGGAGAGGAGCCATACGGCTCCTGGACGCGCCAGCAACTCGGTGATGTCGCGAGCCGTCGGCTCCATCCCAACCATCGCGAGAATCCTCGCGGGCTCGGGCCCCCGGCCCATGCGAAAGAGGTCTCCGTCAGACCCCCTCCACAACGTGGCGCCGGCCGCGAGTGCCCGCGCTGCGAGTTGCTCTTCTTCGGGACGAGCCTCCCGCATCAAGAGCAGCACGCGGATGGGCTCTCCAGAGTCGAGGGCCGATTCAATCGCGGCCAATCCCGCGATCGAACGTCGCCCAGTTTCAAGCTGGGGAGAACGTTTCACGTGGAGGCCAGGCGCGGAGCCTGCCGTGAACGACACATCGTCTGCTGCGGTCGGTACCTTCGTGAACCAACCGACAAGGTGTCGCTTACCAGGCCTTCACGATGTTGTGCAGCGTGGGGTAGTCGGCGTAGAGCTCTTCGACGTGGTCATGCTTCAGCAGCACATCCTCCACGACCTTCGTCCCCTGGGGCAGAGCATCCACCATCGCCTCAATCAGCTCAGGTGAGAACTGCGCCTCCAGAAGACCATTGGCCATGAGCAGTTCGATAAATCGGGCGGCACCGGCGATCTCTTCCGACACTCCCGGCTCCGCAGAGCTCGCAGCCAGCGCCAACCCGCTGAGTGCATCCAGCACAGAGTCCCAATCGAGCTCGCCCTCGACGACCTCATCCTTCGTGGGGTCCCAGATGTGCCCACCCGCCAGGTCTCGGAGAACCATGGCGAAGCCGAGCACGATCTCCCCTGCGGAGTCGTCTCCTGAGAGCATCGTGGCGTCCGGCTGCACCGACACTGACACCACATCAGGCGCCTCGTCTGACCCCAGCTTCAGCCAAAGGCCATCCTCGTCACGTTCTTCCACGTTGACGACGATGCCTTCGTACATGTCAGGGGCCTCTCCGAGGCCAATCTCGATGAACGCCGCGTCACAGTCGCGGACAAAAAGGTCGTAACTCATGCAATCGCCTCGGTTTGGCCCTTCGGCCGCCGACCCTCAATCGAGGGGGAAGAGTTCGCGGGCGTCGCGAATCTCGGGGTAGGTTCGCTGATCCTCCTTGCGGAGCAGGAAGCGTCCTACCATGAGAGTGTCCATGTGCGTGCGAATGAAGCACTGGAATGCGTCTTCGGGGGTCGCGACAATGGGCTCTCCTCGCACGTTGAACGAGGTATTGATCACCATCGGGCACCCCGTGTTCTCCTCAAACGCTTTAAGGAGACCGTGATAGAGCGGTGACGGACCCGCCGTCACCGTCTGGACTCGCGCCGAGCCATCTACGTGCGTGATGGCTGGCACCGTGCGCTTGTCTTCCTTGACGTCTGCCACAAGCAGCATGAAAGGCGAGGGGTGCCCCCGAAGGTCAAACCACTCCTCAGCTCGCTCCGCCAAGACGGACGGAGCGAAGGGCCGAAACCCTTCCCTGAACTTGATCTTCAAATTGATCCGGTCCCGCATGTCGAGCACCCGGGGATCCCCAAGAATGGAGCGGTTGCCAAGCGCCCGCGGTCCGAACTCCATGCGGCCCTGGAACCAGCCCACGACCTTACCCGCGGCGATTTCACTCGCAGCCGTCTCGCACAGCTGCTCGTCGTTGGGTAGCTCTGTGAACACGGCCCCGTAGTGCTCCAACACCTCGCGTATCTGCTCGTGACCAAACTCCGGGCCCCAGTCGGCGCGGTCCATCGACCAGGTGTGAGCCCCCTCACCTTCGACTCTGCGCTCGTTTCCGAGGACCATGTTGTGGATCCAAAGCGCGACCCCCAACGCCCCGCCCGCGTCCCCCGCCGCAGGCTGCACGAACAGTCTCTCGAACGGAGACTCCCGCAACACATGACCGTTCGCCACACAGTTCAAGGCCACGCCGCCCGCCATGCACAGACTGCGCATCCCGGTGCGCTCGTGCAGGGCGGTCGCCTGCTTGACCATGACCTCGTTCACGACCTCTTGGAGTGACCGCGCGATGTCCTTGTAGAACGGCTCCATCCCCTCACTGCCGTGCTCCCGAGGGCCCCGCCCCATCAGCTCGTGGAAGGCCTCGTTCGCCATCCTCATGCCCCAGTCAAAGTCGAAGTAGGTCATGTCGAGACGGAAACTTCCGTCCGGGGCGATGTCGATGAGTTTCTTGATGCGCTCGACCTGGGTCGGCTCTCCGTAGGGAGCGAGCCCCATGACCTTGTACTCCCCGGAGTTCACCTTGAAACCCAAATAGGCAGTGAACGCCGAGTACAAGAGCCCCAGGGAGTGGGGGAAACGAATCTCGTGGGTCAACTCGAGCTGATTTCCTTGACCAACCCCCGATGTGGCTGTCGCCCACTCACCAACTCCATCCATGTTGAGGATGGCCGCCTCTTGAAACGGCGAAGCAAAGAAGGTGCTCGCCGCATGACTGACGTGGTGCTCGCAGAACCAGATGGGCTTGCGGCCAGAACCCAACTCCTTCCGAATGATCTTTCGGATCGGAAGCTTCTCCTTCATCCAGGCAGGAATCGCCCGAACGAATTGCTCCTTGCTCTTCGGAAAGTGCTGAAGATGAGACAGGAGCAAGCGTTCGAGCTTCAGCATCGGCTTGTCGTAGAAGCCGATGTAACCGACATCATCGATGGTGATCCCCGCCTGGTTCATGCAGAACCTCGCGGCATTTGTGGGGAAACTCGCGTCATGCTTGATCCGGGTGAAGCGCTCTTCACTCGCCGCGGCCACCAACACGCCATCTCGAAGCAGCGCCACGGCGCTGTCGTGATAAAAGCAGGAGATCCCAAGAATCCAATCAGCCATGGCCCTACACCGGTCTCCGGATCCGCTCGGGGTCCACGTGAATAGGATCTTCGCGGGGGATCCAACCGCTGTCACCGACCGGCTTTGTCGCCCGGTCAAGGCGATCCTGACGCCGTATGATCAACCCCACCGGTCGCATACCCAGATGGAATGTCAGCCAGGCCAGCGCGCGATTCTGAACACCAGCGATGCGCCCAGCCTTCGGAAGCCACCAACGCCAAAAGCGTTTGTAAAACGGCACAGGCCCCTCGGGGATTGGGTCGGGAACCCTGGCAGGGACTCCACCGGAGACCAGGACCTGACCCCGCGGCTCAGCGACGCGCACCCCGGCCGGGGGGTGTGGGGGCTCGTTCTCCTCCGACATGCCGTCAGTGGTTCCCATGTTCATCGGCATCGTCGTTGCCGGGATAAACCCCCGGAATGACTCCATGCACTGGTGGGAACTTCGCGCCTGTCTTGCGTTGGTCTTCAGTCAGGCTCGCGTTGAGCACGTCGATCATGATCCTTAAGCGCCCCAGGTGACGCTGATTAAACTTGAAGCGGATGCGATGCAGGTCCGCCGTCTCCGGCTCGTCCGACTCCCTCTCCTGCATTCCACAGATTTCGATCCGACCCTCAACGACAATGTCCGCAAATTCCTCATTCAGGCGCTCGATGAGCGCGCCCGTGGGCGAGTGCTGAAGGCGAATCACCAACCTCCCATCCACGTACCTGATCGAATGGAAGTTGCCGTAGAAGCGGTCGATGTGCTCGATCCCTTTATCGATGTCGGACGTGATCATGTACAGCCGCGTGTCGTTGGGGGAGATGAGACCCCGTCCGAGCAACTCGAACTGCACGTATCGGTCCCAATCACGCCAATACGTCGAGCCCGGAGGGTCAATCATCACCACCGGCTGGGGCTCAGCTTTGCCGGTCTGAATCAGGGTGAGAGCCTCGAAACCCTCGTCTTGCGTGCCGAAGCCTCCTGGAAACAGGATGATTCCGTCGACCTCCTTCACGAAGACGACCTTGCGGGTGAAGAAGTACTTGAAGTCGACAAGCTTGTCCGGCTCGATGAACTTGTTGGCAGAGGCTTCGAAGGGAAGCGTGATGTTTACGCCGAAGCTGTTCCCTGGGCCCGCTCCCTGATTGCCCGCCTGCATGATTCCTGGGCCTGCGCCCGTGACCACCATGTGCCCCGCCTCGACCAGCTTGGCTGCACACTGAACGGCCGCTTCATACTCAGGAGACCCTGGCTTACTCCGCGCGGAGCCGAAGATCGCGAACTTACGGCGCTCTCGCCACGGCTTGAAGGTCTTAAAGCCTTTGTGCAGCTCCCGGACGGATCGCTCCATGATCTTCAAATCCAGGCGATCGAGTTCGCCGCTCTTGATCTTGAGCACGGTGCGCAACATGCGGCGAATGAGATCTTGATGCTCGGTGCGATTCCCATCGTCGATGGTCGCGAGCAGAGTCGAGATCGCGTCGTCGAGTTCCGCATTGGACAGGCTCTGGGTCGGTTCGGTCATGAAGTATCGCCTCTTTCTCTCCCCGCTCTCGGAGCGCGAAGCGGCCTGTGATCGTAGCCGAATGCGGTTCTTGATGCGGATTCAGCCCCCAGGTCAACCATCCCCGCCACGTTTATGACCCGGGCTCCACGTTCCAAGCCCACGCCACCGGTACACTGCCGTTCCCCCCCACTAGGAGTCCTCGTCGTGGTCCTGCCCTCACAATCCGACCTGCCTCAGACCTTCGGCCGCTTCGAGCTGCAGTCGGTGCTCGGCGAAGGTGGAATGGCGCGGGTTTACCTCGCCACAATGTCGGGGCCCGGTGGTTTCAAGACCGAGTCCGCTTTGAAAGTCGTGAAACGACGAGCGGGTAAGCGCAGCGAATTCGTCGACCTTCTGACTCGTGAAGCGATCATCGGAGGGCAGTTGCGTCACCCGAACATCGTCGCCACCCAGGACTTTGATCAGGTCGATGGCCACTACTACATCGACATGGAGTACGTCGAAGGGCGCACCCTCGAAGCCTTGATGCGCGTCGCCTGGAAAGGACGCAGAGGACGACCCGCCCGCGGTTTCCCACCGATCCTCGCCCTGGACCTCGTCCGGCAACTGTGTCGGGGCCTGGGGTACGCCCACGCCATGACTGACCGCAGCGGAAAGCCGCTCGACATCATTCACCGGGACATCAAACCCGGGAACATCATGGTGTCAAACCACGGAATCGCGAAGATCACCGACTTCGGAATCGCGAAAGCCGCGGTCGAGACCGGTGTCGTCACCGCCACCAACGTCGTTCGTGGAACTCCGCTCTATATGAGCCCAGAGCAAGCCACAGGTCAGACGCTCGATCACCGCAGTGACCTCTTCTCCGTCGGACTGATTTTGTACGAAATGATGACGGGGAAGCGCCTCTTCGAGATGAAGGACATCGTCTCGACGATGGAGAGTATCGCCCGCGCAGAGATCGGCGATGCACCGAACGTCTTGGATGCAATCGTTCCTGGAATTGCTCCCGTCTTCCGACGCCTCATGTCGCTCAATCCATCCGCGCGCCACCCCGACGGGGACACCCTTGGCCAGGCCATCGGGGAGTTGACCAGTCGACTCGCAGACGTCCATGACATCGACATCGACGCCGCCGCCATGGAGTCGCTGAACCACCTCTCTACGGCCGCCGACGTGATGCCCGTCAAGATTGGACCCGCGGTGACCCTGGAAGACTCTGAGCCGATCCGAGCAGGAATTAGCCTCGCCTCCCTCGCCCGAATCGATGCGTCCAATATCTCCAGCTACCTCCCAAAGGACCAGTACGACCCGGACGCGACTGAGACGATGCCCTACGTCGACGCAGTGATCCGGCGGACCGCGCTGAACCTCAGCGCGGTACTCAACGACAACAATGAAGAGCCCCCGGCCGACTCCAGCGATTCTCCTTGAGCGCTGAACTGAGTCCCGACGAAGCGGCTTCCTACGACCTCATCCTCTCGAGTGGCTTTCTCGCGTTTGCTCGACACATCGGCTTCCTGGATGCAGTCGAAGACGCAATGACGAGAAGGGACCTTTCAGTAGCCGCGGTCTGCGGTACGTCTTCTGGCGCAATGACCGGCGCGCTCTGGGCTGCTGGATGGCCTGCGCGCCGGATCGCCGATGAGCTAAGCCGGCGCAGTCCGATCCGCTGGCTTAGACCCTCGTCTACTCCCTGGAAGGGCGCGCTGAGTATGGGCGCCGTCATCGAACATCTCGCCCAATTGCTCCCTCCGCGAATTGAGGATCTTCCCATCCCGCTTGGCCTAGGAGTCATCGACGAGAACGGTCAGCCAGTGATCATCACCGAAGGCCAACTCCCTGAGACTGTGGCCGCGTCGTGCGCCATGCCCATCGTATTTTCGCCGGTGACGCTGCACGGGCGCCCCTTTCAGGATGGGGGCGCGAAAGACAGACTCGGACTTGACGGCTGGCGCGGGATTCGCGGAGTCCGTCCAACCCTGGTGCACAAGGTCGCGCGGAGCGCAGGCCCCGAAACGGGTCCTCTACCTCAAGACCTTACGTTGGTAGAGAGCGCCCGCAGCGGCGCCACCTTCTTCTCGCTAGGAGACTTGTACGGACAAGCCGAGGCAGCCCGCATCGAGACAGAGAGGGTTCTCAGTGCACTCTGTTCGACATCCTCAGTCTCGAAAGCTGCGCAACAACCACCCCCCAGCGGCAACGAGTAGGAGTAGGTCGAACCCCGCTCCTACGACCCCTGACGGACCGGCCCACGAAAGCGCGAGGACTCCGGCCAGCACACCTCCCCCTCGCAAGACGAGGCCAAGATCGAGCGGAGCTCTCGTGAGGTCCCTGGTGGCCAGCCACCCCATCACGACCAGTGCACCGTAGGCGACAACGGTGGCCACCGCCGCCCCTGTCGCACCCCACAGGGGGATCGCCCACACGTCGAGCCCACACCCGAGCAGGGCAGCCGTCCCGGTCACCGCCGGAATTGCGAAGCGCTTTGCGTGCGCGTAGAGCGGGGCAACCACGAGTTGCCAGGCTCCGAGCAGCGGACCCAGCGCACCAAGGACAGCCGCAATGATGGCTGCGTCGCGGTAATCAGAACCGAAGCCCAACCGCACCACATCTGGAGCCAGCACCATGACCATCACCCCGAGCCAACTCATGCTGAGCAAGAAGGCGGTGGATGAACGTCTCAACATGGGGAGCGAAGACCGATCGGCATACCGTGTATGAAAGGTGGGCGCCCAGGCCCGATTGATGTTGATAGCCACGAGTCCCATCGCCAGAGGAAACCAATACGCGGCGGTATAGAGACCCAATTCCCGGTCATCCGCGAGCCACGCAAGAAAGAGGCGGTCGGCCATAGTCAACGTCCACATCGCCAACAGGTCTGGGATGAGCGGGAGCGCGAAGCCCAGCACGGATCGCAACTCCCGAAGGCGGATCCCCCACTTCACCGCGCGCAAGGTCAGCCCGAGTAAAGGAAGAGCGAGGGCCGCATGGGCGGCGAACCGACCGAGAAACAATGCGACCACTCCAAGCTCCGTGCTCAACAGCAACCCCAGAGTCGCGGCGAACTCGACCAGCGACCGAATCATCGAGCTTGCGACATAGGGTCTCGCCTGCTCTGTAGTCGTCCAGCGAGCGATGGGAACGATGCCCACAACAGAAGCGAGACAAGTCAGCGAGATGATTCGACCGTAGGGGTCCCAGGCCAGCCCCGGCACCCAACGCACCAAGAGCGTCGGAGCGAGCGCTTCGAGCGCGAGGTGCAGGCTCGGGCCCCACAACAACAACATCATCGCCGCAGACCCGTTGGTCGATCGCAGCTCGGCAGGCTTGTCGAGAAGCGGATACTGAAGCTGCGGAAGAGCTCCCTGCGTCCCCAATCCGTAAAGGACGTTGAGCCCCTGGAACATCATCGCGCCCAGGCCCCACAGCGCGAGCTCCTCCGGCGGGAGGAGCACGGTGTAGACAGGAACCAAAGCGAAGACAGCAAGTCGCCCGAAGACCTCACCCGACAGGTAGATCGACGTGTTTTTTAATACGCGATGGAGCACGCACTGAGGGTATCCCCTCCCGACCTTCTCCTCGCGCCCGGTGCGCTGCGATCATCATGAGACTTGATCCGGTGGGTCACGTCTTTTTGCCCGCGAGGACAACCGAATCGCTCGAGTCCGCACTCGCCTTGATTCCCGCGTATGACTTTCACACAATGCAGCCCGCTAGGAGCTTCCGTTGGACACCGCAGAACGCATGAAGGCGATCCGAATCGAGGCGATCGGGACGAAACTGCCCGTGGCCGTTGTCATCGAGGTAGATCCGGCGTGCGCCGAAGTCGCCAACTCCATGCTCCGTATGCTGGGGTTTCATGTCATTCCTGTGACCCGTGGGGCTGAGGCCCTGCACACCATCGACGAAGGTCCCATCGACCTCATCGTTCTCGACGCACAACTAAACGACATGGAGACCTTCGAGTTCATCACCGTCGCAAGGAAGCTTCCAGGCTTCGCGGACACCAAGATCATCGTCGCGAGCGCGATCCACTCTGCGACATCAACGGTCGGTCAGACGCTGCTCAAGCTCGGCATCTCTTCCTACTTCGACAAGCCCTACACCCTGGCGAGGATGCGTCACCGTATACGGGAGCTTTTCCCTGGTCTGGGAGAATCACAGAAGCTCTTGTCCCACGAAACCGAAGCACTGGCGCTGCCCGGTGCCGTAGGGATCGGGGACATTAAAAAACCCATCCGACTCATCGCCGCATCCGACCGACGGCTCGTGGTCCGCGGAGAGAGGCTGCCCCTCGGAGAGGTCGTTCACATCTACGTGAAGCACCGACAGGAGCAGTTCGGTGAGATCGTCACCATCGATCTCGTCGGGCTCGGTCAAGTCGTCTCAACCACCAGCGTAGGCGTATCGCCGACGTCCGAGTTGGCGATGCACTTCGCACGTCCGCCCCTCGAATGGGACAAGATGACCGAGGAACTCCCTGAGCCCTAGAGCGCTCTCAGCGTGCTGTTAGAACAGCACCCGCACACGGGCACCAGCCTGAAAGCGACCCATGGCCGCAGCGCTCACCGCTTGGCCCCGGGTAATGGTTGCCACTTCGCCTGTTTCTGAGTCCCGCAGGTACACCGTTTCTGGTGAATCAGCGTGCAGGATAGGGATGAGGTGGTCATATCCCAGAAGCAACTGAACCGAGAACCCCACCGAGGACCCGCTATCAAACACGGGCCCGACCGCGAGTTCACCACCGAGCGAGCCAGCCCGTCCCTGCCAACCGATATCTGCGAGCGCATAGGTTGCCGTGACGTCCCCTGAGGTAGCAGATGCACCTCTGACTACCGCTCCATCGTCAACGTCGGACAACTTCTCGACGCAACCGAGTCGTGCGGCATCGGTGCGTCCGCCGAAGGCCAGCCCTCCACGCACAGCCGCGTCCAGCCCCAGTGATGCGACGGAACTCAGTGGAACCTGGACCGAGGGCCCGACACCAAGGCTGATCAGATGGGCTCGCGTGGGCGCAGCCCGACACCCATTGACTGGGAGCATCTTCCAGCCACCGCTCACGCTGAGCGCGAGAATCGGTGGCGGCAACGCGAGACGCCCTTCGATTTGGAGCCCGAGGGCCCAATCAGGCGCCACTCCCCCGTTGGGGCCATCAAAGACTCTCGTCATGGCAAGCCCACCCTGCACCGCCAGCCCGAA
>Ga0315320_10005396_pt1 | contig 10485 bp, 8 predicted proteins | sample M140m21515metaG_FD_203458 | JGI IMG/M metagenome (GOLD analysis project Ga0315320, IMG submission 203458) | Ammonia-oxidizing marine archaeal communities from Monterey Bay, California, United States - M1 40m 21515 | ecosystem: Environmental > Aquatic > Marine > Coastal | place: USA: California...
TCGTGAAGGCGAGGTCTTTCTTCCACGCTTTTGTTTTGGGATTTTTGAGCAGTGGAACGAGGCTTTCGCCTTGAAGGATATCGGGCGCTTTGAGGCCGGCGAGTTCGGCCATGCTGGGGTAGAGGTCTACGAGCTCGGTGATTTGTTGAGTCGCTTCTCCGTGTTGGTCTTTTAGCCAAGGAACACTGATGATGAAAGGGACCCGGGTCGCTTCTTCGAAGAGGTGTTGTTTCTGGTATTTATGGTGCTCCCCGAGCATGTAGCCGTGATCGCTGGTGAATATGACTATGGTGTTTTCTTTGAGTCCAAGGTCGTCCAGGCAGTCCAGTAAGCGACCGACTTGAGCGTCCATGTAGGAGACGCTGGCGTAGTAGGCTTCGAGCAAACCCTTGTGTAGTTCGGGGGTGACGCCATAGGTTGTTTCGTTATTCTTGTAGCCGCGAATGATCTCCGGAACGTCATCAAGATCGTCGGCAGGCACTACGGGAGCAATCATGGCGTCCCGGTCGTAGCGATCGAAGTATTTGGTAGGGGCGACGAGCGGAACATGCGGTCGCACGAAACCGCAGGCCAAAAAGAAAGGTCTGTCTTGGTTGCGTTTCAAGAAATCGATGGCGTGGCTAGCGGCCATGCCGTCGGCGTGTTCGAGATCGCCGCCTGTGGCTTCTACCCCAAGGAATTTTTGGGATGACTTATCTTTGGGCGACCAGTTGGTTTTTAAGCCAGGAACATTATGTTCGCCCGCTTTGATGTTCACGGTTTCGTCCCATGAATGAGGATCGTCCCTCTCGGCGGTGCCAGCGATGATTTCTGGGGGGATACCCATGTGATAGATTTTGCTGACGCGTCCGACCCGGTAGCCGTTTTGGCGGAAGAGTTGGGACATGGTGACTACATCCGGCATGCTGCCTCTGAGGGTTCCGGAATTGCCCATCGTCCCTGTGGTGTAGGGATAAAGGCCTGACATTAGGGATGCGCGAGAGGAACCGCAAACTGGGTATTGGCAATGCATGTTCTCGAAGCGGACTCCTTCGGCGGCGAGCTTGTCCAGTTCGGGAGTCTTGCACTGAGGATGCCCGAATCCGCTCAAGGCCGTGTTGAGGTCATCGGACATGATGAACAAGACGTTCGGTTTCTTGTCCGCGGCTAAGCCGGTAAGGGTGAAGGCAAAAGCGAGGGCGGCTAGAATAAGATTTTTGCTATGCATGTTGTTCAAAGAGTAAGTGGTCGTTTGTTTTTTGGCGGGTGGGAGAAGGATTCCTTATCGAGGTGAATGTAAAAATCTCTGTTTAGGGGAAGATGTGTTCGGTGACCGATTCAATACCTAGGTTCTCCTTCGTATTGAGTCTATCGAAAACGGTTGTGTTTGGGGTGTGGGAATTTAGCCGCTTGCCTACCTTTCGGTTGCGGAGTATTTTGGTTTCTCGTTTATCCTTCGTTTGGTAGCCCCGCTTCTATTATGACTGTTTTGAGACACACGAACGTTTCGTTTTCAAACAAGCTGGCCGTATTCGCGGCGATTTTTTCATTGATCGTAGCGTCTGGGCTCGATGCCCAATCGGAGGCTGCTAAGAGACCGCTAATGGCCTATGTCGGCACCTATACGTCGCCGCTGCAAAACATGCGGGATACTCAAGTGGATTTGCCTCCTGGAAACGGGCGCGGGATTCATTTGTTTCAAGTGGATAGGCTTACGGGAGCGATGACGCCGAGCGGACTGCATGAGATGGGGACGAGCCCGAGCGCCTTGGCTTTCAACGCTACAAGGACGCGTCTGTATTCGGCGAATGAGACTGAGAGGATTGGCGACGACGAAGCGGGTTCGGTGAGCGCTTTTTCAGTCGATCTGGTTGATGGAAGTTTGAAGCTGCTGAACACTGTGAACTCTGGCGGCAAGGGACCGGCTCATTTGAGCGTTCATCCTTCGGGGCGATTTGTGTTGGTGGCGAATTACTTTGGCGGATCGGTGGCGGTGCTGCCGATTTTAGAGGATGGAAGCCTAGGAGAGGCTTCGGATATTGAAAAGGATTCCGGAAAGGTTGGGCCGACGCGGGCGACGAACGCTCCTCCAGGAAGTTTCGCTTTCAGCGGTCACGACCAGATACATGCTCATATGATCGAGTCGGATCCGTCTGGAAAATTCGTCCTGCACGTTGATCTGGGATTAGATAAAATCTACGTTTGGAAGTTCGACGAACGGAAGGGGCAGTTGACGCCTAACAATCCGGCAGCGGTTTCATTGCCGCCCGGAGATGGTCCGCGGCATTTTCATTTTCACCCAAACGGTCGCTGGCTTTATTCTTTGCAGGAGGAGGGATCGACAATCGTTTTGTTTGATTACGATTCGCGCAAAGGGAGGTTGGCTGAGCGTCAGACGATTTCCAGTCTGCCTCTTGGTTATAAGGGGAGCAATTTCTGCTCAGGGATTTCGGTCTCAGGCGATGGCCGATTTGTTTATGTCGGAAACCGGTTGCATGACAGCATCGGAATATTTTCAGTCGGAGAATCCGGCGAGTTGAGTTGGGTTGGCGACGAGTGGACGCGTGGCAACTATCCACGTAGTTTCAATTTCGATCCGACCGGCGCGTTCCTGTATTCCTGTAATCAGCGAGCCGACAATATAGCTATCTTCCGAGTGGATAAGAAGTCGGGGACTTTAAATTTTACCGGACAATACGCGGCAGTCGGCAATCCTTCGATTATCGTTTTCCACGATTTGGCTGACGAAGAGTGATGACTGAGTGCAAAAAAGCCGGACCTTTCGGTCCGGCCTTTGAAAATTTGATGACTAGTGGTTGAGCTACGCGTTCTTCAAATCGTTGAAGAGCTCGAAGCCTTCTTTTGGCGTGAGGTTGTCGTGGACGACTCCGCTGACTGCTTTGATCATCGCTAGAGGAGCGTCAGACTGGAAAACGTTACGGCCCATGTCTACGCCGGCTGCGCCGCACTGGATTGCGTTGTAAGCGAGCTCGAGCGCTTCAAGTTCAGGAAGTTTTTTACCGCCAGCGATTACGACAGGAACGGGCGTTGCCGCTACGACGTTTTCGAAGCCTTCCGTGTAGTAGGTCTTGACGATGCTCGCACCGTTTTCGGCGCAAACACGAGCGGCTAGACCGAAGTAGCGTGAGTCGCGGGCCATATCCTTACCTACAGCGGTTACTCCCATTACGGGAATGCTGTACTTTTGTCCGATGTCAACCAAGCGGCTGATATTGGCGATTGTAATGGCCTCTGTATCGGCGTCTCCAACCGCGATCATTGCAGCCATGCATGATGCGTTCATGCTAATCGCTTCGGCTTCGGCGATCAGAACGTTGTGGTTCATCTCTGTGAGGATGGTCGTTCCTGTATCCGTGCGAAGACAAATTGGCTTTGTATTCTCAGCGGGGATACAAGAGCGGATCATTCCGCGAGTGCCCATGAGGCAGTCAGCGTGCTCGGCGAGAGGAGCGATGTTAAGATCGATACGCTCGAGTCCCGAAGTCGGTCCCATGAGGAAACCGTGATCGAAGGCCAGCATAACGGTACGCCCGGACTTGCGATTGAAAATACGGGACATGCGGTTTTTGACACCCCAGTCTGTGCTATTGATTCCTTTAAGGTAAAAGGAACTGGTATCGGCGGGCGTGTTGAGCCCGAAGTTGTCGCCGTCTCTGATATCGTCTAGATCTGCCATTTTATGGTGAAGGTTTTTAGGTTTTATGAATTTAGGTGTTTAGGAAATTACTTTAGCCAACGTAGGCGCTAGCGGTTTGGAACATTATGGATACGGAGACTGCTCCGGGATCGGGGTGACCGATTGATTTTTCGCCGAGCGTTTTGGCTCGTCCCATCGTCGCGATCATCGCTTTGGTGGCTTCCATGCCTGCGGTCGCTCCATCGCTGACGGCTTTCATCGCGTCGGGCAGCGAAAGGCCTGTGCTGGCTGCTGCGGCTTCTTGAGCTCCTGCGAGCGCGTCGACCATTGTCTTATCGCCTGGCTTGGCTCCACCGAGATTGGTGACTCCTTCAAGGGCGGCAGTCATGAATATGGAGAGCCCGCTTGCGTCGAGGCTATCGGCATCGCCTAGAGCAGTACCGCCATTTTGGTAAAGGATGCCCATGACTGCGCCGGAGGCTCCGCCCATTGTGCCCATAAGAGTCATGCCGGTGGTGGAGAATACTTGGCCGACGGTTGTGGGTTCGAGGGCTTTAAGTGCCGCTTTCGCCGCTGTGAACCCGCGTTTCATTCCAAGGCCATGGTCGCCATCGCCTAGGCGACGATCGGCTTCGGAGAGCAGTTCTTCGCTTTCGATGATCTTATCGGAAATGGCGATAAGCATTTCCCGGACTTCGTTGGGGCTTAAGGTTTCTTTGCTCATATAATATAGCTTTTGATTGGTAGCGGCCGCTCGGAGATCGGCCGCTACCATCGGTTAATTGATTCTTAAAGTTTCGTGTAGCCGAGGGAGGAGCAAGGTGCGTCCCAGAGCGGTTTAAGCGTGTCGTCGACCTTGGTCAGACTGATTGAGAGGCCAGCCATTTCTTGGCAGGTGACGAGCGGACCTAGCATAACGTCGTAAATTTTGATACCCTTGTCTACGAGTAGGGCTTTGACTTTTTTCAAGACGATGAGGCATTCCATCATTGTGGTGGAGCCTAGGCTGTTGATGAGGACAAGCACGTCGTCACCGGATTCGAGAATGAGGTCGTCGGCGAGAATTAGGTTGAGCAACTTTTCTGCGAGGTCATCGGCAGGCATCATTTTTTCGATGCCGACACCCTGTTCGCCATGGATGCCCATTCCAATTCCGATGGAATCATCATCGAGTTCGAAAGTTGGTTTGCCGGTGGCAGGGATTGAGCCAGGCGAGAGGGCTACGCCAACGGAGCGCGTGTTGTCGCGAGCACTCGTGACGAGACTGACGAGTTCGTCGAGGTCTTTCGCTTTGTCGGCAGCTGCGCCGGCGATCTTGACGATCGGGATAAGGCCAGCGATGCCGCGACGATCTTCTTTTGTGCTTGGTTCCGCGGAAGCGACGTCGTCCCAGATGAGAACGGTTTCGACTTTGATGCCCTCAGCTGCAGCGAGTTGAGCGGCGATCTTGAAGTTCATGACATCGCCCGCGTAGTTGCCGTAAAGATACAGGACGCCTTTGCCTTTGTTCACGGCCCTAGTAGCTTCGAGAATTATGTTCGGGGGAGGGGCTGCGAAGATGTCGCCGCATGCTGCGCCGTCGGCCATGCCTTCGCCGATGAGACCGTGGTAGATCGGTTCATGACCAGTGCCGCCGCCTACGAGGAGGGCTACTTTGTCGGATGCGATATCGGTGAGAGCGATGGCACCTGGACCGACTTTGGTTACTTTGCCGTTGTAGTAGTCGACGAGGCCGTCGACGAGTTCGGCTGCTGCGTCATTGGGGTCGTTGAGTATTTTTTTCATATTTTAAATTGGGGTTGGTCGCGATTGCCGAGGATAGTCGATTTTCGAGAGGGTGTGATCTGTTTAATATTAAATAATTCGATCGTTGCCGCCGTCGACTGGAATCTGAGCGCCGGTGGTTTTTCCGAAGACGTTCGAGGCGAGGGCCACTACGACGTTGCCGACGCTACGGGAAGTGATCTCAGTTTTCATGAGATTGCGCTTCTTGTATTGTTCGACGGTGATTCCGTAGCGCTCAGCTGAGCGTTCGAGGGCTTCTTTGGTCCAAAGTTTGGTGTCGAATACGGCGTCTGGGTGAATGATATTTACTCGAACGCCATCGGGAGCCAATTCCAAGGCCGCGACGCGGCAGAGTTGGGTGAGCCCGGCTTTCGCGCAGGAATAGCTGGCAGCTCCGGCTCCTGGAGCGTTTACGTTGCGCGAACCCATAAGAATGATCGCGGGATCGATTCCTTTTTTGACGAAAGGGATGGCGTGTTTGAGCAGGACTTGGTGACTCGTGAGATTGACTTGGAAGCTGCGGTCCCAATTGCTTTGCTCCAAGTTTTCGAGATAGGCTCCTGCTGTGAAGATGCCAGCGTTGGAGACGACGATGTCGAGTCCGCCGTAGGTGCGAATGATCTGCTCGATCATGGCTTTAACCTTGGGCTCGTCGGTGAGATTGATAGCTATTCCGAGAGCGCCGATACCTTCCATTATATCCGTGATCTCTGGATTGATATCCGCTCCGATGACGCAAGCGCCTGCTTCGGCGAGCGTGGTGGCAGTCGCTAGTCCGATGCCAGCTGCCGAGCCGGAAACGAGAGCGATTTTACCTTGGAGAGTTAGCGGCGGAGTTGAAGCTTTGGGAGACTCCGAAGAGCTCGGACTCCAGCTTGCGGCTGGGCCAGCTAGTCGGTTAGCGTGGCTGGCTCTGGAAGCGTTCGCTGCTTGGGTCGCGGTTTCGCTTTTGCTGTTTCCGAAGCTGAATAATCCGCGGTTTGGCCAAACTACTTGCCGCAGTTCGATTGCGGCTTCTAGGTTAGAATGGTGGTCGCCTTGAGTTGTTACGGAGCCTGCTCCGAGGAGCGTCTTAGCTTGGTCGCTACTGGAAAGGGCGATCGCCTCTGAGGAATCGTCGAGGTGTCCGACTTGAGCTTGCGCTAGTCTGTTGGATACGGCCTGTCGTAGCTCCGCGAATTCGATTAGCGTCGCCGATTCTGCGTTCGATTCGGAATCCGTTGCGTTGGACTGTGCATCGAGGAAAGCTCGGGCTTGCTCGGTGAGCTGAAGGGATTTTTGGTAGGATTGCTCGGCTTCGTCGTGGAAGGCAAGTAAACCGACGCCTGCGACGAGGACGCCTTCAATCGACTGTAGCTCGCTGGACTGAATGAGCCGAGCGAGCGAACGAGCTTGTTCTGGAATGGTGGCGGCGGCAGGAACTGTGAGGACACGTTGTCCGAAAATCGCCTCGGCAAGTGTTGCGCAGTTGGTTTGGCGGACTAGGGCGAAAATTGGGGCTGCGCAGGTTTGGTCGATGAATCGCGCTGGAATGGCTGCGTGGAGGAGAGCGTCGATTGGAGCTGTTTGGCTCAGAGGGCTTGTAGCTGCGAGTTGCAGTTGAGTTGGGCTGTCGGCAGCAGACAGCGAGGCAGCTTCGTTGATTTTTGTAAGGCTTTCCTGTTTGAATGATTGAAGATCGCTTGCTTGCGGAGTTTCGTCGAGTCGATCGTTTTCGATGATGGCAAGCTGGGCTTCGGTTTCGCCGAATGGGTTTTGGATATCGGTTTTAGCGGACCCAATACTGCTCAAGCCGTTTGCAAGTGCTTCGGTTTTCGCGATTAGGCTCGTGGCGTAGACTCTTGTCGAAAGAGGGTCGTTGAGGTGATATAGAGCGTCCTCGTTGTTCCACAGGTTTTGCATATTCTAAACGTTTCCGAAATTAGGCAGTTGCTGGCGAAAAGGGTAATAATAGGCTAGATTATGGGGGAGAGAGTGTTTTTGAGCTAGGATGATTTCCGCAATGATTTGTATAATTCCTGCACTTGGGGTCTAGGCGAAATAGGGCTTAGCTCGAGGTGGGTCGAGGTGCTTTAAATTAAGTGTAGCGTTTACGGTAAGCGGCTGGGGTGGTGTGGAGAACGCGGAGGAAGGATCGAGTGAAATGGCTTTGGTCGTAAAAGCCGCAGTCCATGGCTATGGCGGAGATCGGCTCGTCGCTTTGGCTCAGGGCGGAGCAAGCTTGTTGAATGCGGTAGCGATTGAGGTATTGGATGGGGGTGAGATGGAAGCTCTTTTTGAAGTGGCGTTCGAAAGCGCTTAGGGAGAGGCCGCAGACTTTAGCCATGTCGATCAGCTTGATTTCATTGGGGTAATTGGTGGCGATGTGGTCGATTGCTCGGCTCAGGGCGGAGTGGTGCAGGGCATTGGTATTGCCTTCGAATTTGCGCGTTACGCCTGCTAGTCCGCAGATGTGGCTGTCTTTAGAATAGAGCGGAATCTTGTTGGTGATGTGCCATTGGATGAGCCGTTGGGAGGTCGTAATGAGCTCGACCTTGTTTCTTACGACGTAACCTTCTTCGATGACACGCTTGTCGTCGGCGGCGTAGCTTTGTTCGATATCGTCCGCGAAGAAATCGGTATCGGGGCGTCCGATGATTTCCTCTTTATTTTCGAGCCCCATAAAGTCGGCGAGCTCTTGGTTGATGTAGATGAAATGGCGGTTGGCGTCCTTGACGAAGAATAGCAAGCCGGGGATGCAGTCAAATAAGAGCTGACCCGTATTGGAGATACGGTTTTCTTCGATGAACTGGGATAGCGAATCGTTTGTCGGCACGAGGTTCTTATTGTGTCTAAAGCGCCGAAAGCCCTGCGGGTACAGAGAAGTTGGAAGCCTTCCGGGGCATGTTCAGATGAAGCAACCACCGAGAGGCGGTCACCGCAAGTTCAATGATTGTCAGCGATTCGAAATCGCAATGAGTCCGTTAGCGTACGACGCGACCTGAGCCGCCGCTGTTCAAGAGCGCTTCGACTTCGGCGCGGGTTGAGAAATTGAAATCGCCATAGACCGAGTGGGCAAGGCAAGAGGAGGCGACTGCGAATGAGATCGCGGTCTGTGGCTCTTGCAGGCCGGAGGTGTTGAGGGCGTATATTAGACCGGCTCCAAATGAATCTCCTCCGCCAACGCGATCGACGATGTTACGAATTTCGTAAGGTTGGTAGGCGTTGCCCGAGTTGGGAGCGAAATAGCCGTAGTCGGCTTCTTTATCGTAGAGAAGGGCTCCCCAGTTGTTGTGCGATGCGGAGATGCTTTCGCGCAGGGTAATGGCTACTTTGGATACATTTGGAAATTGCCTAACGATTTCTTGAGCGACGCTGGTATATTTGCTGGCGTCTATCCGTCCGGAGTGGACGTCGGTGTTTTCGGCTTGGATTCCGAGAACGTCGGAAGCGTCTTCTTCGTTGCCAATGACAAGGTCGACGTAGGGAAGGATTCGTTGCATCGTTTCGCCTGCTAGGTCGCTTGCGGATAGAGTGGGGTTCCACTTCCAGAGCTTCTTGCGGAAGTTTAGATCGCAAGACACGGTTAGCCCGGCTGCTTTGGCGTGCTTGACGGATGCGATGGTGGCCTCGGCGGAAATCTCCGAAAGCGCGGGAGTGATTCCAGTGGTGTGGAACCAGGCGGCGTCGGTGAAAATGGTTTCCCAGTCGTAGGCGTTGGGGGAAGTGAGGCTGACCGATGATTGGTCGCGATCGTAGATTACGCGGCTTGGGCGCTGGTTGGCTCCGGCTTCGACGAAGTAGAGGCCGAGGCGTCCTTGATCGGTCAATACGATATCGCTGGTCTCTACGTTGAGGCCACGTAGGTTTGAGAGGCAGGCTTGGGTGATGTCGTTGTCGGGGATCGCGGTGACGAATCGGGTACTGCCGCCGAGCATTGCGATCGAAGCGGCGACGTTGGCTTCGGCTCCGGCGAAGGTGAGGTTGAGGTCGCCTGGCAAAGCTTGGCGGAAGCGATTAAAGCCGGGAGGGCAAAGGCGCCCCATAATTTCTCCGAAAGTGACGATTGTGTTCATGGTGGTGTGTTGTTTTTTTGGTGGGCTGACTATGCTCTAGCTGCGTTTGCGTTTTCGCGGGCTTGGCGTGCGTTAGCTTCGATTTGGTCCCAGTTTTGGGCAGCAATTAGGTCGCGGCTGGCGATCCAGGATCCGCCGATTGCGGAGATAAGGGGAGAGGCGAGGTAGTCGCTCATGTTGTTCGCGTTGAGACCGCCGAGCGGAATGAAATCGATGCCGATGTGCTGATAGGGAGCAGCCATGTTTTTGAGGTGCTTCAGCCCGCCAGCGGTTTCGGCCGGGAAGTACTTGAGCGTTCGGCAGCCGAGTTCGATGCCTTGCTCGATGTCGCTTGGAGTGACGATGCCAGGGCCAAATGGGAGGCCTTTATCTTTAGCGTGCTCGACGACTCGTCGATTGAGTCCAGGGGCGACGCCGAAAGCGGCTTTGGCGGCCACGACTTCGTCAACTTGGTCCGTTGTAAGAATGGTGCCGATGCCGGCGAGCATCTCCGGTACTTCGTCGCGAATGGCACGAAGGGAATCCAATGCCGCGTCGGTGCGCAGGGTCAACTCCATGGCTCCGATTCCGCCTCGCAGCAGAGCGCGGGCAAGTGGTACGGCATTCGCCGCGTCGTCAATGACGAGTACAGCGATGATCGCGGATTCTTTGATCTTTTGATGTAGGTCGGCAGGAAACATAGGTTTGAATACTAAATATTATTGTCAGTATAGTTGACAAAATTATCTGAATAGCAGACAGATTGAAAGTTGAATCTGTAATGTCAATTGAATCTCGCAGCCTCGCTACGTCGTTATTCAAGTCCTTGGACTTGCTGGGTCTTTTGAATGCTCGGGCGAATGGGTTGAGCATAGCGGTGATCGTTGAGGAGATGGGGTTGCCGCGCAGCAGTTTGCTGCGGATGCTGGATAGCTTGGCGCATTATGGCTTCGTGGAACGCGATGGGGCTCGGGTGTATCGAGTGACTTCGAAATTTAGGGATTGGCGCGTGGAAGATGGCGACGAGCG
>Ga0315320_10005397_pt1 | contig 10485 bp, 8 predicted proteins | sample M140m21515metaG_FD_203458 | JGI IMG/M metagenome (GOLD analysis project Ga0315320, IMG submission 203458) | Ammonia-oxidizing marine archaeal communities from Monterey Bay, California, United States - M1 40m 21515 | ecosystem: Environmental > Aquatic > Marine > Coastal | place: USA: California...
AACAATACTTGCGCGACATGATGGCAAAACATAAGAACAAACTTGTATACGATGCATCTACAGGAGATGTAAAAGACGATCGCAAGTTTATGACGATGCTTGAGGACTACTGGTTACCAAGACGTGAGGGTGGTCGTTCAACAGAGATCACTACACTTCCTGCAGGTCAGAACTTAGGTGAGTTGGATGATGTACAGTATTTCCGTCGAAAGTTATACGAAGCATTAAATGTACCAACTGCTAGATTAGAGTCTGATGCATCATTTAACTTAGGTCGTGCTTCTGAGATAACTCGTGATGAGTTAAAGTTTTCTAAGTTTATAACAAGACTAAGACTTAGATTTACTGATCTGTTCAACATTATGCTTGAGAAACAGTTACTCTTGAAGGGTGTTGTTACAAAAGCAGAATGGAAAGAAATACGTGGTCAGATTCATTACGACTTCCAAGAAGATAATCACTTCACAGAATTAAAAACTGCTGAGATAATGCGAGAGCGTTTAGGATTGTTGAGTGAGATTGATGCTTATGTTGGTAAATACTACTCAGTTGAGTGGGTTCGTAAAAACGTTCTACAACAAAGCGAAGAAGAAATTGAGGAAGTCGATCTTCAAATAGAATCAGAGAAAGAAACTGGTGAGGGTGAAGATGATGATTCAGAACTTAACTTTGAGCAGACATTGCCCCCAGTAAAACTAGATCCACTTCAGGAGGAACTGACTACATTTATGAAATCTATGAACGAAGATAAGTGATTTAGGGGCAAATAATGTCTATGGAAGGTAATAAATCGTTCTCGCTTGCAGTTGCTTATGTAGAGAAGCGACTGAAAGAAGTAAAAGAAGAGCAAGAAAAACTACAAACACATCTTGAAGAAATATCTGCATCTCAATTGACCGAATCAGTCAAGGGAGATACAGGTGCGCAAGGCGATCAAGGTATTCGTGGTGAGAGAGGCGAGCGAGGATCGATTGGCCCAATAGGTTCACAGGGTGAACAAGGTATACAAGGCGAACGAGGATTACTCGGTGAACAGGGCATCCAAGGAGAAACTGGTTCACAGGGCGAACAGGGAATTCAAGGTGAGCAAGGTGTTCAAGGAGAAATTGGACCAAAGGGAGATAAAGGTGACAAGGGCGATCTTGGTGATAAAGGCGATAAAGGGGATACTGGCGAACAAGGAATAAAGGGCGACAAGGGCGACAAGGGAGAAACTGGAGACAAAGGTGAACAAGGCATCCAAGGTATACAAGGCGAACAAGGTTTGCAAGGTGTACAAGGCGAAAGGGGTGCAGACGGCAAAGATGGCGTTGACGGCAAAGATGGCATAAACGGTAAAGACGGTGTTGGCGGAAAAGACGGAAAAACTGGTGTCGCTGGACCAAAAGGTAAAGACGGTAAAGACGGAAAAGATGGTAAAGACGGCAAGGACGGTAAAGATGCTGATATTGCCCCAGCTAGTAGTAAACTTAAAAAAGAATTTGACGATTACAAACGCATAGTCAATCAACAGATGTCTACCATCGGTGGCGGTGGTGCTGTTAACATCAAAGATATGGATGATGTTGCATCAACAGCATTTGTAGATGGAAAAGCATTAATCTATCAATCAAGCACAGGTAAGTTTATTGGCGGTGAATCTGGTGGTGGCGGTGGCGGTGGTTATGAGTTTACTGGTGGATTTGAAAACAGAGGTGCAGCAGTAACTTATACTTCGGCAATGGCATCTTCTGATACTTGGTATCGTTTTGGATTTGATAGTGCAAAACAAATAACACACGACGCACCATATTGGGCAGATGGTTCAGATAGCAACGAAGCACCCCATACAGGTACAACAGATTATCGAGGTGTAGGTACTTTTTCTGGTGCTTATATGCCAGCTGATGTCACTAAAATGTTCGACTTCACAGAAAATGGAACATATCAACAAGCAACATCGTTAAGTGGACTGACAGTTAGTAATGGTATTGTGGGGTCATATCACTTTAATCAATATGTTGTTGGTGATTTTGCAAATATTCGTGTTGACTTTTATGCTACTCCATCAGTTAGCAATACAACTTTAGAAGCTGCATTGATTTGGAGTACAAGAGATTCAAGTAATAATATCACTTTCACTTTCCCTTTAACAATTACACCCATACACTTTGGTGATAATACAGCAGGTAAAACGTTTCTAAATAGACCAGTGTTTACTGCTTATTTTGCTTCAGCGGAAGATATTAATGCTAGAGCTTTGTTTGCGATTAAGGCAGACGCTCAAATAGATATACAACCATATACAACATTGAGTACCGTGATAGGAAGATAATGACAATCAAAGTAAAAAGAAACGTTGACGGTAATTGTATAGTTTTTGAGGGTTCTAAAAATCCTACATTTTTCAATACTTGTTTGTCAACTGAAGCAAATGCTACCGAGGCAAATAATATCAATGTCATCAATGATATTAAAACAGGTGCAGGGTCAGCCAAAGAGTATGAATTTTTTAACATACCTTTTACAGAATTTAGAGATTCTGCTAACGCTAGTTTCGCAACGGCAGCAGCGGCTAGAGCATATATTAATGAACAAGCAAATGTTACTGGATCAACAGGTAAAACACTATTAAGCGCAACAGATACTTTAGATTTCTCACTTAACAATAGTGGAACATCTATCTTATTAGATAATGGTGACAGTTTTGGTGTTAATTCAATTACTGCTGTAGCTAATTCAGATAATCATATTGATATTAAAACTCATGCAAACAATATCATTCTATTTAAAAACTTACGATTAGCACGTGCTTCAATAGATGGAACAACTGTTACACAAACATTAGCGACTGCTGTTACGGAACTGAACAATTTGTTTGCTGGAGTAAGTATTGTTCATACTACAAATGACTTCTTTCACTATGACGATAACTCTCAACTAACTGGTAGAGAGTTCAACTCAGCGAAGGGTCCAGCATATTGGGGTCAATCACTCAAAGCAGGTGAAGAGATGTTCTTCCCTAACAATGTGAGTGGTGTGTTACTCGTAGGCAAATTTGGTGGGGCAACAAGTGTCGTTGGACAAACGGCAGCGGCAACATCTAACTGGGATAGAAGAATTGCTTTAGATGGTCAATCAGATGTTTCAGCAGATGGAAACCAAAGGTACAGCAGTACAGCGTTTCAAATTGGTAGAGAGATGGATGGTAGTGGTTCTAATAATTTTGCCATGAGATATGATAGTACGACAAACAAATTACAGTTTATCGACTTCTCACACAACCATGAGATGTTAATTGGTCAGGCAACTTCGGCAGAAGATGGCAATCCCATAACAATGTTCTTTCAGGCTATGTCTGATGCTGACACATTTACAGGTAATGTAACTTTACCAGCAATCACACATAGAAAAGTAGATTTGATACTACACGCTGAACACACGGCAGGCGATGTAACAGACGATAATTATACAAACGGTGTCGTAGAGGATGCTGTGTTTAGTATGAACAAACCACTTAGCAAAGGTGAGAAATTAAAATTTACACCACAAACCAATCACGGAGCTCAGGCAATATTATTTGATTACACAGGAAGTTCTGGTAGTGGTACAGGTCAAACAGGTGTAGAAAGTAGAACAAATGCTGGACTTATATTTGCGGCACATGATGACAGTAACGCTGGTAATGTAACTTCATCAACAGGTTTTACAATCAATCAATATTCAAGTAGATATGATGCGAGTTCAAGAACATCAAATCAAGTGGGTAGAGAAATGTCTATACGATATCATACAGACAATAAAATTGATTTGTATGATGAGGCAGCAGAAGAAATAATATTTACAAAAGATAGTAATGCTGATGGCAACCCTATTACATTATTTTTAGCAGGTCTTGCTGATGATAGTGGTAGTGATAAAGTATTGCATCTAAAAGGGTTGAACATGGAACCTGTTGGCACAGATATGAGTGCTAGATGTGCAAGTAATGCCTTTACATTAGGAACTTCATCTAATATTGGTATCAATTCAGACCCTAACCAAACTAAGAATAGATTTTATTCAGACACAGATAACAGGTCAAGTGGTGTTGATAAATTAAACGACCAACATGATAGAGTAGAATTTGGTGCGAAACTACGACCAGGAATGGAATCATCATTTACTGGTCCACCAAGTTTTTTAGTTACTAGTACCGACAAACCTAGAGGTAATCAAGTTGGAGTATCAACAGGTTCTAGTGTTTCTGGTTCTGATTGGTCAACAAGATATGCATTTCAAAATGGTGGCGCATTGATTTCCACCGAACTTATCGGAGCTTCAATCACATCAAGCAGTTTGGCAGCTAACACTGCGAATGATGATATGAGATTACGATATGAACATGGTACAAACTTATTGCACCTTGATATGATAGATAGTGGTGTAAGAAAAAGAGTGGCAACAGGTAGCGTTTCTTTGGGTGGTAGTGAGGTGCTTATCACAAACGGTGGTGATGAGGCTAAAATATTAGGTTTAGGAACACCATACTTCTATGGCATGGAATATGCCCATACCGCAACAGCAAAACCACAAGAATATCGTGGTTTAAATAATCATTTCTTAGATTGGCCGTCACAAAATACACAAATAGAAGAAGACACAGTATTAAGACACATTGACGGTATTCTTCCTGGATATAAGATAAAATGGCAGATACCAACCGAAACTGGTAATTCTATTGATTTTTTCTTCGGAGATTGGAAAACAAGTAATGCCTCTACTGGTGTTTCTAATCCACATTCAGACAAAGACAAATGGAATTTTGGTTTTGAATTTCAACACGTGAACGAAAAAATAATCACAAGTAATTTACACAATATGGTGTTTAATAAGAAACATCCATATTATAATGATGGAGCACCAAATGCTGTCGGTTCAAGCGCTACATATTGGCAAAGACCAAATAATCAAAACGCAAAAACAAATGTTTCATGGAGATACCATTCTGATAATACATTAGATTTATTTGATGAAGATCTTAATCAAGTTATATTGAATTATACAGGTACATTAGATGGCAGTGCCTTTAAGTTTGCTTGGTCTCTTGATGCGGCTCTAACAAACTCTAATCATCCAGGATATATAACAGACGATGACCCTGTGGTTGCAGCGATTACAACAGCAGATGGTGATTTACCAAACGGCACAATTAATAATTTGTTACGAGGTAAAGATTACGCAAGCAATAATAAATCTTGGTATGTGGCATATGGTAGTGCTCATGGTACACGAAAACCAACACCATATAGCGATAGAACCGTGCATCCAGTCTATTGGGGAGAAGCATTAAAACACAGACACGAAATGACTTTCAACTTCCCTGCTGCTGGGCAGACTAACAATAGTAACTTTGCCCTACAAATTTGGAAAGGTGCTGAAGACGCGAATACTGGTATATCATCAATGGATATTGCTAATGTAGAAACAGCGTTCGGTATTCACAATGTTGGTCTGGAACTAGATACCACACATGGCACAGATTTAAGCGGTGATGTGGCACTAACAGATGGTGAAGAATTAGTATTACGATTTAGTAATGATGGTAAATTGCGACTGTTAAGACCAAGTACAGGTTATGGTATTTTGGCAACATCGAACACAAGTTTCTCAGGTAACAATTGTCTCTATATTCATTCATCTTGTGACGCAAATGCTTCTGACGGTAATACAACAGCACCAACTCTCACACAACGAGGAGACTTTTGGAAGTTGGTTGGATATGATTCTTCTAATGCTGATTCTGGTTATGATGAAGACGATTGGCGTGATAATAGTGTATCAAGTGACGTATTCTATCAAACAGTAAGACCATTAAAATTGGGTCAAAAATATACTGGCATATCATTACCCGTAGACGGAGTTAATCATATGTACGGTATTGGGTTTGGTGGATACACGGGCGACACGTCTTTCACATCATCACTTTCTCAGTTTATGCAAAACATTGGAACAGGTGGTGATGGCACAACATTCAGATGGCACACAAATGAAAGTTTTAACAACTCAGAAAACCTTGATTATAACACAAGTAATAGCCTGTATAATAGTAGCGATGCTAGATGGGATCCAGGTGCAGGCGGTGCTTTAAGTGCAGTTATAGACATAGAATTTAGATATATCACATCATCAAAGAAAGTTGAAATTTGGGATGCCACAAATAACGAAAAAATAGGCACATCAACAAATGTTATGGAAGCAAATGGTGGAGATATACATTTAGTTATTGGTTCTATACAAAATGATTTAGACGCCACATTAATGCGTTATAATATAGAAAATAACTAAAATTTAGTAAGAAATGTATAAATATAAATAAACATATTAAGGAGTAAATTATGAGCGATTATAACATGAAAGACGCCATCAAGATGGCAGCAGACGGTAATGCATCTGATTTTAAGGATGCTGTTGGATCGATGCTCATGAACAAAATACAAGATGCAGTAGGAATGAAGAAAGCAGAAGTTGCTGCATCATTTATGTCTGAACCAGAGGTCGAACCTGAAGTTGAGGTTGAGGCGCAATCAGAGGACGAAGAAGATGTCAATTAAAACATTCAAAGAATTTGTTACAGAAGATTCACCTGCTAGCGATTACGTTGCACCTGAGCAGTTAAAGGGTGACGATGAAGCGAAAGAACTTAAGCCGCAATCAAAAGGTGAACAAGACTTTGTAAAACAACATAAGATTGAAGTTACAAAGCATCCTGTTGCTGGTGAACATATGTTCAACGGATCAAGAGAAGAGGTTCTAAAATGAAATCCTTCGCTGAGTTTATGACTGAAAGTAAAGCACAACGTGCTCTTGCTACATACGCTAAGAAAAGTGGCGGTATCGATAAGGACGATATGCTTGCAGTTGCAGACTTCATGAAAAGCAACCCCGATCCAAAAGATCTTGCTATGATGATTCGAGCGATGGATTCAGATCCTCGTGATGGTGTTCTTCAAATAATAAAAAAGAATGATAAGAAGTTATTCGATACTCTTGTCAAGAACATGAGGTAACAAAATGGCAATTAAACCATTAGCAAATACCGTAGCGACCAACTCTGCAACCAATGTATTTTTAGCGACTGCTGTTCACCTATCAAATGATGGGACTGCTAGAACAGTTGTTATTGCTAACACTGCTGCTCCAAATGCTGCAGGCGAACATGGTAATTATGCAGGCAGTCAAGTATCAATAAGACTTCCAATAAACGGAACGGCCATAATAAGAAAAAGACCAAAGGATACGATAACAGGAGCAGCTGGTTGCTTTGCTACTAAAATTGCGGAGGGGTCATAATGAAACTAATTACAGAGATTACCGAAGAAGTAAATCTTCTCAAAGAAGCAAAAGAAGATGGTGGGAAGAACTACTTCATCGAAGGCGTTTTCATGCAAGGTAATATCAAAAACCGCAATGGACGTGTTTATCCAACTGAAGTATTAGATAAAGAAGTTGGACGTTATAATAAAGAATATGTAGAAAAGAATCGTGCTTATGGAGAGTTGGGACATCCAACTGGTCCAACAATCAATCTTGAGCGTGTCTCTCATCTTATTACCAAACTAGAACGTGACGGTGATAACTATAAGGGACGTGCTAAGATTATGACAGAAACGCCATACGGTGCGATTGTCAAGTCACTTATGGACGAGGGTGCTACACTTGGTGTATCTTCTCGTGGTATGGGTTCATTGAAACAAGGTAAAGGTGGTGTTGCACAAGTGCAAAATGATTTTTATCTAGCAACCGCTGCAGATATCGTCGCAGATCCTTCCGCTCCTAATGCTTTTGTAGAAGGTATTATGGAAGGTGCTGAGTGGGTATTTAATGCTGGACGCAATGAGTGGCAAATGATCGAAGCAGAACAAATTCGCAACAATGTAAAGAAGATGAGTGCTAAAGAAGTTGAAGCAAACAAAATGCGGATCTTTGAAGAGTTCTTAGAGACTTTACAACGCTAAAAGTTCTATTTTTATAAATAATAAACATGAGATAACTTCACGAAGGAGCAATCCAGATGTCTGATAAAGAAATCAAGCAAGACGAGGTTTTAGACCTCGACCAAGAAGTAGAATCTCAGGTTGACGAAGCAAAGGCATCTTTTGGTGTTGACGCTGAAGTTCCTGAACCTACTGGTAAGGAAGCAACTCCTCCTGGTGATAAACCAGAAGCTGGTGATAAGAAAAAGAAACTCACCAAGGTTGCTGCAATTCAAAAAATCACCCAAGAAGTTAAGGGCATGAAGAAAGAGCAGTTTGAAAAAGTCTACGAAGCAATGCTTGCCGCACTTGAGGGCAAAGAAGTTGTTGCTGAAGATAAAGACGAAGAAACTACTGCAGTTTCTGTGCGCGAACTTCGACAAATTAAAGCAGGCGATGTAAACGTTGCTGAAGATGTTGCTGCAATGTTTAGTGGTGAGGATCTCTCTGAAGAGTTCACTACTAAAGCATCTACAATCTTTGAAGCAGCAGTTGTTTCTAAAGTCAACGAGTTACTAGAAACAGTTACTGTTGATCTTGAAGCAGAGATGGAAGTTGCTAAAGAAGAAATCGCTGAAGATATGGCAGGTAAACTAGATTCATATCTAGAGTACGTTGCTGAAGAGTGGATGAAGGATAACGAACTTGCAGTTGAGCAAGGTATTCGTGCTGAAATCCAAGAAAACTTTATGAAAGGTCTAAAAGACTTATTCGTTGAGAACTACATCGAAGTTCCTGAAGAGAAAGTCGATCTTGTAGACGAACTTGCTGGTAAGATTGAAGAACTAGAGCAATCAGTCAACGAAGAAATGCAGAAGTCTATTGACCTAAGCAAAGATCTAACAGAAGCAAAGGTTGAGATTATTCTCGGCAAAGTTTCTGCTGGTCTAACAGAATCTCAAGCAATCAAACTTGCTTCTCTCGCAGAGGGTGTTGAGTTTGAAAACGAAGAGTCTTATGTTGAAAAACTAGAGACACTAAAGAGCAACTACTTCAAGTCTGACGAAGTTGTCACTGAAGAAACTGCTATTGATGATGAACCGCTAGAGATTGATGAGGATGCTGAAACCAAAATTGATCCAGGAATGTCTGCTTACATGAGTGCCATTTCACAGAGCATCAAAAAATAAATTTATATAAATAATAAAACATTAGGATAGATAAACCCCGTAAAGGAGACTAACAATGTATCAAAATGATGAATTAATCAAGAAGTGGCAGCCAGTTCTTGAGCATCCTGATCTCGAAAAAATCGCTGATGCTCATAAACGTGCTACTGTAGCAACTTTGCTAGAAAACCAAGAGGTATCTGCTCGTGAGCAGGCTCAAGGTTCTGGTGGATATAACTCACCTTCGCTATTGGGCGAGGCTGCACCTGCTAACGCAATGGGCGCATCTTCTTCTTCAGCAGCGGCAGGTAATGTAGACATTTACGACCCAGTACTGATTTCATTAGTACGTCGTTCGATGCCTAACCTTATCGCTTATGATATTTGTGGCGTACAACCAATGACTGGTCCAACAGGATTGATCTTTGCAATGCGTTCACGTTACACAAGTCAGACAGGCACAGAAGCAATGTTTAATGAGGCAGATGTATCTTTCTCAGGTAACACTTTTGCTGCTAACGCATCTGCTACTGGTGCTCAGGCAGGTACTGATCCAAGTGATCGTTCTGCTTCTTCTACTGGTGGTGCATATAACGTTCACTCAGGAATGACAACTGCTGAGGCAGAAAAACTTGGTTCTTCAGGTTCACCTGCTTTCGCGCAAATGGCATTCTCAATTGAAAAAGTTGCTGTTACTGCTGTTTCTCGTGCTCTTAAAGCTGAGTACACAATGGAACTTGCACAAGACTTAAAAGCAGTACATGGTCTTGACGCTGAGACAGAACTTAGCAATATTCTTTCTGCTGAGATTCTTTCTGAAATCAACCGTGAGGTTGTTCGTACTATCAACTACTCTGCAGTTGCTGGTGCTACTGTTAACACTACCACTTCTGGTACTTTCGATCTTGACACAGACTCTAATGGTCGTTGGTCAGTTGAGAAGTTCAAAGGTCTTATGTTCCAAATCGAACGTGATGCTAACGAACTTGCTAAGGCAACAAGACGTGGTAAGGGTAATGTTCTAATCTGTTCTTCTGATGTTGCTTCTGCTCTTCAGATGTCAGGTGTTTTAGATTACACTCCTGCTCTTAACAACAACTTACAAGTTGATGACACAGGTAACACATTCGCTGGTGTGATGAATGGTAGAATTAAGGTTTACATCGATCCATATTTCTCAGATGCAACCAATAACTACTACACACTCGGATACAAAGGTTCTTCTGCTTTTGACTCTGGTCTGTTCTACTGCCCATACGTTCCTCTCCAAATGGTTCGTGCGGTTGGTGAGAATACCTTCCAACCTAAGATTGGATTTAAGACTCGGTATGGCATGGTAGCAAACCCATTTGCTATTAATGGTCCTGCTGGTGCTGCTGATC
>Ga0315320_10005398_pt1 | contig 10483 bp, 8 predicted proteins | sample M140m21515metaG_FD_203458 | JGI IMG/M metagenome (GOLD analysis project Ga0315320, IMG submission 203458) | Ammonia-oxidizing marine archaeal communities from Monterey Bay, California, United States - M1 40m 21515 | ecosystem: Environmental > Aquatic > Marine > Coastal | place: USA: California...
CCGTTCAATATGTCCCAACTCATAGATGTCCCCCTTTTCACGCAGGAGCCGCTCTGCCCGTGCCATCTGTCTTTCTTTTGCGGCCACCTCACCGAGTGTTCCAGTGAAGCACCCCTCGATCCGTCGGTCCCCCATTTCACGGGCGACCATAAGGGCCGCCTCGATGGGCGGGGGGGCTCCGACGAGGGTTTCGGTCCACTCAGCTTGATGCAGGGCCACTTGGGTGTGGAGAGCAAAATGCACCGCGACCTCAGCAGAATGGAATGCGATCATGAATGCATCGCCGTCGGTTTTTACTTCGTAGGCTTCGTGCTGTTCGATTTGTCACCGAATGACCGCGTGGTGCATCCCGAGCATGTCCTGAATGCCATCGCCATACCGCTCCCAAAGGGCGGTCGAGCCTTGAATGCCGGTGAACACCAAGCAGACGGTACCTACCGGGACATCTCCCATCCTTCCAGCGTATCGCTGGTGAGCCGCCCACAGGTAGGATGGGTTTCTCATGAATTGGATTCCTCCCCATGATCGCTGGCCGCTACTGAGTCTTCTTGGGTTTTTGGTGTTGTTCGTAATGGTGACGCACAGCGGTTGGACCCTCGATGGTGTGTCGGGTGGATTTCATCCAGGGCATGTTTGGGTGGTCGATCAGGTTGCAGAGATGCTCTCCGGTTCTGAGTCGTGGTCGGGCATGACGCGCCGCATTGGCTATCCAGATCCCGTATATCTGCGCCTTATTGGCTGGATTCCCCTCCTTTTGGCCGCTCCACTTGCGCTCATCATGGGTGCACCCGCGGCCATGTGGGTGGTGATCGCCTTGGGGTACTGTGCGGCCGGTTTGGTGACCACCGTATTGATTCGCCGGGTCACAGGCGCCGATACCGGGTCCGCAGCCGCAGCCGGTTTGGTCTATGTTTTGAGCCCATTTTCTTTGGGTGTGTTGGCGAACGGTCAGTTGGCTAAAATGCAGTTGTGGTGCTTGCCTTTGTTGCTCTTATTGGCAGACCGATTGTTGCTGGAGGAACGAAAGTGGCCGCTTGCATGCGGTGTGTTTTTGGCGTCAGTGGCCCTCGGATTCACGTCTCCATCGATTGGTTTGGTGATGCCCTTGGCGCTGGGTGTATGGGTGGTGTTCCGCATGCGATGGCGCGATGGCGCGTGGCGTTGGGCCGTATGCGCCCTGGCATTGGCAGCGCTCGGAATGGTGCCTGCATGGTGGATGCACACCGCGCCCACCGATGTGGTGGCGGGACTGCTGCCTGCGGCCCCCGTCCCGGGCCTTCAATCTCCAGCTCATCTGTCCCCTGTGGCCACTGTTTCCGGGTTGCTGGGCTTGTCGGTTCCATGGGACGCCGCCCGTTCGGCCATCAACAATGTGGGAACGCTGGGGTGGCCGGCCCTTCTTGGGGCCGTATTGGCCATGATGGTGCGTCCTCGGAATGCCCTACTCGGTCTCTGTTTGTTTGCGACAGGCACGCTGTTGGCTCTCGGCCCATCGGTGCAGTGGGCATCGATGACATGGTTGTTGCCGGCGGAGCTCTTGGTGCGTGCAGGCTATCCCCTTGAGCAAAGTGGAATGTACTACCGGTTTGTGCAGGTGGCATCGCTTGGTCTGGCCATGTGTTGTGCGGTGATGGCGCTGCATTGGCCCAAACAGGCCCGATGGATCGCATTGGTCGTGGGGCTTGGCACGGTCGTGGATGGCGTACGGGTGACCGAGCCACTTTGGCCTCGCTCCATCCGTTCCATTGCCCACCAGCCCCTCTATGCTTCGATGGCGGCAGACTCGGTGTCGGGTGCGGTGCTGGAGCTGCCGCTGGCTCACATCGATACGGAGGGAGAGCGAAGACTCCTCGGTCAGTTGATTCATGGTCGATCTACATCGGTGTTGGCTCGAAACATGGTGGTCCACGGTCAGCCTCGCTTGGAGAACTTGTCTGCTGCGATTCGCGATTCGCGCACCGAAGGTCGATTGCGTGAACTGGGCTTTCGATATGTGCTCCTTCATCGTCCGCGCTCTCATTCCGCGCTGTACAGCCTGCTTCTCGACCGACTTGGTACACCGAAAGAGGATGGTGGTTTGGCTGTGTGGGTGGTACGTCAATAGTCTGGGAGATGCGATGAGAGGACTGTTGTTGTTCGGTTTGACCGCATGCACTTCTACCGATGGTAAACCTGTGGACCCGACGGAAGGTGAGCGTGTTGCCGACGATTCGGCTGCGGCCACTCATGCGGATGCGGACGATGGTTCTCCCGATGACGGACATACGGACTCTGGTTCTTTGGACAGCGGTGAGGCGGTCATTCCGTCCCCATTGACCGTCACGGGAACGCCGGTCACATGTGCGGACCCGGAAGCCCGGGGGTCATTGGGGCCCATGTCGCTCTATGTTTCGGATGGTGACTGGGCAGACCAGCGCGGGGAACAGAATTTGTGGTCATTGTACGCCGGCCAAGGCTTGGCGGTGAGCGACTTTGATTCCGATGGGTTCTTGGATGTTTTTCTTCCCAATGCGGATGCGGATCAGCTTTTTATGGGCAGTGCCTCTGGAGAATGGTTCGATTCCAGCGAGACGCGCCTTCCGCCAGAGACCGACAAAGCGGTGGGTGCCACGCCCATCGATATCGATGATGATGGCGATATCGATATCTTTGTGGCGGTCATGAATGAGCCAAACCGCGTACTCATTAACGACGGGACGGGTCATTTCTCGCGCTCGAGTTCACCTTGGCTGGAAGGGCAAACACGCTTGAGCCAAGGCAGTGCGTGGGGAGACGTGGATGGGGATGGGGACTTGGATGTGTTCGTTTCCCAATACAGCAACTGGAGTCCGGAGTGGTTGATCGAAGCCCCAACCGCTCCAACAGCTGCACCACAGGATGTGTTTTGGATCAATCAAGGCGATGGCAATTTTGAGAATGCAGATGAGACCCTGGTGGGGTTTGACGCGGCGAGTGCGTTCACTTTTACGGCAGGTTTTTGGGATCGGGATGACGATGCCGATCTGGATTTGTTGGTCATCAATGATTTTCGATCTGAGTATGACTGGACCCAGCCCATTCAATATTTTCAAAATGATGCCGGTGCGTTTTCTGATGCGGGAGAAGCTGTGGGCCTGCAGATGCCTGCCCAAGGCATGGGGCTCGGCGCTGCGGAGATGAACGGCGATGGGCTCATCGATTTTGCCATTCAGACGAACAGCACTCTGTTGATGTACAGCGCAGACGGGCGACCCTATTTTGAGTCTTCGATTTCAAGCGGCATCATCCGAAAGCCTGGCCAAGAGGTGGGCTGGGGGGCGGAGTTGGCCGACATGAACAACGATGGCTTATCCGACTTGGCTGTGGCCTATGGTTTTCTGCCACCCGATGAAGTCTCGATGGAAGATCTGCCGAACCCCATCGTGACCGAGTATGTCGATGGCGTGAGTGTGGAGCAGCCCAATTCCTTGTACCTACAGACCGCATCGGGTCAGTACATGGACGTGGCCACACCCTGGTCACTCGATGACCGTGGTGTATCTCGTGGATTCGTTTTGGCAGACTTCAACCGGGATGGGTTTTTGGATTGGATGGGCCGAGACATGAAGGGTCCGACCCGGTTGGTGTTGAGCAACTGTGATGATCGCAGCTGGTTGACCATGAAGCTTTCTCAGCCTCCGCCCAATCGTGCGGCGGTGGGGGCCAAGGTCACGGTGTCCGCCGGTGATCAGCAGTGGGTCCGCTGGGTTCATGTGGGCTCCACCAATGTGTCGAGCGGTGGACCGACCGATCTCCACTTCGGCTTTATGGATCTTGAAACCGTCGATGCCATTGAGGTGCGTTGGCCCGACGGCAGTATTGGCCGTGTCGAGGATGTGGAAACCCGGCAACATCTCTTGATCTCGCCCTAATTTTATGGCTGGTGCAGCCACAAGCGATGGCGATCATCGTATTGCTCGATGAGTATCCATCCATGGCGAATCATGTGGCTTGGTTGGGTGTCTATGATGTCGGGAAAGGCTTGCTGGACCATCCAGACCTGACCGCTGCTTTCAGGGGGTTCAATCGACCAAGCCATACAACTGTGTTCAGTGCTCACGCCTTCGAGGGTCGTGCGAATGGTGGGGAGCAACACCAGGTCGATATTGAGCGGAACACAGTCGATGATGGTGTCATCGGGTCCCACATTGGTTTGAGACCACGTCGCAACCCGCCCCGCCACACTTTCCCAGTCCGTCTGAATATTGGGTTGGTCGGCGTGTGCGCTGTCGGCTCCTGGCCACGTTGTCACCAACCATGCGGCGGCGGCTCCGAAGCCCAGCCATCGGCCGAGGCGAACCCGATCGAAGAGTCGGCCCACCCAACTGCCCAGCCGATCAAAGGCCAGCGGAACAAGGAGCGCCATCATGGGCAGGTAGCTGATGGCATATTTTTCCGCGTAGCTGGTCCACCCCGCAGCCACGACAAAGGCGCCAATGGGTCCCCCAAACACGAGAATCGAGGCTGCGGAGTCCCGCCAATCGCGGCGTCTTGCGGCGGGCAGTAGCGTCAGGGGAAGGAGCCACATCAACGTAGGAATTGACGGAACACAGTCTTCTGATGCGAGGGTGCCGTAGTTTGCACCGATGAACTGCTGTCCGCAGGTATTGGTGAGCTCTGTCAGGTTCAGCGGCTTTGGTGTGAAGTCGGTACATGCACTGAATAGATCCGCACCAGGGGGTTGGTTTGCCAGGCGATCCAGCTCTTCTCGACGCCGCTGTATGACTTGATCGGAGAGGCTTTCTTGTGGAACATTCCAACGTTCCACGACCCACATGTCTACAGCGACCATTCCGCCGACACCCAAAGTGAACAGAATGGGAAGCCCCAACCACCGTGTCATTTTTTCGGTATAGGATGCTCCGAGAAGAGTGAGCCCGAGCCCCATGGGCAATGCCACCAAACCGAGATGATTGATTCGCCAGGCAAATCCAGCCGCGATCCCCGCCAACAATGCCATGCCAAATCGAGGGTGACGCCATGTGGCGGCGCCGAGTGCGGCAGCCATGGCCAGTGCGGCTGCCGCGGGTGGATACATGTTCGTCCACATGGCCCCTTCGACTGCACATTGAAGCAACGGTATCGATAGTGCGGCCAGTACGGCAGGCCACACGCCAGCCATCAATCGGGCGAAGAGCCCGGTCGACACGACAATTACCACCATGCTGATTTGTGCGATCAGATGAGCGGCGGCCACGTAGCCCATTTGGTTTCCCAAACTTGCCAGCGCCAGGGGGTACATGGGCGGACGCCACCCAAAGTACACAGCACTCGGATCCCAGAAGTACCGCGCGGACTCAAAATACATGGGCCAGTTGCTGCCCCATGGGTGGTTTAGTGAGGGGATTGCTGCCAAGATGGCAGTACTGCTGAGGACGACTGCAATCATCCACGGAGCTTCATCGCGCAGCCGTCGCCACAGGGCGGACCGGTGACGTGGAGGGCGGAACATTTGGAGTGCGCGTTGGATCACAGGGATCATCTTAGCGGCCCACAAGCGACATCCCGAGTTTGAGGATGGATGCCTCGTCTTTCATTCGTCCGATCAATTGCAGTCCCACCGGTAGACCCTCGACTTCTCCGGCCGGGACACTCACCGCAGGATGACCTGTGAGAGAGGGAGGCGTGGTGTAGATGTCGGACAGATACATTTGGATGGGGTCGGTTGTTTTTTCCCCCAAACGAAAGGCTGTAGAGGGAGTTGTGGGCATCGCCAAGGCATCGACTTTGATGAGTGCTTCATCGAGATCGGTTCGCATTTGGCTGCGGACCGCATTGGCGCGCACGTACAGATCGTCGGAATATCCTTCTGCAAGAGCAAAGGTACCAAGCAGAATTCGTCGTTGAACTTCGGGACCCAGACCCTCGGAGCGGGTTCGAACATAGGTGTCCATTAGATCGTTACTCTCGGCCCGAGGGCCAAACCGAATGCCGTCAAAACGAGACAGATTGGATGCAGCCTCGGCACTGGTCAGCAAGTAGTAGGTCGGGATCGCGGCCGCGAGAATGGGGATGTCCACATCAACCACGGTAGCGCCCCGTTGCTCGAGGACTTCTATGGCATCCCGTACGGTCTTCATGACGGCCGCATCGGCGTGTTGTTCCCAGCATTGTAGCGGGAGTCCAACGACCATTCCATCGACCGATCCAGTTGGGTCATCGGGCAATATGGCCATTGAATCATCGAGTGTGCTGCTGTCGAGTGGGTCGAGTCCAGACATGATGCGGGTGACCACGGCGGCATCTCGGACGGAGCGTGTGATGGGTCCGATTTGATCGAGAGAACTTCCGAAGGCCACCAACCCGGATCGACTGACACGGCCATAGGTGGGTTTGAGGCCCACGACCCCACAGAAGCTCGCAGGTTGCCGAACACTTCCCCCGGTGTCTGAGCCGAGCGCTATGGGGACGACGCCTGAGGCCACGGCTGCCGCTGAACCGGAAGAAGAGCCCCCAGGAACATGATTGGCATTGTGCGGATTGAGGGTGGGGCCAAGGGCGGAGTTTTCCCCCGAGGAGCCCATCCCAAATTCATCCATATTGGTTCGACCAATGACGATCGCACCCTCGTCTTCAAGGCGTTTTAGGGCGGTCGCTGTTCGGGGCGCGATGTAGCCCTCGAGCATATTGCTGGCGCAGCCCATGGGGTGGCCAGCATGGGCGATGTTGTCCTTGATGGCGATGGGGATACCGGCCAAGCGGCCAGGATCGTGCCCGTTGGACACCATGGCATCGATGGCGACCGCTCTTTCAAGCGCGTGTTCCGCCTGGATGTGCGTGAAGGCACGGAGGTCACGTGTGTTGCGCGCGCGCTCGAGTGCACCGGTCACGACATCAACAGCTCTTCGTTTTCCCAGGCGTACCGCTCCGGCGGTGACCAGGGCTTCCATCAGCTTGCATCCTTGATGGGCGGTACAGTCACCGCACCGGTCTGCGCAGTGGTCGCGCTTTTCATGATGGTGACGTCGGGAGAAATGGGTGTGTCGTCACGACGTGTAGTCGGCGGCCCAACGCTGGGAACACCGCCTTCCCACTGTGTGATGGCTCCCATGAAATCGAGGATGGCGCTCATTTCTTCTGCGACCAACCCAAGGCGGTCCTCGGGCACCGCTAAGCGCGCAAGGGTTGCCATTTCCACAACCGTTTCGACGTCGACAGACACCCTCGTTTACTGTCCGCCGCCAAATAGGGCAGCAAAGAACCCAGAATCATCTTTGCCAGCCAACTGCTCAAGTTCTCCTGGATCCAGCAATACTGCGCCACAGGACGGGCACCGCTCGATCTCAACGCCCTTGAAAACCTCGGTCTTCATGTCGGCACCGCACTTTCCACATTTGTGGAAGTGAAGCTCCTTGGCGGCCGCGAGTGCAGCCTCTTCACCCTCGATGGCAGCGACTTCACGCAACTTTGCGAGCTGCTCCACTTGCTGCCGGTGAAAGTATTCTTCTTCCGAAGTCAGGCCGTCTTTGTTCAAATCCATGGGGTGCTCCACGCAGTAGTTGTGCGTATTTAGCCCCCGCAGTCCCGGGGATCAAGCTCTGCCAACAGTAAAAGGGCCCGACGTAGGGAAGGGCCCTTTTGGTTGTAAACCCACCGATGATGGGTCATGGCTGCCGATTTATTTAGTCTGAATCGCTACTTCAGCATGCAGGGTCTTCGTCGCAGTAGAAGTCATCGCAGTCGGTGTAGCCATCGTCATCGTTGTCGATACCGTCGGTACAGTCCTCTGCGCACGCGTCATCATGGCTGCAGTCGTAGTCGTCGCAATCGATGTATCCATCGCCATCATTGTCTTCGCCGTCTCCGCATTCTTCAACGTCGCTGCTTCCGCCGCCATCGCTGCTTCCGCCGCCATCGCTGCTTCCGCCGCCATCGCTGCTTCCGCCGCCATCGCTGCTTCCGCCGCCATCGCTGCTTCCGCCGCAGGCTTCGTCTTCGTCGCAGTCCCAGTCGTCGCAATCGACGTATCCATCGCCATCGTTGTCCGTACCATCGTCGCAGATTTCGTCTCCACTGCCACCGCCGCCATCGCTGCTTCCGCCGCCATCGCTGCTTCCGCCGCAGGCTTCGTCATCGTCGCAGTCCCAGTCGTCGCAATCGACGTATCCATCGCCATCGTTGTCCGTACCATCGTCGCAGATTTCGTCTCCACTGCCACCGCCGCCATCGCTACTGCCACCGCTTCCGCCGCAGGCTTCATCGTCGTCGCAGTCCCAGTCGTCGCAATCGACGTATCCATCGCCATCGTTGTCCGTACCATCGTCGCAGATTTCGTCTCCACTGCCACCGCCACCACCGACGGTGCCGGTGTAGCCCACCAAGTCTTCGGAAGAACGGGGCAAAATGGCGTACTTCTCAAACGAGTAGGTCATGGGGCCGGTAATGCTTTCGTAGCGGGCACCGTCTTCGGCATCGTAGTTGGTGAAGTCGTTGTCCATCCAACATCCGATGGCCAACTCAACAGATCCCCACTCATAGAGCTTGGCGGCATCCGTGATTTCCATGTCGGTGAAGCGGACGACAACACTCTCGTAGGGTTCCCAGTTGTCGGGCTCTTCCGTGAGGTCGGTGACCACCACAGTGCCGCCCGATCCTGTGACTTCGATGTTTCCGGGCTCTGTGACCTTCAATTGGGAGTTGCCATAGAACTCGGCGTACTCACCCGTGATGCTGACAATGTCGCCAATGGCCGGTGTGTACTCCACCTCGTCGTATTTAAAGATGTAAATCCCGTTGTACTCGCCGCCTTCTGCACTTTGAACAAAGAAAGAGGGGTTTTCACTCTCGGTAATCTGGGAGGTCACGACCGCATCGTGGATGGTGACCACGGTGCCTTCTGAAAACGAGTTCATTTGAATGTCGTAGATGGTGGTGCCTTCTCCAGCTCCCACTCCACCGCCTCCACTGCCTCCACCACCATCGGAGTCGTCGCCTTCTCCACCGTGTGCGTCTCCGGATGAATCTGTGGAGGTTTTGGGCTGAAAACAGCCTAAAGAGAGAGCAACAGAGGCCAAAACCAATGCTTTGGGTATGGAAGTGATAGACATGGTGAATTCCTCGCAGAGAGACGTAATGATTGACGACGCACGAATACTCGGAGAACTCCTCAATGGCAAGTGACGCATTGGTCACAATCGGTCTTGGTCGGCGCTTTGGTGCACGGGCTGCGGTCCACGATTTGAGTCTCGGTGTTCGTCCTGGTGAAATTTACGGATTTCTGGGTCCCAATGGTGCGGGTAAAACCACTGCGATTCGATGCATTCTCGGATTGATTTCGCCATCGTTGGGGAGTGTCTCGATTTTTGGTGAATCCCACCCTGTCCGGCGCCTACAGGGAGTGGGTGCCATGGTAGAAACCCCCTCCTTTCATGGGTTTCTATCCGGACGTGAAAACCTCCTGCTATCCGCAGCCTATGGTGACATTGCGAACGAGGATGTAGAGGCCGCGCTGGTGCAAGTTGGTCTCGCCGACCGCGCCCATGATCGGGTGAGTGAGTACTCATTGGGTATGTGTCAGCGCCTCGGCTTGGCCCGTGCAATTGTGGGCCGTCCCCGTTTATTGATTTTGGATGAGCCAACCAATGGGATGGATCCGAGGGGGATCAAAGAGGTTCGTGATTTGTTGCTGTCTTTGTCGGAAACGCAGGGCACCACCATATTCCTTTCTTCGCATCTCTTGGCGGAAGTACAGCACATGTGTACCCGGGTGGGGATTCTCGATCAGGGTGTGTTGGTGAGCGAATCGGTGGTCGATGGAGATCTTGAGGAGCGCTACCTCGCCGCCACACAAGGGCGGACATCATGAAACGGTTGATCCAGGCGGAATGGATGGTGGTTTCTCGTCGTGGTGCCACCCGAGGCTTGTTGATGATCGCGGCGATCGTTCCGATCTTGGTCACTGTGATTCTTGGTTTTGCTTCGGAGAGTGATCTGCAGCTCAATGGTCAGAACGTGACCGATATGGTGGAGTTTTCCGGTTCCCATGCCGCATCGGTCTCCCTTCGCGTGCGGCATTTCTTTGTGCTGCCCATGTTCATTTTGTTTGTGACGGGTTCAGCCTTTGCTGCAGAGATGTCGAATCACACATTGAGAGAGCGCTTGATTCGGCCGGTTTCACGGGACGCGATGCTTGGCGCGAAATTGACGGTGCTGCTGGGCCTGTGTGGTTTTAGTTTGGCCATTAATTTCGTATTGAGTGCGATACTTGGCACAATTTGGATGGGAAATAACGGGCTGTGGGTAGACGTAATTGTTGCCCACATTGTCAGCCTTGGTACCGATTTGGGTCTGATTGCCCTGGGACTGGTTTTATCGACCTTTTTTCGCTCCGGGGCGATGGTGGTGGTGCTTGGGTTGGTCCTGTTCGCATTCGATAAAATCACGAGCTTGGGGCTCTCTCTGCTTGGGATGTTCGGCGTAGAAAGCATCGGCGTATACAGTGCGTTTTTGCCGAGTACCGGCTGGA
>Ga0315320_10005399_pt1 | contig 10483 bp, 9 predicted proteins | sample M140m21515metaG_FD_203458 | JGI IMG/M metagenome (GOLD analysis project Ga0315320, IMG submission 203458) | Ammonia-oxidizing marine archaeal communities from Monterey Bay, California, United States - M1 40m 21515 | ecosystem: Environmental > Aquatic > Marine > Coastal | place: USA: California...
GTTGCTGCTTACGACCGTCTTTCCGAGCTCTTGCAAGCGGTTTCGAAAAGTCTGCTCTTGGTCGGTGTTGCCTTGCGCTGCTGACTCCTCAATCAGCGCGATCAGCTGGCGTACAGCGCCTGATTTGTCATCAAGCTTGAGGTAAGCCTCTAAAAGCCGCTCGCGCATGATGATGTCTTCTCCGCGCATTTGAACTGCGCGGATCAGACAGTCGCGAGCTCGACTCAACAACCCCAACTTGGAAAAGCTCTCGGCTTCCGCAGCTAGCCGATTGACCTGAGTCGACTCTCGTCGATTAAACATGCCTGTCGCTTCAGATCGAACGGGCTCTAGCGGCTCGGGTGCCTGCCGGAACGTTGGTGACTGGCCTGCAAACTCAGGGTCGAGCTGCAAAAATCGCATGGCTTCTTGATCGCCCGGTGCGAGCTCCAAGACCTGCTGAAAAAGAGCTTTAGCTTGGTCTTTGTCGTCTGCTTGCTCAAAGACGAGGGCGCGCTCACGCATGACCCTCGCTGCCTTTTTGGGTTGGTCGAGCCCGAGAAAGGCTTCAGCCATGATCGCAAGCGTATCCGGGTTGCGCGGTTCGCTCTTAAATATCGATTGGATACGAGCCAGAGCTGCCCGAGCGTTACCTTGTTCGATATGCGCTCTAGCGACAGCTAGGACCATCTTGGATTCACTGGGTTTGTGTTTGATCAGTCGCTCGGCAACTTTGATAAACTCTGCGAGTCGCCCCTGACTCTTAAGCGTCTTTGCGGCGCTGCGGATATTCTGAACGCCTTGGTCGCGTCGCCCGGACTTGATCAGAGCGTCGCCGTGTCGCAGACGAGCCGAGACGTTCTCAGGGGCGATTTGGACCAAGCGCTCAAGCAAAGGTAGCGCTTCGGCGTCTTCACCTGCCTTTTGATGGATTCTGACGGCTGTGGTTAGGCTCGCCACCGCTTCGGCTTTGAGTTCCATCTTGAGGTGAAGGTCGGCTAGCCGGCTGTGAACCTTGGGGTTGTTGGGCGCTAACCGCTGAGCTTGTTTGTAGACCGCGACCGCTCGCGCAAAGAAGCCCTGACGCGTGTGGTGTTCGGCGACGGTCATGTGCACTTCGAGCGCTTCTTCTTGCTGCCCGTCGCGAGCGAGGACCTCTGCCAGCTTGTGTTGAGTCCGCATCTCTGAAGGGTCTTCGTCGCGAAGCGCCCGATACGCATCAATCGCTTTTTCCAGCTGACCCTTTTGCGCCAGTTTGGCGGCTGCTTCGAGTCGAGTTTTACGGTTTGATTCAGCCAACGCGCTCACCCCTTATAGTCAGAAGGTATTGAGACCCACCTAAAGGTCAAGCCGGCCGACCGTCAGTTCAATCGGCTTTCTTGCATTTTACTGCACGGCCTTGGTCGTTCCAGCACTTCCAGCCAGCCGATTTCTGTCCCATATCGTAGCGGCCTTTAGCCTTTTTTCGTCCGCTGTTGTGCCACATTCGCCAGACACCGACGCGTTCGCCGTCGCGCATCTTTCCCTCGGATCGCTTTTGCCCGTTGCGATGAAAATAGGTCCACAAACCTTCTTCGAAACTGTCCCTGATCAGACCCTTGCTGATCGGGATACCGTTGGTACGCCGGCAATCTCGTTGATCAGCGTCACCTTGAGTAGTCCATGTGCACAGAGCCTTTTGGCGCCCTTTATCGTCGAAATAAGTCCACCGTCCGACGAAGCGCCCTGCTTGGTAGCGGCCTTTACTAGCGGGTTTGCCGTTGCCATCGTAGAGCAACCAGGGACCATGTCTTTTTCCTGCGGCGAAGCCACCCTTACTCATAGGCTGGCCACTGTGATCAAAGAAGCGCCATTTGCCAACACGAACTCCTGATCGATAGCTCCCCATAGCGTCGAGCTTGCCGCTGTCATGCCATCTTTTCGCTGCGCCCCCCTCTAAGCCTGCGCGGAAGGTCGTCTCAGAAGCTTTCGCTCCGTTGGCGTGCCAGCGCGTCCAAAGCCCCTCTTTGATCCCCTTATCGAAGGTCCCTTTCGCGGCGACCACACCGTTGGGGTGAAAGCCTGTCCAGAGCCCGTGATATTCGGAGTTCAGCGCTTGGCGGTGAGGCAGAGCACGGGCACCTAGCGCGGACGCAAGTCGTTCACGAGGGCGATGAAAGGTCACGAAGGGACCGCTGCCAGCGCAGCGCAGTTCGTTACTGCTTCGAGTCGCTTGGAAAACGCTCGCGAAGGGGTCGTTGGCTTGCGCCCACACCTTACATTCTTCGCTGCAGCTTTTGGCGTCGGAGCAGTTTGAGAAAGGTAATTCCCCTTGTTTTTTGATGTGATGCTCCAGCGACCCTTCGCCTTGGAACGGAAGCAGGCTTCGGTCGAGCAATGGGCACTTTTCGGGCTCTCCACCCGCAGACCAGCAGTCGGCTTTACGTTGCAGACGACGTCTTCTGATCAGCTTAGCTAGCCCATCCATTGCGTGCAGAACGTCGCCATGGTCTTGGTCACAAAACTCTGCTTGTCGACCCCGGTTGCTGCGACACGCTTTGTCAGCATCGGCTCGCCAACTCGCTGGCAGGGTGACGCGCACTCGGAGTCGATCGCTGGTGTCAAATACCGAGACCCCTTCACAGACGCCATCCTGCGCCATTTTATCGCACGCCGCGATGCGGCGACCGCGGTGTAGATAGCGATCCTCGCCGCCCTTTTTCGTGGGTTTGAGCGCTTTGATCAAAAACCATTTCCCGCCGCCGGGGTGGTCGTAGCGCCAAGGCCCGACGCGCCGTCCGTTGGCGTCAAACTCACCCTTAGCGAGTGGTTTGCCGTCTTGCCCCCAAAACCGCCATAATCCAGTCCGTACACCGCGATCGTACGAGCCCGCTGAGCGCTTGGTTTCATAGCTATCAAAGTGGGTCCAAGGACCATGCTCTAAGCCTTTTTTGAGAGCGCCTTGCGCAACCTTTGCTCCTTCTCGATCGTAGCTGATTCGGCGAACCGGAGCGGATCGGTGGTCGGTGACCTGCGCGACCAGGCCGTTGCGGTGAAACGTCTTCCAGACGCCGTGTTTTTTGCCGCTCCGATAGGCCCCTGACTCTCGCTCAACTCCGCTTGGGTAATAACGGGTGAACAGGCCATGGGCTTTGCCTCTGCCGCGCTTGGCAAATTCCTGGCTCTGCGCCAGTTGGTGGTTTGCGTGGTAGAGTTTATGAACCCCGCGGGGCTTTCCCTCTTTGTAAGGCATCACCATCATCGGTTTACCGTTGGCGAAAAAGCGTTTGTAAGTGCCGTCTGCGCGACCGGCACGAAATTGCATCTTCACGATCACTTTGCCGCGCGGCGTGAAGATCGACCAGGCCCCTGTGGGCTGAACGTTGTCTCCTAAATCAAGGACGTCACCGTTCGCCTCGACGCTACCTTTTAAGCCGACCTTTCCGGTATTAAAATAGCGCTCCCAGTGGATGCTTTGACCGTCGATCTTACCAAAAGCCGAGATGCGCCCGTTTGGGTGCCACTGTTTGATCTCGCCAATCAGACTGCCTTGCTTATAAGTCCTTGTTTCAGACCTTTTACCGTTGACGTGCCAGGTGGCGTAGTCCCCGTCTAAAACACCTTCATTGTATTGGACCTGACGCTGCTTGGTTCCGTTCGGATACCAAAATTTCTGCTGACCATCAGGCAGCCCGGTGTCGGCAAAGTGTTGCTGTGAAGCGAGTCGCCCGTTGGGGTGCCAAAAGCGCCACTTTCCTGTGCGTTGTTCACCGAAGCGCTCTCCTTGAGAGGCTCGAGTGCGCTCGTTGTGCCAATGAACCTCTTCACCGACAGGGTCGCAGAAGGTGATCTCTTGCCCTTTGGGGCTTTTGCGCTGCCCTTGAACGGAGACTTCCGGACACGACAGCTCGCATTCGAGTATGTTGGTGCAACGATCGACTGGCGCCTTGGCTTTGGGCGCAGCGATCAACAGTGTCACCATACCCAAGACGTACAGCATTACATCGTCGCAATGAGGTGTGTGTCGTAGTCTGCAGCCAAAAACCGCTCGTTTTCGAGCAGTCGCTGGTGGAAAGGAATCGTCGTAGAGATTCCCTCGATCCGGTATTCGTGCAGCGCTCGACGGGCTCGTTCAATGCATTCTTTTCGATCGGCGCCATGAACGATTAACTTGGCGACCATCGAGTCGTAATGGGGCAAAACCGTATAGCCAGCGTGAGCCACCCCATCGATGCGCACCCCGATGCCGCCCGCGGGTTCGTAGGCGGTGATCAATCCTGGCGAGGGTAAGAACTTATCCGATGTCTCGGCGTTGATGCGAAACTCCATGGCGTGACCAAAAGGGCCTGGCACTTCGTCTTGCGTGAAGGGCAGATGCATCCCGCGGGCGATCTCGATTTGCAGGCGAACTAAGTCCACGCCGGTGATCGCCTCGGTGACCGGATGCTCTACTTGAATACGGGTGTTCATCTCCATGAAATAGAGTGAACCGTCGGTGTCGTGAAGGAACTCAAAAGTTCCGACCCCAACGTAACCGATCTTCTGACTCGCTTCGACGCACAGTGCGCCGAGCTTTTGTCGCTGTTCTTCACTCAAAACGACGCAGGGCGCCTCTTCGACCAGTTTCTGGTGCCGTCGTTGAACAGAGCACTCGCGTTCAAACAGGTGCACACCGTTTCCGTGTTGGTCCAAGACGATTTGAAACTCGACGTGTCGCGGTGAGCTAAGATAGCGCTCCATATACACAGCGCCGCTGCCAAAAGACGCTTCGGCTTCGGCTGAGCAAGTCAACCAGCTTTGCTCTAGGTCCTCTGACCGCTCAACGATCTTCATCCCACGACCGCCGCCGCCAGCTGCGGCCTTGAGGATCATCGGAAAGCCGATGTCTTCAGCGATCGCTCGCGCCTCGGCGACGTCTTCAATGGCTCCGGGGGTACCCGGAAGAATCGGAACGCCCGCTTCTTGCATCAGCTCTCGAGCTCGAATCTTGTCACCCATCGCGTTGATCGCCGGCGCTGGGGGACCAATCCAGGTAATGCCTGACACCTCGCACAGTTCAGCAAACTGGGCGTTTTCCGATAAGAACCCGTAGCCTGGGTGCACGGCGTCTGCGCCGGTCACTTCACAGACGGACAGCAGGGTTGGAATGTTGAGATAGCTCTCCGTGCTCGACGCTGGACCGATGCAAAACGCTTGGTCAGCCATCCGCACGTGTGGGCTCTCACGATCGACGGTTGAATGCACAGCGACCGTCGGGATTCCCAGATCACGAGCGGCACGGATCACTCGCATGGCGATTTCACCACGATTGGCGACGAGGATTTTCGAAAAAGACATGAGGGGCTCCAGGCTAAGCCGGACGGATTGAGATCACTGGCTGTCCATGTTCAACGGGTGTTCCATTTTTGACTAAAATCGCCTCGACCACGCCGTCGCATTCGGCTTCGAGCTCGTTCATCAGCTTCATCGCTTCAACGATGCAGACTGTCTGTCCTTTAGAGACTCGATCCCCGACCGCAACGAAGGGCGGCGAGTCTGGGTTGGGTGACTCGTAAAATGTCCCGACAAACGGTGAGTTGACCGAGACGAGTGAGTCGTCTTCAGCGGGAGCAGGTTGGGCTTGAGCTGCAGCACTTGATATCGTCTGTGCCGGCAGCGCGCTTGGGATCTCGGGCAATCGAACAGGGGTCGCTGCGGTTCCGCCCGCTTCAGGTCGTCGGAGTTTGAGTTTACCGATGGTGGCGTTGTCTAACTCCATCTCTACCGCTGATGAAGCCTCGAATAATTCAATAATGGTGCGAAGCGTACGCAGGTTCATGAGCTATTTCCTCGAGCGTTCGACGTAATCGCCGGTGCGTGTATCCACTTTGATGCTGTCGCCTTCGTTGATGAACAACGGCACATGAAAGGAGGCGCCGGTTTCTACGGTTGCCGACTTGGTGGCGCCAGTGACCGTATCTCCTTTGACTGCCGGGTCGCATTGAGTGACCGCAAGAACAACGAAGTTTGGCAGCTCGATCCCGATCACTCGCCCCTCGAACATGACCACTTTGACGGTCATACCCTCGAGAATGAAGTTTGCGTCGCCGCCCATCAAGTCACTACCTACACCGACCTGGTCGTAGGTTTTGGAGTCCATGAAGACGAAGTCCGTGCCGTCGTTGTACAGATACTGCATATCCGTCTCAAAAACGTCTGGCTTGGTTATTTTTTCACCCGATCGAAAGGTGTGTTCGAGGACACGGCCTGTCTTTAGGTCGCGCAGTTTGGTGCGCGTGAAGGCTGCCCCTTTACCGGGTTTGACGTGGTCAAACTCGATAATCGAATACGGGGTCTGATCGATCTGAATCTTCAGGCCGCGACGAAAGTCGGAAACACCGTACACTTAGATCTCCAAATACAGAACTTGAACTGCCGATAGACCAGCCGCCTCAGCCCTACAAGTGCGGCTTTTTTGCGCGCATATGAAGCCAACTGACGAGTTCTCGTAGCGCTTCACGGTACGAAGCCGCACCAGAGCCCGCTGTGCGCCCGACACAAAGGTCTTCGATTAGATCGACTTTTCTAAAGTCTTCCCGTGATTTTGGCTCGGTTAGGTGGACGCTCCAGGTTGGGATCGCCATGGCCAAAATCGCATCGCGTAAAGCCACCGAGGTGTGCGTGTAAGCCGCTGGGTTGATTAAAATACCGTCCGCTGGGTCGGCTGCGTGGACAGCCTCGACGAGGGCTCCTTCTCCGTTATGCTGCTCACAGGCGATATCGATCGCTAGTTCTTGAGCGAGCCGGGCAAGGTCTTCATTAATTTGCTCGAGCGTTGTGGTTCCGTACAGCTCGGGCTGTCGGCGGCCTAAGAGATTAAGATTCGGACCGTGCAGGACCACAATGCGCATGAACTAGCTCGCAAGGGCTCGCCGCAACTCGGGGGCTTTGGCGGCAAGTTGGTAGCGCGCCATGCCCAAGTTACCGTCTGGCTTGAGGGCAACGGCTAAGACAAAGCGGTCATCAACCGGCCTTAAAACCAGCAACAACTCTTCAGCTTCAACGGATAATTCTTTGACCGCGCCCATACGCAGTTGAGCTGAGACCTGCCGCATTCGATTCATCAAGGCAGCGGTCTCGACCACGAGATGGTCCGTCTGACCTTTAACGCTCGGTGTCACCGCACGACCTAGATCGATTCCGTCGTATCCGAGCAGGGTGATCATTAAGCTGCCATCGATCGACTCAAGGAGCTCAGCTAGCGTCTCTTCAAACATCATCGATCCTTTTGGGTTGAGCGAATGTGGTCGAGCAGCCCCTCTAAGCGCGCAATCTTTTGATCCCTTTGCGCATCATCGAGATCACGGAGGTGCTGACCACGCTCGCTCTTCGGGTCCGTTTGTTGCAAATGATTGAGCATGGCGCGCGCGTCTTCAATGTGGCCTTGGTCGGCCAGAATGCGTGCGAGCGTGTCGGTTTTAATATCCGGTGTTTTAGAGCGGGCAGCCATCTTCAGCCAGGTCTGAGTCCTCAGAGTAACAAGTGCAGTTGCTCTTGGCGCTTTCCCAGGACTCAGCCTCGGTGCTCCATTCGAGCACCTCGTTATCCACGTCGGCGCAGACGATGTAAAGACAGGCTACCACGGGTAGGCCACCATCCGCTTGCGGAGGAGGCGTTCCACCGTCACCCACAGGGCCTGCGTCGCCTCCGGCGTTGCCGCCCGGTCCAGTGGTCTCATCTGGTGTTCCGCAGACAAAGGGAACGACCTGTCCCGGATTTTCTGTGATCCGTAGGCTCTGGGCGGTGTTGCATGATCCGCCTCCGCAGTCGTCGTCGTTATCGCAGGGCGTTGAGCCGTCTTCGCATACTTTGGGATAGGTTGGGACTGAGCAGTCTTCGCTTTCGCCTGCGACCACGTTGTTGACACCACAGGTCGCATAAGGGTTTCGGTCTGGAACCTGCAACCCAGAGAAGGCGAACTCGCTTTTGCCGTCATGGTTGGGGGCGACAAGCCAGACGCCTGTTTTGGATCGGCCGCCGCGAGCCGCTCCGAGCGACCCGAGGGTGTTGACTGCGCCTGAGTTCCCCGTGGTCAAGACCATGTTGAGGTCACCTTCATCATTGGGGCCCTCGGTCTTGCCCGATAGGTTTGGGAATTCTGGGTAGGCCAGCTTGAGCCAGATCCGGTCTTGGTTTGCGTGGCAAGTTGCATCGCTTTGGTCTTTGACAAGCTGCTCTGGAATCCGCGTTAGGCACCCGTCACAAAGATCGATCGTGAGGTAGTAAGGCGGCGAGCGTAACCACTGTCCATTGAGCCCTAAACTCAGCGCCTGAACCTTGATCTGAACCGTATAATAGCCGGGTAAACCCGACACCGTGTTCATGACGGTGTCATCGCGTTTGAGCTCGCCGTAAATCGCCGAGTCATTCGCTAAGATTTTGGTGATGTGTTCGGGGATCAGCGGCGATGAGATGACCAGCAAATCTTGACCATCATCACCTTGAGTCCATCCGCCAAATGGAACGCTGAGCTCCTGGCGTAGTATGTTCCGTGTGGCTGCCGTCGGTTGGATTAAGTTGGCACTAAAATCGTATTCGACCATCAGCTTTTTCGAGCCGACGCCCGTTTGGGTTTGATCGCGAATCACCAAATTCGTTTGGTATTGAGCGCCGATTGTGTTTTCTGCGTCGACCCCGTTGATGTCGAAGATGCCCCGCTTGAGTCGCTCGTTTCCGCTGCCAACACCACAGGTCGGTTCAGGCAGAGCAGCTGCAACGATCATGATCGAGGTCGTGGTAGGTGTTTGCCCCTCATCGGTCAGGCTGTTGCAGCCGAAAAGACCAACCACGACGAGTAAACCGAGTAAGCTTTTCATCAGTAGGTTCTCGGCGCTAAAGGTTGTGACGGCTGCACGATATCTCGCGCGAAGGTTGCTTGAGAGACCCCGGCAGCGCACCAAGTCACGACGCCTGGACGGCTCGGTAAGGGCTCCGCTTGGTTGATCTCATCGGCCCCGTAATGCCCTGGAAAGCCAGCGACTCCGGGTGCAGGACGGCTCGGTGGGGTGGTGGTAAAGCCTATCCGGCAACCGCGGCAAAGACTAATCACCCAGCGGAACCAGTTGGACACCAGACGTTTTCCGGCTGCGTTGTAGCCACGAAGACGAAACTCGGTGGCTAATAGGTACCCTTTGCCGGGTGCCGGGATGCGCGTGCCTAGTGTCGAGTCTTGGCTCGTATCGAGCCAGATTTGGCGATCCAGTGCCAGGCGTTGCGCCACCCAGGTTGGAATGAGGTCAAAGACCGCAATGGGCGCGGTGTTGACGTCTTGCGTACCCATGGTCGGAACCACGTAGGTAGCTGGAAGGTTCTCGCGCGTCTCATCGGTTGGAGGCGCAACGACCGCGTCGTCGTACATCAATCGAACTTCGACGTCTTTGAGGGTAATAAAGCTGTCGCCGAACTCTGAACCTGCCTGATCGGTTGCGCTCACCGCCCACTGGACACCGATTGGATAGCGCCGACTATGCCCGACGGCTCCCCCCGGTGAGGCTACACTGATCAGATCCATCTCACCGGTGAGCAGCTGACCGCCGGTTCCATCCCATGCGCAGTTAGGACCAGCCGAAACGACCGCTCCGACCGTCATGGCAACTTCTTCAGGGTCCTGCTGCGACTGAATGCAGCTCGTGAGACCGATCAAGAGGATGGTGCGGAAAACCACGCTGCTAAAACTCCTCAAGGGTTGTTCGAGACGACAGCTTAGCATCTTGGAGGCCTTATTGCTCATCTTCAGGTGCGGCGACGCCTGCTTGTTGACGCAATTTATCAACTAATCTTGGGGTAACAAAGAGCAACAGCTCGCGGCGTTCATCGCTCTGGAAGTTGTTGCGGAACAGGTAGCCCAACAAAGGAACTTTGCTCAGCCCAGGGACCTCCTTTTGCTCCTTCGCCATATTGCGAGTGTAGATTCCACCAATCACGCTCGTTTCGCCGTCGCGGACCATCACCTCGGTGCGCGCCTCTTTGATATCGACTGACGGCACACCACGCACCTGACGGGTAAAATCAGGCCGGTTATTTTTGATGTTCAGGTTCATGTGAATCATGCCGTCGGCGTTTACATGAGGTGTGACCTCAAGGAACAACTCAGCGTTGATGTTTCGGGTGCTCGGACCCTGAGCAGTAACCTCGGTCACCGTCATCTCAAGACCTTGCTTAATCTCCGCCTTTTTGTGGTTCATCGTGACCACTCGTGGAGAAGAGATTGTTTTGGCGGTGCCGTTGGTTTCGCCCGCTGTAATACGAAGGTTGAGCGTCAACGCGTTGCTAGCGGAGCCTAGAACCAGACCCACTGCGCCGGTTTCTAAACTCGAAGGCAGGTTCACCGCAAAGGGGGTTCCTGTTGGGAATGGAGAGACCGAACCCGTGCTGTCTAGGGCACCACCGTTACCGTTGATCGAGTTCGGGAAGGGTAATCCGGTAGCGTTACCTGTTTCTGGTGCCATCGAGAACAAAGGCTGCCACTGAACGCCCAAAGAGCGAA
>Ga0315320_10005400_pt1 | contig 10482 bp, 8 predicted proteins | sample M140m21515metaG_FD_203458 | JGI IMG/M metagenome (GOLD analysis project Ga0315320, IMG submission 203458) | Ammonia-oxidizing marine archaeal communities from Monterey Bay, California, United States - M1 40m 21515 | ecosystem: Environmental > Aquatic > Marine > Coastal | place: USA: California...
CCGCGCCGCCAACCCCAGCGACACGCTTCTGCTCCGCGACAATCTCGACGAACTCGGGATCTACGTCCTGCACGGCGACGCCGACGACAACGTTCCCGTCGATCAGGCCCGCGCCATGCGACGATCACTCGCGGAGTCGCATCCGGACTTCGCCTATCACGAGGAACCGGGCGTCGGACACTGGTGGGGGAATCGCTGCGTCGACTGGCCGCCGCTGATCCGGTTCCTCGAGGAACGTTCCCTCGACCCGGATCCGGATCAGGTTCGATTCACCACCGTTTCACCGGGGATCAACGCCGGCGGCGACTGGTTCCGGATCGCCCAGCAGCGGCTCGCGAACGCACCATCCCGGGTCGAAGGAACCCGGAACGACGCCGAGAGTCGCATCGAGCTGATCACCGAGAACGTGGCCCGCCTCGAACTCGATCTCGACGATCGAATGCCCGCCTGGACGGTGGTGATCGATGGTGACGAGGTCGGACCCGACGCGAAACTGGACCTTCTCAACGGCCGCGGCGCCCCGGCGTTCTACGACCGGACGTCCGACGGCTGGCGTCGTCGCGCCATCATCAATCCCCGTGCCAAGCGACCGGAACGAAACGGGTCGTTCAAGGACGTCTTCCGTCACCAGCCGATTCTCGTCGTCGGCACCTTGGGGGACGAAGCGGAGAATCGCATCACGCTCGCCAAGGCGATCCACGACGCGGAGAGCTTCCTCTACCGCGGCAACGGCGTGCTCGACGTGATCCTCGACGTCGACTTCGATCGCGAACAGCATCCCCGGCGCAACGTGATCCTCTACGGAAACCAGGAGACCAACGCCGCCTGGCCGCAGTTGCTCGCGAAGGATCCGTTGCAGGTCGATCGCACCGGGATCCGCTTCGAGGGCCTGGAAGTGCAAGGCGACGATCTCGCGGTGCTCGCGATCCGACCCCGGCCCGACTGGACGACGGTGTCGGTCGGCGTCGTCGCGGGAACGGGACCGAGCGGCATGCGACTGGCCGAGCGGATCCCGCTCTTCCGGAGCGGTGTGCACTATCCCGACCTGGTGGTGTACGGCCCCGAATCGATCGATCCGGGCGCCGAGGGCCTCGACGGGATCCGGGCCGCGGCGTTCTTCGAGAACGACTGGTCGCTCGGTGAAGATCACGCGGTCCGCGAGGCGTCGAAGGTCAAGTGAGTCCGAGTCGACGTTCCTCGTCGGCGATCTCCGCCTTCAGCGAGGACGCCAGCTCGCGCAGATCGGCGATCGATTCGTCGACCTGCTTGACGGCATCGCTGGTGATCCCGACGTTCTCCGAGAGTTCCGCCATCGCCTCGCTGATCTGACGGGCCCCGTCGCGCTGGGCCTTCATGCTCTCGAGCACGGTGGCGAAGCGAGGGGAGAGATCCTGATTGCGACCGATGACCTCGGTGAGTCCCTCGGCGACCTGGGCGTTCGTCGAAGCCGTCTCCTCCAGACGCCGTTGGAAGGCGGTCATGTTTCGAACGCCGTCGCCGACCGAAGCGAGCATGCGATCGACGTTCTGCTCGATCTGCGACGCGCTCTCGGCGGTTCGTTCGGCCAACCGCCGAACCTCGCGGGCGACCACGCGGAATCCGAGTCCGGCATCGCCCGCCTTCTCCGCCTCCATGGTCGCGTTGATCGAGAGGATCTGGGTTCGATCCGCGATCGAGACCATCGTCGTGACGACCTGGCCCATCGCCTCGCAGCGTCGCTCGATCTCCCCGAGATGATCGGAGACGCTCTTCGCATCACCGACCACGTCCCCCATCACCTCCTCGATCCGGTGGATCGACTCGAGACCGTTCGCACCCCGGATCGCGTTTTCGGAAGCGATGCCGTCGACCTCGCTCATGGTGCCGGTGAGCTCCTCCGCGGTCTTCGCGATCTCCCGGCTGCCCGCCGTGATCTCGGTGACCGCGCCCATGATCTGGATGGAACTCGAGGCCTGGGTCGCCGTCATGCCCGCGATCTCGTCGATCAGTTCATCCTTGCGGACCGTGGCCGCCTCCATCCGGGTCTTCAGGCCGAGACTGGCCGCCACGAGGTTGTAGGCGAGCGCCAGCGCATTCAGTTCCCGCCCGCCTCCGGGCGGCACGGTGGTCGAGAAGTCACCCGCCTGCAATCGCGACATCGCCGCCTGCAGCCGCAGAATGGGGGCCGTGAACCGGCGGCTGAGCAGGATGCTCGCGAGGACGACGATCACGAAGATCACCAGCCCGGTCGTCAGGATCCGACGGCGCATCGCGTCCGCACCGGCGTAGGCCTCGGCTCTTCCAAGTTCCGCGATCAGCGCCCAGTTCCGATCGAACGCCTGGACCGGCTGGTAGGACGCGACCACCGCCTCCCCGTCGTAGCTCATCACCTCGGCATCGCCCGAGCCGCCCTCGAGCGCCCGGAGCACCGCCTCGTTCTCCACCCGCTCGAGGAGCACCGTTCGTTCGAGTCGAGCCATTTCCTTGAGCGTCGTCTCCGAGATTCCTCGGGTTCGTCCGTTGCGGACGAACGACTCCGGATCCTCGATGAGCGCCCGGGCATCCGATCGCATGAACAGGTCGGGCCCGACCAGATAGGCCTCTCCGGTCTCGCCGAAACCCTCCTCGGCCCATCGTCGCCCACCCGTCATCACCTCGTCGATCTCGTCGATCGGCAGCTGGATCGCCACCACCCCCACCACCTCGTCGCCGTCGTGCACCGCCTTCGCGACGAACGCGGCCGGGGCCTCGTAACTCGGGGTGTAGGTCGAGAAGTCCGCGAACGACATCGCATTGGTGGAGGTGGATTCGAGACTCGACCGGACCGCGTCCGCGAGCCCGCTGTCCTTGAAGGGTCCGCTCAGCAGATTCGTGCCGAAGTCGGTCTCCTTGTACACCGAGTAGACGATCTCGCCGGAAGGATCGATCAGGAAGATGTCGTAGTAGCCGAAGACTTCGAGCAGATCTCGGAAGAGCGGGTGGTACTGAAAATGGGGACCGTCGTATTCGGGGACGAGCCTGCTGTCGTCGAGGAGGTGCTTCGAACCGAGGGGATTCGGGTTGTCGACCAGATACGCCGCCTGGACGACGAGCGACGCCGTCCGATCGGAGGTCACCGACGCCGAGGGGAGCCGCCTTCCCGTCTCGCCTTCATATCTGGCCATGAAGACGTCGTTCACGAAGTCGGTCACTCGTCGACCGGCGTCTTCAGACTCCGAGGAATCGAGAAGCGCGAACACCTCGCTGAACGACGTGATCGCATCCGCGGTTTCAGGCAGCATCGAAAGCACGTCCACCTCGTGACGGACATTGCGGAAGTAGCTCTCCACCAGTCGGGCCTTGATGGACCGAGCCGTGGTGAGCTGCTCCCGGTGGGCCGCCTCGAGGGCGTCGCCCGCCGTCGACCACGCGACGTAGCCGATGCTGATTCCGGTGCCGAGTGCAACGGCGAGCAGGACCGCGAGAAATCTCACGACCAGGGGGATTCCCGATACGGCTGTCGCGGTCTCGGGTCTGGACGATGAACTGGTGGACATGAACGCTCCTAATCTGCCGTCGACACCTGATTCCGGACCGCGAATGGACGAGCGCGATGACGCATCAGGTCCGATGACATCGACCAGATCGACGCGGCGGCTTGTAAAGCCGGGCCGGACCGACTCGAAAACCGGCGTGGCGAACGCCAAAACGAGGGACGCCTCCGGAGATCCGGAGGCGTCCTTCATCGTCGTCGTCGGAATCGGGATCGATTCAGCTCTTGGGGCCGGCCTTGGTCCGCATCGCCGGGAACGCCGCCAGGACCTTCTGGGGTCCGATGTAGCTCTGTCGATTCTTCGGGGTGTACTTCCCGTCGGTCTCGTACGAGCCCTTCATGGCCACATCGTCCTCACCGAGCACCACGAGATTCGGGATCCCGCTTCCACCGTAGGTCTGCTTGATCTTGCGGAGCCTGGAGTTGTCGAAGGGGACGGCGTAGAAGGGCATGTCGTACTTCTTCATGTACCCCATGTGCGCGGGGGCGTTCCGATCCGACGTGACCACCACGATCGCGAAGTCCTTGGCGTCGGGGTTCGCCTTCGCGAACTTCACCAGGTCGGGCGTGAACTTGCGGCACGGGGGACACCAGCTCGCCGTGAAGTAGAGAAGGACGAACTTCTTCCCGGCGATGACGTCCTTCGTGTTCACGAGGGTTCCGTCCTTGGTCTCGAGCTTGTCGCCGAACATGCCCATGATCCGGGCGTGGGGGCCGGCGTCCGCGGTCTTTGAATCGGTGGCGGCGGGCGCGTTCGCGGGCGGCGGAGAAAGCGTCGGCTTCGCCGCGCCGTCCTGAGGGGCGATGCAGAGCGACGAGATGGCGAGCGTGATGCTGGCGAGGACGGTTGACATCTGAATGGACTCCGTTCGGGGTTGATGCTTCTTACCGATGAACGATACGGCATATCCATGCATGAATCGAGGATCACCCGGCGAACCGTGGATTCGGCTCGAAATCACGCCGTCGACGCGTCCACGTGCCGGCGTGGCCCCGCACCCCGGGACGCCATCGGCGTCGTCGAGGCCTCCGGGTCCGAAGCCGCCCACTCGATCCACTCGTCCACCGCGGCCTGCATCGAATCGAGATCGACCGCCGTCCGGATCGACTCCTTCAGCGGCTTCACGTGACCCATCGACTTTCCGTACCAGGAGATCCGCTGCCGCATCAGTTCCGCGGCGCCGCGAACATCGAGGTGGGTCGCGCAGAGATCGATGTGGCGACGGATCGTCAGGATCTTCTCGTGCAGGGTCGGCTCGGCCCGCGCCGCCTCCCATCGATGCCGGTCGGTGGCGTCGACTTCGGACGATGCATCCCCGAGCCCCGCGAGTCGGATCGCGGCATCCGCCTGACGGAAGACCCAGGGGGCGCGAATCGCGGCCCGGGCGATCATCACGCCCGCGCATCCGCTGTGTCGAATGAGTCGGACCGCATCGTCGGGACCGACCACGTCACCGTTGCCGATCACCGGAATGCCGCGAACCGCGGCGACCACCTCGCCGATGGCGTCCCAGTTCGCGCAGCCCTTGAAGCGCTGAACCGTGGTGCGACCATGGACCGTGACGAGGGCGATGCCCGCGGCCTCGAGATCGCGGGCCAGCGCCGGGGCGACGATCGAATCGTCGTCCCACCCCAGGCGGACCTTCGCGGTCACCGGAACGCTTCCCCCCGAATGTCGATCCACCGCGGCCACGATCCGATCGACCAGCTCGAGCGTGGCCGGACAGTCGCGAAGAAGGAGCGATCCACCGTTCTTCTTGGCGACCTTGTCCACCGGACAGCCCATGTTGATGTCGACCACCGCGGCGCCGTGGTCGATGGCCCAGCAGGCCGCTTCGGGAAGCGGATCGTGCGGGGCGCCGTAGAGCTGCATGCCGAACGGCTCGTCACCCGGTGCCGTCGCCGCGAGCACCATCGACTTTGAGGTCCCGGCGAGCACGGCCCGACTGTTGAGCAGGTCGGTATAGGCACAACCCACCCCGCCGAGCTCCCGGCAGAGGAGCCGGAAGGCGAGATCGGTGTGTCCCGCGATCGGCGCGAGAAGCACCCGGGACTGAAGTTGGAGCGGGCCGATGGAGAGCATGATTCGAAGTCGATGAACGTCGAGGGTACGGTGCCTCCCATGTCGAATGCCAATGGAACCGTGAAATCGATCGGGGTGCATCCCGTGAAATCGGCCCGAGGCCTTGCTCCCGAGGCTTGGTGGTTCGACGAGACCGGCCCTCGACTCGACCGCCGATGGATGTGCATCGATGAGCAACGCCGATTCGTGTCGCTTCGGGAGATCCCCGCCTTCGCCCGACTCGAGGTCCGGCTCGAGCCCACCGATCCGATGGACGGCGCGAGCGACCTTCCTTCACGCGTGCACCTCGAATTCGATGGCGATCGGCACGAATTCGAGCCGGTCGACGAAGCCGATGCCCCGCCCGCGACCGCGTCGCTCTGGAAATCCGAGCGGCAGGTGATCGAGGAGTCGGATTCCGCGAGCACATGGCTTTCCGATCGGCTCGGCGGCACGTATCGCCTCGTCCGACATGCCCCCGATCGGGATCCGTGGATTCAGACGGAACCAGAGGCCGACGGCGCCACGACGGGCCTCGCCGACGGATATCCGGTGCTCCTTGCATCGACCGAGACCCTCGCGGCCGCGGTTCCGGGCGACTGCTCGATGCGGCGATTTCGACCGAACATCGTCATCGGAGGACTCGAGGCCTGGAAGGAGGAGTCCTGGAAGCGGGTTCGGATCGGTGAAGTCGAACTTGAACTGGCCAAGCCATGCGTTCGGTGCATCGCCACGACCGTGAACCCCGATACGGGCCTTCGAACTGGGACGGCCCCGCTTTCCACGCTCGCCGCGGGCCGGACCTGGAACGGGAAGCCGGTCTTCGGCTGGAACTGCCTCGTCCGACGCGAAGGATGGATCAGATGCTCGGATCCGATCACGGTGCTCGAATCGCGAACACCCGAACAAGACGACCGATAACTTTTTTGGTTTTTTCGGGTCCGGGAATGCCGGTTTCTCAGGCTGAGTCGCTCGGTTTCGGACACCTGAGTCGATTTTAACGGCGAGTCCTAGAAATTGATTTTCCAAAATCGATTCGGGTGCTACGTTTCTACCGCAGGGACGTGGGTTTTGTGTTCGCAAAGCCCCATAGCCGGCGCGATGAGGGTCGCCCCGCTGAGACAAGGGAAAAGTTGATCGCAGGTCTGCGGCATCCGTGCCGGTCCCGTTGGAGGCGGGACGACCCCATGGGTCAGGAATCAGCGGTCTCGGGAAAAGGGGCCACATCGTGGTACGAGAGATCTTTTTTGTCGCCGGACTTCTGTCCGCAGCCACCGTCATCCCATCCAACGCCATGGCTCAGAATGGCTTCGGGGGTTCTTTGCAGCTCTTCTCCGGCACCGGCGACGCCGCCTGGGTCGCGGGCGAGGATGGCGCGACCGAATGGCTTGACGACGGCTACCGATTCACCGGCTCGGATTCCAGCGGTGGCTGGAACGTGAACTGGGACATGCTCGGCGCCTCCGGCATGAACGACAGCATCACGCTGAACTTCACCGTGACGAACCTCTCGTCCACGACGCAGACCTTCTTCCTGTTCGCGACCCAGGAGATCGACGCGCTCGAATCGACGCTCGCCGGCGGTTCCATCGCCGGCAGCTTCACGGATCTCAATGGAGACGGCGTCACCGTCTCGTCCGTGGCCGGCGACTCGATCTTCACCGGCTTCTACGACGCGACCGCGTTCGACCCGTTCGACGGGACCGTCATCGCCACGCTGCTCGACGACACGACGGCTTCCGCGGGAAGCTTCCTCTCCGGCAACTACGACGCCGCGGCGTTCGGCGACTTCCCGGTGATCCCGGGCCAGGTCGCTGGAAGCGTCGACTTCAACTTCGGGATCGGACTCCGCTTCGACGTCTCCGCCGGCGACACCGCCGCCTTCACCTCGAGCATGGCGGTCGGCGTTCCGGGCCCCGGTGCCCTCGCGCTGATGGGTCTCGCCGGAATGCATCGTCGCCGACGACGCGATTGAGACATCGGATCCGTTGGATCATTTGAATCATGCGGTCATGAGATCGTGGCGTCTCGGCGCCGATAACCGCTGCAGACGGTACGACCGTACGCGGCTTCGAAGAACCTGGTGACCGTACTCGACCGTCGCTTGAAACAGCGGCACGACGAAGCACGATTGCCTGCTGGGAGAATCGGACGCATCAGTTTGCGACCCGGTTCGAGGAAGAGATCGGACGAACGCGGACTTGCATCGCGATCGCCGGAGGAACTGGTTCCTGAATCGTGCTCCACGGGCACCTGAGGAATTGAAAAGGGGTTGACACGTGATGACGACGTCAAGAAACATCGTTCGTACGAGCCTGCTCGCAGGTGGACTTCTTCTGGTGTCCGCCTCCGCGTCCGCGGGTTTCGAAGACGGTCCCGATCTCTCGGTCGGCTGGATCGTCGACGGCACCTCCTACAGCGGCACCCTCGTCGGCACCGATCTCGGTGGCGGTCTCTACAGCTACGCCGCGACGACCTCGGACACCGGGTTCTCGATCGACTGGGTGATGACCGTGAACAACAACGGCGCGAACGGCGGCTTCCAGCTTCTGGGAAGCACGATCGGCGTGACGAATCTGCTCGGCTCCGATTCCGAGTTCGCACTCTCGATCCTGATGCCGACGAACTTCGGCGACGGACAGGCCCTCTACGGTGGCAGCGTCGGTGGGACGCTCACCGGCGACGGAGAAGGTGGATTGCTGACCGGGCTCGGCGGTGGTTCATCCCTCTGGTCCGCATCCGTGGACGGCACCACGATCGCGCAGCTGATCGAAGATCCGTTCCAGATCACCACCGACCCCTTCGGCTCCGCCGCGATTCCCGCGGCCGCCTTCGGTGAGCCCATTCCGAGTCTCGAAGGCGTCTCACCCCTCGCCTCGATGGGCGTGAATCTCGACTTCCTCCTCGGAGGCGGCGACACCGTCGCCATCACCAGCACCTTCGTCGGGCAGATCCCGACCCCCGCGACCCTCGCGCTCTTCGGCATCGCCGGCTTCAAGCGACGCCGACGAAGAGCCTGATCACGTTTCGACACTTCTTCGAGCCACGCCCTTTGCGCTCGAGCGATCATTCCCTGTACCAGTGACGGCGGCCTTCCTCTCGGGAGGGCCGCTGTCATGTACGGGTGGATTCGGATCCGCGTCGACGGTCGTTTCAGTCGTCGCCGGTGACGGCCGACTGCGCTTCGGCGGCCGTTTCCTCGATCGCGGTCTTCGGTTCGGGGTCCGGCTCGACCTCGTCCTCCACCTCGACGACCGCTTCCTTCTTCTTCGGCGGTGCTGGTGCGGCGGGACGGAGTTCCTTCGCCTGCGGGAGATCGTCGAGGGTCGCGAGGCCGAAGACCTCGAGGAATTCACGGGTCGTTCCGTAGAGCATCGGACGACCGACCTCTTCGGCCCGTCCGGCGATCCGGACCAGACGTCGCTCCATCAGACCCCGGAGGACCTCTCCGGAGGCGACCCCTCGAATCGACTCGAGGTCGGCTCTCAGGATCGGCTGGCGGTAGGCGATGATCGCGAGGGTCTCGAGCGCGGCCTGGCTCAGTCGTGACTGCTGACGGACGCCCTTGAGCCGCGCGATGTCCGCGGCGTAGTCGGGAAGCGTGAGGACCTGCAGTCCACCCGCGACCCGTTCGATTCGAAAACTTCGGTTCGCGGCTTCGTAGTCGGCGTTCAAGGCCTCGATCGCCTCGCGGATCGACGCCACCGGTCCGGGACCGACCGGACCGTCGTCCTCCGAAGCGTCGTCGGCCTCGCGGGCGTCGCCGAGCAGGTCGAGAATCGAGGCGATCTTCCGCTCGCCGAGGGGACGATCGGCGGTCATCACCACGGCTTCGACCCGCAACTTCAAGTCATGATCGTCGGACATGCGTGCTTCTCGCGACGGAACGAGCGGGAACCGCGATTCGGTTCGCTTCGGATTGGAGGGTACCGCGCTCGAGAACCTCCCGCCCGCGTTCGAACGCGACGAAAACGTCCCCTTCCCGGAATCGGGATCCGGGACGGCGTCGATGGAACGCGTGCGGAAACCGCCGGAGCGGATCAGCCGGCCGAACCGGCGAGCGACAACGCCGCCGCGGCGACCTGGCGTTCGTGCTCGAGACGCTCACGGGCTTCGGGGGAATGCGTGCCGGGTTCCGCGATCGCCGCCACGGCCGCGTCGAATCGCGTCTTCGCCGCCGCCGCATCGATCTCGGTGACGGGAACGATCTCGTCCGCCACGAGCACCAGTCGGTTGTCGTGCATCTCGGCGAAGCCGCCGGCGAGCAGGAAGTTCTTCTCGGCGCCCTGCTCGTACCGGATTCGAAGGCGGCCGGTGCCCAGCCTTCCGACGAACGGGGCCGCACCGGTGAGGATGCCGCGCTGGCCGTCCCACTGGGGGAACTCCACCTCGACGACTTCGTCGTCCAGGATCTGCTCGGAAGGGGTCACGATCGCACAGTTGAAGTTCGCCACGCCAGGTCTCCATCGGTCCGGGCCGTCCTCTTCGGAGGACGACCGCAGGACGGAACATGGTAGCGGATCCGAGCGGCGGTCCCACCTATTCCGAGGCGTCCACCTCGGATGAACCGCCGACGAATCTCCCGGACCGGAACGCCAGCTCCGCATTGGTGAATTCGGGATCGTCGGTGACTTCGCGGTCGACGCAGGCCGCCAGCCACGCCGGGAGTCGGATCGCGAGCGCGGCGTCCCGGTCGGCGGCCTCGACCTCGGCAAGCACCACGGCTGGTGTCTTCAACCGGTCGATCTCCCAGACGAGCCCCCCTTCCGGGATCCGCCATCGCACCTTTTCGAGTCGTCGGCCCACGGTTCCGGTCCATGCCGCCTCGAAGGCCGCCGCGGTGATCGGGCGTTCGACCTCCCGCCGGACGAGCCCCGAACCGCCCTTGAGGGTGTGCAGGTGCCGGACG
>Ga0315320_10005402_pt1 | contig 10482 bp, 8 predicted proteins | sample M140m21515metaG_FD_203458 | JGI IMG/M metagenome (GOLD analysis project Ga0315320, IMG submission 203458) | Ammonia-oxidizing marine archaeal communities from Monterey Bay, California, United States - M1 40m 21515 | ecosystem: Environmental > Aquatic > Marine > Coastal | place: USA: California...
AGGGGGGTCAAAGCGAAGCTCGATCGGGTCTTGCGCTGGCGCCTGGAGGAGCGGCGCGGCGGAGAGGACGAGAGTGTGAAGCATCATTGGATCAGGCTCCCCTTGCTGTAGCGCCCGGTGCGAGTGGTGTCCAGTTGGCCCTCTGCGCTCCAGAACTTCCAGGGGCCTTCGAAGAGGCCCGCTTGGTATTCCCCCTGCGCCTTCAACTGCCCGCTACGCCACCACTCGGAGTGAGGCCCCTGCTGGAGGCCCTCGGCGAACTCGGTCACGAAGCGGCGCTCCCCTTGCTTGTAGAAGCCGGTCCACTGCCCCACGGCTCGGCCCGCCTCAAATTGCCCAACGCTCTCGCGTTTGCCGTTCGGGAAGTACCCGATCCACTCGCCCTGCTCGCGGCCATCGAGGTACTCGCCGGCGCGCTTCAAGGCACCGTCCGGGTGATAGAACTGCCACGGACCCAGCCGCTTCCCGGCGGACCAGTTGCCTTGCTCGACGAGGCCCTTGGCCCCGGTCGACTTCTTGATACTGAGTCCGTCCCTGAGGCCATCCTTGTACGTGGTCCGCTCGACGAGCTTGCCGCCGCGCGTGAATCGCTCGAAGGCGCCGACACGCACCCCGTGGTCGAAGCGTGCCAGCATGCGAAGGTCGCGCTGGGCGCCGTAGGTCGCCCAGGTCCCGTGGCGACGCCCCACATCGTCATAGCTGCCCTGGGTGACGGTCCGCACACCCGCGCCGTAGGACACCCAGGGGCCGACGCGCCGGTAGTCCTTGAACTCGCCGTGAAAGCGCCTTGCTCCGGACTCGTCCCACCCCTTCCACACGCCAGCTCGGGCACCGTCGACGAGGTACCCCTCACGCGCGAGGGCGCCGGAAGGGTGATAGAAGCGGGTGAAGACGCCGCCCTCAACTTCCGGGATGACGTCGGGTGGCGCCTCGAACGGCGGCGGCACGGGCCGGGTGTCATCCTGGGCCGACCGATCCAAGGGGGCGGTCGCTACGAGGGTGAACGGCAGGAGGATCAGCGCGAGGTTCATCATCTGGGTGCTCTTCGGGGGGGGCGCGGGGAACCCGGTTCAGGCTCCAGAGGAGCGACCCGCTCGTCGTCTTCAAAGACGCCGGACCAGCGCTCGTTGAGGGCGCCGTCGCTCTTCCAGTAGGTCCATCGACCAATCCGGCGCCCGTTCTCCAGTTCACCCTCGGACTGCGGGCTCCCGTCTGCATACCAGCTCGCGGAACGCCCGGTCTTTTCGCCATCGAGGTACGTGATCTCCTCGATCAGGGTCCCCCCCTCGCTCCAGGAACGGACGAGACCGTTGAGGGTGCCATCGGTATAACTCGCGGAAGAGAGCGTCCCCCCCCCAGCGGAGCCCCGGAGCCAGATGCCGTGGCGCTTCCCAGCCCGGTAGTCGCCCCACTGCCGGGGTTGGCTCGTTCCGGGATGAAAGTCCGACCAGCGCCCGTTGAGCACGCCTCCCTCGTAGGTCTCGCTGAGGACCAGGAGGCCCTCTCTCCCCCACGACTTGCGCTCTCCGTCCAGCTTGCCCCCCTTGTAGGCCTCGCGCTCCTTCTCCTGCCCGGAGGGATACCAGGCCCGGTGCAGGCCCTCCGGGACGCCATCGCGATAGACCGATTGCTCGATCAACTGCCCGTTCTTGGCGAAGACCCGCCAGAGGCCGTCCCGCTGTCCATCCGAGAAGACCCCCTCCCGGGCGAGCATCCCCACCGGACGCCACTGCTTCATGGGCCCATGGGGGACGTCGTCTTTCCACCATTGGACCGACCGCGTCGCGCCAGACTCGTGGAAGCGCCATTCGGGTCCGTGCAGGATCGGCGACGCCCCCTCGGCCAGCTGCGGGCGGGCGCTCGCGATCCTGAGCAGGGTTCCTGCCGTGGGGTGAAACTCTCGGATGATCCGCACGGGCTCGCCCCCCACGGTCGCTGGCGAGGGCCAATCCTGAGGATCAGAAGGTTCGCGCAGGCTCTCATCCACCCCGATGGCGAGGGCCAACGGGGTGGCGCCGAGCGCCTCGACGAGGACCTCCAGGGCGTCGGGAAGCTCAGCCTTGGTGGGGCCGTCCTCCGGCGCGCTGCCCCCACCGGGGTCGCCGCCGGGGTCCCCGGAGAACCGGGCGACAGGTGACTCCAGCGCTCCACTCCCCGGCTGAGTGCCGCTGGCTGGCCCCGACTCTCCTCCAGCGCCCTCTCCTCCCGAACAGGCCACAAGGAAAGCGAGGAGGCAACATCCAGAGAGGTACAGATCCGCCGCACGGGGACGGTCTCGGGGTGAGTCATGGGTCCACATCAGGCGGGACCATACGGGACGCCGTGACCGGAGTGTGAGCGCATTTGCCTCCCCACCCCCCTGGCTCCAGGCGCGCCACCAGGTGGATCTCACCGTGACCCGGAAGCCTGAATCAGCCGTGGGAACGGGGCCCAGCGGACGCTGGGCATGGGGCTCCCTTGCACCCAAGGGGACCCAGCCAGGTGGCTCTAGCCCACCCACAGTGGCAGATCAGGAATTATTGCCCGATCCAGTGGAACGAACGGCCCTCCCCACCCCGTCTCGGTTCAGGACAGGTTGAGGGAGTCCGCCGGGCCGTTTCCGGTAGTCCCCCTTTCCGCGGAAGGCCTCCCTCCCTTCGCCGCCCCTGCCAGGGACGACAGCCAGTCACGACTGGACGCGGAACCTGCCTCCTACCGAGGTTCCTTGAAGTCGGCTTCATTTCGAGGCAGGCGGACGCCGATCCAATCCTCACCGCGATGGCGAGTGGCTCTTCCGCCGCCCCACGGTGCAACCAGCGCGGCGCAGCCGCGCATCTCCAACCCGTTCCCGCGATCTCCCTCGCGCAACAACGCCGAATTCATTTCCTGACCATGACCTCCTCCGATCAACCGCGCTCCGTCCTCTGCCTGGGCCTCAACGACTCGGACCGCAGCCGAGTTTCCGAAGAGGCGCACCGCTTTGGCTGGCTGATTCGCTTCGCAGCGAGCGCCGCCGACGCCAGAGCGACTGGCAACGGCAAGCGCCCCGAACTCGTCCTGTTCGACGTGCAGTCCGCCGACGACGCCGCCTCCGAGGTCGTCCGTCAGTGCACCGCACATCCCCTCCTGCCGGTCAGCCATACGGCCCCCACGACGGCGGTCCCCATCGTTTCCGGCGTGCCGCAGGGCACGGAGCCCACGCCCGTGGACGACGGCACCGTGCTCCTCGAGGCGGGTTCAATCCGGCGCTTCGAAGACTACGAGCAGAAGATCCTCAAGCACGCCCTCGAGACGACCAACTGGAACGTCAAGCGCGCGGCGCAGCTCCTGGGCATCGGGCGAGCCACCCTCTACCGCAAGATCGACCGCTACAAGCTCCGTGAGTTTCAGCCGGAGCGCAACGCGGGCTGATTGAGCCAACGGTCGAGATCCGCCGTGCGTACGCCCATTTGAGGCGCCGCAGCCGGATTTGCGCACACACGCGGCGCCTGCCCCTGCAATTTCGGGGCATGGCGCCGCCTTGATTACACTCAGACTGTCGACGTTCCTCCGCTCAGAGATCACTCCCATGCATCTCCCCCACTTGATCCTCGCGGGGCTCTGCCCCCTCCTGACCGCCGCTTCTGTCCCCCCTTCCCTGCAGGTCGAGACGCCCAGGCAAGAGGACGAGACGCCGGCGTTGGTCGAACTCGACTTCGAGTCGGCCGTCTCACGGGCGGAACGCATGGAGAAGTTCCTGGTCATCCTCTGGGTCAAGGGTCCAGATTCGCCAGCGAGCACACGCTTCCGGGAGGCGATCTTCAGTGACAAGGGCGTCCAGCAGTGGATCGACGAGAACGCCGTGGCCGTCCGCATTGACGCCGAGCTGGACAAGGACGGCGCACGAAGGAACCCGCTCAGGCGCTACCCCTGTGTGGACATCCTCGACTTCGTGCGCGGCGGCCGCGTGGGACGGATCACGACCGAAGACACGTCCGCCGACTTCCTCGCGACGGTCTACGGCGCGACCGCCGAGTCCGCCTCGGTCGAGAAGCCCGAGGGCGAGGCGGCGAAGGAGCCGTTCAGGTGGCTCGCGTGGGCCAACACTCGCTACCGGGCCGTCGAACCACAGGGGCGGAAGGACGCCGTCAACGGGTACACCTGGTGCCTGCGGCGGGCGGACGACTTTCGTCCCGGGTTCCGAAACCGTTACCTGGAGTTCCTCCTCGAGCGCATCTCCTCGGCCAAGATGCAGGCGCCCGAAGCGGTGGACATTCTCAAGGCCGAGGCGGGCCTCCTCGCGGAGCAGCTGCGCGCTGGCACCGGCACTCGCCAAACGGCGTACGACCTGGTTCGGGTGAACAACTGGCGCCGTAAGGAGCTCGAGACGCGTGACTTCTTCATCGAGCTCGGCGGCCGCGGCCCGATGCAGGACAAGGCCCGCCGCTGGTTGCTGCCTGCGGCGGCCCCCGTGCTTGGTCGCTACCAGCAGTACGACGAGATCCTCGCCGAGGTCCGAGACGAAGCGACGGTCATCTTTGCCAGCCGCATCGCGAGCCTGAACGCCGCCTCAGGAAAGGCCCCCATCCCCACCGAGGGGGGAGACGCGGCGCCCGTTGAGATCGTCGAGCCTCTCCCGTACAGCGTGCCGGACAGCCGCATGCAGATCATCGAGCAGGCCTCATGGGTGTACGAAGCGCTGCTGGCCGGTGGGCGTGGCTCCGACGCGCGTGAGCTCTTTGAGCTGATGGTTGGTGCCTACCCTGTCTCGAAGACCTTCGGCCTCTTCATGGAGCGCGCCCTCCGCCTCGAGCTCTGGCAGCTCACGGCTGAGATTGGCGACATCGGAATGGGCACGCTCGACGCGCGCGGCCAGAAGCGAATGCAGCGCCTCTTGCAGCGGATTCCCAAGCCCACAGGCGACCAGGGTGGCGGCGACGCCGACCGCTGACCCTCAGCCCACCGCTCCCACGGCTCCGCGACGCGAGGCCACCGCAGCGGACAGCGCTGACGCGCCGCCAGCGGCGCGCCGCTGGTGGACCACCTCGGCGGCCCTCGGCCCCGCGTCGGGGCCGCTCCCCCCGCCCGCGGGGACCGAGAATCTACGGTCGGATTACGAGCGAACCGGAGCAGACCGTTGCCGCTGGCCCACGTAATCGAGGACCATTCAGGGGCAGCGCAGCCCCAGGGTGCAGCCCCCCCACCAGACCATGACCGCACGTCGACAGCCGATCTCAGTCCTCTTCACCGCGGCCCTCCCCGTTCTCGCCAGCGCCCTCGCGGCATGTGGCGGCGCGGAGGACGGCGGAGAGCGGATGAACGTCCTCCTGATCACCCTCGACACAACGCGGCCCGACCGGCTGAGCTGCTACGGCGGGCAGCCGGGGCTCACGCCTGAGATCGACGCGATCGCAGCCGAGGGTGCGCGGTTCGAGCGCGCCATCTCCACGGCGGGCATCACGCCGATGGCCCACTCCTCGATCCTCACGGGGCTCAACAACTACTCGCACGGGATGCGGGTCTTCTTCAGCAAAGAGGTCTCGCACCGACTGAAGGACTCGGTCGACACCCTCCCCGAGCTGCTCGCTGCCCAGGGTTACCAGACCGCTGCCCGCGTCAGCTCCTACCCGGTGTCGAGCGCGTACAACCTGAACCAAGGGTTCGGGGACTTTGACTCGGGGGTAGACCTCAAGGCCCTGGACCTCAGACGCCAACAGCGCCACGGCACGGCCTGGGATACGAGCGGCAAGACCGCCACGCAGCGACGCGGAGACCTGACCACGGACTCCGCTCTTCAGTGGCTCGACTCCAACGGCGAGGATGGCCCTTGGTGCATGTGGCTCCACATGTTCGACGTCCACGACTTCTCGCTCGTGCCTCCCGCCGACTTCGCGGCCGACTTCGGGATCGAGTACCCGTCCGCCGCAGAGTCCCGCAAGATGCCAGCGAACCTCGAGTGGCGCGAGCGGATCTACGACCCGGAGCTCGCCTTCATGGATCGCCAGATCGCCCGCCTCCGTGGCTGGTTGAAGGAGCACGGGCAGGACCAGAACACCGTGATCGTGATCACCGCGGACCACGGGCAGGGGCTGAGCGATGGGCTCCGCCGCCATGGATGGATGAAGCACCGCCTGCTCTACGACTGGAGCGTCCGCGTCCCGCTCATCATCCGGGTCCCCGGGGGCGCCTCCGACGCGGTCGTGAACGCTCAGGTTCGGACCATCGACATCGCCCCGACGGTCCTCGAGGTGCTCGAGGTCCCCGTCCGCTCGCGCATGGAAGGGGCGTCCCTCCTCAGCCTGATGGAGGGCCAACAGGAGGAGCAGCCCCGGATTGCTTACGCCGACGTCCTGAACGCCTATGACTCCCACGCGCCGGGTCCGGGCAAGCTCCCCCCCAACCAATACGACAACCTCTTCATGGCCTGCGACGGCCGTTGGAAGTTCATCTGGCACGAGCGGCAGCCGGAGCACTCCCAGCTCTTTGACCTGCTCAAGGACCCCGAGGAACTGAAGAACCTGTACACGACGGACCACCCCGAAGCGATCCGGCTGGCGGCCTTCCTCGAGGAGCGGCAGGTCAACCGCGTGGAGCCCCCGTCCGCGGGGGGGAGTGGCCCCGATGCGAGCGCCCTCAAGTCCCTTGGGTATGGCGGCGAAGATGGCGGGGCAGACTCCGAAGAGGCGCAGCGCGAGGCTGAGTCCTCGGGACGCTGACCGCACGATGCGCTCATCCTCACGCTCGCTCCTCGCCGCGCTCCTGCCCGGCCTCGCCCTCGGCCTCGTGGCCGCATGCGACACCAACGGGGCCGGCTCAGCCACCGCGAATCAGTCCTCAACGGCAGCCTCCGTGACTCCCGCGACCGAGGTCGGCCAAGGCCTGCTGGAATCACTCGACCCGCAGGACCCGAGCCGCCCACGGTTCCACGACTTCGGTGAGCTGATCCATGGGGATCAGCTCACGTGGAACGCCCGCTTCCGGAACAGCGGCGCGGGCCCGCTGAAGATCCTGGCCGCCCAGGCCGCCTGCGGCTGTACCAGGCTCGCCACCATGACCATCACGGGTCCCGGCGACCTCCCCCCCCGCGTCATCAAGGGCTTCCGCAACGCCAGCGACGTCCTGGCCACCGTCCCGCCGGGCGCCGAGCTGGAGGTCGCCATCGAGATCCTGACCGCCTTCACCGCCGCAAACCAGCGCAAGCTCGCGCTGTTCCGGCTGACCACCGACAGTGACCTCGAGCCGTACATCACCCTCGAGCTGGGCTTCCTCCCGACCCGCCCGTTCATGTTCGCCCCCACAGAGGCGCGGCTATTGAACACCCCGACCTCCCATGGCGGGAGCGCCCGCGTGAAGGTCATCGTGGATCGCAAGGAGACGCGCGCCCGGATCCTGAGCATCGAGAGCGCTCCGGAGGGCCTCAGCACCGACCTGGTCACGGAGTCCTTCGGGGGTGAGTTCGTCTGGTACGTCGACGTGAGCGTCGCCCCCCTCACCCCGCTCGGAGTGATCCGCGGGGACGTCGTGCTCCGCACCACGGACCGCGAAGGCGAGGGGGAAGGCGGCCGCTTGACGATCCCTGCCATCGCGCAGGTGGTCCCCGACGTGGTCCTCGGCAAGCCGCTGATCACCCTGGGGGCCGTGCCCTCCTCCGCCGGGGCGACGTTCGAGAGCGAGCTGACCGCGCTCGTACCGGGCGCCAGGCTGAAGGTCTTGGCGACGCGCGTCGAGAGTTCCGTCCCGATGGATCTGGGAATCCAGACCGCCCCGATCAACCCAGACTCGAGCGGGCGAGCGTCTGTTTGGACCGTGCAGATCGCGATGCCTCCGGGCACGGCCCCCGGGTTCATCTCGGGCGACGTCGTCTTTGTCCTCGATGAGCCCGTGGGCGGCGCGAGCCCGGACGGGCCCAGCACCGAGCTCCGGGTCCGGCTGAGCGGTCAGGTCGTCGAGGGCTGAGCCCGCGGCCCAGGGGCGCCTGGGCACGAGGCGACGATCGAGCCGCGACGGCGCGGAGAGCGCCGCCGGCCGAGGGCACTTTCACTCCGGGAGGAGCCGCGCGGCGCGCTTCTTACCCACCTGCACCAGCTGGATCGAGCCCGGCCGAGAGACCGCCTCGCGCGCGTCCCCCTTGACGACACCATCGAGGCGAACGCCTCCTTGCTGAATCGCTCGGCGCGCCTCCGACGTGGACTGGCAGAGCCCGAGTTCCTTCAGCAGGTTAGGGAGCGGCAGCTCCTCGCCCCAGCCGCTCCCCCAGGCCACCTCCGGGAGGTCATCCGGCAGGACCTTGTCCCGGACCTCACGGTCAAACTGCCCGGCGGCTTCGCGCGCGGCCTCTGCGTCGTGATAGAAGGTCGTCACCTCTGCCGCGAGCAGCGCCTTCGCCTCGCGGGGGTGCCCAGCGAGCGCCTCCTCGATGCGGGCGGTGTCGAGCCGCGTGAGGTGGAGGAACCAGTCCCTCATCACCTCATCGTCCACCTGCATGATCCTGAAGGTCATGTCCTTCGCCGACGCGGTGAGCCCGATCGAGTTGTCGTAAGACTTGCTCATCTTCCGGCCGTCGAGGCCGTTGATCAGCGGCTGGGTCAGGACGATCTGCGGCCGCTGACTCACCTGCTCTTGGAGTCGACGCCCGACGAGGAGGTTGAAGAGCTGGTCCGTGCCGCCGAGCTCGAGGTCGGACTCCACCTGGACCGAGTCCCAGCCCTGCATCAACGGGTAGAGGAACTCGTTGATCCCGATGGGCTCGCTCGCCTCCATGCGCGTCTGGAAGGTGTCGCGCTCCAGCATCTGCGCCACCGTCATGCGCGTGGTCAGCCTGAGGAGCTCCTCAAAGTCCATCTTGTCGAACCACTCGGAGTTCTGGCGCACCTCGGTGCGCTCCATGTCGAGCACGCGCGCAGCCTGCTCCACGTAGGTCTTCTGGTTGGCGTCGACCTCCTCCCGAGTGAGTACCGGCCGCAGCTTGTTCCGGCCGCTGGGGTCGCCGACCATCGCGGTCGCGTCCCCCACAATGAGGACGATCTGGTGCCCGAGATCCTGGAGGTCACGGAGCTTGCGTAGCTGGACCGCGTGCCCAAGGTGCAAGTCTGGCGAGCTCGGGTCCATCCCGAACTTGATGCGGAGCGGGCGCCCCTCGGCGAGCGACTTCGCGATCATCCCGCGGAGCTGCTGCTCTTCGATCAGGTCACAGACGCCGCGCTGAAACACAGCGAGTTGGCGGTCCACTTCAGGGCCTTGGGTATCCATGGGGTCAGGATCCTACGGCAGCGGGGCCGCCGATTCATCGACCGCCTGAAACGCCGGCGATCTCACCGGCCTCCACACGCCGGTCGTAGCGCTCCCCCAACCACTCCTTCCAGGCGCGCTCGTCGCGCCCGAACCCCTCGAGTCCGCTGAGGCCCAGGAGCCAACGAGCCGCCGGGATCACCGGGCGCACGGCCTCGTCCGGCAGGGTCTGCACCGCCCGCCCGAGCACGTCGAGCGCCTCGGCCCGCCGGGACGGAGCGATGCGGATCGCACACTCGAGGAGGGTCTCAGTGCGCCCACGCCCTTGCTCCACGAGCTGGCCCAGGAGCTGAGGCTCGAGCAGTCCGACGGGGATCCACCCCGCAATATCGGTTCGCTCAGCCTCCTCCACGAGGACCTCCCGGGCAGGAAAGCGCTCCCCCGCCTCCTCCAGCTCCCCGCCGGTGCAGTCCAGGACCACGCGCATCCTCGTGGCCATGGCCCCCACGGGGACCTGGATGGGCAGCCCCTCCAGCAAGAGCTCGGCCGTCCCTCCCGGTGCCAGCGACAGCTCGACCGACCCGTCGAGCACCACACTCTCGCTCCAGTCCACCTCGAAGCCCTTCCTGTCCACATGAGAGCGGGAGATGAGGAGGGACGCCGCGAAGGGGCGAATGAGGAGGGGGTCGGCCCAGCCCGAGGTCCCGGTGAGCCAGACCTCGACCGCCTCCTGGTCTGGGAGCCGACGCAGCTCCAGACGGAGGGCCACGGCACGGAGGCGCTCGCGGCCCCCGACAATCTTCTCGAACCGCTCCACCGCCTGGAGCGCCACCTCAACAGCCTCGCGGCTCGGGAGCGTTCCGGCGAGCGTCAGGGCCGCCACGTCGTCTTCGCGGCCGCGCGCCTCGGGCAACGAGAGCGAGGATTCGAGGTCCCGGCTGAGCCGTCCCCGGAGTTGGCGCGCCGTCGACTGCGCCAGGAGCAGCTTGTCCTCCGCGAGGGCTTCTTTGAGCGCCTCAAACGCCGGGGCGTAGCTCACGTGGATGGCGAGCCTCGGCGGCGTAGGCCCCGCCCCGGACGACTGCAGGCCGCCGAGGGATGCGCAGGAGGCGCCGAGGACACCGGCGCCAAGCAGTAGGTACAGGAGGATACGGGGCAGCATGGGAGGGGCCCATCCAGCGTGGGCAGGCTCAGGGTAACGCAAGGCGGGGACGGCCATCGCCGTCCCCGCCCATCAGCGGAGGCCACCTGTACAAACCGTACAGGCGCCCCGGGTCACTCCGAATCAGGCGTCTC
>Ga0315320_10005406_pt1 | contig 10475 bp, 7 predicted proteins | sample M140m21515metaG_FD_203458 | JGI IMG/M metagenome (GOLD analysis project Ga0315320, IMG submission 203458) | Ammonia-oxidizing marine archaeal communities from Monterey Bay, California, United States - M1 40m 21515 | ecosystem: Environmental > Aquatic > Marine > Coastal | place: USA: California...
CATCCGCGAACTTCGTGAGTCGGTTCGGTACATGCCGGTCCATGGTCGGTCAAAGGTCTACATTGTGGATGAGGTCCACATGTTGTCCAAAGGCGCCTTCAATGCCTTGCTGAAGACCCTTGAAGAACCGCCACCCAAGGTGGTCTTCATGTTTGCTACCACCGAACCACAGCGGATTCCCGATACCATCTTGTCCCGCGTTCAACGGTTTGACTTCAAGCGGATTCCGCCGGATGTCGTCGTACAGCGACTTGGGTATATCGCCAAGGAAGAGGGCGTAGATATCGGAGACGATGCGCTGCGTTTGATCGCGCGGGCGGGCGAGGGTTCGATGCGCGATGCGCAGAGCTTGATGGACCAGGTCATCTCGTTTGCGGGCGAAGCACCGACCATGGAGCAAGTGGCCGACATTCTCGGCCTCGTCGACCGAAAGTTGCTGTATCAGATGCTCGAAGGCATCATTGCTGCCACCGCCGATGATTGCCTTGGTGCCATCGATGCTGTGTACAACTACGGATTCGAGCTTTCGGAATTTACATCGGAAATGCTGACATTGTTGCGCAATGCCACCTTGGTGGGGCTGAGTCCGAAATCCAGAGAGTACCTGGATGTCCCTTCCGATGAGCGAGAGCGTTTGGAGTCATTGGTTCAGCAGAGCAGTACCGATGTTCTTGTGCGTGCGTTTCATGTCATGCTGGATGTTCATGACTTGGTGGCCCGTTCCAATCGCCCTCGATTGGTGTTGGAGATGGCGGTGGCTCGGTTGGTGAGCATCCGTCCAGCACAACCGATCGATCGATTGCTTCAGCGCATCGACCACTTAGAGCAGCGCATTCGTGCGGCGGGTGGGGTCACGTTGGCACCGGCCCGAGATAAGAGCCGCCCCCGTTCGTCTGATGATGACAAGGAGTCATCTCTATCCACTGAATCTGCTCCCAAGGGTTCACCCGACCCGGCACCGCAAGAAGGTGTGAGTCATGGTCCTGGGCCTGCCGGAATTCAAACGGCACCTCCAGTGGAAGAATCGATTCCTGAGCCCACTGTTGTTGTGGCTGCGCCGGTGGTTGAACCTCCCCCTGTTGTTGAGCCTCCTTCCGTTGAGTCGCCTCCCGTGGAGGCTACGCCGGTTGTTGAGACTCCCCCTGTTGCGGAACCCGAACCCGTTGCTTCAGCTACAGAAGAGCCGTCTCCACCCATTGATCCCGACGTCATTCCAGATTTTTCCCCCGACCTGCCGCCCAAAGAACGCTTTGAGATGTTTCGGGCCTGGCTAGAGCGCGGGGGTGCTCGATACGAAGTGTGGGCCCAAGACTGCATTTTTGTGGGGGTAAAGCCGCCTCAGCTCGAACTGGAGTTTACGGCCGGTTTTCGGCTGAAACATGTCTCTTTTAGTACCAAGGATGAGCGTTTATTGAAGGGCGTTATCGCATTCTTCCCAGGGTGTACCCAGGTCAAAGTCGCCAATCGAGATCAAGAAAGCGGTCGACTCACCCATCGAGAGAATGTAGCGAAGGAAGCGGCTGAGGCCCAAGCAGAACTAGAGCAGTTGATTCGGGACGATGCCGATATCAAAGCCATAGCGGCTCACTTTGATGCATCAATTCGTTCGGTACATGCCGATCATCGTGCCCCCATTCCACCGGCGCTTCAGCCCAAGGAATCGTGATGGAAACGGTTGACCCACTCAAGGTATGCATCGCTCAACTCAAACGGTTTCCCGGCATTGGAGAGCGTACAGCGACCCGCTTGGTGTACTGGCTGTTGCGCCAAGGTTCAGAGGTCGCCACAGAAATCGGTCATGCACTCATCGCCCTGCCCCAAAGCATGACCCGTTGCTCAAGGTGTGGAGACACCTCGTCGAATGACCCGTGCAATATGTGCTTAGATTCCCGTCGCGAATCAGGCATGATTTGTGTAGTGGAACGGCCACAGGATGTGATGGCGATCGAGGCTGTGGGTGAATTCCGTGGTCGGTATCATGTGTTGGGTGGAGCGATTGCTCCCCTTGATGGAGTGGGTCCAGATCAACTCCATATTCGGGCATTGTTGGAACGGATTGAGCCTGAGCAGGTGGTCGAGGTGCTCATTGCGACCGATCCGGATGTAGAAGGTGATGCCACGGCCCTGTATTTGGCGAAGCTGCTCAAACCACTTGAGGTGAAGGTTACTCGCCTCGCCCACGGCATCTCGGTGGGTACAGAGATCGAGTACGCCGATCGGAGTTCTGTGGCGCGCGCCATCGAGAATCGACGAGAACTCTAATCCCTCAGGGGAGTCGCTGGTTGTTCCATCCATTCAGGATTCATGGGAGCCCCCTGCAGACTCTCCAAAAAGGCGACGACATCGGCCACTTGCTCTTCCGTCCACATCAGTGGCAAGAGCAACTCCTCACGGTGGCCGACCAGTGGCGGGTCATCCATCTCATTGTAGTGCTGTACTACATCGGTCAACGTCTCAAAGTGTCCCCCATGCATATAGGGCGCGGTATCCAGAAGGTTGCGAAGGCCAGGCGTTTTGAAGGCTCCGATTTGTTCTGGGCTTTGAACGAGGTGGCTGAGCTTGATGTCGGCCACGGCAGGATCATCGCTGTAGGGTCCGAGTCCATTGAAGGGATTGGGCAGCAACCGATCGATTCCGGAGTAGCGACCTTCCGACTCATTATCGCCGTCCTCTACGTACGGGAGGGCGACATTGTGAAACTCCTTATTGGTGAAGGTGGGTCCGGCGTGGCACGCCCAACACATGCCATCTCCAACGAACAGTGTGGCGCCTCGTTTTGCGGAAACAGAGAGGGCATCTCCACCGGTTCTGTCGCCCTCATCAAAGGCAAGGAGCATGCGATCGAAGGGAGAGTTGTGCTGGATTAGTGTGCGCTCGAATGCGCCAATCGCTTTGGCCACATTGGTGAACAGTCGGTTGATCGATTCTTGGTCCTCGTTTGTCATGGTCGCCCATGCGATGTGATCGGGATCACTCGTGTCATCCGGATTGGGTCTGCCACTTGCTGGAAACCGAACCCCATCATCGATATTGGGAGGCGCGCCGAAGAGCGTCGAATATGCGCTCAGAAGATCGGGTTCCCCCACAATGTGATGAGCGACTTCCAGTCGGCTGCTTCCGTGTTCCCCAGCCGCTTCGATGGGTTCGGTTGCCTGGCACCACAAGGTGTCGCAGCGTCCATCCCAGTAAAACCACCGATTATGGGCACTGTTTACAATGGTGGGTGTGTTGCGTCGTGTGATCTCAATGGCGGTAGAAAGTGGTGTTGAGTCCGCAAAACCGTGTTCTGGTTTGTGGCAGGTCGCACAACTTTGTTCACCATCGCCAGAGAGTCCCGTGTCGAAAAACAAGTAATGACCCAGTCGGATTGCACGTTCATCATCGGCGACGACATTTGTAGGGCTTGGTGGTGTTGGTGCATCAAACCGGTGGCGTAGCAGGCGTTCGATGGTGGTGTCATCGAACACAAAACTGGCGGTTTGGCCCGTGTCGTTTGTTTTATCCGTACATCCTGCCAGGAGCAGGAGGACGGACCACTTACTCGCAGCAGTCCACGTCAAAATCGATCCGTTCTTCAATGCCATCTTCACCTGCAACGGTCGCATGGATCACCCAATATCCGGGCATTGAGAATTCAAATGGAGCGGCGGTGAATGTTCCGTCTCCATTGTCTGTTAGCGCAGGCTCCACAGGCATTCCATGTCCCCCATGCGTTGGCATGGTTGCCTCTGCTTGGATCAATGTTCCGCCACTGAGTGTGAAGGTGACCGCGAATTCGGTGGATTCTGGTATCGGTGTGGGGTCGGTGACATACGAGATGGTGATCCCATTCATTGCCATCTGTTCTGTTGCCGGATCAAAGCCGTCAGGGAGATCTGTATTGCCATGTTCGTGCGCCTGAGCATGACCCGAGTCATCGTTCTTGTCTCCACATCCAATCCACAAGGCCGGCAGGCATAGGGTGAGTAAAGGGTGCATGACGGGTCTCCTCTGAAGCCAAGATAGCCCCAGGTGGTGATGGTTGTCTGCGCTTTAAGGCTCGCGCGACTTAAATTGCGCTTTGACGTAGTCCGAGTTCATCTGTGCAATCACATCGAGACTGATTGATTTCGGACAGGCCAGTGTACACTCACCAAAGTTGGTGCAATGCCCAAAGTCTTCGGAATCCATCTGGGTCACCATCTTGTCGACCCGGATGAACCGTTCGGGCTGACCTTGGGGCAGCAGACCCAAGTGGGTCACTTTGGCGCCCGTGAACAGCATCGCAGATGCATTGGGGCAGCTGGCAACGCAGGCTCCACAACCAATACAGGTTGCGGCATCAAATGCCCGGTCCGAATCGACTTTGGCGACCGGGATGGCATTGGCGTCGGGTGCGGAACCGGTACGCGCGGTAATGAATCCTCCTGACTGGATGATTCGATCGAATGCTGCACGATCGACCACCAAATCTTTGATGACCGGAAATGCCTTGGCACGGAAGGGTTCAATGACAATGTCATCTCCATCCTTGAACTCACGCATGTGCAACTGACATGTGGTGGTTCGAGCCTTGTGCCCATGAGGCTGTCCATTGATCATACAGCCGCATGAACCACAGATGCCTTCACGGCAGTCGGACTCGAAGGCGATGGGTTCTTTGCCCGAAGCTTCGAGTCCGTCATTTACGACATCGAGCATCTCGAGGAAAGACATGTCTTCGAGAACATCGTTGGCTTCGTAGGTCTCGAAATGACCCTTGTCGTTGGGTCCGTTTTGACGCCAGACGTGCAGTTTGAGGTTCATTTGTAGCTCCGCTGAGATGGCTTCACATAGTCGAATTCGAGGAGTTCTTTGTGCAGGGTTGGCTTCTTGTCGACGCCATTAAACTCCCAAGCGGCCACGTATGAGAAGTTCTCATCGTCTCGCTTGGCTTCGCCTTCCTCGGTTTGGTGCTCAAGGCGGAAGTGACCGCCACAAGACTCTTCGCGATGGAGGGCGTCGCTGACTTTGAGTTCGGCGAACTCCAAGAAGTCTGCCACGCGACCGGCTTTTTCGAGGGATTGATTGAGGTTGTCGCCTGACCCAGGAACCGAGACATTTTCCCAGAACTCGTTGCGTATCTGTGGGATTCGCTCGAGTGCCTCTTCGAGGCCATCCTTGGTTCTGGCCATGCCACATTTCTCCCACATGATGTTGCCAACTTCTCGGTGGAACGAGTCAACCGAACGGTTGCCCTTCACATTGAGTAGTTTGCTCATGCGACCATTCACTGACTCTTCAACACCCTTAAACTCGGAACCTTCCGCGTTCTTTTCACTTGGTCCGACCTGTGCAAGGTAGTGGCCCAAGGTGTAGGGAATGACAAAGTAGCCATCGGCAAGCCCTTGCATCAGTGCCGAGGCCCCCAAGCGGTTCGCACCGTGGTCAGAAAAGTTGGCTTCACCCAAGACGAAGAGTCCAGGGAGGTTGCTCTGAAGGTTGTAGTCGACCCACAGCCCACCCATTGTGTAGTGGATGGCGGGGTAGATGCGCATGGGTTCTTTGTATGGATTCGCACCCGTGATGCGTTCGTACATCTCAAAGAGGTTTCCGTAGCGTGCAGCGACTTCTTCCTCACCCAGCCGGCCGATAGCATCCTTGAAGTCGAGGTAAACACCCCGACCATTGAACGCCACACCCCGACCTTCATCGCAGGAAAGTTTGGCAGCCCGAGATGCCACGTCGCGTGGAACCAGGTTTCCAAAGGTGGGGTACCTGCGCTCCAAGTAGTAGTCGCGATCTTCATCAGGAATCTGGCTTGGGTGCCGACCGACAGCACCTTTGTCGTTGTCCCAGCAATCTTTGACATCCTTGGGCACCCATACGCGCCCATCATTCCGTAGCGACTCGCTCATCAATGTGAGCTTGGACTGGTGGTCTCCCGATACGGGAATGCAGGTTGGGTGGATTTGCGTGTAGCAAGGGTTGGCGAACAGCGCGCCCCGTTTGGCTGCACGCCAGGCGGCCGTAACGTTCGATCCCATGGCATTGGTGGACAGGTAAAAGACGTTTCCGTACCCTCCGGTGGCCAAAATCACGGCATCGGCCGCATAGGATTTAATTTCACCCGACGTGAGGTCTCGCGAGACGATTCCGCGCGCATGGCCATCGATGGTCACCAAGTCCAACATCTCGTGCCGGGGGAACATCTTGATTTTACCGGCTGCAACCTGGGCTGCGTGGGCCGAGTAGGCGCCGAGCAGCAACTGCTGACCGGTCTGTCCACGGGCATAGAAGGTTCGACTGACCAAGGCACCACCAAACGAACGGTTGGCCAAGAGGCCACCGTATTCCCGTGCAAAGGGCACTCCTTGAGCGGCCGCTTGATCGATGATGTTGACGCTTAGTTGAGCGAGTCGGTAGACATTGCTTTCACGAGAACGGAAGTCACCACCCTTTACGGTGTCGTAGAAGAGACGGTAAACCGAGTCGCCATCGTTTTGGTAGTTCTTGGCGGCATTGATTCCACCTTGAGCGGCGATCGAGTGCGCTCGGCGCGGGCTGTCTTGAAAGCAGAAGTTCAAAACGTTGTAGCCAAGTTCTCCCAGTGTTGCGGCCGCTGAGGCGCCAGCAAGGCCTGTACCGACCACGATGACCGTGTACTTTCGCTTGTTGGCGGGATTGACGACTTTGATATCGAACTTGTGTCGCGACCAAGAGTCTTCAATAGGGCCGGTGGGTGCGTTGGATTTCAGGTCAATGCTCATGGGGGGTCCCCTCAGCTCACGATACCGGCCATTACGGCGATCGGAATCGAGCAGTTGCCGATGGTGATGACAAGCCCGGTCGCCGCCGCAGCCTTGCGGGCCATGTCATCGAAACGTGGATTACCTTGGCCCAAAGTGCGGGTCATCGACCAGACACCGTGGGTGAGATGCAATCCGAGAAAGATCTGAGCGACGATGTAGAAGATACCGATCAGAGGGTTGGAGAAACCACCGACGACGTTTTCATACGCGTAGCAAGTGAATACTCCACCGACGTCTGCACAGTGCTGAAAGTCGCTGTGCACGGCACCCACTGTGAAGTGGAGCAGGTGGTAGACGATGAACGCAAGTACGATCACGCCTCCGACCCGCATGGTTCGTGCAGCATAGCGCTCATCGAACCAGGATCGCTTTTTATACGACACAGGGCGCGCGGCTTTTGCCGCCATCGTGAGCTTGAATGCACTCCAGATGTGGGCTCCAACGGCGCCGAGCAAGCCCAAGCGTGCCACCCAAAGGAGGCCTTGGTTGCCTTGCAATAGGGCAGCATAGGAATTTAGGGCATCGGCGCCAAGAAAGATTTGGAAGTTTCCGAGCATGTGGGCGATAACAAAGCCAACAAGCAACAAACCGGAAACGGCCATCACAATCTTCTGCCCGATGGTGGATCGCAGGAATCTGCTTAGCCAACTCATACGGCTCCTCCGTGGGTCTCAACCGGGGCGGATCCGGTAACCGAGCACGGGTTCGATGCAACCGGGTTCTGGTCAGGAGATGAGAAGATTAGCGAACCTCCATCTGTGTTGACCAGACATCGACGCCGCCAAGTCCATCGAGGAGGACTACCCATATGGTGACTTGGTCCTCTTTTTCAGGGGCGACACCGTTCAAAAATGTGCATTCATCGGGGGTAACGAAGGTGTCGGTCATCTCAAAACCACCCGCAGAGATATAGTTGTACAAGCGGGCATCTTCGGTCAGCGCACCCCGAACTTGGAACTCGAGAGAAAAGGCTTCGTCCTTGGTGAGAAAGGTTGGGTTCTCCGGGCTGGCCATGATCGTGGGGTTTTCGTGGGGTGTCTCACTCAATGAAGTGGTGACCAGTTGGTATGCGAGACTCGTCCCGGTTGTGGGCAACTCGGCCATCCAGTCGAGTGGGTTGCTGAGGCTGTCCTGAATGGTGGTGGGCCAAGCATCAAACCCGCTGATCTCTCCCACGTCTTCGATCAGGGGGCAAGTCCCCTTTTCACACAACAAGGTCCACACTTGGGTGGCTGTGATGGGTCCGGTTTCCGGGAGGATCCCCGAGAGAGCAGGGGAAACACCCAAGGTTCGAGTCAAGCTGGGAGCCGCGCCCGACACCACATCTCGTGCGACGCTTGCGGTACCGCCGACGGCTTCCAAGCATCCCTCTCCAACATTGGTGCAGACCCAAGTGAGTACTTCGACTTCGGATTCATTGGGATTGGCGATGTATGTTGTGTATTCAAAACTGTCGGACGGCCGTACCTCGGGCGGAGACGAGATACTGGCCACCACACGAAGTTCCTCAACCAGGGTTTCCGGGCTGGTTTCTCCGCAGGCGAAGAGGCTCAGTGCAAGTAAAGAGATCACCATTCACCTCGTAGCCCGAAGGCGGGCAGTGGAGGGTTGCTCAGCAGCGGCTCTTCCACGGTGTAGTCATATGAATATCCCAGCTGCTCAACATTTTTCGAGTAAGTCGCATTTTGAATGTCGAGGTAGGTCGTCAGCGTCCACTTTTTGTAGACGTAGTCTTTATCTATTCGCAAATCGAGGGAGAAGAATGGCGGCAATCGGTCGCTGTCCCTCTCTCCATACACGGGGATAAACTCTCTACGGTCATGGTTGTAAATTCGGTTCACAACAGGGGTGTATGGGTTGCCTGAACCGTACCGGACACGTGTTCCGATACGCCAACGTTTGGGCAGTTTTTGGGAGACTAGACCATTGAGTACGAGGGGCTGGTCGTAGGGGAACAGGGTTCGTTCTGCATCGGGTCGCTTGACCCGGTCTGAACGGCTCAAAGTCGCTGAGACGAAGCCGGTTGTGTTTTTGAAGTCGATGTTGAGCATGCTCTCGACGCCAAAGGTTCGCCCAGTACCATCATTGGCGTACGGATCGGTGTCGAAGGGCCCAGCCGGGGGCGGTCCGCTGTAGAATGAGAGTTGGTTCTCGCGGCCGGATACGAGGTTGTCGAGGTCGTGATAAAAGCCCGTCAGATCAATCTTCAGGCCATTGATGATCTGTTGCTCGATACCGGCGCTGTACTGGTACGCTTGCTCAGCGGTCAGGTTGGGGTTGCCGGCAGAACTGGGCAGTAGCTGACGCTCGGTGGGGGCCTGTGAGTGGAGTCCCGCGCCCGCCTTCAGTGCCGTGGTTGTACCAATGGCCCAGCGTGCCCGAAGTCTTGGGTCAATCGAGGTAACAGCGATGTCGTCGAGCAGTTGAGCATCTCCACGCAGTCCAGGTGCGATGGTGACATCACCGAGTTGAACACTGACCTCCCCGTACAGGCTTGGGCTCCAAATATTGGTGATGCCTTCCTCTGTGGGGGCATCCCGTTCCGTGGACACGGTCCGTTCCGGGGGTCTGGCAACGTCGAACAGATAGGAGGAGCGCGTAAAGTTGGGGTCCATCCCAATGGTCCAACCCAGCACTTCATCGGGTTGGGCGGTTTTCTTCAACTCAACTCGCGTGGCGACACGGAAATCTCTTTCGTAGGCTTCACTGTTCTTTTGACTCTCGAAAAACTTATTGTCCGGACCCACCACTGCGGAAGCATCGAGTTCGATGCCATCTCCAAAGGTTCGGCTGTGGAGCCACCGCATTTTTTGAAACTGGGTCACGAATCCAACGAGCACGACTTCATCATCACCCTGGCCGAGAAAACGAAACCGATCGTCCGACATCAAAAACATGATGTCATTCCATCCGTTGTCGAGTTTTCGCGACCAACGGACCTGGGCATCGTAGTAGCGCGGTGCTTGGACCGTGATGGAGCCCTTGTTGAGGATGGGGTTCAAGACCACATCGGCATAGCTTCTGCGACCCGAGACCGTGATCGCATCCCGTTTACCCACCAGTTGCTCAACAAATGCTGTGGCTTGAAAGATGTCTACGGCCACATACCCATTGGAGCGGTCGGGTAGCTCTCGGCGGGTCCGTAGGTCCACCAGCCCTCCGATGGCTCTTCCATAGCGAACGCTGTAGCTCCCGGGGAAAAATCCGACTTCGCTGAGAAGGTCGGATGAAAGTACGGTGTTGAGTCCTCCAAAGTGGAAGACGATGGGGATTCCTCCTCCATCCAAGAAGTACAGAGAATCTTCGGGTGCCGTCCCTCGGATGCGCAAACTCCCCGTCCCGAGCGGTGCCCGAGCGATGCCCGGAAGGTTCTGAACCACTTTGACGACATCACCACCTGTACCTGGAAGGTATCGAACGTCGTCGGATGACAATGTGCGTTCTGTGACCTCCGAGGATGCGGCAATGGCGGACACAACGATTTCCTCGTCGGCGTCAGAGCCCATCCGAACCTCGTCTCGTACGAGGAACGCGTCCAGTGTTGTGATCCGATCGTCTGTGATGGTGATGGTAAACACCTCATCCACATGACCCGCGGCACTCACCCGAATATTCCATTCACCGGGCGCCAAGTCCGCGAGTTGAAATCGGCCGTCTGGATCTGTTTTTCCGAATACTTCCTCACCCGCCGTGTTTTTCGCCCGA
>Ga0315320_10005409_pt1 | contig 10471 bp, 5 predicted proteins | sample M140m21515metaG_FD_203458 | JGI IMG/M metagenome (GOLD analysis project Ga0315320, IMG submission 203458) | Ammonia-oxidizing marine archaeal communities from Monterey Bay, California, United States - M1 40m 21515 | ecosystem: Environmental > Aquatic > Marine > Coastal | place: USA: California...
CTACTACCGCGATTTCTACGACGGCCTGGGTGAGGACGGCATCGAGTTGCTCTTCGACGCGGAGGGGCAGCCCTACGGCCCTCGTGCGGACTTCGTGCTCGACCACGGGAGACCGTCGTCATGGCTCGATGTGGGCTGTGGACACGGACACTTTTGTCAGGCCATCAAGGAGCGTCTCCCCGCGGCGAAGGTAGACGGACTGGATCTATCGGACGGCGTAGAGGATGCGCGACGCCGCGGTTGGCTCGACGAGGCGCACACGGGGTTATTCCCGGAGATGGCGCAGGAGCTCGCTGGGACCTACGACGTCGTCTCTATGAGTCACTATCTGGAGCACACGCGGGACCCCCAGGCTGAAGTGCGCGCTGCGGCCACGGTGCTTAAACCCGGTGGCATGCTCTTCATCGAGGTGCCAGACCCCTCGTCATGGCTCGGTCACGCTCTGGGACGGTTCTGGCTGCCCTGGTTCCAGCCTCAGCATCAGCACTTTGTGCAGCATGAGGCTTTGCAGAGGCTCATGCGCGAGGAAGGATTGGAGCCGATCGCGAGTCAGCGAGCGGAGGCCCACATTCCGACTGAGGGGGTCCTTGGTGCTGTGGCTGTACTCAGTATGCTCGCGCCAACTCCTGAGTTTCCCTGGAGGCCAACGGCGACGCTGCCTCGGCGTATGTGGCACAGCCTTGTGTGGGGAGTCGGCGCCCCCCTTCTTCTGCTCGGAGTGCTCGTTGATCGACTCACGGCCCCGGCTCTTGCCAGGATGGGGGCGTCCAACGCCTACCGAGCTCTCGCTCGTAAGCGCTGACTGGGCATCATGCCCAGCGGTGCGCGATGCGTGCGACCTGCGCGCCGTAGCTGCCACCGAAGAGGTTCGCGTGAACCAGGAGAGGGTAGAGGTTCCATAACTCGACCCGGGCTTCAAACCCGTTGGCTCGGGGCCACTCTTCGTCATACGCGGCATAGAAAGAGGGTGGAAAGCCCCCAAAGAGACGGGTGAATGCGAGTTCAGACTCGCGGTGGTTGTAGGAGACGGCGCAGTCGTAGATCCACGGGTTCCCTTTGCCGTCCTCAGTCCAATTCCCATTCCAGAGGTCACCATGAACGAGCGCCGGGGGCTCATTGGGGATCAGCTCACCCAGTCGACTACAGACCTTCTCGAGCGCGTTCGCAGTTCCGGGAGGCAGGCTGCCGCGCAAGGCGGCCAACTCAAGCTGAGGCATCAATCGTTGTTCAGCGAAGAAGACTCCGGCGCCCTCCTCGGCTCCCACGCGTCCATTGTGTTGGGGGAGGGAGCCAATCCAGTTGTCGACATGCCACCCGAACGAGTCCGAGGAGTGGCGATGAAGACGGGCGAGGCCACGACCAAGGCGCTCCGAGGCGTCGCCTGGTACACCGGCGTCTGGCCGTCCCCCGATCCACTCCAACGCGAGGTGGTTGGGACCTACCGAGATGACCTCGGGGACGAGGAGGATGCCGTCTACATCCGCAGCATTGGCGAGTGCAGCCAGGCCATCGGCCTCGGCTTCGAACATTCCGGCCGGTGGGCTCTCGTGACTCTTAGCGAAGATGTCAGGGAGCCCGGGTCGTTCCACGCGGAACGCGGCGCTGATATCACCCCCTGTGATCGGTCGGAGTTGCGCATCGGGGTCGAGGCTCAGCGCAGCCCGTAGGATCACTCCCGAGTCATCCCACGGTCGATCGACCAGTCGATGAGCTGGTCCGCTCCCGCCTCGACCAGATCGTGCACCGTCTCAAAGCCGTCGGTCCCGCCGTAGTAGGGGTCTGGCATATCCGGTCCGGGGGCGTCCGGCACGAATTCGAGGTACCGGCGAACGGCGGCCTGGGAGTCGTCAGGCTGCAGCGCCCGGATCCCTCTCTCGTTGCTCCGATCCATAGCGATCAGGACGTCGAACTGTTGAAAGTCGGAGTCTCGAAGTTGTCGGGAGCGGTGCCATTCAAGATTGAGGCCTCGACCCCGAGCGACGGAGCGAGTGTTCGGGTCAGCCTTCTCTCCGGTGTGGTAACCGGAGGTTCCACAGGAGTCGACCTCGACCTGATCGCTGAGGCCTCGCTCTGCGATTCGCTCTCTCAGGACTCCGTGTGCGAGAGGTGACCGGCAGATGTTGCCGAGGCAGACGATCAGGATGCGGACCACGCACGCCTCCGCCGGATGACAGCGACCATCCCCAGCATCAGGGCGAGCATGGTCGGACTGGCCGCTGCTCCGCCGTTGGAGCTGCACGCACATCCGCCGTCAGTGAAGTCGCAGTCAGCGTCTTCACCGTCGACAGTCCCGTCGCAGTCGTTGTCGGCGCCATCGGAGCAGTCCTCGGTGCCGTTGGGGTTGTTGTCGGCGTTGGAGTCATCACAATCTTCGCCCCCGCATGCCTCCCTCTCGAAACCATCCTGGTCCCCGTCTGTAATGAGGCCCTCATCGATTTCGCCGTCGCAGTCGTTGTCTTCGCCGTCGCACGTCTCCGTGGCTCCGGGGAACAGTTCTGGGTCGTTGTCGTCGCAGTCGTCTGCGCACGCAGGCACTCCATCACCGTCGGCGTCGTCTTCGCCGCCTTCGAGTAACTCTCCGTCGCAGTTGTTGTCGATTCCGTCGCAGATCTCGGCGGCGTCGGGGTGGATGGAGATCACATCGTCGTCGCAGTCATCGCCTCCACAGTCCTCGTCGTAGAAGCCATCCCCGTCCTCGTCTACCGCCACCGTGGACCCATCGCAGTCGAGGTCGATTCCGTCGCAGATGTCCATCGCGCCGGGGTTTGCCGCGGCGTTGTCGTCGTCGCAGTCGTCTCCGTCGCAGGCCTCGGAGTCGTAACCATCCCCGTCCACGTCACCCACCAGGTCTGAGCCGTTGCAGTTCTGATCGATCCCATCGCCGCAGACTTCCTCCCCGCCGGGGAACACAGCCTCTACCTCGTCATCGCAGTCGACGCATGCGTGAAACCCGTCGCCGTCGGTGTCGGTTTGGGGGTTGATGGCTGGGTCGGTGTCATCGCAGTCATCACCACCGAAGCAAGCATCGTTTACATACCCGTCCTCATCGGCGTCCTCGTTGTCGGAGATACCGTCACAGTCGTTATCTAGGCCGTCACAGACCTCAGGCTCATCGGGGTTGATGAGGGCCTCGGTGTCCCCACCGATCTCGTAACAGTCTTCGCAAATGTCGTAGCCGTCGTTGTCCTGGTCAAATGCCCCTGGGAAGACGGTGGCGTTGCTGTCGTCGCAGTCGGTTCCCCCAATGCAGATCTCGTTGATGTATCCGTCCCCGTCCGAGTCCCCGTTGTCATCGGCGCCGGAGCAGTCCTGATCAATGCCATCCGCGCAGATCTCGAGGTTGCCGGGGTAGTTGTTCGCGTCTGTGTCGTCGCAATCGTCACAGACGTTGCTGCCATCACCATCACCGTCGACGGATGGGTTCACCAGCGGATCCCCGTCATCGCAGTCGTCGCCACCGCAGTTGGAGTCGATGAACCCGTCGTTGTCGAGATCGCCTGTGGCGTCTACGCCATCACAGTCCTGATCGATTCCGTCGCCACAGATCTCCGGCGCGTCTGGGTAGATCGTGGGGTCTGTGTCATCGCAGTCCCCGCAACTGTCTACCGCCAGGTCACCGTCTGCGTCGTCAACCGCACCGATCGTGAACGTCAGGGTTGCGGCGTCGATCGTTCCAAACCCAAACAAGCTGGTGGTTGTTCCGGTGACTGACCAGGTTCCTGCGGCGTCCTCGCCGTCGAAGGCTGACAGAGGGTTGCTGGGCTGGAAGGCCCCTGTGTAAGGGCCACTCCCAGAGCTCAGTGCGCTTGCGGCCTCGTCATCGAGGACCGTGGCGTTCATGTCTGTGCCGGTCGCGCCTGTGACCACTGTGACAGTGGTTCCCTGAGGAGAAGTCAGGGTCAGAGTGATCTCAGTCAAGGGGGCGTAGGCGACGTCGAGGGTGAGGTCCAGATCGACAATGGTTCCGCCGTTGGCGACGGCGATTGTGGACGGGACTCCGGCGATTTGAGTGATGAAGCCCTGGATGGTTGAACTGTTGCTCTGTGTCGTGGTTCCACCCGAGTTCACGTCGAGGTCAAAGGCGTCTTCGAGGCCGTCGCAGTCGCTGTCGGTGGTGTCGCACAACTCCAGCGCTCCCGGGTAGACCAGCGGGTCGTCGTCGTCGCAGTCAAGACACGCGTTGCTTCCATCGCTGTCTGCGTCTGTGTTCGCGCCGACACTGGGATCGTTGTCGTCGCAGTCGGTCCCGCCACAGGGGATGGCGAGGTCCCCGTCGTTGTCCGCATCGATGTCATCAGCAACTCCATCGCAGTCGTTGTCGACCCCCCCGTCGCAGACCTCGGTACCTCCAGGAAACGCGGTCGCGACCGTGTCGTCGCAATCGCCGTCGCACACCGTGAAGCCGTCACTGTCGAGGTCAGATCCAGGGTTGACTGTCGGGTTCGTGTCGTCGCAATCATCGCCCCCACAGGCCACGGCGATGTATCCGTCGCCGTCTACGTCGGGGAGGTCGTCTCCTCCGGAACAGTCCTGATCGATGCCGTCGCCGCAGACCTCTGTGTTTCCGGGGAAGAGGAAGGCTCCAAGCCCAGGAGTGTCGTTGCAATCATCGCAGGCGTTGCTTCCGTCGCCGTCTTCGTCGACACCGGGGTTGAGCGTGTCGTCGCTGTCGTCGCAGTCGTCGCCACCCGCGCACACGATGTTGATGTAGGTATCGGAGTCCCCGTCGGAGACATCGGCGAGGGTGTTGCAGTCTTCATCGACCCCGTTGTCGCAGACCTCTTGCGCCGCAGGGTTGATTGCGATGTCTCCGTCGTCGCAGTCTTCCCCACCACACGCCATGTCGTCGTATCCGTCTCCGTCTCCGTCGACGCATGTACTGAAGGACAATCCAGTGTTTTCAAGGGTCTGGACGCTGTCGCAGCTGAACTCGATGGGGTCGAGTAGCCCACCGGAGTAGTCCTGAATGCCGATGGTCGCGCTCGCGCCATCATCCTCAAAGACGTCCGAGAAGTCGGTGTCGATCCAGTGGAACTGAATCTCACCGGTGGGGTAGAGGTGGATTTGGAAGGTGCCTCCATCCCCTGTCCCGAAATACACAGGGACGTCTTCCCACGAGACGATCACACGATCATTTCCGCCGGTCTGGTCCCACCATGTGTGCACGTCGCCGGGTCCAGGAAGACCAGATCCGCACTGCATGTCGTTCCAGTACACGGCGATGTCCATCTCATCGACCCCGCTGGGCAGACAAGTCCCGTAGATGCCGAAGCTGGGAAGGCTAAACGTGATGTAGCCGTTGTCCGACGCGTAGAGCGTGCTGTAGCTGGTCCCGTACCAAGAGAAGGACCACGGCAGAGTGAAGGTGGCGTAGTCGTCGTCGAGCAGGCCGTTGCCGGTACCGGCGGGCGGGGCGACGTAGTCCACCCCGATGGCTGCCTGCGTATAGCCAAACGCGTTGGTCTGCGCCTGCGCGAGGCCTGGGAGGAGAAGCGCGCCTGTCAGACAGGCGGTGAGGAGAACGGCGCGTGCGTGCGTGTGCATGGATGCGATGTACCTGATTCCGCGGAAATCAGCACGGGCGAGATGTGGTCAGCGCATTTGTCTTCGCCGAAGAACGAGTCCTAACAGGGGGAGGAGGAGCAACCCTGCAGTGGGAGTTCCATCTGCAAGCGAGCTTGAGCAGGAGCAACCTTCGAAGTCGCACTCATCATCTTCGGCATCTGTCAGTTCATCGCAATCATTGTCTGCTCCGTCGGAGCAATCTTCCGGCTGGTCGGGGTTTGAGGAGGGGTCGAGGTCGTCGCAGTCCTGGCCTCCGCAGGCCGCTCTCTCGAATCCGTCTTGGTCCCCGTCTCGTATGAGTCCTTCGTCGCTCTCCCCGTCACAGTCGTTGTCTACACCGTCGCAGATCTCCTCTGTGTCTGGAGACGTACTCGGGTCCTCGTCATCGCAGTCCTCACAGGATGGAGAGCCGTCGCCATCGCCGTCTGCTTCCCCTTCGTCCAGGAGGAGGCCATCGCAGTTGTCGTCGACCCCGGTGCACTCCTCCAGGGCGTCAGGGTGGATCGAGGCATCTGCGTCGTCGCAGTCTTCCCCGCCGCACGCGGCATCAAAGAAGAGGTCTCCGTCGTTGTCCACGGTGCTGGTCTCACCGTCACAGTTCCGGTCGACGCCATTGCAGATCTCCGTGGCGTCAGGGTTGATGTCGGCTGCTTCGTCGTCGCAGTCCTCGCCACCGCAGGCGACACTGTCGAAGGAGTCCGCGTCGACGTCGCCCACAAGATCGCCGCCAGAGCAGTCCTGGTCGATGGTGTCGTCACAGACCTCAGTGGCGTCGGGCCGAATCAAGGCATCGTCGTCGTCGCAGTCGCTGCATGCGTCGAACCCATCGCCATCTGCGTCGGTCTGGGGGTTGATGTCCTCGTCCTCGTCGTCGCAGTCGTCTCCGCCAAAGCAGGCGTCGTTGACGAACCCGTCCCCATCCGCGTCCTGATTATCCGAGACCCCATCGCAGTCATTGTCCAGACCGTCGCAGACCTCCTCGGCGTCGGGGTTCATGAGAGCTTCGGTGTCGCCCCCCAGGTCATAACAGTCCTCACAGATGTCGAACCCGTCTCCGTCCTGGTCAAACGCGCCGGGGAAGACGCTGGCGTTGCTGTCATCGCAGTCGTCACCACCGATGCAGACGATGGAGATGTAGGTATCGCCATCCGCGTCCCCGGAGTCATCGGCGCCCGAACAGTCCTGGTCGATACCATCGGCGCAGATTTCGAGATTCCCGGGGAAGTTGTTGGGGTCGTTGTCGTCGCAGTCGAGACAGGCATTCACGCCGTCGCCGTCGGCATCCCCTGTGGCATCGACTCCATCGCAGTCCTGATCGATCCCGTCGTCACAGGTCTCCGGGGCGTCCGGGAAGACCGTGGCGTCGAGGTCGTCGCAGTCACCGCAGGTCACCCAACCGTCGCCATCGCCGTCGTCGATGACCACGACCTGAAGGTCGTCTACATAGAAACCGGGATAGTCCGCGTTGCTCGAATCTGTGGTGTGTGTGAAGCGCAAGGTCACGGTTTGACCAGCCCATGTTGATAGGTCGATCGACATCGACTCCCAAGATTGGACGGTGTCGGCGAAGCCTCCTGTGCAAGCATCTCCGTCGGGCACGGTGACGAAGCCGCTGCCATCGTCGACCTCGAGGTTGGTGAAGTCGTAGGAGCAGGACGATTCGTTGTCTTGCCAGTACGCAAAGGAGAGACTCGGAGCACCTGCGGGCAGAGTCACAGCACCGACCTCGAGATAGCTGGTGTTGTTATCTACTCCGTAGTTGCCGCCGAGCACCGTGCCCCAGACGTTGCTTCCGCTGAACCCTGCGGTTGGGCCGACGGTGGGGACCCCCCAGGCGAAGAGTGACGTCGAGCCGGCTGGCGCAGACGGTGTGAACCCTCCGTCATTGGCTTCAAGGCCCTCATCCAGGGTCACGCTCGCTCCGACGTCCAGATCCTGCCCGTCGGGGAGTCCGTCGCAGTCAGTGTCGATGCCGTCGCAGGTCTCAAGTGCGTCTGGGTAGACACTGGCGTCGCCGTCATCACAGTCGTTGCAGGCATCGACGCCATCGCTGTCGGCGTCTGTGCCAGCTCCTACGGCGGGGTCGTCGTCGTCGCAGTCAGTGCCGCCGCAAGGGATAGCGAATTCGCCGTCGCTGTCGCTGTCGACATCGTCAGCGACTGTGTCGCAGTCATTGTCGATACCGCCGTCGCAGATCTCCGTGTTTCCAGGAAATGCCGTGGACTCGGAATCATCACAGTCGTTGCAGGCATCGCTGCCGTCGCTGTCGGCATCCACGCCTGGGTTGACTGATACGTCGTCGTCGTCGCAGTCATCGCCGCCACAGGGCACGGAGATATAGGTGTCGCCGTCCGCGTCGGGGAGGTCGTCGGCGCCGGAGCAATCCTGGTCGACTCCGTCGCCGCAGACTTCGACGTTGCCGGGGAACAGAAAGGCCCCTGAACCGGGGAGGTCGTTGCAGTCGTCGCAGGCGTCGCTGCCGTCGCCGTCCGCATCTACTCCTGGGTTGACTGACACGTCGTCGTCGTCGCAGTCGTCACCCCCGCAGGCGACGTTGATGTAGCCGTCGGAATCACCATCACTGACATCGATCTCGCCGGAGCAGTCGTCGTCGACGGCGTCGTCGCAGACCTCAGTCACTCCTGGGTTGATTCCCGCCACAGCGTCATTGCAGTCATCACCACCGCAGGCCAGGTCGTCGTATCCATCCCCATCGACGTCCACGCACGTAGTGAACGAGATTGCTGTCAGCTCAAGGGCCGAGGCGCTGTCACACGACCATTCGAGGGGGTCCAGGGTGTTTCCGGAGTCATCCTGAATCCCGATGACCGCGTCCGCGCCGTCATCATCGAGAGCTGAGCCCAGATTGGTATCGAGGTAGTGGAGCTCGATCGCTCCCGTTGCGTGCAGTTGAATCTGCCAAGTGCCACCGTCGATTCCGAGGAAAGGAGGCACGTCTTCCCAGCTGATGATGAAGCGGTCGTTGCCGCTCGTGGTGTCCTGCCAGGCAAAGATGTCCCCACTCGCACCTGGGTTCAGATCATCCCAGTGGACGAGGATGTCTGAGCTTCCGCTTTGGGGCAGGCAGGTCGAAAACGTGCTCAGAAAGGAGCCGGGAACGAAATTGACCCCCCCGTTTGCTTGAATCTCCACCTGCGAGTAACTGACGCCGTAGTACTCGAACGCCCAGGGGAGCGCGACGGTGGTCTGCCCGTCGTCGCTGAGCCCGAGCCCCACGGTGGTGGGGGGAGGAGATACATAGTCGTACGCGGCGCTGGCCATCGTGTAGCCAAACGAGTTGGTCTGAGCGACCGCCACGAGTGGCATTACGAAAGTGACAAGAAGACAAAGTGCAGGCGCTGAGCGGGGTGTACGAGTCATGGAGATGCATGTAGCTCACCCGGGCGAGAAGGGCACGGGCAGCGTACGTGGGGTGGTAGGTTCGCTCTGCGCGTAAGGAGACTCGCCCATGCCACGTCATTCCCTCGTTCTCATCGCCTCACTTGTATTCACGCTTGGCCTCAGCGGGAGTGCCTTGGCCGCGAAGAAGAAGAAGAAGAAGAAGAAGGGAGAGGAGCCCACCGCGGAGCAAGCTCCGCCGAAGGTCAATACTGACCTTCCCAAGGACGGGGCGAGTAAGAACTTCGCGACCCAACTGATGGCGACGCCTCTTACGGACTTCGAGCCGCCGGACAACGATGGAACCACCTTCCTCTACGACACTCTGACCTTCAAAGAGGGCAACCGCTGGGAGGCTGCAGCGTGGCTGGACATTCCCGGGGACAGGTTTGACTGCGTGGAGTCTGGTTCCTGGACGATGGATGCCGCGGAGTCCGACACGGTGGCGCCGGTGAACTGGACGGTGGAGAAGACCAACTGCCCTGGACGCAAGGTGGGCGCGGCGACGCGCGCGAAGCTGACGCTTCAGGCTGATGGCGATGTCGGGGTTGAGTTTCGGTAGCGGTTCGGGGAGTTGGGGTCCCTCAGTAGGGCCATGCGAACGGCGGGCCGGTCGGTAGACACGGGCTCGGGGCCAGAGGACGCCCGACACAGCTCTCCAATTGAGCCATCACGGCTGGCTGATTGAGCTGCGCCTCGATTGCCGTGTCCGAGATCCCCAGGGCTGGCCATGAGTTGCTGATATCGAGGAAGAACTGCATTCGGAGCCACTGCACGATCAGGAAGTCCGTGGTCGCGGTGTCGTTACAGATGGCATTCCAGGTCGCCACATCGTTGGTCGCCAGGTAGCCCAGATAGAGAGCTGTGTAATAGGCGAGCGCAAGTGGACCATCACGCGAGCTGACGCCATAGGGCATCAAACCACCGATGAGGCTGTCTCCGGCCATGCCGTTGATGTAGCAATTCCACTCGTCGAGGAGCTCCATCCACCCGTAGGTGCCCTGATTGCCGGTGAGGTAGGTGCTGTCATAGATAGAGGTTCCTGTCCCCTGGACGAGGGGCAGTATCACGCTTCGCGGGGGGCCTTCGACGAAGTTGAGCTGCGGCTGCCACTCACTACGCACATAGAAGCCGAAGTAGACAGGAAACAGGGCGTTGTCGTAGTCGTAGCCATGCGTTTCCTCATGCAGAGTGGTGCCGGCAGAGTCCATCACGCCGGAGAACGACGAGGAGTTGAGCCAGGTCGAGATCCAGGGATCGTTCTGCATCCAGGTGAGGAGTTGGCCGCCGGATGGGTACCGCCGGTTCATCACCTCGATCATTGTGTCTAACGCACCGAAGGAGCTGAAGCTGGACTGCAGGTCGGTCACGCTCGCGTTGGGATAGGTGGGCTCCGAGTAACAGAGGGGGTCTGGGGGCACGCCGTCGTCATCGTCGTCGTCGTCGTCGTCGTCGTCGTCGTCGTCGTCATCGTCGTCGTCGTCGTCGTCGTCGTCGTCGTCGTCGT
>Ga0315320_10005413_pt1 | contig 10464 bp, 7 predicted proteins | sample M140m21515metaG_FD_203458 | JGI IMG/M metagenome (GOLD analysis project Ga0315320, IMG submission 203458) | Ammonia-oxidizing marine archaeal communities from Monterey Bay, California, United States - M1 40m 21515 | ecosystem: Environmental > Aquatic > Marine > Coastal | place: USA: California...
AAGGATCTCACCTGCACGACTGTAGCATGTCAGCTGCGCATCGAGCGCGCGTCGTGAATCCGCGGACAAGTTGGCACTGTCCAACTCAAAGAAGACGCTCACACCCTCGCAGCGCGTCGACGCAGGTATCGTCGCGAGGACTTGAAGCCCGGAGCGAAGGGTCGCCTCGGCGCCACCCGCCTGACGCACGGTCACATCGTAGGTGCCTTCGGCCAAGGGCGGTAGGGTGAAACGCAGCGTATTGGAGTCCACCACGGTCACGGGCGACACCTCTCGCTCGCCCAAACGCACAGTCGCCGACGGATCAAAGCCTGAGCCCACCACGGAGGCCGGAACTCTTTGACCAGGCTGGACGGTTGACGGTGTCATCAAGACGACCTGCAGCGCACGCTGCACGTCATCTGAACCGGACGGATCAACCAGATCTCTTCCGTCCACGTTGGTTGGCGAACGCGGACAACCGCCTAAGACAACCAACACAAGCAATCCGATAAATGCGCGCAACGCTCCTCCCCCGAACGCAACCAGCGTCCGCCTTCTGTAACCGACCACAGCGCAGGGGCGGGACTTCATGACCCACATGGCGCGTTATTCTCCACACAGGAGGCCACATGGTCATGTATTTAGTGTTCGCGCTCGCGCATGCGGGAGGGTTTTACAGCCCCATGGATATCGCGAACGAAAGCGAGCGTTTTACGTCCGCATCTGCCGCTCTTCAAGCACCCGTCGCTGCCGCACAAGCGGCCGCACAAGCACGCTCTCTGGCGCTCATCGACCACGAACTCGCGCTCGATATGTTGGGTTCGCGCGTCATCGATGCGGAGCGAGAACACCACGCGGTGTTGCGTCACGAGTATCAACGTGGCTTTTCGGATCTGCAGTCGTTCACCGACACCTTCGTGATGGACTTTGACGCCGCCTTTACTGGCGCGATGCAACGAGTCCTTGGCGCAACCGACGGACTCACCGACTGCCCTCGAGAGGTTCAACAAGGACAGACCTTGCCCGGCCTTCCCTCGCGCTGGGTCCCGAACCCAGCATGTGTCGGTCCGGACAAGAACGGCGAGCTAGCCGCCAAGATGGACGCGGACGCAAGCCTTCAAGCGGAACTGGATGCGCTGCTCTCACGACCATGGCCCGACCTCTCAGACGCCGATGGTCCGGGTGCGCCCCTCGATGGGGCGACCCAGTGGGTAGACCTCTCCCGTGTAGCGGACGCGTTCTTGCAATCGCTTGTTCAATCGACCGCGCGCTCTGAAGCCACGGAGCAGTCACGGCTTGAGCTGGAGCGCACAGAGGGCGCGGACGACGGCTATGTTGACCGACTTCAATCCCTCCGAGCCGTGACCGCGAAGAAGCGGAACGATGGCGCCGCCGCGCTCCTGCAAGCGATCGAACGGGCCTTTGCGGCAGATGCCAAGCGAAGCGGCATCTCGACTTCGTGGTGCCCTCGACCAAGCTCTCTTGGAGGCTGTGTTGGCGCGGACGTCACGGACACATGGCTGACAACCATCGAAACCGATCGGAAAATTCAAAAGGCTCGCAGCTAAGCGACCGGCAGACCCAACACCTGTCGCGCGGCGCGCACGTCTTCGGGCGCGACGTAGATCCGACCAATGCATCGCGCGTCTGCATAACGACCAAACACTCCGCTGACTTCGGTCAGCGTGCGCACGCGCTCCACCGGATGCTTGTCGAGCCCTTCGAGCACATAGATAGGCGGCTGATAGGCTGCGTTGAACGTTCCGACATAGCGCGAAAGACGACCCGTGGAAGACGAGTAGATGGCGTCGATGCCCTCCGCAGACAACGTGTCGGCCGACGACTTCAGGTCGGCAGCGCGCTCGCTCCCGTGCCGCTCGACCACACGCTCGTAGGGTCGGCGCTGTACGATACGCTGCGCCATCGGATGCGATGTGCCACGAAGGTGCGTCCAGAGTGAAGCGTCATCCACGCACAGGTACTGCGAAAGGTCTGACGGAAGACTCCATGAGCGGCCCTCGTCCTCCATGTAGCGGCGCAGGTGCTCTTCCAGAACCACAGACTTGTGGTGAAAGTATACCTGAAGAAACATGTGATGACGCCCGAGGAGAAAATGGTCGAAGGCGTAGATTGCGCGCTCATGAATCGCGAGCGTCAACTGCCCATCTGCGACATGATGCGAGAGGCTCCCGATCAACCAGTCCACGTCCACACGACCGTACGCCGTCCCCGTGTGAATCGCATCGCGGACCAGATAGTCCAATCGGTCGACGTCCAATTCCGAGCTGATCAACTGGGAGAGCAGTCTGCGATGGTTGAGTCCGTTGTCGTAGAAGAAGTCGTCGGGAACCTCACGACGATGATCGACCAACGCAGCAACATGTTCTGCGGTAAAGCTGTACTCGCGGGCGATTAGATCTGCGAGATCTGTGTTCACCAAGATCGCGATGGTGTAGTCCTCATGGGTCGCACGTCGCGGCCCTTGTACACTGTGAAGACCGAGGCTCTCAACACCCGGCATCGCAAACTCTGTGCAATGGCTAAATGGCGCGTGACCGAGGTCGTGACACATGGCCGCGAGGCGAACGACGTTGCGATAAGCCTGACGCACGCGAGGCGACGAGTATTGCCAACCCCGCGTCGCGTTGTCAAAGGCCCGACCGGCCAAGCACATGGCACCGAGGCTGTGCGAGTAGCGCGAATGCGTCGCGCCTGGGAAAGGGAAGATGGAGAAGCCTGTCTGTCGAATGTCGCGAAGGCGCTGTATCCAAGGGTGGGCCACCACGTGGCCCTCGTTGGCTTCCAACTCAATCCTTCCATAAACCGGGTCACGAACCTCCAAGAGGCCTCCTCCTTCGCCCTAGGGCTGCACATCTCTTACCCGACAAGGCACACCTTGCACACACACCCACACGGGAACAGCTTAGGACACCGGTCGGTACACGCGCCTCGCGGGTACATGAAGGTAGCGATCGTCCTCAGGGCACCAGCCGGACAAGCGGCCGCCATAAACACAACCTGTGTCGAGTCCGACCAACCATGGGACACCGTCCCGCTCGACACGCACCAGCCCTCCTCTTGCGTCATGCCCGAAGATGACACGGCGGTTCCCAGTGTACACCTCGTGCCAACGGGGCGCTGTTCGATCTCGAAACGGCCAGTGACGCATCGTCAGGGCGTGCGCGCGCGTAGTCCTCTCGAGGCACCCGGACGGATGAAGGCCGGCGTGAACGACTGTGTACTCGCCGACTGACCCAAACAAAGGGAGCGCGCCGACCCAATCCCTCCAGCCATCGGCGCTGCGATCCATCTTGGCGGCACACCGTGCCGCGTGGTCATCACGCGACGTGTCCTGCACGGCAAGAAGGGCGGCGTCGTGATTACCCAAGACCGCCTCAAGCCTGTGCTCGCGAATCAACCGCCAGACCCCAACCGGGTCGGGTCCTTTGGAAAACAAGTCCCCCACAAGCACAACACGGCTGACGCCCGCGAGCGAGAGGAACTCCTCAAGCTCGTGGGCGCAGCCGTGTACATCACCTACGACAAACGTCGACACCGGGGCCCCCTTAGGTGACGTCCTAGATGCCGACGGTTCGCCCGATCACTGGGAGCCGGGTCGCTTCTTGCCGCCACCGGCACCGCGTCCACCCTTCGCGTCGTCGCCGGCACCAGGTCGGCGCTTGGCTGCGTCGTCATCGCGGCTAGGTCGCTTGCGAGACTCTGTGTTTGGCTTGCGCTCAGCAGGCGTCGCGGCCTTGTCTTTCGCGCCAGCAGGCTCGATGTCTGCGCAGGCTGGATCCTTGATGTCAAGACATGTGCCATCGCACGCGCCCTTGGCTGTACGAGCGTGAGTCATCTCATCACTGCCCTCTTCTGTCGCTGTCTCGCAACAGCAAGGCGCACACGCGTCGTCTTGAATCCATTCGCCGCCGAACTTCTTCTCGCACGGTGCAGGACCGCGTGTACGAGCGTACTGGGTCTTGCCTTCATCGTCGTAGCGACAGCAAGATGGCCCTTTCTTAACGGGCTCCTCTGCTTCAGGAGCAGCCTCTTCCGCAGCGACTTCCGCTGCTACCGGTTCTTCCACAGCGTCTTCGCCACCACCGCATGCGGCGCCCAGCATAAACACAACCAATCCAAAAGCCCAAAGTCGCTTCACGATACCTCCAACGCATCTGCGCGCCATATATCGCAACGTGTAGACCGCTACACGCAAATATACGCTTTCTTTCAGCCAAAGATGCACAACCCTTGAATCAGCGGGCGGTGACCGTCTCCACGACATGTGGCAATCGGTCTTGCCCCCAAAACACTTGCCCCCGATCCGTCACAAATGTTGGTGCACCGCAGGCACCCGCGGCGACCGCCTCCGACGTGTTGTCCTTCAAGAGCTGCTTAATGGCAGGATCCGCCGTCGCCGCTATCAGAGCGCTCCCGTCAAACCCAGCAGCCAACAACACCTCACACAGGACCTCTGGGTCTCCCACATCGCAATTGTTCACCCAAACCGCCTCGTAGATGCACGCTGTCGTGGCCGGTTCCACCAACTGAACACGCTGTGCGGTCACCGTACGAAGCGGGAAGTGACGAGAGAACTGGAAGGGCACACCGTACAACCTCGCCTGATCCTGTAGGTCTTTGCTCAGATATGCACTGCGCGCCGGAGGATAGGCTTGTATCGGAACGAGTGGACCACCGATCATCTTAAACACGGCACCCAGTAGGAAAGGCTTCCAGTCAACCTGCACCCCACTGGCCTCGAGTACACCCGCGACGCGTCGAGACGCGAGGTAACTGTAGGGGGATGAGACATCGTGGTAGAATACGACGCGCGCATTGGCCCGATCTCCGATGACCGGAACATGGGGTGGTAACCCCAGCGCGTCACGTACTTGGTCGACGCGGTCGACCCCCCAAAAAAACTGCTCACCCACGACAAAGGTAGGTACACCGAAACCGCCACGAGCCACGAGCGCTTCCGTGTTCCGCCGCAGCTGGTCTTTGATGGTTGGATCGTTCAACACCGCAGCGACGTCGACACCGTGACGCGCACCGATCGCCTCCAACACAGCCAGCGACGTAATGTCTCGCCCTTGAAGCCAATACGCTTCGTATAGCTCTAGCGCCACCGCGCGCTGCGACGAGGGCTGCGCCCCCAAAATTAAGCGCATCGCCGACACCGTCCGCATGGGATGAGCTTCCGGCCACTGCAAGTCACTCCCCTGCCGGGCGACGGCGCGACAGGCATCTTGAACCACTCGCTGCCGCTTCTCTTCGGGCATGATGGCGTTGGGATTCGATGGCGCTCCCACCGCGCGCATCGCTCCACCCAAGAGCACCGGTATCGCCTCGAGCGCTACGCCAGCCTCTTCGGCCAAACGTGGCGCCTCAAGAAAGGCCGCATACGCGAACGGACACACCACGTCGTAGTAGAGTTTCAGCATCTTTCGCCCCCGGTCCACCCGAACGTCATGGTCAGGTCATCCGTCGGACCTAACCCAGCACCCCAAAGTGAAGCGAGCGCCGCAAGTCGGCCGGTCTTAGGCCTCGCCGCTCGACGGACCGAGAGAGGAGGCCTCAAGTGCCACAGCGTGTAGGATGCGGTCGAGTCGATACCCCTTCGGGTCTGCGGAAATCTGCGGGCTCGAGATGAAGGTCAGGCCATACAGTCCACCGGTACGGCGGACCACAAAGGCGGGCGTTTCAATCCAATCCATGCCGTGGGCGATCTCCACGCGCATCTGTTGACCGACACACCAATCGGGAATGTCCTCGCCCTCAAACAATACGCCAACTCCTGTCTTGGACATGTCCACGGCAGACGGACTCCACCACGACTCGGAAACACCCAAGCGAATAGAGACCGTGAGACTGGCTGGGATCACCAAGCGGGGTTCAGCCCTTCGCTCCATTTGAATCGCGAACGGGCGTCGGACGAGAACGTGGCCGGGCTTGTCCGCCGGTCGAAACTCACCCATTCCCATACACGCGCGCCCGGCGTGGTGAAACAACATCCCGCACCAGACACCGCGAGTGCTGACGGGGCCTTGCTCAATCAGCTGCACTTCTACCGTGTCGGTGGTGAGGCGAACAAAACGAGCCTGACAGGTCTCGTAACCGAACTGCATCGCCACCATCGTTCGGTCACGAACGCAGGCACGGACGATCTCGGTCGGGTCCGAGACCACGCGAAAATCTCGCGCCTCCTGCTTGGATCGAATGGTGTGCATAGCGCCCCCTGCCCTGCTCTCATCGACACAGGAGCGCTACCATTCAAGCACAAACCTCAAGCGATCAAACCAACTCTTGCAGCTTCAGCACCTTGAGTTCGTTCGCCTTCAGGCTGCGCAGAGCCTCTATGGCTGCCTTGGCTGCGGCGATCGTCGTGATGCACGGAACACCGTATCGTAGACCGGCTAGCCGCATCGCAAGCTCATCGTATTGGGCCTTCTTCCCCTGCGGAGTGTTCATCATCAGATGAATCTTGCCGTTCTTGATGTGGTCCACAATGTCTGGGCGCCCCTCATTGACCTTAAACACGGTCTCGCAGGCGATTCCGTTGTCTTCTAGGTAGGCCGCCGTTCCGCCCGTCGCGTACAATCGAAAGCCCATGTGCGACAGTCGTCCAGCGATGCCTACAATCTCAGGCTTGTCTTTGTCGCGCATCGACAAGAACGCGCCACCCTCCACAGGGAGTTGCATCCCCGCAGCCAAAAGCGCCTTGGCGTAGGCCTCTCCAAAGCTCCAGCCCACACCCATGACCTCACCCGTAGAGCGCATCTCTGGCCCCAAGATCACGTCCGAGCCAGGGAACTTCCGCCACGGAAATACCGGCGCTTTTACAAAGTAGTTGGACTTGCCGCGGGTGGGCTTTGGATCAATATCTGCGAGCTTCTCGCCGAGACATAGGCGGGTCGCAATCTTGGCCATCGGCAGCCCGATCGCTTTGGCCACGAAGGGAACCGTTCGACTTGCGCGCGGGTTGACCTCGAGTACGAACACTTTGCCGTCCTGAATGGCGTACTGAATGTTCACCAACCCGACGACTCCAAGCTTCAACGAGATCCGGTCGGTGTAGTCCTCGATCAGAGCCTTCTCAGGACGCGAAAGGTACACGGGCGGAATCACTCCGGTGGAGTCCCCACTGTGAACACCCGCCTCTTCCACATGCTCGATGATCGCGCCGATACGAACCTCGTCGCCATCACACATCGCATCGACATCGTACTCACGCGCTCCCTCGAGGTAGCTGTCGATGAGCAGAGACTTCGCCTCCGACGCCGCTAGCGCCTCGGCGACAACGCGCTCAAAGTCCGATGCGTCGTAGCAGATCGCCATCGACCGGCCACCAAGAACGTAGGAGGGCCGAACAAGCAACGGGAAGCCGATGCCCCCAGCAACCCGCGTAGCCTCTTCCAACGAATACGCGACAGCGCCTGCCGGTTGCGGAATATCCAACTCCTGCAAGAATCCGGAGAAGCGCTCGCGATCCTCGCACAAATCGATGGCCTCGGGCGGTGTACCCAGCACCGGACCAATTCGATGCGCCAGCTTGAGCGGGGTCTGCCCCCCGAACTGGAGGATGACGCCGCGCGGCTTCTCGCGGCGAAGCACCGCCTGTACATGCTCGGCCGTACACGGCTCGAAGTATAGTTTGTCGGAGGTATCGTAGTCGGTGCTGACGGTCTCTGGGTTGCAGTTGACCATGACCGATGTCAGGCCCATCTCGCGCACAGCGAAGGCCGCGTGACAACAGCAATAGTCAAACTCGATTCCCTGACCGATCCGGTTGGGTCCGTTACCCAAAATGACGACACGATCCGTCTCGCTGGTCCCGGCTTCGCACTCCTCCCCGTAGGTGCTGTACAGGTAGGGTGTGTGGCTCTCAAACTCTGCGGCGCAGGTGTCCACTCGCTTGTAGACCGGCGCGATCCCAAATCCGTCCAAGACTTCCCGGACCTTCGATTCGGCGCAACCGACAAGCCGAGAGATGACGTTGTCTGAGAAGCCCATGCTCTTGGCCCGACGAAGTTCATGCTCACTCAAGCTACCGACAAAACGCCCTTGGAACGAACGCTCCACATGAACGATCTCCTGAAGCTGCTCCAGAAACCAAGGGTCAATGCTGGTCTGCTCATGGATACTGGTGGCATCCCACCCTCGCCGAAGCGCCTCAAAGATGGCTGGCAGTCGGTCCGGTGTCGCTTCCGACAGGGCCTCTCGGATGTCTTGATCCGACAGGTCGTTCACGTCAGCGTAGCCGCCCTCCAGACTGTCGATCGCCTTCAGCAGTGCCTCTTGGAAGGTACCGCCGATCCCCATCACCTCTCCGACGGAGCGCATGGCCGTACCGAGCCGACGATTGGCTTTCCCAAACTTCTCGAAGTTCCACCTAGGAATCTTCACGATCACGTAATCGAGCGCAGGCTCAAAGCAGGCCGGCGTCACTTGGGTGATGTCGTTGCGGATCTGGTCAAGCGTGAGCCCGACCGCAAGCTGCGCTGCGATCTTCGCGATCGGGAAGCCTGTCGCCTTCGACGCCAAGGCGCTGGAGCGGCTCACTCGTGGGTTCATCTCGATGACGATGACCTCACCGTTCGCTGGATTGATCGAGAACTGTATGTTGGAGCCGCCGGTCTCGACGCCGACGCGACGAATGATCCGCAGCGCGAGGTCGCGGAGGTGTTGGTACTCGCGGTCGGTCAGCGTGATGGCGGGGGCGACCGTGATCGAGTCGCCCGTGTGGATGCCCATCGGGTCAAAGTTTTCGATAGAGCAGATGATAATGACGTTGTCCGCCACGTCACGCATGACCTCAAGCTCGTACTCTTTCCAGCCGAGGAGCGAGCGCTCGACCAGGACTTGGCTGATAGGTGACAGGCGAAGACCATCCGAAACGATCGCGCGGAACTCCTCCACATTCCAGGCGATACCACCACCTGCCCCACCCAACGTGAACGCGGGTCGAATGATCGCGGGAAGGCCCACCTGGTCGAGAAGCACTTCAGCCTCTTCCATAGTTGTGGCTGTGCCCGACTCCGCCACGCCGACTCCAATCTCGGTCATCGCGTCTTTGAAACGCTGACGGTCTTCCGCCAAATCGATGGCCTCAGGGTCCGCGCCGATCATCTCTACGCCATGCTCCTTGAGGACACCTGCTCGGAACAGATCGAGCGCCAAGTTGAGAGCTACCTGCCCACCGACCGTAGGAAGCAACGCGTCTGGCTTCTCCCGCGCAATAATTTGTGTCGCGGCGTCGATCGTCAGTGGCTCGACATAGGTGGCATCCGCGAGCTCATCATCGGTCATGATGGTCGCAGGATTGCTGTTGATCAAGACCACGCGATAGCCGAGCGCTTTGAGCGCCTTGCACGCCTGCGTACCGCTGTAATCGAACTCACACGCCTGCCCGATGATGATCGGACCTGAACCGATCACCATAATCGTCGCGCCGGCTGGAACCCTCTGCACTGTATCGTCTCCCATCAGATCCCCTGCTTCGCCAAAGCCACGAACTCTTCCGTCAACAGAATCGACGCGTCGTGCGGGCCCGGACATGACTCCGGATGAAATTGAACCGCGAGAATCTTGTGCTCGGGATGTGAGAATCCACTGACCGTCTCGTCGTTGAGGTGGAGATGTGTGACCACCCCGCCCGCCTTGATCAAGGACTCTCGGTCCACCGCGAACCCGTGGTTTTGTGAGGTGATGTAGACACGACCCGTGCGCTCATCCCTGACCGGCTGGTTGGCGCCGCGGTGACCAAAGGGGAGCTTGTAGGTGGTCGCACCAATGGCGCGAGCCAACAGCTGATGCCCCAGACAGATGCCTGCCAAGGGACGCTTCCCGATGACGTTCTTCAGCTCCTCCGTGACTCCCGAGATCGCCGCTGGATCTCCCGGGCCGTTGGAGACGAAGACCAAGTCAACGTCCTTCATCCAAGCCTCGGCTGTGTCGTGTAGAGGATGCACGCGGACGTATGCTCCAGCCTGCTTTAGGAGCCGAAGAATATTTCGCTTGGCTCCCCCATCTACCACCGCGACCCGAAACGTCGGCTCATCAGGATCCGCGTAGACGTAGGGCTCACTGCAGCTCACCTCGGATGCTAAATCTCGGCCTTCCATCCCGGGCCAAGCCTCCAGCATCTTCCGAAGCTCCGCCTCGGATCGTCCGTCCGTGGAGACCACGCACTTCATCGCACCATGGGTACGAATGTGGCGCACGAGCGCACGGGTATCAATCCCCTGCATCCCCGGTACGCCACTGCGCACCAAGTACTCGTTGAGGCCGCCCTTCGAGCGCCACGACGACGGCGCTCGAGACAACGACTTCACCAAAAAACCTGCAACCCACACTCGTTCGCTCTCTGGATCGTCGGCGTTAAAACCTGTGTTCCCGATGTGCGGAAACGTCATGGTCATGACTTGTTCGGCGTACGAGGGGTCTGTCAACACCTCTTGATAGCCAGTCATCGCAGTGTTG
>Ga0315320_10005415_pt1 | contig 10463 bp, 8 predicted proteins | sample M140m21515metaG_FD_203458 | JGI IMG/M metagenome (GOLD analysis project Ga0315320, IMG submission 203458) | Ammonia-oxidizing marine archaeal communities from Monterey Bay, California, United States - M1 40m 21515 | ecosystem: Environmental > Aquatic > Marine > Coastal | place: USA: California...
CGCTGGCGATGGCTGCACTGAGTACTGTGAGCTCGAAGAGTCAGGTCGGGTCGGTTACTGCCCCGATAAGGTCGAGTTTGCGTATTGGATCACCACCTACAAGCGCCCGGGACGATGGGTCCACGACATCACGCCGATGCTCGCTCACCTTAAATCAGGGGGTAAGCGCCGGATGCGCTTTCAGGTCGGCACGAACGGGAAGCAGTATCTGCTCACCATCAAGCTGCGTTTGAGCGCAACGACCCCTGACTTTGGTCGCCCCGACGCAGTCGTTCCGATGTGGACGGGCGGTGGCTACGGCGAGGGCTACAACGACGCCCAAGAGCTCAAAGAGGTCACGATTCCAGAGGGTGTGAAACGAGTTGAGTTTGTGGCGCACATCACCGGTCACGGCATGTCGGGTGCGATGAACTGCTCAGAGTTTTGTGCTCATAATCACCGCATCCAGGTCGGTGAAGGACCTGTTTACGAGAAGGACCACAGCGTGGCTGATGTCCGTAGGGGCTGTCAGATGGCGATCAATGAGGGGGTCGTACCCAACCAGTTTGGGACCTGGCCTTTCGGTCGAGCAGGTTGGTGTCCCGGGCAAGAGGTTCGACCGTGGCGTATTGATTTAACGGATGAACTCACGCCTGGCAGCACTCGATCTCTTCGCTATTGGTCTGATGTCCGAGGGCAGCCCGGTACGGGCGGTCGAATCCGAATGGTGAGTTGGTTAGTCTACTGGCGCTGAGCCTTGTTTTTCATCGGTCTTTACCGCTGACGAATTCTTCGCCATCGAGGGCTTGAGTCTGCGCCTAAAAACCGAGAAGAAGCCAGCATGAGCTTTCTTGACGGCCTCAACCCAGAACAACGCGCCGCCGCAGAGCACCGCGCCGGTCATCTCTTGATTTTGGCGGGCGCAGGGACCGGTAAAACCCGCACCTTAGTGCACCGTTTGGCGAGCTTACTCGACCAGGGTCAAGCACCGCAGCGTCTCTTAGCGATCACTTTTACCAACAAGGCTGCCGCTGAGCTCAAGGCGCGTCTGCAAGCGCTAGTGGGCGCTCGTGCTCAGCGTGTCGTGTGTGGCACCTTTCATGGTGTTGCGGTTCGGTTTCTGCGTCAGTTCGGCGAGCGCATTGATTGGCCCAACGATTTTTTGATCTACGACGAAGCGGACCAACGCAGCATCGTCTCGGGTTTGTTGTCGAGCGCTGATCAGGTGACACCCGGCGCATTGATTAAGTCGATGGACCGACTGCGGTTGAACCCTCAAGTTGCGATCCCTACCTGGGACAGCGCCGGTCAGCTCGCTCAGGCGCGACTGCCGGAGTATCGAGCGGCGCTCAAGCGCGCTAGCGCAGTCGATTTTCAGGGTTTAGTTGAGGGCTTTGTGGAGCTGGCTCAGGGAGATCATCTGCCTCGATTTGATGAGGTGATGGTCGATGAGTTTCAAGACACTGACCGTCTTCAGCATCGTCTTTTAGAGGCTTTAGCTAGTCATGGGTCTCGCATCGTCGCGGTGGGGGACGATGATCAGAGCATCTACGGGTGGCGCGGCGCGGATGTGACCGGTATGTTGCAGTTCGAGCGCGTCTATGAGGGCGCAAACCGTGTGACGCTGGCGCGTAATTATCGCTCGGTTCAAACGATCCTTGATGCTGCGAACCGCTTGATCTCAAAAAATCGTGATCGTTTAGGCAAAGAGTTGGTGGGTAACCGCGGAGCTGGCGAATCGCTTGAGGTGATGGCGGTCGCAGATGATCGCGACGAACAACGGCAGGTGGTGCGCCAACTCAAGTCTTGGCTCGACGGTGATTTGCCAGCAAGTGAATTGGCTGTTTTGGCGCGTACCAATGCGCAACTTCGAAGCGTTGAGATCGGCTTGGCCGCGGCGCGAGTACCGTATCGGCTGGTCGGTGGAAGAGCTCTTTTTGAGACGCGCGAGGTGCGCGATGTGACCTCGTTTTTGAGGTTGTGGGTCCAACCTGATTCGGACCTGGACCTGTTGCGCATTATCAACCGACCGACTCGCGGTTTAGGCAAAGTTGCCATTGATAAGATCAAAGCGGCGGCAGCTGGGCGTGCGCTTCTACCCTTTTTGCGCAGTCATCGCGGTGAATTTAGCCAGCGTATCAACACCGGCATCGAGCGTCTTCTCGATATTTTAGACCCTACACCGGAGAGCGTAAGCGAGGCGCTTGAGCGAGTGATCTACGATGGAGGCTATCTGGAGTGGGTCTGCAGCCGAGAGCCCGAACGAGCTGATGACCGCGAGTCGAACCTATTGAGTTTGATGGACAGCGCCCAAACCTTAGCCGGTCCAGAGGGCAGTCTGGCGGAGTTCTTAGAGTCTTGGAGTCTTGCTGGTGGGGCAGATTTGGGGCGCGGCGAGGGCGTCCGATTGATGACGATTCACGCCTCCAAAGGGCTCGAGTTTAACGCCCTGTGCCTGCCGGGCTGGGAGGAGGGCTTGTTCCCTATGCCCGACCCCGAAGGTGGACGTTTTGACCAGCTCGAAGAAGAGCGCCGGTTGGCTTATGTCGCCTTGACCAGGGCTCGCGACCACGCGCTAATCACCTGGGCTCGGTCAAGGATGCATCACGGTCGTACATTGCCCGGAAGACCGAGTCGGTTTATTACTGAAATAGCTGGCGACGGCGTGCGGGGTTATGCCCACAGCCCGCTCGATGGTCGCGTGGCGAATCCCTTGCCTGAGCGCCAGACTCGATCGGCGCCTCATTCGGGATACGATGAGCTAGCTCAGGTGGATTATGGCGACCAAGAGGGGGGTGTTTTTGTTCCAGGCGACCCCGTTCAACACGAGCGCTTTGGTCGCGGCGTGATCCAGTCCTTGCGCGGTTCGGGATCGAGCACCAAGGTGGATGTGCGCTTTGGTGATGGCAGCGTTCGCACGATCATCGCTTCGTTTTTAGTTCCCGATGACCCGATGGAGTTCCCATGAGCATGGCGGCAACAATTGAGACCAAATTGACCGGCGAGTTGTCGCCGGAGCGATTGCGCATTGATAACGATTCATCCAGGCACGCCGGACCAGCGACCGAGAGTCATTTTCGGGTCATTATCGTTGCTCAGGCTTTTGATGGCTTCAGTTTAGTGGCGCGGCAACGTTTGGTTTATGGCTGTCTTGCGGATGAGCTAGCGGGCTCTGTTCACGCCCTGCAGATGAAATGCTTGACGCCAGCCGAATACGAAGCCGTCGACGGCGACGTCACCCTCAAAGCGCCTCCTTGCGGGGGCGGGCACTAACCGTTGAGTTGGCGCAAGACCTCGTTGACCGAGCGCGTGTTTTGCATGACGTAATAATGCAAGGATGAGACGCCCTCTTTGAGCAACTCTTTGCTCTGTTTGACCGCCCAATCAATCCCGATCCCTACGACCTCTTTAGGGTCTGCGTTCCTCGCTTTTTCAGCGAGCTCTTCAGGGATTTCGCACCAGAAGTTTTTGGGCAGCGCCGAGAGCTGCCGTTGGCTCGCTAGAATCTTCAGTCCCGGAATAATTGGGACTGTGATTCCCGCTGCTCGGCATTCGTCAACGTAGCGAAAGTAGTGGGCGTTGTTGAAGAACATCTGCGTCACGATGTACTCAGCGCCGGCGTCGACTTTGGCTTTGAGATGCTTGAGATCAGCGACCCTATTTGGGGCTTCAAAGTGCTTTTCGGGGTAACCGGCGACACCGACGCAAAACGAGGTCGGATCAGAGGTCTGATTTTGATCGAGATAGTGCCCCTCGTTCATCTTGTTGATTTGCTGGACTAAATCCAGCGCAAAGGGATTGTTCGTCCGGCCTTCGACGAGGGGTTTATCGTAGCCGTTGTCGTCACCACGAATCGCCAGCACGTTGTCGATCCCAAGGTAATGCAACTCGATCAGGAAGTCCTCGGTTTCTTCTTTGCTAAATCCTCTGCAGATCACGTGCGGCACCGCGTCGATCCCAAACTTGTGCTGCACCAAAGCGCATAGACCCAAGGTTCCGGGGCGCTTTCTTTTAACCACTCGCTTTAAGCCTTTGGGTCCATCTTCATATGAGATCACGGCGGGGTGGCTTGTGATGTCGATGAAGGGTGGCTTGTGAACGGCAAGCTCTGAGACCAGCTGCATGAGCGATTCAAGACTTCCACCACGACGGGGCGGAATGATCTCAAAACTGATCAGCGGCTCTTTGGAATGGTCGAGATGCTCGATGACTTTCATGCAGTACTCATAGGGTTGCTCGAATGCCTCATCAACCCTTGTTTATCGCCTAGTGACGATTTTGGATTTGTTCGGCTTGAGCCAGTATCTGTGCTTGATTGAAGGCTTCTTGAGCCTCTTCGCCTTTATCCTGACGCTTGAGCACTCGCGCCAAAGCGCGCATCGGCCGATGATTCTCTGGTGCTAATCGAGCGGCGTTACGAAACGCAACGCAAGCGCTCCGTGCGTCATCTTTTTTCTCGTGGATTAAGCCCATGCGATGCCAGGGACGCCAGTCGTCTTCGGAGCGCTCTTGGGCGTGCTGATAGCTACGCAGCGCTCGATCTGTTTTACCGGATTTTGCGAGGACGTCACCAAGCGCAAGCCAGGCATCGCCATCGTCATCAAATGCGAGGACGAACCGCTCTGCGGCGCGCTCTGCACTCTCGAGGTCCTCGAGTGCCATGTTCAGCGAAACGGCTTTGCGATGCAGGAAAATGGCTTCAGGGATCTGAATCAGAGCCGTTTCGCACAGGTCGCGTGCGATCTCGATACGCCCTTGTTGTTCGAGCACCTCAGCCAAGCCTTCATAAGCGTCTGCGTTCAAAGGCGCTTGGGATACCGCCTGAGCGAGCAAGGTTCTGGCTTCCTCTAAATCGCCGCTTCGAAGCGCAGCCATGCCCTTATTGAGTTCATCCATACGCTTAACCCAGGTTCATCCAAACCGATTTGGTTTCGGTGTAAGAGGCTAAAGCGGCCTCGCCTAAATCGCGACCATAACCGCTCGCCTTGAATCCACCAAAGGGGAGCGAGGGATCATAAAGGTTGTAGGCGTTAACCCAGACGGTTCCCGCGTCGACCTTGCGCACCACGCGCAGGGCGCGACCTACATCTTGGGTCCATACAGCCGCCGCGAGCCCGTAGGCGCTGTCGTTTGCAATCGCGATCGCTTCGGCTTCGTCGTCGAAAGGAATAATGCAAAGCACTGGCCCGAAGATCTCTTCTTGAGCGATCCGCATGGCGTTGTCGACGTCATTGAAGACCGTCGGTTGAATGAAGTATCCCTTACCGGTTCCGTTGTCGTGAGCGCCGCCGCCTGTTAGACAGTTGGCGCCCTCATCTTTGCCCACTTGGATCAGGTTCAGGACCGAATCAAATTGAGCCTTTGAGGCAACCGGTCCCATCCGAGCGGAGCGAGAATCACCGGGAACCGGAGCGGAAGGTACAAACTTAGCCGCTTGCTCGGCGACCGCTGCGCAGACCTCTTGATAGATCGAGCGCTGAACCAATAAGCGACTTCCCGCGGCGCAGACTTCGCCTTTGTTGTAGAAAATACCGGTCATGGCGCCGCGTACAGCGGCTTTGAGGTCAGCGTCTTCAAAGATGATGTTGGGTGATTTTCCACCCAGCTCGAGCGTCACCCGTTTGAGGCTGTCTGCGGCTTGCTTTTGAATGCCAATACCCACACCTGTTGAGCCCGTGAAGCTGATCTTATTCACCGATTGGTGGGTGACGATGCGATCGCCGACGACCGAGCCGGCACCCGGGACAATATTAAGCACCCCTGCCGGAACGCCCGCTTCGAGGGCGAGCTCGCCGAAGCGCATCGCTGACAGACTCGACACCTTAGCGGGTTTGTGTACCAGCGTGTTGCCCATCGCCAACGCAGGAGCAAACTTCCAAGTGGCGAGCAGCAAGGGGAAGTTCCACGGCGTGATGGCGCCGACCACCCCGACAGGCTGGCGTAAGGTCATGCGCAAAACACCTGCCTCACTCGGGAGGGTATCCCCGGTGAGTTTGTCGGTGAAGCCAGCGTAGTAATCGAGAATGTTAGCGACCGTTGGGATCTCGATTTTGGCGGCATCAAAATCGGTCTTGCCGACATCGAGCGTCTCGAGACGAGCGAGTTCGGCGTTATGGGTTCGCACCAGCCCAGCGAGTTTACGCAGGACTCGACCACGTTTCGCCGGCGGTAAATCACTCCAGCGACCGTCATCAAACGCTTCACGCGCTGAATCGATGGCTTGGTCGACTTCGGCGGGGCCTGCCTCAGGCACCTCGCAGATCACCGACTCGTCTGCCGGGTTAATGCTTTGAAAGGTCGCGCCGCTTGCGGGTTTGACCTTTTCGCCACCGATGATCAGATGTTCTGGAAAGCTCATGGGCTTGTCTCCTTAGCAGTGGGGCGGTGCTCGCATGCGGGCGCAAGCGGCGCAATGTTGGACTTAATTGTATTCGTAGAAGCCTGCGCCGGATTTGCGGCCTAATCGACCCGCCTTGACCATCGTTCGCAGCAGCTCGGGCGCTTTGAATACCGGCGACTGGGTCGCCGCAAAAATGCTGTCTGCGATGCCAAGACGCACGTCTAAGCCGACCAGGTCGGTCAGACGCAGGGGTCCCATAGGGAAGCGGTAGCCGAGCTCCATACAGGTGTCGATATCACCCGGCTCTGCCACTTCTTGTTCGACCATTCGGATCGCCTCCAGGGCGATCGCTATCCCCAGGCGAGACGTCGCAAACCCTGGCGAGTCTTTAATGACCGCAGTGGTTTTGCCGAGGCGCTCAGCGAAGGCGAGTAGGTCGCTTCGAGTTTGCTCGGAGGTGTGTTCGGTGACGATAACTTCAAGGAGCTTCATGATCGGCACCGGATTAAAGAAATGGGCACCGATGACCCACTCTGGGCGGCCACTCGCAATGGCCATCTCGGTCACTGAGCATGAGCTTGTATTCGAAGCCAGGATCGCTTGGGGCTGGCAAAACCTGCCCAGCTCACCAAAGATTTTACGTTTTAAATCAATGGATTCTGGAGCGGCTTCTATCACTAGATCAGCCTCGCCTACGGCGGCGCTAAAGTCAGCCTCTCCAGAGAGTTTTTTCAGCGCATTATCCCGTTCTTTTTCTGTGGTTTTACCGCGCTCTACGCCTTTGTCGAGGAAGGCTTTTGCGCGCCCGAGACCTGCGTCAATTGCCGCTTGGTTGATGTCATGAAGAACTACCGTGTAGCCCGCAGTAGCCGCGTTGATCGCAATGCCATGTCCCATGGTCCCCGCACCCAGCACGGTCACTCTGTCGATACTCATAAGGGAAGTTCCTTCGTTTAGCCTGAGTCCCTTGCCGCAAAGCGTGGTTAGGGCTCAAGGTAAAGCGGGTAAACATGAGTCAGCGATGATCGATCACAGGATGATCGATCTCATGGAGTGTCAGATGGTTCGTTGGGTTTGGATTGTGGCTTTAGTTGCAGCAGGTTGCGGGAGCGACCCTGTAGTACCGACCGCCTTTTGCGGCGATGGTCGTGTGGACGCGAGCGAAGAGTGTGACGATGGAAACTCGGATCCGACCGACTCGTGTGACAACACCTGCGTGATGCAAGGCTGCGGCAACGGTCGCGTCGATGAGGGTGAAGATTGCGATGACGGCAACGCTCTTGATGCCGACAGCTGCACCGCGAACTGTGTATCGGCACGCTGCGGCGATGGCATTTTGCGCACGGATCTCCAGGCGCACCAAAGCGGTTATGAGGCTTGTGATGACTCCAATGTCGAAGCAGCCGATGGCTGCAATGGGACCTGCGGGATTGAGGTTTGCGGAAATGGCGTCGTTGATGCGGGCGAAGCCTGCGATGATGGGAACACTACCGACCAAGATGGCTGCTCAGCGCTCTGCGCTTTAGAGGGCTGCGGTAACGGTGAGGTCGACGAAGAAGAACAATGCGACGACGGTAACGACGTCGACACGGACGCGTGCACGAACGCTTGTGAAACGGCTCGCTGCGGTGATGGATCGGTCCACGAAGGTGTCGAAGCTTGTGATGACGGTAACCCCTCCGATCTCGACGCTTGCACGACCTCGTGCGAGCTGGCGCGGTGCGGTGATGAGCATCAGCGGATCGACCTAAACCCCGGTGATGAAGGGTACGAAGCTTGCGACCCGCCGGGCGATGGGTGCACGAGTGAGTGCCGTTTGCCGAGCTGCGGCGACGGTGAGGTGAGCCGCGGTGAGGAATGCGATGATGGTAACCTCGAAGCGGGAGACGGCTGCTCTCAGTGCCGCGCTGAGATTGTAAAACTAAGCTTAGGTCAGTCGCACAGTTGCGCACGCAAGTTTGATGGGAGCGTATGGTGCTGGGGTCGCAATCAACACGGCCAAGTCAGCGGTGATGACGAGCTGGTCGGCCGCCCACGGCAGGTGAGCGGAATGAGCGATGTTCGGCACCTCTCAGCGGGCGCATCGCACAGTTGTGCGGTGACTGAGCAAGGGCGTGTATGGTGCTGGGGCGCTAACGGTCACGGTCAGCTCGGTGATGGGACACGCGAGCCAAGCCGCAGCCCTCAACGCGTTCAAAACTTAGACAACGCTGCGCTCGTAGCAGCAGGTTATTGGCACACCTGTGCGCTGCAGCAGGATGGCAACACCTGGTGCTGGGGTCGCAATCAGTTTGGTCAGCTCGGTAATCAAAATCTTGAGACACAGATCGCACCGGGCCGGGTCGTTGGTTTAGCGGCGTCGATCAACATCGCACCAGGCGCTGATCACACCTGTGGTGTGGGGAACACCGGTCAGGTCGCCTGTTGGGGTCGAGCGACCTCGGGTCAGCTCGGCGATGGCGTACCGCAGCAGGGTCTGAGAACCTCAGCTGGTTTAGTGGTTGGACTCGCCGGCGTAGCGCAAGCGTCCTCCGGGCGAAGTCACACCTGCGTGGCCAACCGCCAAGGTCAGGTCGCTTGCTGGGGTTACGGCTTCTTTGGTCAGCTCGGTAATGGGTCCAATCAAAATGCATCTCGCCCGGTAGCGGTTCCCGCAGCGGGTGAGGTCACCAACGTGTCTGTAGGGGATCACTTTACCCTGGTCGCTACGAGCGATGGTCAGGTTCGCTGTTGGGGAGCCAACAGCTTGGGTCAGTGTGGTCAGGGGCAAACCAGCACGCGTATCTTAGCGCCGGTTCCTGTAGGCGGAGTCGAAGACGTGATCGAGGTCGCCGCTGGTCTTAACCATGGCTGCGCTCGCACCTCGTCAGCTCAGCTCTACTGCTGGGGTTTCAATTCGACTCAGCAGCTTGGCTTGGATGATACGACCAACCGCTTGAGCGCAACCTTGGTGCCCCGCTTTTAGCTACATCCAAGTCTCGCCGTTTAGTGCGGCGACAACAAATGGGTTGGTGCGGCGTTCGTTACCGATCGATGTGTCGGGTCCATGCCCGGGATGGACCACCAGTTGATCGTCCTCATGCATCAGCTTTTTTAGGCTAGCGATCAGCGTCGGTGTGTCACCAAAGGGAAGGTCTGTTCGTCCGACTGAGCCCATAAATAAAGTGTCGCCGACAAAGATATGACCGCCGATGACAAAGGCGACGCCCCCAGGCGTGTGACCAGGTAAGAAGATCACTCGAGCGGACAAACTGCCAAAGGTTAAGACCTGTCCATCCTCGATAAAATGATCGGGAGGCGGTGGCTGGGGAACATCACCTAATCCATACATTCGAGCCGAGAGTTCGACCGAGTTGTAGATCGGCATCTCCTTCTCGTGAACATAGACCGGCCGAGCGAGTAAGCCATCTTTCAGCGGCTTGATGGCGCCGGCATGATCGAGGTGGGCGTGGGTTTGCAAGATCGCGTGGATGGTCAGCCCGCTGCGCTCGATCATCGCTAAGAGCTTATCTGGCTCAGCGCCTGCGTCGATCAAAACACCGTCTTTCGTCTCGGCGTCACCACACACGTAAGCGTTCATTTGAAAAGGACTCACAGGGACTGAGTCGACAATGAATTGTTGCGTCATCGTTAGTGCACACCTCTAGATTTATTGGTCCGACCCGCGCAAGGTGCAGCCACTTGAGGCGAATTGCCAGGATTTGAGAGCGACGAAGATGTCTTTATGGGTTCTAAGCCTTTTGATCGCAGCGCCCGTTGAGTTGGCGTCTGATGGCGATGAAAAGCCAAAGATCATCGTTTTGGATTTGGTCAACGGTACCGACCTTGAAGAGGCACAACTCGAAGCGCTCAGTGATGCTATTGTCAGCGCCCTCTCGGGAGCGCCTGTTGAGGTGCTCTCAGCAGCTGATCTGCGCAAAACCGTTGCGGTCAAAGCGACCCAGAGCGCCTTGGGTTGTCATCAAGGTGACTGTCTTTTGGATTTAGCCAAGGCGTGGCAGGCGCGCTATGTTTTGACCGGTTCGCTTGCGAGTTTCAAAGGGCAGATGATCCTGAACCTCAAGTTGATCGATTCGGACAACAACAACCTCAAAGTCTTGTTGCGCGAGACGCTTGAGGCCGAGCCCGAAGCGTTGACCGCCCT